>Ga0315273_10013559_pt1 | contig 10482 bp, 12 predicted proteins | sample YL17G02_0_MG_FD_205753 | JGI IMG/M metagenome (GOLD analysis project Ga0315273, IMG submission 205753) | Sediment microbial communities from Yellowstone Lake, YNP, Wyoming, USA - YL17G02_0 | ecosystem: Environmental > Aquatic > Freshwater > Lake > Sediment | place: USA: Wyoming | collected... | reverse complement strand
CCTTACTCTTCTTTCTCTTCTTACGTCGTAAGGGACCGATAGGTAGCTGTCCTAGGTTATTACCTATATCTTGCTTATCAACTACTACTTCTAGTATAGTAGAGGATTGACTCTCAAATGTGTTGATCTTAACAGACTCAGGGTAGTCTACTAGTTGCTTGACTATGTTTTCAACTAGATCTATCACAATTCCTCTAACTTAATGTGGGCAGTGCCACCATATTTATATCAATATAAACTACATTAACTTTAACTTAGGATGATTAATGATAAGAAGGTAATCATCTATAACAGATTGAGTACTACTAATCCAAGATGACTGAAGGTCATCTACCTTATCTTTATACTTTACATCCTTAGTAAGGGAGAATTTTTGAAGAAGGATACTTAGTTGTTTGTTTAACTCTGGGTTATCACTAATACTCTTGATTCTGGCCTGGGAGTCCATTACAGTATTCTTAAGGGAATCTAATACCTTCTTATGAATTAAGATCTCCACAAGGTATTTATGCAAAGTAACAATAGGTCCATTTGTTACTCTCTCCTCTGCCTCACCGCGCCTAGCACCAGGATTATCTTGTTGTGTAGAGTGATCTCTATCTACCTTCATACTCTGGTCTGCATATGGTCTTATTTTATACTTGGTGGATAACATGGTCTTATCAAGCACTAGACAGATCTCTCTAGAATTGAACTGGAAATAAGAAGGATTGTTGCGAGTTAGGGATATATTACTCCTAGTACCAAGAGTGTCACTCTTTATAACTTTTATAGCTAGATGTGAATCTATCCAATGGTATAGATAGTTATCATCATTCTCTAGTAATGCTTCAGCTGATTTAATCAAATAACCAGCCTTACTCTTCTTTCTCTTCTTACGTCGTAAGGGACCGATAGGTAGCTGTCCTAGGTTATTAACTGATTCAGCCATCTACCGGTCCCCCGTAATTTACGCTACAGCTTTAACATGCATATCGTCTCTATGGTCATCATCGCCACCATCTTCACACTCATCGATACGAACAATATTACCATCTAACCATTCTAGTTCATTCTCTTCAGCAGCATCATAACCATCTTCTAACCATAATTCACGTGCGGCTTCTTTATCACTAGCTTCAACAACAACAGAACAGCTCACAGTTTTCACAAATGTGATTTCGAACAATGCCATTTCAGAATCCTCTATACATATTAGTAAGTACGAACTAAACCTTACTAATAGAACGTCTTCTGACTGCTAGAGTTCTCTATGTATCAACCAAAAGTTTACTAAAGTAGTATTTCATACTAGGGTTAGGTAGTGCAGATAGTAGTTTTGACCTGCCTTAGACATTTCTTACCCCATTAAACTAATTGACGTGTTACTGATATTGCCCTAGGATAATTAACGATACGTATAACGACACCAGCGGTTAACTCAACCGTGAAATCCTGACGATCACCCAACCTCAGCATTCTACTATCTTCATCCCTCAAAGTAATAGAGAGACGACCTGACACTGCATCTACGATAACGATGCTGGAATAATCGTTAGCACCATCTACTAGAGTAACAGTACCTGCAGCAGGAATACTTGCTGGGCTGGAAGAGTTATGGGTGACTGTATTGGATGGGTTAGCTGCATTCCATGTATTTACTATAGCAGTAATAGAGTCTATTCCGGTAAATACTAGAGAGATACTATTCCCCAGTACTCCAGTAGCGCTAGCAGTATAAGTGACACCAGCATATGTCTTCTTTGCCTTGACTCCGTTACTAGCTAGCTTAGTAAGAGTGAGAATGTTATTATCTGACTTACGGAATTTAGCCTTGATCTCTGTGTTACCAGTCAGATTGTAGGGAGTACCATCTACAGCCATAATACGTAGTGCGATAAGTCTATCTTCACCATGGACAACAGTGAAGAATTCTGGTCTAAAGCTCATTCATATACCTCATACTATCAATGCCTATTAAGATCTAGTAAGGCTCATAGACTTCTGTTGCAGCCACCAGGGCCGCTCCCCACTTGAGGAAATTATAAGAGTTAATAGGCTCTGTACGAACTCTAGACAGGTCATCTAGCGTCGGACGGACTTGAGCTGTTGTTTAATGGCATAATACACTTCTTGACAGTCATTATGCCATCTGATCTACAGATGGTTATTTTCACGACAAAGAACAAGAAGAATAGTACCATCATAACTAATAGGATACCTAATATCTGTAGCAGTTCTTTGACAAATCTACTACTCCTAGGTATTCTTATTCGTACAATGGTTACTTTATTTCTCATATCTCCATATCATCGCCGTCAATTAGACCGACCAATTCAAAGATATTCATCTGTTGAATACCTGTTAGTAAGTCAGCTAGTGTGGCTCTAGTCTGGATATCATCAGCAATAGTCACTACTGGAATACCAGTCTTAGCCACCAGGTCTAGGGTATCTGTCTTGACAGCAGCTATATCGATTGTCTCACTAGCATGGTACGTAGCTATATCACCAGCAATAGTAGTTACTGGCACACCTACCTTAGTTCTAGTATCTGCAGTATCAGCCTTAACAGCAGCAATGTCAGCAGACACAGTAACTACAGGAGTACCTAGCTTATTATTAATTATGTCTAGTTTAGTATCTGTTGCACCAATAGCAGTAGTTCTGATCTGTTGGAATGCTGATGCACCTTCTAGGTATTCGAAGAAGACGATGAGTGAACGTAGTGGATCAGTAGATAAGACTAAGTATGTAGTCTTATACTGACCAACACCTAGCCTAACCATCAAGGTGGTGGCTACCACTACGTTACCGATAGTGTCCTCAATACGATAGAACATCTCATTACTGTCAGGATCGTTAGGAGAACCAACAGAGTCAAATAGGTTAGCGAAGATAGCATAGCTAGTAGACCCAGATGCAGGTCGTTCCATTGGGTTAGGGACCACACCAACGAAGGATGTGTTATTCTGGATACTATTGACAGCAGAAAGAATAGCGCTATCGTTATTGTTGAGACTATTGTACCTAGTAAGTGCAACAGACTCAGCCTGTCTAGATGTTATCGTAGCATCTAGGAAGTCTAGCTTGACTGCCCTAAGACCAGTGTAGTCAGTACGTAGACCAGTAGAGTCAGATTTGACTGAGGCTATATCAGCCGCAAGAGTAGTGTTGGCGGGGTTACCTATCTTATCAGTCTGGATACGTACAGCAGTAATATCAGCAGTAACAGAGCCGAATACTGGAGTACCAATATTAGTACTAATAGCTGCTATGGCTGTTTGAGTATTAGAGTGCTGAGTAAGTAGAGCAGATTGACGAGTTACACTATTCGTCTCGGCCAACCTACTAGACACAAGTACATCTAGGTTATCTAGATTAGCTGCTCTAGTAGGAGTAAGACGAGCTAGTAGGGTATCAAGATCAGCAGATTCAGATTGAACTCTTGCAATACGATACTGAGTGAACGCCACACTAGCTTCACTGTAAGTAAAGACGAAGATCAGATCAGCATCAGGAGCAGTATTAGTTACAGAGTAAGTACCTCTGTAGACACCCACTGAATCTCTAGTCATTGCTGTTGTGGCTACAATTACAGTACCATTGGTGTCCTCGATACGGTAGTTGATGGTATTCGAATCCGGATCTTCTGGTGATCCAACATCATCGAATAGATTAGCATAGAACTTATACGGAGTAGAACCAGATGCAGGTACTGCAAGAATACCAGGAACAATCCCGATGAAGTTGGTATTGTTCTGAATACTCTGCACTGCGGTAAGTACACCAGCTATTGCTGCATCTACAGTAGAGAACCTAGTATTAGCAGTAGCATCAGACAAGCGACTGGCAATAGAGGCATCCAGAAAGTCCAAGAATCCGGCGCGAGATGCACTTAGACGAGATAGGAGTGTAACAGCATCAGCCTTAACAGATGCAATATCAGCAGACACACTAACACCAGCAGGAGTACCTAGCTTAGTATTGGATAGGTTAGAGCTAGTCTGGATAGATTGGTAATCTGCAGAGAAGGTAGACCCAACAGGTGAACCTAGTTTGGTATTGATCGTATCTGCAACAGACTTGGTAAGAGACTCTTTGGCATCCAGTAGATTACCGAATGTCCCAGCAGCAGAGTATCCTGCTTGTAGCTCACTCCATACTGCAGCAACTACAGTAGAGATATCAGTAAGTGCAAGATACCTGGAAGGGGATACACCTGTAGATACTGCAGATATAGATGCAGAGGATGTAGACTGATTACCTAATGGATCTCTAGCACGAATACCAACAAAGTAAGTAGAACCAGCGACTAGTAGAGTAGTGCTATCTGCAAGAGTGAAGAGATAGATAGATGTACCAAACGTAGTTCTAGTCTTATTACCTGAGTTGAATAGTCCAGTAGCAGTACTAAGTTGGATATATACATCATATTCAAGTATCGGATTCGGGGTAGTACCAGCAGCCCAGCTAGCTAATAGTGATCCATTAGATTGAGGTGTCAGACTAACAATACCAGCAAATGTAGGATTGGTCAGTACCTGTTGAATAGAAAGGTACGTAGACAAGCTAGCACCATTAGGAGCTAGCTGATCGAATGCAGTAGGAATACCAGCCGCTGATGTAGCTTGTGTAGTTATTCCGAATGCTAATATACTAGACATATCTCTCCTTTATTAGCTTTCACGAATAGAAACACGAATGTTAACACCAGGAGGTGTGGTGTACGTATATCGAATCTTGGTACCTACTACGTTAGAAATAGTACCAAGAGGTAGCCAGTTAAGACCTTGATCAGTAGAGTACTGGAAGTTAGTAGCATTAGTAACAGTGTTGTGGTTAATTAGTAATGCACCTGACTCATCATAAGCACGATAGTACAAAGTAGGAACAGAGGCAATATACACCTGGCGTAGCTTAAATCCAACGCGAGTAGGTACTGTTGTAGCAGATGCATCGTAGTCATAATCCCAGTTATCAGAGATCTCAGTATTAGGCTGTGTCGTAAGAATAAGATCTGATAATTGAGTTGGTGTCGTAATTGAAGGCCCAGATCCTGAAGTAGTAGCCATGGCAAACAGGATTCTGAACTGTACGTAATCATTATTGGTTAGCGAAGATAAGTCAACGCTGCTTGATACTGTTGTCCATCCTGTTGTGGCTGAGTTGAAGACAGCAGCTGCAGCACTTGTACCTGTACGATATTGTAATACATACGAGGAAGTGTAATCAAATAGTTGCTCTACTGTATCTACGAATTTAAGAGTTGAGCTTACTGCAGGTATTACTGGACTAATGATGTAAGACGAACCAAACAATTGGTCTGAAGCGAGATGCATAGCAACTACACCACGCTGAGGTATTGTAAGACAGCTAGCCAACAACCAACCACCACGTTGTTCTATGGAAGAGATGGTTTGCAGAGAGAATTGATATGCTGGGTAGGTCTGAGCTTCAAGGAAGGTGTTACCAGCAACACCGACTTGACCTAGGATCTGACTGTTGATGAATTTCTTGATGTAAGAGTAGATACCAGTGTTGCTAAAGATAACTGCATCACACTCATTAGAGAATACTGCGTTAACAGGAAGAGGTGGAACAGTGTAATCTAGACCAGTACCAAGTACGTTAGCATTAACTAGGCTAGGCCAGAGGCTAGCACCGAAAGTGAGAGTTTGTGTAGTTGAGGTAGTAGCTGCTACAGAGATAGTTATTGCATTAATATTAACAATAGTAGCAATAGTGGTACCTGCAGGGATGCCTGTACCAAAGACAGTCTGACCAACTGTGAGACCTGTAGTAGAAGTAAGACCAGTTACGTTAATCGTACCGTTAGTAGTACCAGACTGAGTTGACCAAAGATCAGTATACTTACCTAGATACATCGTTGAAGATGTTGTGAAGAACACACAGTCAAAACCAGAGTTAGCTGTGTGGGATGGCATTGCATAGTTTTCACTGTTTGTTAGTAGTAGTACACCAACCAGAGCAGGTAAGTTACCAGTCTTAGCCACAAACTGTGTAACTGATTGACCGTTGGCCCTAATGAAAGTGGTACCAGATGTTGCTAATGTTAAGTTGATGGCAGTACCTAATACAATAGCAGATGCAGCTACCGAGAATGAAGTACCCTGTGTAAAGTTGGCAGAAGATACATAATACACAGTTTGAGCAGTCACTGCAGAGGTCAACACTAGAGGAGTAGGTGCATTTGATGTTACTACAATGGGATCACCAATTGCCAAGGTATTACCGGCCACAGTAAATATGGCAGCAGCACCTGTAGTGTTAGCAGACGAAGTGGCTGTGCCCATACTATTAATAGCTGGAGCAACTGAGTAATCAAATACGTAGTATTGATGCGTAGCAGCAACACCGTTATGAACAAATACCTTAGTATTAACAGCTGAGTCAGCAGAGCTAAATGGGACAGAAAGGCCAGTAACAGTAGTAAGTAAGTTAGCACCACCTGATTCTAAAGGTGCTTGAAGAGAGTATACACCCTTAACATCATTAGAGATGGCAGTATAAATAGTTGGAAATCCAGCAGGAACAAAGTCAGTCAGAGCTACCTTGTTAATCATATAGACACCACCGGTTAGAGTACCAGTGGAGATACATGTATAGAAGATTTTGATGTTCGATGTATTAGAGTCGTCAACCTTGAATTGACGAACAGTTGCAACAGTTTGTGCTGATATACTGAAAGCTATCTTACCACGATAAGTAGTAGCTCCTGTTGTCAGGTCAAAGTCATAGCAAGCAATCTGGTTAAGGATACCAGTGAGTGGGGCAGACATGAGTACATAAAGTCTACCATTCGGAGACAAGAACATCATACCAGGAGTAAAAGTACCTAGTGTGTCAGTGAAGACATCAATAAATCTAGTCAGAGGAGGTCCAAGGACAGTAGTAGAGTTAATCGTCTTAGACGCTACCTTACCTGCAATAGTGGTTTTCGTCTTATCATAGATATTAACTACGTTTGCTGTAAGTGCTGCACTATAAGACTTCATACTATCTCCGACTGAATATTGATAAATTAAGTGACTGGTTTAAAGTATTCAAACATAAACTGACCTTCATGTACTAGACCAGGAGGATGCTTGAAGGTTATTCTGCATCTATTAAGACCAGGCATAGGTTGAGTAGGGTGTAAGTACTTAGATACTCTACCATCGGCTCTTACTTGTCCACCAGGTCCTAGCATCTTGAGATTTATACCACCATTGATGAATGGGAAGTTTAGAATACCAGGTGCTAGGTGTAACCACATAAAGACACTTACAGGAGTATAGGTGACTACTTGTGTATTCGGATCTGTTACAGCAACTGTTGGCACTTCATTTTGATAGTAAGTACCACCTATTACTTCTATCTCATGGTTAACACACCAGTCAATAATAGTCCAAACGCAGTTAACCATTTGATTAGGTTCAGTTAGTCTGGTATTGTTGACATCATAGTTATTGATGGTGGTGTAACCAGTAGGTTCTTCTAACCGAGAAACAGGATTTAACTTATTACAAGATACACTATCTAAGGTAGAGGTGTGGAAGTTGATAGGACATAGTTGATATGCCCAGCCAGCCTTAGCTGCCTTAGGTCTAGTGATGATAGCATTATCTGGATCTCTAACTGAACCTTGATACAGTAGAGGCACTGGGATATGTGTATTAATAATAGCAGTAAGGATACTCTCACTATTACTATCTAGTGTGGACTTGAACCATACATCTACAGAAATAGATGTACACTCAATACGATCTAAGGATACCAGTATCTGACTACTACGAATATCAAATTCGAGTTTATCAGGTGCTACTACCTTGGAATAAGTATACTTTACTGCAGTCATATCACCTTCTCAAAGTATTTTGAGTGCATATCACAGTAGTCAGCTAACCCACCGGGAGTAGCCAATTCAGAATCTACATGAGGTAGATCAATAGATGGATCTAACTTCTTAACTTCATCAATCCACGCAGTAATCAGCTCAGTGCATCTGTAGTTATGACTAGACCCAATAGGATTCTTCCTTAAGCCTATGGCAATAGCTAACCCCTGACCCAAGAACCCTTCATAGTCGTACTGGGCGTGAGCTAGACGATTAACTACATTATCTAATGCTTGGTCTGCACATTCTATATTAGTCTTGTATCTTAGGTGGTTAGTATACTTATGCTTAAAGTAGAACCACCAGTCTGGTTGTACACCACCTACAGTAGCATGTACCACCCAACTATCTTCTGGGATAGAGTATCTGAGAGCACAGTGAGACCAGATACTCTTAGTAAGGTAACCAATAGCTCTAGATGCTAGTGCAGTACCTTGTGCTAGTATAATTTCCATTAATCCCTTAGTTAGTACCCTAGAGTTTATTCTTCTAATTGGATTTAGTATCTATTTGACCAATCACGTTATCTCTGTGCTTCAAGATATGGTCACAGGATAGCATGATATCTTTATTTGAGTAGTCATAAACAATCTCTACAGTCTTCTCACAGTGTGGGCAGAACTGTAAGCGTATATCCTTACCATTTTTGTAGGGGACATTTGGCATGATGTAACTTTACCTTTGCCTCCATAAAGCACTTACACTCTTTACACCTTATACCATCATATTGATGACAGATACGACAGATAGCAATACGATAATCGGATACTGGAGAGAAGACCTTACCATCTTGGACGGTAGCCTTTAGTATCCTACCTAGGTCTTTAGCTCTACTTACCACTAGATCCTAATTTAGTATCATCGAATTGCTTACCAGAGAATCTACGATCTTTCTGGATAGCAATAGTTAGATCTTTAACTGCTTGCTCCCACCTATCTATATCAACCCTCTTTAGAGAATTGAAGAAATCACTAAATCTGACTACTCTATAGAGAATACCATTAGTACTATTACTACCACCACTACCAGGTGAGAACCCCTTTTGAGAGTTACGCAGATCCTTGAAAAATATCTCTAGAGTAGATACGATCCACGGCTTATACTCTTTAGGATCATTCCAATAGTCGTCATTATCTATAGTGGTACCAGTAGTAGTTACTGGTGATCTTACACTCTTCTTACTCATACCAGGCTTAACAGAACTAGCAAACTGTAATAAATGGGTTAACTCATGTTTTATCGTACCTTCAATACCTGACATCATATCAAGATAGTTACGCCTAAAACTCTTAAGTTCAAGTATAAAACTCTCGATAGACTTGTCAATAGTACCACTATCGAATACATTATCGAAGGATTTAGTTATTCTATCAACTCTATTAGTAATTGGAGATAGATCGATATAGATCTCACCTGGCAGGAAGCTACTAGTACCTTCTCTCTTAAATACTACTAACTGTCCCTTAACACCACCTCCAGCCTTGTGCTTGGCAGTAGTAACTCTAATAGTAACATTAGGGACATCGTTGGGAAATACGAATGGGGCTATGTCATCTTTATCTATAGTAACATTATATGCGAGAGATCTACTACGACCACCTAGCTTGCCATACTTGTTGTATAGCTCCATTACTATTTCATAGGCTATCTGTGTTCTCTCTAACCTACTGGACAGATCTGGTCTAGCCTTGAGTAGATCTATTACTTTATCAAGAGTATCCTTAATCTTCTCTATACTACTTACGAATACCTGAATACCAGATGTTCTAACTGGAGCTAGGACCTTCTTGAGTAGAGAGGTGTTAAGCTTAGGAACACCACCTTCAATCAGGTCATCGACTATATTTATTAATACTTGAGACTTGATAATCTAACTCTGTTACTTATTGTTGATCTTGTCTTTAATCTTATTCTGTATCAGTGTCTTAACCTGATCAACCATAGCAGCTGTAGTATGATTCTTAGATTCTGGTACAGCCCTTTGGGCTTTTAGCTTTTCAATCTGATTAATAGTATCTACCCCAGAGGCTACATTCTGATGTAGTCTCTGGAGATAGTCCATAGAGGTACGCATGTTGGTAGAGGCTTGACGATAGATCTGTATCTGTACTTCAGGTGGGAGATTCTTGAACTTCTCCTCATCGAAGATATCGTCTTCTACTCTATTAATAAGACTACGTAGTTTATTTACTCTAGCATACTCGAATCCAGCTTGCTCGAAGAGTGCCTTCTCGAGAGCGTAGATACCCTTAACCATATCCTCTCGTAGTGCATTAGTATCTAATGCTTCTACATGAGCTACACTATGCTCTATTCTTAGAGAGTCTTCTAGTGCAGTCTGAGGACTACTTACTACTGCTAGAGCCGTTTGCTCTTTTTTCGCCATGAGGTGGTACTACTATTCCAGTATTAATAGACGATAGAGATTTATACACACTTATACTCTCTATCGTATCCTTACTAGCTAATGACTCTTCTGCTTTATCATGTAGCTTAGACAGTAGAGCAGATAATCTAGCAGAATGGGAGTGTATTTTTAATGCTATAGAGACAGCATTCATTAAAACCTCCTTTATACATGGAAAACGGTTATTATTTCAGTT
>Ga0315273_10013558_pt1 | contig 10482 bp, 8 predicted proteins | sample YL17G02_0_MG_FD_205753 | JGI IMG/M metagenome (GOLD analysis project Ga0315273, IMG submission 205753) | Sediment microbial communities from Yellowstone Lake, YNP, Wyoming, USA - YL17G02_0 | ecosystem: Environmental > Aquatic > Freshwater > Lake > Sediment | place: USA: Wyoming | collected... | reverse complement strand
TGCGCGCCGCGGAAGCCCGGCAGCCGCAATGAGCCTGAGGTAAACTTCGTGCTCCATGGCGAGCGGACCCGTCGTTATTGTCGAGCCCATGCCCGGGGCTGCCACCGTAGCGGTTGGGGCGTGGATGCGCGGCGGCTCCGCACTCGAGCCTGGCGGCCTCGAGGGGATCACCCACCTGCTCGAGCACCTGCTGCTTCGCCGCACCGCGAACCGGACGCCGGAGAGCATCGCCGAGCTCATCGACTCGGTCGGCGGCGGCGTCGACGCGTTCACCACCCGGGAGGCGTGCGCCATTGCGGCGCACGTTCCCGCCGAGCGGTTCGTCGAGGCAATCGACCTGATCCTCGATGCCATGTTCAATCCCGGTTTCCGGCTCGTCGACCTCGACGCGGAGCGGGGAGTGATCGCGGCGGAGTTCGAGATGGTGCAGGACTCGCCCGGTGAAATGGCCGCCGAGAAGGCGCTGATGGCATGTTGGGATGGCCACCCTCTGGCCCGCCCCGTGCTCGGCCGCCGGGAGGTGGTGCAGCGCCTCAAGGTCGCGGACCTTCGGCGCTTCCACGCCGAGCGGTTCACGGGCGAGGGCCTGGTCCTGGTCGCGGTCGGGCCGGTCGACGAGCGTTCCCTCGAGCGGCGGCTCGCGGCGATCCCCGGCGGCGCATGGGCTCCGCGCCCGCTCACGCCTCCCGATTGGCGCCCAGGCGTCGCCGTCGAGGAGCGCGAGGGCCTCGAGCAGGTGTACGTGAACCTGGTGCTGCCGGCGTTGCCGGCCAATCACCCGGAGATGGCCACGCTGGGTGTGCTCGAGCAGTTGCTCGGCGAGGGCTACTCGAGCCGGCTTTTTCGCGATCTCCGCGATCGTCTCGGCCTGGTGTACGACGTCGGCGCCGCGGCGTACTGCACCTCGCTCGCCGGCGTGCTCGAGGTGACGTTCTCGTGCCCGCTGCGGCAGTCGGAAGCGTGCTGGGGCGCTGTTCTGCGGATCCTCGACAATGTCGGCTCCGGGGCGATCACCGAGCACGAGGTGGCTCTCGCCCGCGAGGCGCTGCTTGCCGGTGTCGTGCTCGCTTCGGAGGGTACCGACGCCCGGCTGGAGGCGCACGCCGGCGAGTACCTCTCGCGCGGCCGCCGGTTCGATGCCGCGGCGCTGCGGCGGGAGATCGAGTCGGTCACGGTCGCAGGGGTCAGGAAGCTCGCCCGCGAGGTGGTGCGGCTCGACGCCCTTGCCGGCGCCGTCTGCGGGCCGCGGGGCGCGGCGCTGCTGCCCGCCGACGTCGCCGTGAGGGTCGCATGACGGTCGGCCCCGCCCGGCGCCGCGGCGGCCCGCCAGCCGAGATCGAGGTGCTGGTGCGGCGGCTGCCCCACGGCGGCGACGTGCCCCTGCCCGAGTTCGCAACGGCAGGCGCCGCGGGCGCCGACGTTCGCGCCGCCGTCCGCGAGGCGACCGAGCTGGCGCCGGGCGAGCGCGTCGCCGTCCCGACCGGGTTGGTGCTTGCCGTGCCGGCAGGCTACGAGGTGCAGGTGCGGCCGCGCTCCGGCCTCGCGCTGCGCCATGGCGTCACTGTGGCCAACGCGCCGGGCACCATCGACAGCGACTACCGCGGCGAGGTGATGGTGATCCTCGTCAACCTCGGACGGGAGCCGTTCGCGATCCGGCGCGGCGACCGCATCGCCCAGCTCGTGGTGGCACCGGTGCAGCGCGCCTGCTTTTCCGAGCGCGCGGAGCTTCCGCCGACCGAGCGTGGGGCCGGCGGCTTCGGCTCGACGGGAGTTTAGGAGCCTGCCGGGGAAGCGGGGAGGGTCGCGCGCATGGGGCTTGCGGATCGCAGGCAAGGAGTGAGGAGGAAGGCGATGCTCTTTCATCGGCGACGACGAACGACGCAGCATGCGGCCGCACCTCGCGGGGGAGTGGGTGGGTGGCGAGACGCGGGCTGCATCGCCGTCGACCGGAGCGGCGGGGGTAGGGCGGGGGCTGTCCTCGGCGTCTGTCCGAGCCTGGGCGGTGCTCCCGCAACCCCCATGCGCCCTTCGGGTTACGAGCGGCGCGGGGCCATCTGCGGCGTTGCGGGAGCACCTGTCTGCCACGGTCGATCGCCGAAGCCAGCCCCCGCCCACCCGCCCGGTGCCCGCTCGATCGGTCTGCAGCCCGCGTCTCGCCGCCCACCCCTCCCACCGCGAGGTGCCGCTCCTCGGCGATGGAGGCACATCGCCCTCGTCGCGGCGCCTGACCCGCGCGCTCGCAACGCGGCCCACCCCGTTTTCCCGGCAGGCTCCTAAGATGCGGGTCATCGTCCTCGCATCGGGCTCCGGCGGCAACGCACTGGTGGTCGAGGCCGCCGGCACGCGAGTGCTCGTCGACTGCGGCCTGTCGCTGAGGGCGCTCCAGAACCGGATGCTCGCGGCTGGGCTGCAGCTCGAAGGCATCGACGCGTTGCTCGTCACCCACGAGCACAGCGACCACGTGAGCGGGCTGGCGCTGCTGACCCGGCGGTTCGCGTTGCCGGTCCTCGCCACCGAGGGTACGGCGGCGGCGGCCGGGATTCCCCACCTGGCGTGCAAGCTCTCTTCCGGGCGGGCGGTGCGCATCGGCGGCCTCGAGATCGTGCCGGTGGCCACCAGCCATGACGCGCGGGAGCCGGTCGGCTTCGTCTTCGACGACGGCCGCTCACGGGTCGGTGTCGTCACGGACACCGGGATCGCCACGAAGCTTCTCCTGGAGCGGCTCGCCGGCTGCAACGGCCTGTTCATCGAGTGCAACCACGACCCCGACATGCTGCGCCTCGGGCCGTACCCGTGGCCGCTCAAGCAGCGCATCGCCTCGCGCACCGGGCACCTGTCGAACGAGCAGACCCGCGACGCGGTCGAGCGGATCGCTCATGGCGGCCTCGAGGTCGTTGTCGGCATGCACCTGTCGCGGGAGAACAACCTGCCCGGGCTGGTGCGGCAGGAGCTCGCCAGGCCGCTGTCGGGGAGCGCCGTGCACGTCACGGTGGCCGACCAGGACGAGACGCTGATCATGGAGATCGGCCGCGGGCGCCAGGGCGTGTCGGCGGACGGCGGCGGGACGGTGTAGGCTAAGGCGGCCCTGATCCCCGCGGCGGGGGCCGTACGGAGGAAGCAATGCTCGTGGAAGCCAGGGTCAAGCTGAAGAAGGAAGTGCTCGATCCGCAGGGCGAGGCGATTCGCCGGGTGCTCGCCGGCCTCGGCTACGCGGAGGTGCAGCAGGTCCGCGTCGGCAAGCTGATGCTGCTCGAGGTCGAGGGCAGCGACCCGGAGACCGTCCGCCATCGGGTCGAGGAGGCCTGCCGCGAGCTGCTCGCCAACCCGGTGATCGAGGACTTCGAGGTTCGCCTCCCATGAGAAGGCCGGGTCTCGGGGCTCGGGGCGCGGGGTTCGGGGGCCGTACTCGGGGTGGGTGGGGGTCGAGTCCCGAACCCCGAACCCCGGTCCCCGGGGTGGGCGGGGGGCGGCGGCCGAAGGTGGCGGTGGTGGTGTTCCCCGGGTCGAACTGCGACCGGGACGCGATGGCGGCGGTCGAGGCGCTCGGCGGCGAGGCGGTGCCGGTGTGGCACGAGGGCCGGGACCTCGCCGGGTGCACCGCGGTCATCCTGCCGGGCGGCTTCTCCTACGGCGACTACCTGCGCGCCGGCGCCATGGCGGCGCACTCGCCGGTGATGCGAGCGGTGCGGCGCCACGCCGACAAGGGCCGGGCCGTGCTCGGCATCTGCAACGGGTTTCAGATGCTGGTCGAGGTCGGGCTGCTGCCGGGCGCGATGCTGATGAACAGAAGCTTGCGCTTCATCTGCCGCGACGTGCACCTGCGCGTGGAGCGCGACGACCTGCCGATGCTGCGGCACCTGAGCCGCGGCCAGGTGCTGCGCCTGCCCATCGCACACAAGGAGGGGAACTGGTTCGCAACTGATGAGGTTGTCGCCGAGGTCGAGCAGGCCGGCGCGATCGTGTTCCGTTACGTCACCCCGGCCGGCGAGGTCACCGACGCGGCCAACCCAAACGGCGCGCTTCACGGCATTGCGGGCTTGAGCAACCGCGAGGGCAACGTGATCGGCCTGATGCCGCACCCGGAGCGGCGCATCCACCCGCTGACTGGCGGCGAGGACGGCGCCGCGCTGATTCGCGGCCTGGTGGAGGCAGCATGAGGTGGGCGGCCCCCGCGACCCTCGATGTCGCCCGCGAGCACGGGCTCACCAAGGAGGAGTACGAGCTGATCGTGGAGACGCTCGGCCGTACCCCGAACCTCACGGAGCTCGGCGTGTACGCGGCGCTGTGGTCGGAGCACTGCTCGTACAAGTCGTCCAAGGTCTACCTGTCGCGTTTCCCGACCCAAGGGCCGCGCGTCGTCCAGGGGCCGGGCGAGAACGCCGGCTGCGTCGACGTCGGCGACGGCTGGGTGGTCGTCTTCAAGATGGAGTCCCACAACCACCCGTCGTTCATCGAGCCGTACCAGGGCGCGGCCACCGGCGTCGGCGGCATCCTCCGCGACGTCTTCACCATGGGCGCTCGCCCGATCATGCTGCTCGACTCGCTGCGCTTCGGCGACCTCGACGCGCCGCGCATGCGCTACCTGGTCGACGGCGTGGTGCGCGGCATCGGCGACTACGGCAACTGCGTCGGTGTGCCCACGGTGGGCGGCGAGCTGGACTTCCACCCCTCGTACAACGGCAACGTGCTGGTCAACGCGATGTGCGTCGGCATAGCGCGCCGCGACGGGATCTTCTACGCGCGCGCGTCGGGTCCCGGCAACGTGGTGATCTACCTCGGGTCGAAAACGGGCCGCGACGGCATCCACGGCGCGACGATGGCGTCCGACATCTTCAGCGACAACGCCAGCCAGAAGCGGCCGACCGTGCAGGTCGGCGACCCCTTCACGGAGAAGCTGCTCATCGAGTGCTGCCTCGAGCTGATGGAGCGTGGCGTGGTGGTCGGCATCCAGGACATGGGCGCCGCCGGTCTCGCGTCGTCGGCGTTCGAGATGGCCGCCCGGGCCGGTTGCGGCCTGCTGCTCGAGCTCGACAAGGTGCCGGTCCGCGAGACCGAGATGACCCCCTACGAGCTCATGCTCTCGGAGTCGCAGGAACGCATGCTGCTGGTCGTCAAGCCTCCGGACATCCACGAGGTGCTCGCGGTGTGCCGCCGCTGGGGCCTCGACGCGGTCGCGATCGGCGAGGTCACGGCGAGCCCCGAGGTGCGCGCCACGTTCGGCGGGCGCGAGGCGTTCAGCCTGGCGGTCGGCCCGTTGGTCGACAACGCGCCGCGCTACAAGCGGCCGTTCGTGGCGCCCTCGGCGTCGCCGGCGGTGACCCTGCCGGCGCTGACGACGCGCAAGTGGGCGTCGGACCTCGAGACGCTGCTCGCGTTCCCCGGGCTCGGCTGCGCCCATCCGGTTTTCGAGCAGTACGACCAGTCGGTGGGGGCGAGCACCGTGGTCGGCCCGGGCGCCGATGCCGCACTGCTGCTCATCCCCGGGACCCGCATCGGCATCGCGGCGACCACCGACTGCAATTCGGTGGCGTGCGGTCTCGACCCGCACTGGGGTGCGGCGCAGGCGGTCGCCGAGTCGGTCCGCAACCTCGCCTGCGTTGGCGCCGAGCCGGTCGGGGTCACCGACTGCCTCAACTTCGGCTCGCCGGAGAACCCGCAGGTGATGGGGCAGTTCATCGCCGCCGTCGAGGGCCTGGCCGAGGCGTGCCGGGCGTTCGGCGTGCCGGTCGTCTCCGGCAACGTATCGTTGTACAACGAGACCTCGGGGAAGGGCATCCTCCCGACGCCGACGGTCGGCATGGTGGGTGTGGTCCCGGAGGTACGCCACCGGCCGAGCGGCGTTTGGGCCGGCGGGGACGTCCTCTACCTCGTGGGGCCGGTCGAGGGTGACCTTGGCGGCTCCCGCTACCTGCGCCTCGTGCTCGACCTCGAGGTCGGACCGATCCCGGCGGTGGACTACCCCGAGGAGCGGCGCATCTCCGCTACCGTCCGCGACCTCGTGCGGCTCGGGCTGGTGGCCGCGAAGGACGTCTCGGACGGCGGTCTCGCGGTGGCGGCGGTGGAGATGAGCGGCGGTGACGTTGGCGCGGAGATCACGCTTCCCGACCGCACCTCGGTGGTGCGGGCGCTGTTCGGCGAGTGGCTCGGCCGGTTCCTGCTGGCGGTGCCGGAGTCGTGCGCCCCGGCGGTCGAGCGGGCCTGCGAGGGCCTGCCGCTGACGAGGTTGGGAAGGGCGGGTGGGGGTGAGCTTGTTGTCAGGTACGGAGGGAAGGCCGTCCTCCGCGGCGAGGTGAAGGCGTTGTCGGCGATGAGAGAGACGGCGATGTCGTGGCTTACCCGAGCGTGAAGCTGCCCGGCGACGGGTTCAACGACGAGTGCGGCGTCTGCGCCGTCGGCGGTCACGCCGACGCCGCGAACCTCGTCTACCTCGGCCTGTACGCACTGCAGCACCGCGGCCAGGAGTCGGCCGGGATCGCCGCCTTCGACGGCCGCGAGCTGCGCTGGCACAAGGAGATGGGGTACGTCGCGGAGATCTTCGACAGGCATCGCCTCGCCCAGCTTCCCGGCGCCACAGCGGTCGGCCATGTCCGTTACTCAACCGCCGGCGACTCCATGCTCGCCAACGCCCAGCCGGTCGTGGCCAAGACCAGGCGCGGCGCCCTCGCCCTCGCCCACAACGGCAACCTCGTCAACGCGCTGCGGTTGCGCCACCTGCTCGAGCAGGAAGGCGCGATCTTCCAGTCGACCTCCGACAGCGAGGTGTTCCTGCATCTGATCGCGCGTTCGCGCGAGGAGTCGATCGAGAAGGCCCTGCTCGAGAGCGTCGACGCCGCGATCGGCGCCTACTCGATTGCCATTATCTGCGACGGGCGGCTGTTCGCGGCGCGCGACCCGCATGGCTTCCGCCCGCTCGTCCTCGGTCGCCTTGAGGAGGCCTGGGTGGTCGCCTCCGAGACGTGCGCGTTCGACCTGCTCGGCGCCCGACTGGTCCGCGAGGTCGGGCCCGGCGAGGTGGTCGAGCTTTCCGGCGAGGAGCCGCGCGTCCTGCGGGGCCCCGGCCCGGGTCCCTACGCGCTGTGCGTGTTCGAGCACGTCTACTTCTCTCGCCCCGACTCGGTGGTGTTCGGCGAGGACGTCGCCCCGGTGCGCGAGCGCCTCGGCCAGCGCCTCGCCCGCGAGCATCCGGCGGCGGCGGATGTCGTCGTGCCGGTGCCTGATTCCGGGGTCGCTGCGGCGATCGGCTACGCGCGCGAGGCCGGCCTACCGTTCGTCATGGGCCTGGTCCGCAACCACTACATCGGGCGGACGTTCATCGAGCCGCGCCAGTCGATCCGCCACTTCGGGGTCAAGATCAAGCTCAACCCGGTGCGCGCTCTCGTCGACGGGAAGAAGGTGGTGCTGGTCGACGACTCGATCGTGCGCGGCACGACCTCGCGCAAGATCGTGATGATGCTCAAGGGGGCGGGCGCCGCAGAGGTCCATCTGCGCATCTCGTCGCCGCCGACGGCCCACCCGTGCTTCTACGGGATCGACACCCCGGAGCGCCGCGAGCTGATCGCCGCCAACCAGAGCGTCGACGAGGTGCGCGCCTACGTCGGTGCCGACTCGCTCGGCTACCTCTCCGAGGGCGGCATGCTCTCGTGCCTGCGAACGCCGCCCGAGAACTTCTGCACGGCGTGCTTCTCCGGCCGCTACCGCGTCCTCGACGAAGAGAACGCCGAGGTCATCGCCAAGATCACGCGATGAGGGTTGCCGACGTCTCCAAGGCCGTGCGCCTTTCGTGGCTGACCGTCGTCTACAACGTCGTCGAGGGTCTCGTGTCCATCGGCTTCGGGATCAGGGACGATTCGGTCGCCCTGGCGGGGTTCGGTGTGGACAGCTTCATCGAGGTCGCCTCGGCCCTCGTCGTGCTCTGGCGGTTCCGTGGCGAGTTGGGTCTTTCGGGGTCTCTGGCCCTGGCCGACGAACGGCGGGCGACGCGCGTCATCGGTTGGTTGTTCGTTGCGCTCAGCGTCGGCACGGCGGCGGCGTCGGCCTTCAAGATCTGGCGGCATGCGGGTCCCGACACCACGATTCCGGGCGTGGTGATCTCCCTCGCCAGCCTGGCGTTCATGTTCTATCTCTGGACGGCCAAGCGGACAGTCGCCCGCGCACTCGACAGCGCGACGGTGGCGAAAGACGCCGACTGCTCTCTCGCGTGTATCAAGCTCTCCTTCGTGCTGCTGTTCGGAAGCCTCCTGTACTGGCTGAGCCCGTCGTGGTGGTGGGTGGATTCGGCCGCCGCCATCGCCCTGGCCTTCCTGATCGGGCGGGAAGGGCTTGCCACCGTGCGCGCCGCCGCGCGCGAGGATTTTCGCGGCGGCTGCGGATGCTCCGATTGCCCGGATCACGACGGGTGAGGTGGCCGAATCGGCTCTCCTTGGCGAGCTTCTCGAGCATGACGTCGAGTCGCTCGCCTGGCAGAGGGTGGGTTCCTCAACAGGTCGGCACTACGACACCCAGGGGAGCTTCTCGCTCATCAGGCGCTCGGCGCGGATCGGGTCTACCGGCTCCGAGAACCAGAACCCCTGCGCCGACGGGCAGTGCATCGCCTTGAGACGCTCGAACTGCCCCACGGTCTCGACGCCCTCGGCGACCACGCCTATTCCCAGGCGGTTTCCGAGCCCGACGATCGTCTGCACGATGGCGTTGACGTCGGGCTTGTCCTGCATCCCGGCGATGAACGAGCGGTCGATCTTCAAGGTGTCGTAAGAGAACCGCTGCAGGTAGGAGAGCGACGAGTAGCCGGTGCCGAAGTCGTCCACCGAGAACTGCACGCCGATGGCGCGCAGCTCGGCGAGCACCTTGAGCGCCGCCTCGCCGTGGTCCATCAGGATCCCCTCGGTGATCTCCAGCCGCAGCGATGTGGCCGGCAGGCCGGTCTCCTCCAGGACATTCCAGACCCTCTCGACGATGTCCGGCTGCCCGAAGATCTTGCCGGAAACGTTGACCGACGCGTACAGGGGAGGGTCGAAAGGCCAGCGGTCCTGCCACTGTCTCACCTGTCGGCACGCCTCGCGCAGCGTCCACCAGCCGATCGGCACGATCAACCCGGTCTCCTCCGCCACGGAGATGAAGCGCATCGGCGGGACGATCCCGCGCTCGGGGTCGACCCAGCGCACCAGCCCCTCGAAGCCGACGATTCGGCCGGCCTCGAGCGCGATGATCGGCTGGTAGTGCATGACGAACGACGACCGCTCGACCGCCCGGCGTAGGTCCATCTCGAGCTTGAGCAGGGCGGCCACGCTGGAGTGCATCGCCTGGTCGAACACCTGGAAGCACGCTCGGCCGGCGTTCTTGGCGCGGTACATGGCGGTGTCGGTATCGCGGAGGAGGTCCTCGGGGCAGTCGTAGGCCGTCGAGCCGAGGGCAATGCCGATCGATGCGGTGATGACGACCTCGTGGGGACCGATCTCGAAGGGTTTCTCGAGCAGCTCCTGTATCCGCTCCGCGACCCGGGTGGCGTCCCCTGGGGCGCTCACGTCGCAAAGCAGCACGCCGAACTCGTCGCCGCCGAGGCGCGCGACGGTGTCGCCTGGTCGCACGCATGCCTTCATGCGGACCGAAAAATCGACGAGCAGCGAGTCGCCGGCGGAGTGGCCGAGCGAGTCGTTGAGGTTCTTGAAGCGGTCGAGGTCGAGGAACAGCACCGCGAACGTGATCCCCTTGTGGCGGCGGGACTGATCGAGGGACAGCCCGAGCCGGTCGAGGAAGAGCGTGCGGTTCGGCAGCCCGGTGAGCGCATCGTGGAACGCGTCGTGGAGAAGCCGCTCCTCGGCGCGTTTGCGGACGGTGATGTCGGTGAGGGAGCCGGCCATCCTGGTCGGTGCGCCGGCGCCGTCGCGCACGGCGACCCCGCGGGCCAGCACCCAGCGGAACTCGAGGTCGGCGCAGCGTAGCCGGTGCTCGTGCTCGAACTGCTCCTCCTTGCCCTCGAAGTGAGCGCTGAGGGCCTCCTTCAGCGCGCCGACATCGTCAGGGTGGATGCGCGAGAACCACTCGTCGATGGTGGACCCGACCAGCCCCGGCGTCAGGCCGAGGATGGCCGCCCAGCGCGGCGAAAAGAACGTGGCGCCGGTCGCGATGTTCCAGTCCCACAGGCCATCGTTGGCGCCCTGCACCGCGAGGGCGTAACGTTGCTCGCTCTCGAGCAGCGCCTCCTCGGCATGGGTCCGCTCCACGGCATAGCGGATGGCCCGCACCAACACGGCGGTGTCCAGCTCCCGCTTGATCAGGTAGTCCTGGGCGCCCTCCCGCACGGCGCAGCCGGCCACCTCCTCGTCGTCGAGGTTGGTCAGGATCACCACCGGGATGCGCGTGGCGGCCGCGTGCAGGCGGCGGTAGGTGGCGAGGCCCGAGCTGTCGGGGAGCGAGAAGTCGAGCAGCACGACGTCGACGCCGCCGCGGGCCACACGAGCGAGCGCATCGGCGAGCCGCTCGACG
>Ga0315273_10013557_pt1 | contig 10482 bp, 3 predicted proteins | sample YL17G02_0_MG_FD_205753 | JGI IMG/M metagenome (GOLD analysis project Ga0315273, IMG submission 205753) | Sediment microbial communities from Yellowstone Lake, YNP, Wyoming, USA - YL17G02_0 | ecosystem: Environmental > Aquatic > Freshwater > Lake > Sediment | place: USA: Wyoming | collected... | reverse complement strand
TGTCCGAGCGCGGTGGAGGCGTTGGAGCGTTCGCCTCTTTCATTCAAACTCCAGCCAACATGTTCCTCGAACTCGGCGTCAACGGTTTGCTTGTCTTTGAAGGCATCCCCAGCGGCGTTGCACTCGTGCATATCTACCTCTGGGACGTCGAGTCATCCAGTCCCTGGGCGACGGCATTCCAAGACCCGACGTGGTTCCAAGCGACGCTCGCGTGGGCGTTTGAAGAATTCGAATGCCTTCGTAAATTCATCGTCATCTGCTCCGAAGCAGGAATCAAACGACGTCTCGAACGCGCAGGATTCACATGCGAAGGAACTCTAAGAGACGAGCCAGCCGGCTTCGAGAGTTGGTACATGGGCCTCTTAAGAAGGGAGATTGAACAATGTCCATCAGCCGTCCTGGAAGCACTAACCAAGGTCCGACGTACGCTCCAGGGGCACGAAAAGCAGCGAAGCAGACTGGAGGATACTTCACCGGCTTGATGAAGGGCGATAATTCCCTTCAAGGTGATTCGATCTTTCAGATGCTGATGAACTCCTCAACAGGCCCCGGGAAGTCGTTATTTGACCTAGCGTCGACAGGAGATCCTTCTAACGCTTCAGAGGGCTATGCGGGGCGTAGGGAAAACATGCTACGTGATCTCTTCGACTCGACTGAAGGGCTTCGTGAGTCATTTGGCTCTGCGGGCGTTGGGCAGGGCGGAGACGTGCTCCGCGCGGCGGCCCTTGAGCGTTCTCGTGGCCTGAGCACGTTTGCGTCATCAGAGATGGATAGAGAGCTCGCGGCACGTGAAGCCGCGGCTGGTCGTCGTGGTCAGGGTCTGGCGTTGCTAGGACAAGTCGGCCAGGGAATGGATTCTCGCTCTCTTGGGAAGTTCGGCCAATACGCGCCGCTTCTCATGCAGTTCCTGCAAGCGGCGAGCGGTTCCCGCGCCTCCGGCGGAGGCGGCTTCTCTGCAGCGTACAGTGGGTCGTACTCCAAAGACTCTGACGGTGGCAAGTCCTACTCCTGGGGAGGCTAGTTCATGGCTAGAGACTCCGCATCGAAGCTGCTCAATCAAATCGGTGCTAAAGGAATGCCTTCGTATGAGAAGCTGCTCATGCAGAAGCTTAACACCTGGATTGATGACGACGCGGCGTGGCAGGCGGCTAATCCGCGTGATCGAAAGGCCGTGGCAACGTTTCTTGGATACACCCCCGAGACGTTGGAGGGCTATATCCAAGACCCCGATCGTCAAGCTCAGGCGAAGACGAGAAAGACTCTGGAACGCGAGATCGGTTCCGGCGTCATTGAGTTTTCGGAGAAGGCTGTAGCTGCTCGGAATGACGCAAGGGAGATTTCTCGAATACAGCTCATGACGCCTTCAACGGCCGAGAGCGTTGGTTTCTCCGCAGAGCAGGCGGATTTGTTTCTTCCAAATCCCTCTCGTATGATTACAGAGCGTGAGAGGTACTTGACGGGTGAGGGGCGCCAAGCGCTCTTTGCTACTCCCGATGTTGAGACAACATCCAGGCGCGACTTGCTCGGGAAGATGGTGCAAGTTGGCTGGGTCACCAAAGGCGCTGTGGCGGATGAACCGATGCTGCGTGGTAAGTTCCTCCGTGGAGGCTTGGGATTCGAGACGCTTGACCAGGCTGGGGATCAGTTCACTCGGAACCTAGGCTTCCTTCGGGAGAAGATGAAGCAGGAGGGCGGATACACCCAGCAGCAGATCGACCAGCAAGCCACGCAGATTCAAAACACCTACGATCTTGGCAAGCGGGCGATTGCTATCCAAGGCGGACAGCTCGAGATCAACCAGTACGACGCGACCTCAACAGCTCTTCTCCGCCTACATCAAGGCAACGCTCTCGATGTCGGAGGAGTGAATGAGGGGATGAAGGCACAGGCCGCGATGACTCATGCTGGTGTTGCTGGTGCCGCAGCGATCCTGGCTGCCATGAGCCCTGATATGCAGACGACGGATACGATCCAAGGCCTCGCTGCAACCGCGTTGGGAGTTACTCTCTACCAAGGAGGCCTGACGGGCGGGTACGTCCCTGAGATCACACACTTCAAAGGCCACCTCGGTGGAACAGTCTTCAATCCATCCAATGCGAACCGCGAGCCATTCTCCTCCGGCAAACGTTGGCTGCTTAACTGGGCCGCGCCTTCTGGCTGGACAGGCACTCAGACCGAAGCGCTAGCCTCGATCACAGAGGAGAAGGTCCAAGAGATGCAGCGGCGCCTTCTCACTCCCGGTGGGGAGTTCGACGACGCCTATGGTGCAATGTCGCAGGATAAGAACCTGCGTGACAAGTTCCTCGAAGGAATCATGAGCACGCAAGGGTCTACGGCACCAGGTCGTGAGCTCATTGCAAAAGTTCGTGCTGGCGACACCGGCCTAGCGCTGAGGACGCTGCTTCTGACCCAGCTGATCCTCGACTTTGGGAAGACGAAGAAGGAGACAAAGTGACCTTTCTTGACGAACTCATGCAGCAGTACCGAGGAGCCTCGGGAGATGCTGCTCCTGTGGAAGGAGCGCCGAACGCTCCTGAGATGCCTGTAGAGCCTCCCGCACGCCTGCCCGGGAAGCCACGTTCCATGGCGGCGCCCCGGATCATGCCCGACATCCCTGCGCAGGATGAACAAGTCGCTCTGACAGACGCTGGGCAACAGCAGAAGGAGAAGATGTTTGCCAACCAGCGTTATCAAGACTTTCTCGACAGACCTCCTTCTCTTCTGCTTCGACCAGATGAAGACGCACCGTGGATTGAGAAGGCGTACTTCTCATCGCATCCTGGAGGTCTCTGGGGGCCAGTCAACGGCTTCTTAGAAGGCCTGCGACGTGACCTACGTCTCGGCGATGCTGCTGGCGACATGGCGCTTATTCAGAAGCAGCTCGAGGAAGCACAGAAGATGGACCGCGCGGGTGAGGACGCAACGCTGCCCATCAAGCTCATGTGGAACATGCTCCGCATGGGCCTTGCGAATGCAATTGGTCGAGAAGGCGAGCTTGTTGAACGTCGTGGTCCTGGGCTTCCGGCACCCACAGGTCAGCAACTCGGCGAGCTCGGTTATGGCCTTACGAAGTTGCATGTAGGAAATAAGATCGCTCGTGGCGTCTTCGCAGCGGTTGGAGTTACTGCAAAGCTCGCCGCCGTCTCCGAGGGCTTGCCGCAGGTAGTGAATGATGCCACGGGCTTTGGGCTAGCCACCGCGACGGAGCAGGGGGCTACTCCAGATGATGTGTTCAACAACATCATCATCGGAGGCATTTGGGGTAGAGTTGGGCATGCGGCGAACCTGCGCGTCAACCCTGCGGCGCTTGCTGGCCGCGTTGCCGAGCTCGCGAAGACCTATCCGACAGCCAACATGGCCGCGCTCTCAAAAGAGGCGATGAAGGAGTTCTTCAACGAATCAATGCCGCGTAACATCTTGCTCATGGGAGGGGCCGGCGCAGCGCTTGGTGGGCCTACTCTCTCAGAGAAGATGCCCGGAGAGAGCGATTGGGACTATCACATCCGACAAGGCATTGGAGCAGCAGTCCTCACCGGCTTGGTGGGTTATAGCAACACTATCATCGGGGCCAGCAAAGGCCTTGTGGCGGATAAGTTCGGTGCTCGTGTCTCCGCACCGCTGGAACATCTCATCCCTCCCGGCGGCTCCCCTCATCCACTTACGTCAGACGAGTACTTCTCTCGCTTCACTTCAGACATGATTCGTGATTCGAACGCGCGTGCTGCCAAGAGACAGGCTATGGGGGATGAGCTAGCGCGAATCTCTGCCGGTCGTGAGATGAGGGAATCTCGCTCTGGGGAAGTTGGAGGAATTGATATCCCCTCTGGCTGGGCGCGTGAGCAGACGCATCAACGTTTGAAGCTCGGCGAGCAGGATATGGACGTCATCGTGAATGAGAAGACGAGAGATGTCTACGCTCCTGTGATTGAACATCCTGAGATGTCTACAACCTACGCACGGCTGTCTCAATGGGCTGAGCGCACCGGTCATCGTGTCTTGCTGCCGACGAACATTCCCGACACGCCTCTGTACCATACACGTACCGTCGAGATCAAAGGGCCCGGTGAGGGTTTTGAGCAGCTCCTTCCTGGCTCACGTGCGGACGCGAATAGGATGTATACAACGGAAACGCCTCCAGGGACTCTTGGATATGAAGAGACGAATATTCCCCTGCTCGCTGGAGAGAGGCAGGTTCGTACTATTGGTGAGAAGAGAATTATCAACGGAGAGGGCTCACCTGTCTACGTCCCGTTTGAAGAGGCCCGACCAGAGAGCGCCCCTGAACCCGGCCGAGGTCCTGGTGGTTACGTCACTCCAACACAGAGGCTGTTTCAGGAGGTCGACAGAGCGGCCCGTGAGGGTGGTCGACGCCCCGCGAAGGAGACCGAGCTTCGTTCAGCCGCTGAGGTATATGAAAAAGCACAACGCACTGGGCTTGTAGAGGATACTGGGCCTCTTGCTGCGGGGCATGTCGTCAAGGTTCTGTTGAAGGATAACAAGACAACTCTCGGCCCTGGAGAGCTCTTTGCGCTCAACCCAGACACGGGCGAGGCTATCGTTGCCTTAGGTTCTGGTAACACCATGCCTTGGGAGGCACAAAGCCCTCCTCGCTGGTGGAGGGGGCCTGCGACGGACCTACGAAGGATCTACGCGCGCGCACCTAGAGAGACGCCTATCGTTGTTGGAAAAGAATGGGTCAGCGCTCTGGCTCGTTTGGAGAAGAACCAGGACATCACGTCCCTACCCCTGCTCCAGGATTTCATCGATCGTCTCTCCGGTATGATAAACGCGACGCCATACGTCACTGAGATGTCTGCATCGGATGCGTTGTTCCGGACGAAGTTGTTCAACGCAGGGCTGTTTCCTCAAGTCCGTGACATGTCCGCTCTGGGAGTAAAGCCCGAGGTCATTGCATCTCGGCCGGACATTAAGTGGGAGAAGGCGAAGCTGTTTACACATCGCGACAGGCTTGCCGCTGTCGAGGCGATGTTACATCCCGGCACATTGCCTGATGAAGTCAAGGCGAATGCTTCGTCGATGCAGCGGGCTGTCTCAGGTGTCTCGCGAGAGCATGGAAAGACCCTTGCAAGGACGACGAAGACGGCAGGAGCCGAAGTTCCTGAGGGTAAGGGAGAAGTTCGTGCAACAGCCCTGATTCGTCGAGCGAAGGAGTTGCAGATAGAGCGCTCGGCGAAGCTGCCTCCGTCGCCTGACGTCACGCGGGCAATCCGCGGCGAGGCTTCATTCCCAGATATTGCGAATTACGAAGAATGGGAGCTCGCGACGGAACTATCCAGGCTCTCCCGCGTCGGCTGGCAGGAAGGCGGCGGGAAGCCTCCGCATGTCCTACAGCGTATGAAGGATCTGACCGACGAGCTCGACGCACGCCAGCAGCCAGTGCATGCTGGGAAGATGTTGGAAGGCAGTATCTATATCATGAACACGGATCAAGGCGGATCAGTTCGCATCATCGGACAGGTTCCGAACAACGCACCAGCTCTTCCTGCAAAGGGCTATACGGTGTTCAATGGAGAGCTCTCAGAGTTCCCATCCCTACCGGGAGGTACACATCGCGCGGACTTGTACTACACCGCCGGGAACACTGCCGACATCCCGGGCATGGCGTATGAGCTCCGCAAGGCCTTGGAGGATCAGGCAAGGGTCATTGTTACAGACACAGGGGCAGGAACACGTGAGATCGTGCGCGCGTTGAGGGACGTGGGCTTTGAACCGTTAAGACAGGCACGTGTCTCAGGCTCGCGTGTTGTCACAGAGATGATTCTGAACAAAGAAAGGATGCCGAAGGAAGAGACGGGGCTCCTGGATGCTATGGAAAGTACACCCTTCCAGCGTGCGACGTTTGAATGGACTCAGATGGAGGAGTCTGGCGGCGGCGCTCCGGAGGAGATGCAGCGCGTCGCTGAGATCCTTGCAAGAGAAGCAGGAGTGCCACAAGGAAGCGTTCCTATTGAGTCAGGCGGAACAGAAGCGTCTACAAGGAACCTTCTAGCAGAAGCTGGGCTTGAGGCTCCCCTGCCCCGACCCGCGAAGGGTGGTATCATCTCGAAGGTAGCTCGTGAAGCCCTCTCTCCTGAAGGTCTAGCGCGTTGGAAGACCCTTCAGAAGACCTTGCACCTTGAACAAGACGATGCCGGAAACTGGACCGTCCCGATTCGCAACGCCGCTGACGCGCGGCGTATCGAAACGCTTGCCATGGGTCGTACACTTCAAACCGTGTTCGAAAGCAAGCAAGCGTTGCTGGACTACTTCGCCGCAGGCCGTGGAGAGTCTACAGGAACTCCAGAACAGCTCCTTCGCGATCGCGTCGAACGCCTTGGGCTGATGTTACGTACGGAGAAAGGTCCTTATGCTGGTCGCTGGGTCCTTGAGAGGAAAGTTCCTTCTGAAACCTGGCCGGAGATTCATGCGGGCTATGGGAAGGATAGCCTTGGTAAGGTCTTAAGCATCCTAGAGACACACCCCCGGCCGCCGTTGCCAGCAGAGCTGCGCGGACCTGATAAGTGGATCCAAGAAGCCCTTGAGACTGGCCAGGGGGTGATCAACACGGAGACTAGTGAATCTGGGCAGGTTTCCTGGAACGTCTTCCTCCCTCCGTTGTTCCAGAAGAGAGCATTCTCTTCCTGGGCAGATGCGGAGTCATTTCTAGCTGTTGCATATCCTGGGAGGCCTTTCCAGGGCCGGGGAGCTGCGGCCGCGAAGCGGCTGCCACTTGGATCGGACCTTTACAAGCTCCAGGAAATCGCTGAACGTCTTCGAATGGAACGCCCGGCGTTTACCGAGACGTTTGCTCAGGATCCGGATCCTCGACTTCTTCGAGGAGAGATGAACACAGCCTATTCACAAGGTCTCAGGAGACTGTATCAAGAGATGAACCTGTCTCGCAACGAGGTCTTTGATCTGCAGACGTACTTGAACATGCCAAAGGCGGGGAGTGATGTGGCTCAGCCGTATAATGCTCCTGCAGATCCACAGATCGTGGACAAGGCTGTACGAGGAACGATCTTCCACAAGGGTGTCTCTGTTAGAATCAACCCGAAGGAAGGAGCTGCGGATGCCTTCCCGGGAGAAGGAATAATGCGCCCGGAGCCCTTTACGGTTACAGAGGTTCTACCAGAAGGCAAGGTGCGCATTGCCAGTCCTTCATATCCTGATGAAGGTCCTGGATCTCTCAAGCGCGGGCTGACTGTTCCCGAGCGCTCTTTGAACTTCGTAGAGGATACGGAGGTCTCGCGAAGCATTGAGGAAGAGTACTGGAAGAGGCAGCGAGGAACGATTCTCACACCGATGACAGGCTCGATGCAGGTCTATCTTGGGAATGCTGTCGAGGTCGTGAAGGGCGATGCGGATACAATCACCGTACGTTCGACGCAGTATCCGAATCGAGAAGTCTCAATGCCCACAGCGGACTTGAAGGAGGCCACGCCGGAGCTGCTGCGCGCGGGAATTGCAGACCTGGAAGCCGTACGACAATTCGAGGCGGAGAAGAAGAGGGCGAGGAAGGAAGTCGCTGGGAAGACTCTTGAGAGTGCGGAGGAGCGAGCTCGCGCGCGTACGCGCTTCCCAGGGAAGCTGACGAGACAGGAGGCCATTGTTGAATACGGCGGTCCGACAGCTCGTGAGAGACAGTTTAGGACCACACAAGGTCCAGCCCCTACGACAACTCTCTACGGCTTTACACAGGTAACAACTCCAGAGCTTATCAACGCGAAGGTCACATCAAGCCGCTCGACTCCTCTCGGTGAGGGGTTGGACTTGCATCTCGACCCGGAGAGGACAAGCGGTGGGCAGGAAATTGCTGAAGTGCGCGCGGACGTGAGCAACCCACTTAACCTCGCACATCCAGCCAATATGGAGATGTTTAGGAACTTACAAGTCCGCCTTGGCTCTTCACAAGCGGTGACGGCGGAGCTGCGCGCGAGGGGGTATGATTCCATCCTCGGACAGGACCTCTTCATCGTCCTGGATCCCTCTAAGGCCCATGTCCAGAACCTTCCTGGAATCTCAAAGCAGGCCGCAGGCTCGACTGCGCAGCACTGGGAGGACTTGCTCGCTACGAGGAACTCGGGCGCCATTGCCGAGTCCAAGGGGGTGGAGACCTTAAGCGAGCTTGAGGATGGTCTGATCGGTGCGTATACAAAGGAACCGCAAGGCCTGCGGGAGCAGATGGTACGACGTCTTGCTGATGAGGTTAATCTCGGAATCGTCGTCCATCCTGGGGAAAGCATCGTCGTGTACGATCATCCCAAAGGCGCGACGTATGACATCTCCGGCAAGGACGGCGCGGCGAAGGTTGATGCTACGTGGAGAATGATCCTCAAGCGCGTTGCGCTCAAGCGCGCGGAGCATCGGATGTATGGTGGGATCACCGGGCCTGTTGGCCCTGGCGGACCTGGAGAAGGTCCGAAGGATGATCCGTCCTTCCTGGAAGGGAAGATCAATCTCGACGTCCCGCCAGGCCCGATCTCAATGGGATGGTACACACAGACGAAGGACACGATGCAGCGCTTAGCTGCTGCAAGTGGCTATCGTTGGAAGACCGATCAGCTCTGGTCGGCAATGGATGCTGCGCAGAGAAGAATGAGCCCAAAGCTGCATGAGTCGCGGAAGATGTCATACAAAGCCTTCGGGAAGTTGTCGAAGGCGGCTGGCGAACGCGCGATGGACTACATCATGACGCCGGTGAATCTGCGACAAGAGGCGATCAAGACCCATGGATTTACTCAAGCGGAGATGGATGTTGCGAAGAAGTGGGTCGAAGTTGGAGAGGAGTTCGTACGCAAGTTCGACATCCGAACGGCTGATGGCGACTTGGTAGACTGGACAGGGCTGTTCAGTGAGGCCATTCCCTCGATGAGGAAACAGACTGGGAAGCTCTATCCAGACCGCGCACAGCTTGAGAGTCTTCCCCGCCGCATGCGCGTCATGATCGACGAGCAAGCTTCTGGGGAGTTCAACATCATTCGCGACAAGCTCAACGCACATGAGTCGATGACTCAGGCGATGAGGTTCCTTCTCCGCGCGAAGCACCTGAAGCCGGCGTTGGATCTCGGAGAGGCAATGTTGCATGGCCGAGATGGATACCCTCAGATGTCGGAGCAGGCGACGAAGTACGTTGGGTCGTATCTCAAGATGGTTAAGCATACACCCGACGGCTTGTTGGAAGACGTTGCAGGGACGCTGGACAATGCGTTTAGATCCAGCTTTGGGTTGAATGTCGGCGCACCTGTCTGGGCACGAGGGCTGCATCACGCGATGCTGTGGAATTACTATTCCAACATTCCACTTCGCGCGGGTATTGTAATGAAGCAGGTGCTTGAAGGTGCGATGAAGGTCCTGCCAGTTGCTGGCGCGAAGATCTACGGCGAGGCTATGGTGAAGCATCTTACGCCGGAGAACATCCGCGGCGCTGTGAAGGAAGGGATCATCCCTGAGACGCTTCTCCCAGACTTCGAGCGCAGCGCGTTTGGCAAGATCGTGGACTTGACATACTTGCCAATGCGGGCTGGAGACGTGGATTCTCGCCTCCAGGCATTCTACGCAGGCGGCGCGATGCTGCGACGTGGAGTGAAGAAGGCGACAAATCTCGACGGGTCAATCAACATCGGCAAGGCAGTGAAGGCAAGTGGCTTGGATGGGATTCTGTTAAAGTCCTCGTTGCTGGAGATCTTCCAGCACGTCGCACGTGGGGATATATCGGCGGCAGAGGGGGCTGCTGGCCGCCACCTATCACAAGACCTGATGGGGTTGTATCGAACAGGAGAGTCTCCGTACATGATGCACAACCTTCCCGGGAAGGCCGCGGGACAGTATGGACAGTTCTCAATGAACTACGCAACGATTCTCACACGCATGGCGACGATGGGCGACGGGAAGGCCGTTGCAATGAAGATGGCACGTTGGACAGCTGTGAACGCTGCGCTTGGCTCGCTGGCGCTGCGCCTCTTTGGGTCGAACGATCTGAGCTGGTTGTTCTTTGGGCCGGCGATGTTCCTGGGAGGGCCGGCAGTTCGTATGGCCTCGGATGTCCTACAGCTTACACAGGGTAGGATGTCTGTGGATGATCCGAGGAAGAGGATGATTCTAAAGCGTGCGGCTCAGTTCGCCGTGACACAGGCTACGCCGTATAGTGGATTCATTCGCGATGCTGGCTACTGGCCCGGACAGGATCCAAGCACAGGCGTTGCGAATCAGTTCACGAATGTTCGACGTCTTGGGGCTGCGTTGAATCTGAATCGGTACAATGATGTTCTTCTGACGGAGAATCCGTTAGTTGGGGAGCAGCTGACTCCGAAGTCGGTGGGGGAGCTGATGCAGGAGTATCGGACTGGACAGGGGGGAAGTGGTCAAACTCAATCTCCAGCCCCACAGGGAAAGTCGAACTTGAAACGGTGATTGAGTCGTAGCCGAGTTTGGATACGTACTTCAAGGACACGTGCTGGTGCCTCAGCACGTGTCCTCCTT
>Ga0315273_10013556_pt1 | contig 10483 bp, 6 predicted proteins | sample YL17G02_0_MG_FD_205753 | JGI IMG/M metagenome (GOLD analysis project Ga0315273, IMG submission 205753) | Sediment microbial communities from Yellowstone Lake, YNP, Wyoming, USA - YL17G02_0 | ecosystem: Environmental > Aquatic > Freshwater > Lake > Sediment | place: USA: Wyoming | collected... | reverse complement strand
CGCGCGCGGACGAACAGCGTCGCGCCGTTCGCGGCGGCGGCGTAGAACCGGAGCCTCGCCGTGGGCCCTTTGGTCGCGCACTTGGTCTGCTCGAGGAACTCCTCGGGCAGCAGGCGCTCCTTCGCGACGCAGGCGCCGAAACCTGCAGCCAGCGCCGGCGCCCCCTCGGCGACGTCCGTGCCGTACAGCGGCGCCGTGCCCACGGCGCCCAGGCGGACGAGCGCCTCGGGCGTCCACTTGATCTCCTCTTCCTCGGCGAGGACACGCAGGAGCCTGGGCACCGCGGTTCCAAGGCCCATCCACCCGAGCGCCACGACCGCGTAGCCCCGGACGTCCGTGTGCGTGTCGTACGCGAGCACGTCCATGAGCGTGTCGTACGCGCGCGGGTCGCCGATCTTGCCGAGCGCGAGCACCGACAGGTAGCGCGTGCGCTCTTCGGCGACGGTCTCGATGAGTGGCTCCACGGCCATGGGGTCGCGTAGATCGCCGAGCAGCCTGATCGCGTCCTCGCGGATCTTGAGGTCGTCGCGGCCGAGCGCCTCGATGAGCGCCGGCACCGCAACAGTGTCACCGAGCCCGCCGAGCGCGAGCGCTGCCTTGTCCCGAGCGACGGGGTCGTCGTCGTAGAGCGTGTCGCGCAGGAGGTCGCGGCCCCTGTCTATCCGCATCGCCGCCAGCGCGAGCGCCGCGGCGCGTGCGACCTTCACGTCCGGATCTTCCACGACCGCCTCGAGCCGTTCGATGCCGTTCCACGCGCGGATCTCGGCGATGAGCCCGAGCGCCTCCTCCCGCTGGACCGAGGGCGCGGCCTTGTCCTCGGCGACGCGGAACAGGCCGGCGAGCGCCCGCGTGTCGCGCATCCTGCCCAGCGCGAGCGCCGTGCTCGCCTGGTCCTCGCCGCGGCTCAGGTCGTCGAGCCACAGCTGCGTCTCGTCGAGCAGCTGCACCGCGACGTCCCGCCGTTCGTCGTACCTGTTCGTCAGCTCGTGCGCATCGGCTTCGAGATCGTACAGTTCGAAGAGGCCGCGCGACGGATCCGCGATCAGTTTCCACGGCCAGGAGAGCGCCATGTGCTCGCGCATCACGGAGGCGAACACCGGGCGCGCCGCGAACGCCCCGTCGCCGCCGAAGACGGCGGGGCGGAGGTCCCGACCCGCCATGCCGGCCGCCGGTTTCTGCCCGAGCAGCGCGAGCGCGGTCGGGGCGAGGTCGATGAGCGAGATCGGAGTCGACACGCGGCGCGGCGCGGCCCCCGGAGCTCTGACAATCAGCGGGACGCGGACCTGCTCTTCGTAGAGCGACGAGCCGTGGTAGTGGCCGCCGTGATCCTCGAACTCCTCGCCGTGGTCCGCGGCGAAAACGATCACGACGTCCCTCGCGAGCTTGGCGTCCAGGTAGGAAATGAGGCGGCCGACCTCGGCGTCCGCCTCGAGGATCTCACCATCGTACCTGTCGCGCGGCGCGCCGCCGAACCGCTCGGAGAGGTACGGCTCGTGCACGTTGAAGTAATGGACCCAGATGAAGGACGCCGGCTCCCCGCGGGCGACGAGGCGGTCGATCTCGGCGATGACGGTGTCCGTCAGCTGTTGGGGCCTCGGAGCGCCGTGGCTCGCTTCCGCGAAGCCGAACCGGCTCTTCCGGTAGCTCCCGACGTTGTCGCCCTCGGTGAAGAAGATGCCCTGCGTGTAGTGCGCGGAGGTCTCGTAGCCCGCGGTCCCGAGCTCCCCGGCGATGGTGGGGTGCGCGATCGGCTTGCCGAGGATCGCCTCGTCGTGGACGTAGCGCGACGTGTGCATCGACGAGATGGAGTACGAGCTGTGCGGCGCGGTGCAGTAGGCGCGCTCGAACAGCACGGCGCGCTTCGCGAAGTCGTCGATCCTTGGGCTGAGCCGGCGCGCGGTGTGGCCGTACGACCCCAGGCGATCGGCGCGGAGCGCGTCGACCGTTATCAGCACGAGGTGCGCGCCCGGGAACGTCGGGAGCTCGGAGGCCGCCTCGGCGAGGCGCTCCTTCCTCTCCCGCTCGTAGCGCGCGCGGCGCGCGGCGGCGGACGGGCTCGGGCCTGCTTCCGATCGCCTCGGGCCGGACAAGAGACCGACGACGTTGGCCGTGGTCGCGGTGCGCTCGTACAGCGCGACCTTCACGACCTGCCGGGCGTTCAGGGTGGCCGCAGCCGCGATTGCGGCCGCGACGACAACCAGGACGCCGACCGACGCGGCGTAAACGGAGCCGCGGCGGACCGACCCGCGCGCGAAGACGATCCGGATGGCGAGCGCGAGGCCGCCGAGCGTGCAGATCGCGAGCGCCGCGTGCAGGTACAGGTACAGGCGTCGGTACAGGTTCGCGTCGCACCACCGCAGGCCGAGGGACGCGGCGGCGAGGGCGAGCGCCGCGAGGATGACGACGAGACCGCGCCTCGAACCGCGGTCCGCGCGCGCGACCAGGGCGAGCGCGATTCGCGCCCCGACGAGCGTCATCCCGACGAGGAGCGCGGCCGTGGCCGCGACGAGCGCCGGCCGCGCCGGGAGCTGGGAGGTGACCCCGCCCTGGAACATCCGGAGGGAGACGAAGACGAGCGCCGGCGCCGAAATCGCGGCGAACAATGCGGCAGCGGTCCTGCGCTCCGAGCGTCCGAGCCGCCTGCCGATCGCCTCCCCGACCATGGCCAGGAGCGCGGCCGCGCACGCGAGCAAGGCGCCGGCCGCGGCGAGGCAAGCCCCGGCCTGGAGGGCGATCAACGCGATATCGGACCTCCGCGAGATCTCTCCCTGCGCCTGGTGCAGGTCGAGCGCGGCGGCGACGAGCCCAGCCGCGATGCCGCTCAACGCTGCGGGCACCAGCGGCGCGAGGCGTCGGTATCGTTTGGCGGTGGCGGTGTCCGAATGATCCATGGATCGAGCACGATGGGTTCAGCTCGGAGGCGCCGACCAGATTCGAACTGGTGATGGAGGTTTTGCAGACCTCTGCCTTACCACTTGGCTACGGCGCCACGAACGGGGGTGGATACTAGCATCACGCCCCCTCTTGTCAATTCCGCGCGGGCTCATACCGGCCTACCACGCCGGCGGTAACGATCCACGGCGCGACGCCTCGCCCGCCGGGCACGATCTGCGAGATCTCCTTGAAGCCGGCGCTCATGATGCTCTCGCAGAGCGCGTGGCGCGGGCACGGCGGCAGTGTCCCCCGCCGCAGGACGCCCAGCGCCCGCGAGAGGCGGTTTAAGGCCCCGTCGGTCACGGGGTGCGGGAACACGATCGTGCCCCCGGGCCTCAAGTACGGCCTGAGCGCGGCGATGGTCAGCGTGGGATCGGCGCCGGTCGGCAGGCCGCGCGTGAGGATCAGCGCGTCGAAGCTCCCAGGCCGAAACGGCAAGGCTCCGAAGCGCGCCTCGACGATCGAGAACGGCCTCGCGCCCGCCGGCCCGAGCCGCTCGGCGACCTTGAAGAGCGCGCGGAACCTATCGCCCGCGACGACGGTCAGGTGCCCCTCGGCGAGCACCGCGCGCAGGAGGGCCGGATCTCCGCGGTAGAAGACGCCCACCCTTAACCGGGTCCGGCCCGCGCGGCCCCGGAGCGCCGCGAGGACGGCTCCCGTGACGTCGCTCATCCACCCGCCCCTTCCCCGGCGACGGGCTTCGCGCCACCCTTCCTGCGGATCTCGAGCCGTTTCACATGCCGCGCGTCCGCGTCGACGACCGCGATCTCGAAGTCGCCGCGCTCGACGACCTTGCCCCGCCGTGGGATCTTTCCTGCCTCCGCAACCACGAAGCCGCCGACCGACGCGTAGTCGCCCGTGTCCGGGATGTCGATCCCGGTCTCGTCGTGCAGATCGTGGATGGAGATGCGCGCGTCGACCTGCCAGCGGCCGTCGTCGGTCTTCTGGATGAGCGGCTCCTCGGGATCGAACTCGTCGCGGATCTCGCCGACGAGCTCCTCGATGATGTCCTCGAGCGTGATGAGCCCCGCGGTGCCGCCGAACTCGTCGACGACCACCGCCATGTGCATGCCGCGGCGACGCATGTCGGCGAGGAGCGCGCTGATCTTCTGCGTCTTGGGCGCGAACATCGGCTCGCCGCGGACGAGATCACCGGCCGTGGTCGTCTCCTCCACGGTCCGCCTGTGGATCTGGCGCAGCACGTCTTTGGCGTACAGGAGCCCCACGATGTGGTCGAGATTGGAGTCGTACACCGGCACTCGCGAGTGGCCGCCCTCGATCATCATCTGCGCGACCTCGATGAGCGGCGTGTGCCTGTCGATGCCGAAAATGTCGGTCCGCGGGATCATGACGTCCTTCACCATGGTGTCCGGGAACTCCATGGCCGACATCAGGAGCTCGCCCTGCCCCTTCTCCTCGAACACCGCCTGGTCGACGCCGCGCCGGATGTGGTACTCGATCTCGTCCTCGGTGGGCGCTCCCCCGTCGTCGTGGTCGGCCCAGCGCCCGGTTATGAGCCCCGGGATGCGGGACAGGGACCACGAGACGGGGCGCACCAGGAAGTCGAAGACGCGGACGATCCGGAACAGCGGTACGACGACCCGCTCGGCGTTGTGCAGCGCGACGCCCTTGGGCGTGATCTCGGCGAAGGCGAGGATGACGAGCGTCAGCCCGATGACCGAGATCGCCTCGGCGTAATCCGGCATGTAGTGCATCGCGACGCGGTACCCCAGGATCGAGCACAGGATGTTGACGACGTTGTTCCCGATGAGGAGCGACGCGATGATCCGCTTTTTATTGGCGATCCATTTCTCGAGGATCCGGTACCGCTCGGGATTCTGATTGATGAGCACCTCGGCGCGCGAGCGGGTGATCGTCGTGAGCGCGGTCTCCGAGGCGGAGAAGAAGGCGCTGGCCACCAGGCACACGGCGATGCCGATGAGCTCACCGATGGGTAATCCGCTGTCAGGCATAGAGTTTCACTTCGTCCGGCGTAGCCGTTGAGGGCGCGCCTGCAATCGATTGACATATATATCCCCTCTTCGTCAAAAGGGGAACGCGACGCCGGTCGCCTCGGCGCTAGCCGCCCACAAGCGGGACGCGGTCTCGGGGTTCCGGGCGCGGGCGCTCGGCGAGGCCTTCCCCGGCCCGCCCCGGAGCGCAGCGAAGCCGTTCGGACCGAAGAAGTCGCCGCCCCGCACGTCCTTTGCCGTGGCCGCGTACAGAGTGGGCCACGCCCCCTGCGCCGCAGGCTGCCCGAGCAGCCGGTTGCCGAGCCCCATGAACGCCGCCTTGAACCGAGCGCCCTCGAGGCGCGCGCCCGCCGCCTGGAGCTCGGTCGCGGCGTAGCCCGGGTGCGCCGCCGCGGCGATGACGTCGAACGAGGCCGCCCTGAGCCGGCGGTCGAGCTCGAGCGCGAACAGGAGGTTGGCGAGCTTGCTCTGGCAGTACGCGCTCCATCGGCCGTAGCGCCGGCGCTCGGCGTGGAGATCGTCGAACCGAATCCGCCCGAACCTGTGCATCAGGCTGCACAAGATCACCACGCGTGCCCCGCCCGTCCGCGCGAGCAGATCGAAGAGCAGCCCGGTCAGGGCGAAGTGGCCGAGGGGGTTGACGCCGAACTGCCGCTCGAACCCGTCCGCGGTCTTCAGGTGCGGCAGCGCCATCACGCCGGCGTTGTCGACGAGGAGGTGGAGCGCCTCGCGTTTCGCCCGGAATGCGGCGGCCGCGGCGCGCACCGAGGACAGATCCGCGAGATCGAGGTCGACGAGCTCGAGCGCGGCGTTCGGCGCCTCTGCACGGATCGACGACGCGGCGGCCTCGGCCTTCGCCCTGTCGCGGCACGCGAGGTGCACCTCGGCGCCGTGGCGCGCGAGCTCGAGCGCCGTGTGGAAGCCGAGCCCGCTGTTCGCACCCGTGACGAACGCGGTCTTGCCGGACAGATCCGGGATGTCCGCTGCGGTCCACGCCATGGATCACCTGCGCCCCGCTGTTACCACAGCCTCCGCGTCGCGGATAGGCGGGGCCGCTCACCCCTTGGCGGCGGCCATGAGCGCGGCGGGCAGGAGCACCGCGATCACGCGGCCCTTGGCGCGGATCTCGCCCCTGGCCGAGCGCGTGACGGCGACGAGCCCGCCTTTGCGTCACGGCTCACGCGCGCCGTCTACCGGGTTCGGGGCCTGCGCACCGCCCTCGCCGCCGCTCTCCTCGAAGTCGGCCTCGGCCTCGGCGTTCGGGGTCTCCTCGGCCTTCGCGTCCTTGGGCCGCCCGTACTTCGACCGCTCCCCGGGCGCGGAGTAGTCCACCCACGTCGCGCTCTTCTCGCGGGTGTCCATGTGCACGAACACCGAGTTGGGGTAGTAACCGCAGCCCGAGTTGGGCAGTTCCTTGCAGAACTCGTACAGCTCCCGGTGCGACACGCCCTTGATGCGGAAGTCGAGCGCCTTGGCCATGCTGTGCCGCGACTCGTGGCCGCGCATCATGGGGCGGTAGCCGGACACGATCTCGATGGTCTGGCCGGGCCACCTTTCGGCCACGCGCTGGACCATCTGCAGCAGCCGTGGGTTGAGCTGTCGCGTCCTGACGCGCTTCGTCTTGGCCCTCGCGCCCGCGAGGGCGCTCACCTTGCGCCGCCCGTCCGGGAGCAGCTTGCCGGCCTTGTTCAGGAGGCGCGTCGTCACCGAGGCGTTGTTCCACACGCGGACGAAGTGGATCGGCTGGGCCGCGTACCCCTTGACGCGCACCGGCACGGGCTCCTTGGCGCCGGGGATGAACAGTGTCTGGCCCGCGAAGAGCGGCGTGTTCGTCGCGATGCTGTTGCGCGTCGCGATCGCGCCGCCTTTGACGTTGTAGGCGCGGGCGATGATCCACAGCGTCTGGCCGGGCTGCACCGTGTGGCGCACGCCGCCCGGGATCTTCTCGCCGCTCACGACGAGCTTCGACCGCGCGGCCGGCGGCAGCCTGTCCTCGGTGTCGACCTCCTCTGGCTCGGGGATGACGAGCGTGCGGCCGAGCTTCAGAGCCGAGCCTTTGCCTATCTTGTTCGCCGCGGCGAGCGCCCTGGCCGTGACGCCGTGCTTCTTGGCGATCGACGCCAGCGTATCGCCCTTGCGCACGACGTGCCCGTCCGCCGCGCCGCCCCGCAGCGACGTGGGGATGACGATCTCCTCCCCCACCTTGAGCGCCTCGTCCGGGCCGAGCTCGTTCGCCGCGCGCAGATCATCCTGGGACACCCCGTGGAAGTCGGCGACCCTGGCGACCGAGTCGCCCGGCTGCACGAGGTACTTGGCGCCGGTGACCTCGCCCTCGGCCGGGACCTCGAGCGTGTCGCCGACGCGGAACGGGCCCTTGGGTCCGAGGCTGTTGAACCGCAGGAGCTCTTCGACCGTCACGCCGAACCGCTTGGCCACGGATCCCGGCGTGTCGCCCTTCTTGATGACGTACGTCTCGCTGCGCCCTTCCGCCGAAGCCGCCCCGGGGCCCGCGAGGCAGATCGCCGCGACCAGGCCCGCCGCGGTCGCGAGCCCGAGGATCGAGCGGTTGGAAGAGCGGATCGCCATCAGCCGCACCTCGCGGGCGCTCGGCACGGGTTCTCTCCCGCGGCGAGCGGCCGCCAGTTGAGATGGACGCCGAGCGACGCTGGGGAATTCCCGGCGGCCCCGGGGTCCGAGTGTCAACCGTCCCGCAACCCGTCGACCGGGCGCAACCGCGCCGCGCTCAGGCTCGGCCAGATCGTTGCGAGCAGGCAGATGACGAACGCGATGACCGCCGTGAGCGCGAAGCTCAACCAGTCGATCGTCACGGGCAGGTGGTCGATGAGGTACACCTTGGGGTCGAGCGGCCACCCCACCTTGTCGAGGAGGAGGCAGATGCCGACGCCGATCGTCAGGCCGATCGCGACGCCGTACGCGCCGACCACCATCCCGGCGTACACGAAGATGCGCAGGATGGCGGGGTGGGACGCGCCCATCGACTTCAGGATCGCGATCTCGCGCCGCTTGTCGAACACCATCATCACGAGCGTCGCGATGATGTTGAACGCGGCGACGCCGATCACCACCGCGAACACCACGGCGAGGACGACCTTCTGCGTCTGAAGCGCCGTGAACAGCGGCGCGTTGAGCATCTGCCAGTCGACCGTGTGGTACGGGCCACCGCCGAGCACCTGGCGGATCCGCCGCGCCGTGGCGGGGGCGGTCTCGATGTCGTGCACGGTGACCTCGACGCCGGTCACCGAGTCGCCCTGGTCGAAGAACCGCTGCGCCTCGAAGAGGTCCACGTAAACGAGCTTCGTGTCGTACTCGAGGAACCCGGCGTAGAAGACGCCGACCACCTCGAAGCTCATGGTCGTGGGCTTGGCCTCCGAGGGTGACCACCCGAGGATGTCGAGCCCAATGAGCGGCGTCGTGATCTGGACCACGTCGCCGAGCCGCGCCTCGAGGTTCTCCGCGAGCGTCCGGCCGAGGACGATTCCCGGGAGCCGGCTCGCGGAGCCGCCGGGCTGCAGCGTGCCCCGGGGCGCTGCCGCGGGCGGATCCTTCTCGGGCTGACCGGCGTCGGCGCGGAGCACCTCGTCGAGGCGCGCCGCGAGCTCGACGTCGCTCTCCACCCGCATGCTCGGCGCCTTGGGCGGGGCCGCGCCCGGCAGCCGGAGGCGGTCCACCCCGCCCTCCACGATATGCTTCGAGAGATCGAGGACCTCGCCGAGCAGCTTCGGATCCACACCCTTGAGCAGCACGCCCGACGTGTGCTCGTCCTTGGAGATCATCATCTCCTGGATCACGAACGGCGCCGCGCCGCGCACCTCGGGGAGCTCGCGTACGGTGCACAGGACATCGCGATACTCGGTGAAATCGATCCCGTACTTCATGACGAGGACGTGCGCGTTCACGCCGAGCACCTTCTTAATGAACTCGTTCTGGAAACCGCTCGAAACCGAGATGACAATCGACAACATGGCCACGCCGAGCGCCACGCCGAAGATGGCGATCGCGGTGATCGCGGAGATCGACCGCTTCTTCTTCGACTGCGTGTACCGCGCCCCGATGAACCGCGCGTAGCCCATGGCGTCGTATACCCTGTCGCGCGCCGCGGGCGCAACTCTCGTGAGCCACGGCCACAGAACGATCCGGAGCTCGACCGCTGGTCATCCGTCCACCCAAGCCCGCAAAATTTGCATGGCTGGCGCTTGATCGCGACACCGTTGTCGCGGTTTTCCCACGAAACCAAGCCGGAGGGTGGCCGGAAAGCGGGTAAAAAAAAGGGCGAGTCGGAAAAAGTGCTTTGAGAAAGGCGCATTACGCGGCGGACCGGAGCGCCGGGAGGTCCTGGCACCGCCCTTGCAGAGGGCACGGGCAACCGGCAAAGAGGACACTTTGAGACGATGCACCACCTCTGCCGTTGACTTGTTTTAGCGTTTTTAGGGACTTATCGCATTGACTTAACTTTCTTTGTCCTTTGGCGAACGCTTAGCTCGCTCGAAAAATTTGCTCCTTCTCTTGACCGGCCCGTCGCTGTCCGCCCTCAGCGACGGGCCTCTTTTTTTTCTAGCACACGATCGCGATCACGCGGCCTCCGGATAGACCGGCTCGTCACCGCCCACGGCCGGGAGCTCGTGCATGCGCTCCCGCCACCTGCCCGGCCTCCGCGCGATTCGCGCCCGCACGCGTCCGGCCATGGCGCCGCAAGTCGTCTCCTGTTTCACGTTCTCGATGCCGTCGGTCACGGCGATCAACGTCAGTCTCTTGGCTCGCATTGGAAACCTCCGTAGCGGGCTCGACCCGCGCCGGGGACACCATCACGCGCCGTGCCAGATCTGCCGGATCTCACAATGTGCCGTATTCTTTGATTAATTCTTGCAGACCTTCGCCCGTCTTGCGGACCCGCCGCGCCAGATTGTCACAGACCGGCCGCGACCGCGTGCCCGCTTGTCAGACGTTGAACCGGATGTGGCAGATGTCGCCGTCCCGGACGACGTAGTCGCGCCCCTCGATGCGGAGCTTGCCGACGTCACGGCACGCGGCCTCGCTGCCGAGCGCGTCGAACTCCTCGAACGCGATCACCTCGGCGCGGATGAACCCGCGGGCGAGATCGCTGTGGATGACGCGCGCCGCCTCGACCGCCGTGGAGCCGCGGTGTAAAGGCCACGCGCGGCACTCGTCCGGGCCGTGCGTCAGGAACGTGATCAGATCCAGCATGGCGAACGCGGCGCGGGCGAAGCGCGCCGACGCAGGCTCGCTCTGTCCGAGGTCCGCAAGGAACTCCTTCTGATCCGCGGGCGGCAGCGCGGCGATCTCGGCCTCGATGGCGGAGCACAAGGGCATCACCTTGAGCGCCTTCTCGGCGGCAAGCGCCTTGAGCTCGGCTGGCATCGCGCCGGCGGGCGCGCCCTCGGGCTGGCTCAACACGACCATGAGCGGCTTTTGGCTCAGGAACGCGAAACCGGTCAAGGGGGCGAGCTCCTCGTCGGATAGTGCGAGGCCGCGCAGCGGCGCCTCCCCGGCAAGGTGCGCGAGGCACCGTTCGAGGAGCGCGAGCTGGCGCATGTCGG
>Ga0315273_10013555_pt1 | contig 10483 bp, 10 predicted proteins | sample YL17G02_0_MG_FD_205753 | JGI IMG/M metagenome (GOLD analysis project Ga0315273, IMG submission 205753) | Sediment microbial communities from Yellowstone Lake, YNP, Wyoming, USA - YL17G02_0 | ecosystem: Environmental > Aquatic > Freshwater > Lake > Sediment | place: USA: Wyoming | collected... | reverse complement strand
ATCATCAGACATTCCGCTGGAGGCCTTTCGGCGCCCGTAAACTCCTAGATGCCGCAAACGTTAGGCGCCGAGCCATGACACATAAGACGAGTCCTTTTACACTTTCTTCACAGAAAATGTCGCCCTTTGAGGTTGGAAGTTGATTGCGGCCGGAGTTGATATTGGCTCGTCCACGTCCAAAGCGGTCCTGATTGACGAAAAAGGTATTCTCTCTTACAGCATCTCGCCGACGGGCGCCGAAAGCGTCAATGCCGCCCGCCGAGTCATGGATGACGTTCTGGATAAAGCGGGCATCGCCGCCGAAGCGGTTTCTTATGTCGTGGCAACAGGATACGGCAGGGTCATCGTTCCCTTTGCGGACGAAGCGTTGACCGAATTGACGTGCCACGCGCGGGGCGCCCATTTTCTTTTTCCCGATGTTCGGACGATATTGGATATGGGCGGGCAGGACTGCAAGGCCATCAGATGCGACAGCGCCGGACGGCTCCTGAACTTCGTCATGAACGACAAATGCGCAGCCGGCACAGGGCGTTTTCTGGAGCTGATCGCCAGGGTACTGGGATTGACCCTGGGCGAGCTCGGCGAGGCCGCCCTCGATGCCGCATCGGCAGTCACAATTAACAGCACCTGCGCCGTTTTCGCCAAATCCGAAGTGACATCGCTGATCAGAGAGGGCAAAGACAGACGCGACGTACTGGCGGGCCTGCACAGCGCCATTGCGGTACGGGTATACAATCTGTTAAGGGGCGTCGGCATTGAGCCACAGCTTACGATTACCGGGGGTATCGGAAAAAACAAAGGCGTTGTCCGGGAAATCGAAAAAAGAACAAAGCTCAAATGCCTGATTGCCGAAGAACCTCAGATCGTCGGCGCCCTCGGCGCCGCCCTTTTTGCGAGGGACAAGCTCGTCAAGCAGGAATAAGGAGGACTGCCATGGCGGAATCGACAAGCGCGAAAAAACATCTGGAGACCACCCTTCTCGTTCCCGCTCTGCGGAAGAAACATTATGCGGAATCGTTGACGCAGACGGCGGGGCAGAAAACGGGGTGGTGCAGCAACGGCGTTCCTTCCGAAATACTGGATGCCTTCGGGATCAATGCCGTTTACGTTGAAAATTATGCGACCGTTTGCGCTTCCAAACGGCTCTCTTCCGGATTCTGCAGGGCCGGCGAACGGGCGGGCTTTTCCCAGGATGTCTGCGGCTATGCCCGCATCCTGATGGGATACCTGCTGGGCGGCGCGGAAGCGCCCGAGGCGCCCTACGGCGGCCTGGCAAAGGCCGATTTTCTGTTGGTCAACAGTTACAGTTGCGATTCTCGTATGGGCTGGTTCGCCACCATGCAGCAGACCCTGGATATTCCGCTGTTCGTCCTGGATGCGCCCTATCAGCCCGGCGGGGGCTGCACGGAGCCGGCCCATATGGTGTACACCGAATCGCAGTTGCTGGAGCTCGTCTCTTTTCTCGAAGAGCAAACGGGCCGGAAATTGAACAAGGAACAACTTCGCGCCCGGATCGATCTTTCCCGGAGGTCGGCGGATATCCAGACCGAAATTTATGAAATGAGAAGGGCCGTTCCGTCGCCCCTGAGCGCGGGTGATGCCTACACCGTCGTATGGCCGGGTATGTACATGGCCGGCACCAGGGAGTGCGACGATTTTTACGCCAGGCTGCGGGCGGAGGTCAACGACCGCATCGCCAACAAGATCGGCGTCGTGCCGGAGGAGAAATTCCGACTGCTCTGGAGCGGCCTGCCCTTCTGGTACAATATGGCGCTATTGAATTACTTCGAAGACTTCGGCGGCGTCGTGGCTATCGAAAACGCCTATTTCCGCAATGAAAAAAGCTGCCCCTCCCAGCATCCCGATCCCATCAAGGACATGGCCATCACGTCCACGATGAGAAGGCATTACGCGGGTGATCTCGAACAGCGCCTGCAACTGACGCTGGACATCGTTAGAGACTACAGCATCGACGGCGTTGTGCTGGCGTACAATCCGTCCTGCCGCCTGATGTACCTTTTACAGCCCGAACTCAAGAATGCCCTCGACCGTCACGGCATACCCAACGTGAACATCGAATGCGACATGGCCGACGAGCGGACCTACTCCGAAGGACAGATCAAGACCCGCCTGGATGCCTTCATCGAACGCATGCTCGCCTTGCGCAAATAATGGGAGGACTTATGGATTTACAATTGGATTCGCTGCGTCGGAACCGCCATGACATGGCCCGGGCGTGGAAAAACGAGACCGGCGGCAAGGTGGTCGGCCTTTTCTGTTGCGATGTTCCGGAAGAACTGATTTACGCGGCCGGCATGCTGCCCGTGCGGCTCATGGGGGAAAAAGAGGAAGCCTCGGAGGCAGATCTGCATTTCCCCTCGAACTGCTGCCCCTATGTGAAAAGATCCTTCGATCAGGGATTGAAGCGCCGGTACGACTATCTGGACGGCATCGTCGTTCCGAACACATGCGACATGGTCCGCGCCATGTACGGCACATGGAAGATGAACCTCGAAACGCCGTATGCCTATTTCCTGGAGGTCCCGCAAAGGATCAGCGCCCAGGGCGTCGAGTTCTTCCGGGAGAAACTTCTGGATTTCAAGGGCTCTCTGGAGGAATGGTCCGGCCGCGAAATAAGGGACGGAGCCGTCGAAGACGCCGTCGAAGTGTATAACCTGAACCGCCGGCTCTTGCACAGGGCCGGCCGGCTCCGGCAGGACGGCCTGATAACCGGCGTCGAATGCCAGAATCTGGCGATCTCCAGCATGGTCATACCGAAGCAGGAGCACAACCGTTTCATGGAAGCCTTCCTCAAAGAGGCGGCCGGGAGGGATGTGCGGCCCGCCGGAGTCCGATTGCTCGTCTCCGCAAGCATGCTCGACGATTCCGATCTAATCGGCGTTCTGGAAGAATGCGGCGGGAGCGTCGTCGCCGACGACATGCCCGCAGGAAGCCGGTACTTCTTTTTTCCCGTAGAGAATTCCTCCGATCCCGTTGCCGCGCTGGCGGAACGCTATCTCTCGCGCATCCCCTGCCCGAGAAAGATGCTCCCTCTGGCGCGCTTCGATTTCGTCAGGCAGGTGATGGAAGGCGCCGGTGTCCAGGGCGCCGTCATCCATAGTCTTAAAGCCTGCGATTGTCATCTGTACGAATATCCCTATTTGAAGGCCATGATCGAGGATTTGGGATTGCCCGTGCTTTTTTTCCGGGGCGAAGAAACCTCAGCCGAACAGGAAACGCAGCGCGACGACATCGAAGCTTTCATCGAGATGATACGAGGTTGACCGTACATGATTTCTGCCGGGATCGACGTAGGCGCCGTGAGCACGTCGGCGGTTGTGCTGGATGAAAACGGCATCGCCGGCAGTTTCGTCGCGAGCTCCTTTGAAGACGGCCTCGACCCTCGTCAAGTCATGGATCGGCTGCTGGAAAGAACCGGCATCAAATGGGAAGACGTCAAAGTCGTCGCTGCGACCGGCCGGGGAAGGAGTGGCTGCAAGTTCGCGCAAAAGACCAGTTCCGATGTCGCCTGCCAGGCGAGAGGGGCTTATTGGCTTTTCCCTTCGGCAAGAACCGTCATCAACCTCGGTGCCGAAGTCAGCCGCGTGCTCTATCTCGACGAGCAAGGACGCGTCTTATCTTTCGCAACGAACGATAAATGCGCCGCGGGTTCGGGACTGTTCCTGGAATCCATGGCTAACCTGATGGATTTGGATGTATCCGAAATCGGCGGATTGGCCTTGAATGCTGGCTCTGCGGTAGAAGTCAGCAGCCGTTGCGCCGTTTTTGCGGAGTCCGAAGTGATCTCGCATATTCACAAAGGCGAACTCAAGGAAAATATTCTCTCCGGTCTGCATACCGCTGTCGCAGACAGGATATTCGAGCTTTCGTGCAAATTAACCTTCAGGCCCAATCTGGTCTTGACCGGGGGCGTCGCAAGAAATATCGCCATTGTAAAACACATCGAACAGAGGCTGGGGGTGACGGCCCTCGTTCCTCCCGATCCTCGCATCGTGGGAGCTTTGGGCGCCGCGTTGACAGCCCGCCTTTAATTCGGATAGAGTTCGGGCCACCCGAAAATAATAAGTGATAAACCACGGCGGCGGTGCTAATAGATAGTTGGTTCATATGTCTGGGCTACCATCGGGAAATTGATCGGCAATTTAGGTTACTCCTGAGGGCGACGCCACGGGACGAACGACTTTGTGAGGAGGGCGTCATGTCAAAGGAAACGATGTTTGCAGATTTAAATAATAATATCGGTAAGGAAATCTACGTCGGGGATTGGATGACGATGAGCCAGAACAGGATCAATTCGTTTGCACACGCGACGGAAGATCTTCAATGGATCCATATAGACCCGGAAAGGGCGAAACGGGAATCTCCCTTTGGGGATACTGTCGCCCACGGTTATCTCATTCTGTCACTGATCCCGCGTCTCATGAATACCATGTCTGGTGAGGGTGCGCCTGTTGTTCCTGATCCCGATGTGAAGGTGGCGGTGAATTATGGCCTGAATCGAGTGCGCTTCATGGCGCCGGTCAAGGTCAATTCCCGTATTCGCGCACGAAATACTATCAAGGAAGTACAGGAAATTGCTGGCGGCCTGCAGATCGTAAGCGTAATCACATTCGATATAGAGGGTCAAGACAAGCCTGCCTGCGTGGCCGAAACAGTACTCAGGCTTTACTTCTAACAGTCATATTGCGGTCTGTAGCAGAAGTCACGAAGGGTCATATAACAGTCCTCAGTCAAAAAGGTAATGTCTTGGTGCGCCAGGCAAAGCTTGGCGAATCCAGTTGGTTGAGAAGCCAACCTGACAAAGTTAGCCGACCGTCAGAACCGAGTTTTGCATTTATACGGGTAGCGGTCTACATTCCAACAGGGGAGAGTTGGAAGGAAGCCTTCAGGATGCACTCTGACGAAATTGCAGGTGATTATGGCATTCCGTTCTTTCAAATACAATTCAATACCGCCGCTCAGCGGGTAAGTTCATTGACTTCCGGTTGAAATATGCGAAGACGTGACAGCTTATTTTGGGATCGTGCAGGATCTCGCTAACTTCCTGTAACAAAGCATCCGGCAATTCTGACAGAGATCCAGCCTTTCAATGGTTCCCTCTCTAATTTCCCCTGGGGGGGCCAAAGGGAAGTTGAAAAAAATTAAAACAAGGCTGAGAAGAGGAATAACCTTATCATGAATTTTGTTTTATACCGTTTTGTATTCATTTCAAAGTCAATAACAATTATCCGTGATGAGCAACCATAAGTTTAGACAGCCACCCTTCAAATCTATTGACTCCCTCCTCTATATTCAATACACTCCTCAAGAACCTTAAAAACCTACACGATAGGGAAATGATTTCACTTGATAGGGAGGGATCATGAAAATCAAAATAAGAGATGAAAAGATCATCAAGGCCATTAAAGCGTTGGAGGGCATTGACATCATCCTTAAGACCGCAGAAGATGCCAAGCAGTGTATGTATCTCATCCTCCGCAAAACGGAAACATCCCGCACGAAAGACTACGAAGGCCTTAAGGATATCGCTATCACCAAGTCGGTTGAGCATGTTACCAGTGCTGTGGAATATATTACTTATTACGAAGTTGAATTCAATCTCACCGATGACCGTTTCCTCAGTATGGAAATCGCTTTGATCAAGGAACTTCAGGCTATTTTTGAAAAATATTGACTGGTGAATGGACATATAGTTGTAGCTTCAATCCGTTATTTAATTTTTTCCAGAAACCCCCAAATTAAAGGAAAGGAGATTCTTGAAATGACAGGTGGATATGCCGGAAAAATGCTTTTTGTGGATCTCACGAGCGGGAAGATCGAGGAGAAGGAACTCACCGATGATATGGCCAGGAAATTCATCGGCTGTTATGGGATAGGCGCACGGATTCTCTATAGCATGATGAAACCCGGCGTCGATCCGCTCGGACCGGACAACGTCTTGGGAGTTGTAACCGGGCCGCTGAACGGTACGGGGGCATTTTTAGGAGCCCGGTTTGCGGTAGTGTGCAAGTCTCCGGTTACCGGTGGCTGGAACGATGCAAACTCGGGAGGTTACTTTGGCCCGGAACTTAAAAGAGCCGGTTTAGATGCTGTCTTTGTTTCGGGAGCGGCGAAGAAACCGGTTTACATTTGGATAAACGACGGCAAATGCGAAATCAGGGATGCCTCCAGGATTTGGGGCAAGGATTGCACAGAATCGCTGAAGGCGCTGATCGAAGATACCGGTGAAAACAGGCTTCGCGCCACCCTCATCGGACCCGCGGGAGAGAGACTGTCCCTGATGGCTGCCATCATGAACGAAGAACACAGGGCAGCCGGCCGGGGCGGACCCGGGGCGGTAATGGGCGCCAAGAATCTCAAGGCGATCGCCGTTAGGGGAACGGGGAAAGTGCCGGTGGCCTATCCGGATAAGCTTAGAGAAGCTAACCTTGCCGTGAGGGAGGCGATGAAAAGTGGGCCGACAGCGGCCATTGCCAAAGCCTTCTCGGAATTGGGCACAGGGATGGCAACCGGAGCCAACGCCTTGTCGGGAGACTCCCCGGTGAAGAATTGGGGCGGCGTGGGAATCGCGGATTTCGGCGAGGAGAAGGCTTTCAAACTCGATGCCGCGAAGATGGATAAATATAAGAAGAAAAAGTACGCCTGCGCGAATTGCATCGTCGGCTGCGGCGCCGATTACGTGGTTGATGAAGGTGAATGGCCGGTGGGGGAGACGTTCCGGCCCGAATATGAGACTACGGCTGCTTTCGGCACACTCTGCCTGAATGACAACGTCGAATCGATTATCAAATGCAACGATATATGCAATCGCTACGGTTTGGACACTATCTCCGTCGGCGCGACTGTGGCCTGGGCCATCGAATGCTATGAGAACGGGCTCTTCAGCAAAGAGGAGACGGGCGGCATCGAGCTGACGTGGGGAAACTACCGGGCGATTGTGGCGATGACGCAGGCTTTAGCGGACCAGACGGGCTTTGGCAAGATACTGGCCATGGGCTCGGCAGGTGCCGCCGTCAAGCTGGGAAAAGGGTTCGAGTACCTGCAGACGGTAAAGGGCATCGAGCTGCCTATGCATGATCCGAAGCTCGCCCCGGGGTATGCACGGACGTATCAGTGCGATCCGACCCCGGCACGTCACGTCAAAGGGGGGACGTGGCCCGGGCAGTCGAACCGCCCGAACAGGTACGATTTCAGCAATACAGGCCCCACGGACATGACGATAACGAGCCGGCATGAATTGCTCCAGGTGTCGGGAATGTGCTTGTTCAGTATGTTTGTCACGCGTGACATGACGACCAAATTGTTGGAACCGGTGACCGGATGGACCATCGATGATGCATTTCATAAGGAGATATTGAAACGGGTCATGGGCATGAGACATGCGTTCAACCTTCGTGAAGGTCTCAAACCGGCTGATTTTGTGCTGCCTAAAAGAGCGGTGGGCGATCCGCCGCAGCAAGCCGGGCCTAATAAGGGTGTTACTATCGACAACGAGACTCTGGCGCGCAACTTCTTCACCGTCATGGAATGGGATTTACAGACCGGGAAGCCAAGCCGTGAATCCCTTGAAGCACTGGGCGGGATGGAAGACGTTATCAGGGACTTATATGGATGATAAATCGATCTTCGCTCGGGACCTCGCACAAAGTGAGGGCTGTAGGGAGGGCCGATCAGTCCGCATAGTCTGTAGAGTTTTTGGTGATGAACATGAAGGTAAGCGTGAAATTCTTCTCGTATTTCCGACAAATCGTCGGTGCCGATCAGTTGTCCGTCGATTTGGACGGTGACGCCACCATGGCCGGATTGTTGAATTTGTTGAGTGAGAGGTTCGACAATCCCGCTTTCAAGGATGATTGGGCCGTTGCGATTGTCAATCAGACCAAAGCCGCTCCGGAAACTGTCTTGAAAGACGGCGACAGTGTTCTTCTGTTGCCTGTCCTGGGAGGTGGTTGATTCCCGTAGATGGCATATCTTCCCTGATAACCCATGCACGGCTCATACCCACATCAAAAATGAGGATAATAGGAATGAATTTCACTGAAGCAAAAGAAATTTTGGGGGGTGTATTTAGCTTTTCAGCTGAAGATATAAACAGGGTCATCCAGTATTTGAAACTACCCAAAGATGCGAAAATATTAGATATAGGAACAGGATTTGGCAATTTGGCAATAACGCTTGCATTAAATGGTTATAGCGTTTTAACTGGAGAACCTAAAGATGATAATTCTATATATGCGAAACATCACTGGCTTCGTAATGCCGAAAAAGTAGGTGTTGACCATTTAATAGAGTTTCAAGCTTTTGACGCCAAAGACATGCCTTTTGAAGATAATACTTTCGATGCGATTTTCTGTGGAGGTTCCTTGCACCACATAGATACGGAATATCGCGTCAATGTATTACAAAAATGTTTTCGTGCATCTAAGGCCAAGGCACTTATATGTTTTTTCGAGCCAAATCAAAACGGTATTAAAATCATAAAGGAACTTGATCCTTCACATCCTGAAGCTGCTGATCCGAATGAATATACCCAAGGTCTAAATTTAGAATCACAAAAAATTGAGGGGAATCTTTTTGATGCGTTTATCTTTCAAAAATAATGACCGCAATTAACCTGACCCTGGAGGCGGATGCGGATAGTCATTATTAAACGGTCGTCGTTGGTAGGATCATGCGGGTAAAGGTGGGGTAGCTTGCAATAGACGCCCTTCTCTGTTTCTTCTGACTTAGCTGTATACGCAAGCCGCGCTGGCCTCCCACCAGAGTACTCTGGTACTTGAGCTTGCGTCTGATAACGACATCCGGCCCGGAGCCCGCTCGGTACTCGGCCAAGTACTTACCCAGCGTATCGTACTCCTCCGCACTCCAGGTCGAGGAGCCTTCCGGGATCTGCGCAACCTGCAATCCTGCCGCTATCGTATCCAATATACCGGTGGCAAAGACTGATAGCCCCTTTTTCAACCTTCTCTGTGTCTGCCGGCCTTTTTCCAGAGTGAAAAAATAGGGCGATTGTAGATCACTCAAAAGCTCTTGCTACGTCACCTACAATGGTGGATTGAAACCTTGACCTCATGCTTTGGTGGAGTCGCCTGGTAAACAACATCCTCATGACTTTTTCCTGGCCTTTTCCTGCACACTCAGTCAATTCTGTTTCTCCTGCCACCGGAAGCGTGTAGTGAAATTCGGGGAACGCCTATCAATTGTTTCCATCGGTAATGTGCAAAATTTAAACACTTTGACTCTATTTGTTTGTAGGTGTACTTGATTCGATAAGCCTTGAAAAAATCCAACCGGGATAAGTCTGATCATAAACGCAGACATGCGCTTTCCGTGAGTGCTTCGCTACCAGATTGACTGTCACCTGAAACCGTGCTATAAGGCACATCTATCAGAAGTCCCTATATATTATTACGTATGAATATCCTGCCAGATTTGACTCTCGCAGTAGTTTTGCTCCCCGTAATAAAGATGGAGACTTAAGACCTCTGGTTTGTCCTGAAAGGGGATTTCCTGATATATTTATTTTCTTGGCAAATGGATATTTTGCCTTCGTTGAATAATCATCAGTTGAGGTATGGAATAACATGTCAAGCATTCGATTCAATCAGATGACAAAAGAGATCACGATAGAAGGATCCGAATCCTTTGTCGAGTCCAATTTCGGTAAGGTCAAAGATCTCTTATTCGAGAGCCTTGGGGTAAAGAAACAAAGAGAATCATTAAAGACGAGTAGAGCGGCAAAACGACTACAGCCTATCGAAACTCCGGAGCAGCTGATCCCGAATGAGATCAGCGTGTTTGAAGAATCAGCAACTGCCGAAGATGTCTCGACAAAGGAATCAACGATCCCAGAGGATCTGGAAGGAGTGAAAACGAGCAGTCTTCCTATCCAGGAATGTATTCTGAGGGAAGATGGACCGAGCAACAGAGACAATGTCTGTAGTTCAACCAAGGAAATGCCGGCCAGACTCTCTCTGGCGTCCTTGAAGGAGAAGTTTGGATTGACCGAGAGCCAGATTGAGAGAATCATCGCGGACGCAGAAAAGCAAGGCAGGATCCGAAAGGATATGGACGGAACGTATGTCTGGGTGTGAGATCTTTTGGCCATAAGCTATTGAAGGGTAAGAGCCAAAACCTCTAGAAAAAAGGCCGACCAACGCGTGAACTCGGACTGGCAATTACTCTGCGCTTCATTGCCAGCCTGTTACACACGCATGATTACCAAATTTTAACCCGGAGATCCCTTTCAAGTGGGAGCGTTAAAAGATGTTCAATGCCTTTGGTTTCGGCAAGATTCTGCTCGCCGCAGGCTTGGTCATTGCCGTTCTGGGGTTCATCTTCATGCTTAGCGGCAAGGTCCCCTTAGGCTGGCTCGGCCGCCTTCCGGGAGACTTCTCTTTCAAGGGTAAGAATTTCACCTTCTACTTTCCCCTCGCTACAAGCATTCTCGTCAGTATCCTCC
>Ga0315273_10013554_pt1 | contig 10483 bp, 7 predicted proteins | sample YL17G02_0_MG_FD_205753 | JGI IMG/M metagenome (GOLD analysis project Ga0315273, IMG submission 205753) | Sediment microbial communities from Yellowstone Lake, YNP, Wyoming, USA - YL17G02_0 | ecosystem: Environmental > Aquatic > Freshwater > Lake > Sediment | place: USA: Wyoming | collected... | reverse complement strand
TTCCAAGGCGGAGATGTCCACCAGTCGCGTTTCAAAGATTGCTCTGTCTTTTTCCTCATCAATTTGTTGTGTTCCCGTCAGACTAGTGCCGTCGCCGGGTTGCGGACACGGCGCTTCCGCGGAAGCGCAGCCCTTTAGCTTGGCTGCGAGCGCAGGCATGTCTCGCTCCAATTTGGACAGCTCGCTGGCTCTGATCTGCTTGTATTTCTCGATTTCGTCCACCAAAGTCGATTTAATAAAAGAGCCGTCGTCGTCACATGCCTCTGTATCCACAACGGTGGTTGCTGCTTCTGCTTCTTCTTTGAAATCATCTCTTGTTAATTTTGATGCCGAATCTCTGGGACGTTTTCGAACGATAAAGTTTTCTTTATCGATTTGATCGTCCATTGGATATTATATTATTTCGGGGAGAAAAAAAAGAGCACGAATTCGGGAATCGAGGATTTTTTTGTGTGGTCACTTGTACGGGCGCAAACACAAAAACTTTGTGTTTTTATAAAAAGTATAGCTGTTGCAGAAACCTCCCTATTTCAAATTGTTTCTTTTTTTGCGAAGGACGAAAAGCGTTTCTCTTTATTATTTTGCACAAAAAAACTTCTCCCATCGTGAAGATTTTTGAAACTTGGAAACTATTCGAACTCGTTCCGCTGAATATTAAACATGGCAGGATGCGCACCCGAAAAAGTTCGTCGTGTTTCTCCTCCTTATTGCGGAAAGTCAAAAAATGTGCGGATATCTGATCGTGCAGAGAACGTGTTGCAACTTTCACATCTGCTGTGGACGGTCGTGTGCAACAACAACACTTTTGATGCAACGCAGCCCGTGGATCGTGCCTCGCTGTGCAGTCTCGCAGAGGCGATGTTTCCACTGAAGAATTTGATACTGCACATCTTGCGCGATGCTGTACTCGACAACAGCTTTTCATGTCTCGTCACGCCCTTTGGATACAAAGACGGCGACGAATGCGCGGATCCCATACTAAATGGTGACCTGCTGCACGTCATAAGAAGAGTTCGCGATGCAAAATCGTGGGTTTTTTGTGGCAAGCACGTCTTTTGGATGGGCCAGTACACCGAGTTGCTGTACTCTGCCATGATCGGTGGCGCGCGTAACCTCGCAAAGTGTCTCTATAGAGATGTTTTGCAACATAGCGGCCGGTGGTGCGGTTATCGCAACTACCAAGTTCTGTCGCGGCTGGCATACATGCGCGACTGGAAAGAAATCGAATTGAATTATCTCGAGATACTTGAATTAAAGTATCTCGAGACCCACCAAGACCGACGCATCGAGAAAATGTGCCAAACCATGCGCATCTCCACACTGCTGCAGTGGACATGTAAAAATCTGGCTATGTTTACCAATATAGTATCGCATCTACCAGACGATGTGCTGAATCTGGTCATCAAGTACAGAAACTATCAATTGATAAAGAACATGATCAAACATGCTGCAGTCGAAAGCATTCGCATATTGGCTGCTCGCTTCGACTTCCGAAAACAGATAAATCTTGAACAGGATGACATGGATGACATGTTGCGCGCGTCTCCTCTGTGTAACATCGCAGAGGTTCTCGATTATTGTGACAACGACTCCACCGTGTGGGACGGTAAAGTGATGGCCTTCATAATGGTGGACGTCGCTCACATGCAAGACCACACATACTGCAATAGACCCTACGATGACAAGATGGACATACTGAGGCTTTTCATCGAAAAATTCAATGTCACGGCAGAAATGTACTATGACGGGGACGACGACCCCGATCTGGTGGTGGAGGCGCAGGCGATATACTGCAACATGGTCGCGCACTATCCGCAAGACGGGGTCGAGCTGATGAAAAGATGGTTTTGAGAAAAAAATACGCTTTTACTACGACGACGAAATGATATTTTTCATCTCGCAAAAATTCGAGCCACAAAAATCATTACGACGATGAGTGCGATCAGCGCCAGCAGCCCTAGTATCAAAAATACAATAACTATTTTGACGTCAGACTTGGTGCGCACGCATTCTGCGTCGTCGCGGCACGTGCCCTTGCCGTCGCACGTCGTTTCCAGGCCGCACAAGGAGTTGTAGCCGCACTTTGTCCCGACGGGCAGCGGATCGTGCGTTTCTCTATCAAGACACAAATTCCTATCATCCTCGTCGCGAAGAACTCGTCGCGGTGGGCAAACGATGCCGTCCACTGTAAATATAGGTATCGATGTAGACACTGAGGCGCATTCGCCTCGACTGGTGCACAGGTCGAGAGTGCACGCTGCCGCGACTTTATCTTGCAGTCTGGTATGGTCGACACAATCTGAATGTCTGACGCAATCTTTCGCTCGTGTCGACGCGACCGCCAGCAAGAAGAAGACTTCAACAATTCGTCGTGGTGCCATTGCTTCTTCTTCTTCTTTTATTTTTCCCCTCTTTGCGCTTTTTATAAAAAGCATAGCATCGACGTCAGATTGCATTTTTCAACAGCACACGCGCTTTTCCATTCGCATCGTCATTGCGATTGTTGCATATTTAAAACTCTGTCGTCCCGTCGAAAACTGTTTTACACAAAGCATGGTTATCGTCACGTCAAATTCCGCGATAATTTCGGGCTGGAACTACTGTTACTTGGTGCTCTCCACGACGCTCGCGTTTCGCGCCGCCTCGTTGTATTGGCACATCGAAAACCTCTTTACGATTGCGCTCTGCGTGACTGTCGCGTCAGTCACCGGATTTTATCTCTTTGCCGACTTTGCAGCACCACATAAGCCAGCTACAACAACAACCAAACAACAACAGTCGTCGCCGACAAAATGCCGGGTCGCCACGCGCATGGCCGGGATGGTGCTTTCGGGGATGTGCGTGGGCGTCTGGACGTTTTTCGTTTTCGACTGGAGCGTCGGCGACTTTTCCGACCCGGAATTTCTCCGCCTCTATTCGCTGGCCGTGTACGTGTGTACGGCGGTGGCAGCTGCCGTAGTTGTGCTGCTGTCGTTTCTCAACTCGTGCTGCTGCTTTGGCCACCGACTGCCAGGAAGAGAAGAAGACGACGACGACGAAGACGACACGTATTACAGACGGAAAGCACCTACCAGATCTTATGCAGACGACTTTTCCCGGCTGTGCATGGTCTTGTGCTGCCTCTCCACCTTGGTGTGGGTCAAGATCGTGGCGTGGCACCAAGGCGTGCCGCTGGCGTTCTCTGGACTCGTGGCGTGCATCGTTGTCGTCTCTTTTGTGCGGACCGTATTTAGGGACGGCGCGCCAGCTTCGCGCGTAGTTTTGTCACGTGATCCCGAGAGCGGCGGATCGACGGTCCGCGTGTTTACAAAATGCAACATGTGCGTGTGGCTGCTCAAGGTCCTCGTATTCTGCGCGATGACCGGCACGCTGGCATTTGTACTGTTTGTGTGGAACGTGCCGACGGCAAATAACAACGCGAGGAGTCTCGAGCTCGTCGCCTACGGGACTTCTGTCGCGACGACAGCGGCCGCGCTTCTGGGCGCAATATGGCTGATGATCAGGTGTTTTTCGTCACGGAGTTCTGCGTTTCAAAAGCAAGCACAATAAAACAAACATATTATTTTGTAAATTTTTTAACGGGAAACATCTGTCAACGCCGCGATCAAATTTACCACCGCGTTGTTGATGTCGTCGTGGACCAGCGCGCTCCGAGCGTACAAGATTCGGTTTTTGATGTCGGCGGCGGCACTTGCGCTCATTGAAGTAGCAGCAGGTGGCGATGGCACCGGATACGTGATATTGCTCAGCAGCAGGATTGCGCGAGCGACGTCTTTGGTCAACAAATCTCGCGTTCTTTTGTTTGCTGTTGTCGTCGGTCCCACGACCGCCGCAAAGTCTGTTTTCGCCAGTCGGTCGAGGATTTTTTCTGCCTCTAGCGTCACCGCCACCGTCGGCACAAACTTGCCGTAATATTTTGGTTTCGTCTTTGGCACGACTGATACCACCGGAGGGGGATGAGCAATGGGAGGAAGACCGGGTCTGACGGGCTCGTGAGTGGGCACGGGCGGGAATTCTGGCATCCCGCCGAGTTTTTTCCTCTCACGCGCGCGTTGCAGCTCGACCTGCTCCATCCGTTCTCTGGATTTGCACACGAGGCTCTTTGCCATCGCGCGATTGTCTTTGGTCAGATAAAAGAGCGCCGGCCTCAGTCCGGCGAGTGTGTCTCTTTCCAGGGTCTTGACCAGCACGATGCCAGCGGCGCTGCTGCCGGCTGGGTCTGCGGTGGCCTGCTTTTGCAAGAAAACTGGCAACGCGCCGTGGTCGATGTAGTACACCGGCATGTCAAACGCCTTGAACAGCGATTCCAGCTGCTTGTACTCTGAGCTGTTGAGCACGTTGGCGGGCAGCGGCGTGATTTTGGGGACTCTGTCGGCGCCGATGATGTCGGCGATTCCCAGCTCCATCGCGACGACGTCAGTTGGTGGCGACGACGATGCACGTCCTTGGGCCGCAGCAGCAAGGCTACATATGTGATGATGCCCCAGGTGCCAATCTTTTATCTGGCATTCTTTGGAGCAGTACATCGCGTGTCTGCACCTGTCGCATATCAGCAGCTTGCCATCCGTCGCGTGGCACGTCCAGCAACGACAATCTTCCAATGGACTCGCAGCGTGGTGAAAGCTCACCCAGCTTTCTTCTTCTTGTTGTGCCATGGGATAAGAAAAATATGCAATGTTTTTGTCAAACACTGGATCAATTTCTCTATTAACAGCAGCGCCATTTATTATATCGTGGCCTTTATGTTTTTTTAAACGGCACGAAAAAGTTGTAGTAGCACCCCGTTTGCCACCTCCTCTAATCAGATCCTGGTTTTTCCTTCTATTATTATTATTATTATGATCCGCGGAAGGAAAAAAACGTCGTCCAATCATCATGAGAAAAATCAGAAATGTTTTAGAAAAAAAACGGCGAATTTTATCAAATTACAAAAATCTTATACGTGATATTTCTTCAGCATGGTCGCATAGTCGACGACGTCCCAAGTGGGATTGTTTTTGTCAGACGTGGTTTTGACCATTTCAGCAGCAATCGGCTGTAGTACTTTGAGGAGTTCCACTGCATCTATCTGTGAACTGGATGTTTTTGGATCGGTCATATCAAGGATCCGCTTATTTAGCTTGATGCTATCTTCCTGCAAGCGTCGAAGAGATGGCGATATCGTTTCGAGATAATATATGCCCACGCGCGCCAGCCACCCAGTCGTTTTGGCGATGGCGTCGACATCACCAATGTTTTGGGGCGTGTTACCGTTCAGCGCGCCGTATATCCACTCGGTGTGCGTGTCGGCTGTGACCTTGGAATACTTTTTGACGACTTTCAGCACCTGGTTGTACATCCGAGTGGTGACGCCGCCCATCGGCACCGAACGCATCGGATTATCGCCCTCGTTGAATATGTCTTCGGCACACGCAAGACACCTCGCCACCACGACGCTTGTTCCCCACCAACTCGAAATAACGCGGGCGATGTGGTTGACAAGAGTATTTCCTATCTTATCGTCCATGTCGCTGATGGGAATGATCAGGAAAACGCTATTCAGGATCCGCTGCTGCATTTCCAGATCTCTGGTTTCTTCTAGCGAGACGTCCTTTGTCAGATCGGTCGTCGACACTGCGTTTTTGGTGTACTTTGTCTGCCATTCGCCGCACAACGTGTACAGCAATTTGAAAGTGCGTGATGCTGCTTTCAGATGGCTCGGATCAGAGTCGTACCAATCTGTGCACGCCTTGACGAAAGAAACGCCGAGACCAAGGAGCGCGTTTGGCGTCTCTTCAAGATACTCCTTTATCCACGCGTCGGCGTCCGTGAGGTCCCCGTGTTCTTTGAGCGCAATCGCGCGCGCGACTATGGCGACATTTGACACCACTCCCATTCGCTTCCACAGCAGTGTTTTGGTGCTCAAAAGAACTAACGTTTCCACAGTTTCTCGGTACCACGTCGGTTTAAATTCATCCAGCACTAATCCGACATGCAAAGCAGAATCGCAAGCATCTTCGCGGCAGTCGGCAGTCGCTTCGGGGATTGCTTCTCCGACGAATGCGTCGCCGTCTGCTCCTACGCAGCATCTGCTTTTATGCAGAGGCCAATGACGCACAAAACATGCTCTTCCGCAGTATGGCGTGCGACAGCGCTGGCACCGAAAGCCGCACCTTGGGCTGCGACAGCCCGCACAACGGACGCCCGTGTCTGCCATTTTTTTGGGGGCGACAATATAAAAAGAGTCGCGATGTTGATATCAAAAGTTTAATTTCTTTCTCTTTTTTATACCACGAGACGCTCCACTTGCGCATTTTTGGGGATTGGGGATTTTTCCCGATGAAGGGAAAATATATAATTATACATACACCTCAACACAGGGAATGTTTTTTATTATAATCAAAGACAGGTTCCCTTTTAGTGTGGTGCCAGATGTTCGAACGGCCAGTCTTTGGTGAGCTGTACATAATGCGCCACAGCCTCCAGTCGTTTCGCGTCTTTGGTCAGGAATTCGTATACGGTATACGCAAAATCGAGCTGCGGAATCAACCCAGAGATCTGACTGACGGTAAACGTCTTGAGCGTTTCCATTTTCTCGTAAAACTCGGCAAACATCTTTAGCGCCCCATCTTTGCACTGCTGCCTGGTGAGGCTCGCGTTGTTTACGCGCACTTCTGCCCAGTCGGGTCCTCCTCCCATCCTGAGATTGCACAGAGGAGACGCCGTTGATCCGATTCCGATGTAGTCAAAGGCCATCAACAATACGTGGCACATCGTCATCATCTGTCCCGCACATTTTTCGCGCGCATCGGGAGCGGTATGTGTGCAGATGATATCCGGATGACTATCCACTTGCATGTTTTTGACGAGCCAGTTGCCCGTTCCCTCGTGGCAGTGGAAACGTTCGTATTTACTGTTGGGACATGATAGCTTGTGCGCCATGTCTATTATATCTCGTACCAGAGCCGTGACGTTGTCCATGTGCCAACATTCCTCGTCGCATTTTCTGTCCATTTCTTCGTTTGCCCGATGACACATCTCTTTTCGATGGTCGTCCATGTCGTCGGCAATTTTTTTAATAAAAAATTCGATCAGGTTTTCCCTTTTTTTATCACTTTTTTTCAAAAAAAGTCTAGAGAGAGAGAGAGAGAGAGAAAAACCTGGATCCCATTTCTTATTCGACTTTGGATTTTTACGCTATCCAAAAAATACTGTCGCAATAAATATTAGATTTTTATTCCAACAGCCAAGGATTTCCTTGAATCAACGCTCTCAACTTGTCGTTTCCGTAAAAGAAGTTCCCGCCCGCGAGATATGCGGAGGAAAGATTGCGAGGTTTATCGTCGTCACCTTCCCTCACCCTTATCTGCACGCTACCCATCTGATTGCCGCGCTCCTGTATCGCGCTCAAAAGCAAATATAAAACGCTGCTGATGATATCCCCACGTTTCAAACAGTCGCCGCGCAATTCTATCAGTTTGAGATATGGAAATCGCAGTCCGCGTAAACATGCGTATAATATGTCTGGATGGAAAATCGCAAAAGATCCAGTGATGTCCAATCTTTTTGCCATGCATCTGAGAGGTGGTTTGGGCGCGCGTTCTTTCGACGTATCGTACTTTTTGTCTGATAATCTTAGATCGTCCTTCCAACTGGGATCTCCGCCAATAGAAAACTTGACGGTTCCGCCTTTCCTGCACATCGCGAAAGTACGCGATAACGCAACGAATGGTTTTATCCCGCCGTTGAGTTGGGTCAGACTTGTGGCCAAACTGTCGCACGAAACGATCAGTTTTCTCGGCCAATTTTCCGGAGGAATGCCACGAATCGCGTCGTCCAATGCGTCGAATGCGATCGAATTTTCTGTGCTCGCATACTCGAATTCGCGGTTGATCTTTAACGAAAATGTTTCTAGCACCGACGGGGAAGAAATGTCACGCAGCAGACGAACCACAAAATTCGTTGCTTTGACCAGATCGACGGGTTCGGCTGTGACATATCCTGTATGCCGGCGTAGGTCGTCCATGGAATGCAGCGTGGCCGCATGTGTTGCTAACAGCGTACCATAATCCACTTTATCTGCATCACCCTCCAATTCACGTATTCCGCACCAATCATCGCAGACAACTGTCAATTCTCGTAAGTTTGGTAAAGATCGTGGAATCGTGGCCAAATCAAACGAATTCGAACATGTTGCGACACGACATGTTCCTAATCCGAGTGGCAAACGGGAAAAGAATTCCGAGATCTCCGGACAGTTGTGCCTGATGACCAACGTGTGCAGCTTTGTGAGAGTTTTTATAGAATGCGGCGGCGGCAGACACTGAGACACCGAAAGACTCTCGAGATTGGGCATCAAGGTCACCAAAAATTCCCAGTGGACTGCGGTGGAAATCGTCGGGACCGTTATCTCTCTGGTCTGTCCAGCCGGATCGCGCAAGATAAAGTGTTGGAGCATGCGCAGTATCGTCTGCTCATCGATCAATGTTGACAGATCTTCTATCTTTATGCTGCGTGGCGACGATTTCCAAGGGAACAAGCGATTGCTTTGGTCCCAGACTTCTTTTTCTTCTTGCGTTATGAATCTTAGTTTGTCTTCGCGTGACAAATCGCTGTCCACGAGGATATCTAACACGTTCCGTGGTTCGAATAGTTTCAGGATCGTGCGCATAACATACAGGTACCTGGGATCAATCCCAGAAAATTTGAGTTTTGCGACCAGTATTGGCTCTATGGAAGATTCGTTTATCAGCATGAGAGTTTCGTTGACGAACGGATGAATATCAGAATTCTCATCATCCAGAAAGATTTCTCTGATGATTAGCGTATCCACGCGATTGACCCACACCAGAGGTCGCCTAAGGATTTCTCGGATCAGAATAAATAAGTCGTCCTTGTTTGTGTCTAGCACGCAACTCAATTCGAACCGGAATCTATCGCATATTAATTCGCCGTGGTCAAGCGCGTCGCCGAAAATTGAAATGCCGATGAGGGGGCTAATGGTGGAGAAGAATTCTATGGTACCAATTTGTGTGAACGATCCCAGCACAAAAGTCGGTGCGTCAATACAATTTTCCAGACGCACGGTGATGGCAGTCATCTTTTCGTCGGGATTCCATCGATCCGCTTCGTTATCATACATTCTCGTGAAACGACAGAATTCAAACTCAAACTTGCGGATATTGCAATCTTTCCACGCGGTGACAAGTATCTGTTTCAATTGAGGCAGCGTGATTGCGTGCAAATGGCGATAGTAATTGTAGGAAGCTATGTGCAATACGACAGCTTCCGAAACGACGTGCATGGCGCGCAGCAGCTCAAATTCGTTTAGCAAACGACCAGCGTCGCCAGTCGCCGCGTTGAATGTCACTTTTCCGCGGAATCCAAAATGTTGCAATGTCTCTGGTCTGAATCGTTCAAACGTGCGACGAGACTCTAATATCGGATTGACGATCCGGTCCAAGTAGTCGGAAAACTCCATGCCTCTCGAAATTTCGCCTGTTATCACGGAAAAAATATTGTGTTTTCCGGCTGCGAGATATCCACGCAGCATCATAATCCCATCTCTGCCGAGCAGCGGACGAGGTCCCACGTGCGGCGGTTCCGTTGCGGCGCGATCACGTTCTCCTTCTTTAATTTCTTCGAGGTAACGTTCTAGAATCTCTTGCAACGTTTCTGGCATGGCTTCGTTTTCTGCCTTCCTTTTTTCGAGTTCTGATTCGGCGCGAGGCATTCCGATTGCCATTCCACGTTCCGCTTTTTTGACGATATGTGCGACAGCCTCGTCTGCGCATCGGTGCATCGTGCCAAGCTCTTTGCAGTGCTTTGCGTGCCAGGAAGTTGTTTTATCTCTATACGACTCGACAAAATGTTCGCGGCAGCAAAATCCCAAGTCGCACCGCGTGCATCTAAATTTTGCGAGATCTCGGTGACACCAGATACAGCGGCTCTCTGCGGCGTCCATTTTATATGGCCATTGGAACGAACAATCGGCGGTTTATATATACAATGCATTAATTTTTTAGATATTCAGAGCTAAGTGTCGACAACAAAAAAAGGAAGAATTTTCCTCTTTTTTATCACTTTTTTTCAAAAAAAGTCTAGAGAGAGAGAGAGAGAGACGTTTCCTATACGAGTGAGCCATTTTTTTGATGTGTCGCGCAAGTTTTTTCACTATACTCACGGAAAGTCCCCCACAGAACATTTTTTTGCAATGGCCGCTTCCAGACTGTCGACGAGTTACGTGTTTGATCCGGTCGCCAGAAAATCGGGATACTGCAGCGCCGGCCTGCCCTGCATACAGCGCTACGGCACCGTCAACCCCACGGTGGGATGCGTGCACGGCTGCGTGTACTGCTACTCGACCGCGTTCACCAACCCCAAGCTGACGCACAACCACATCGGCCTGGCAGACGACCTTCCAGAGCTCATCACCAAACAACTCAAGAAGGAGGGCGACGCCGCGCCGGACCGCCTGTACTTTTCCACATCGTGCGACGCGTTC
>Ga0315273_10013553_pt1 | contig 10483 bp, 6 predicted proteins | sample YL17G02_0_MG_FD_205753 | JGI IMG/M metagenome (GOLD analysis project Ga0315273, IMG submission 205753) | Sediment microbial communities from Yellowstone Lake, YNP, Wyoming, USA - YL17G02_0 | ecosystem: Environmental > Aquatic > Freshwater > Lake > Sediment | place: USA: Wyoming | collected... | reverse complement strand
CCATGGCCTCGTGGAAGCAGGCCTTCTTCTCGGGAACCTGGTCCAGGCTGGCCTCGAGCCCTGCCTTGTTCAGCGTCAGCGTGCGGCACTGCGACAGCGCCTTGACCGTGCACCCCGATTTCCGGTCGGCCAGGAGCTGTTCCTCGCCGAAGAAGTCGCCAGCGGCCAGGACCTTGTGGCGCAACTGCTCGCCGTGCTGGCCCGTGCTGAACTCCTCGGCCTTGCCCTTGACCAGGACGTAGAGCGTGTCCGCGTCCTGGCCTTCCTCGACAATCCGGCTTCCCCGCTCGAAAATCCTCTCGACCAGGCGCTCGCCCATGGCGTTCAGCAGAGCCGCGTCGACGTGGGCGAACAGCGGGATCGCGCGCAGGGCGTCCGGGGGCAGGTCCGTGCGGTTGGCATCGTAGCGGATCGGGATTTTGCCCGGGCGCTGGCCGACCATCCGCACGCGGTTCACCCGGTAGGTGCCCGACTCCACATTGACCCACGGCAGCAGGCGCAGCAGCCAGCGTGGGGAGATGACAGCCATCTGCGGCGGCGACTTGGTGGTGGTCGCCAGGTTTCGTGCCGCCGCCGTGTTGATGCTCTGGTGTTCCATCGATGGCTCCTAGTCAGGTTCTGTTTCGGAGAGTGCCGCGAGGCGCGCCCAAGCGAACTTGGGCGCGGTACCTGGAATGCTCACCGGTGCATGAAGGCGCAGCGCACGGCCCGGATCACAGCGAAGCCACCGCTGCGCCTTGCGTTCGTCAAGTCAGAGTCTCCGTTCTGAGAGCGCCATGCCCCCGCGCCTTCGGCGTATGCCCGGCACAGAGTGCATCATACTCGCCTGCGGCGCTCTGGTCAAGTCGGCTCGTGCCGGCGGGTGCAATAACACATTTGCAGGCGGTCACCGGCGGTCAGAAGCGGCCCAGCCCCCTTGCGGGGCGGCGGAACCGCCGGGGCGCGCCGCGCCGGAGTTCCACGGTTCCGCCGCCCCCTTCGGGGGCTGGGGAAGGGAAAAGAGGGCGGGGGTCTGCCGACGCGACCCCACGGCTCTCAAGGCATCGCCGTGGGCTTTATTCCGCCGCCTCCCACGGAGGCTTAAGAGACTGGCGCGTGACCGTAGGAGATTACACGCACCCAAGGCTTCGCCGCCGGTTGACTGCCGCGAGCCATCATGGTATCCTACGGTTTTGAGGGGTATCCCCGCGAGCGTGAGGTTACGGGTAGTTGGACGATCTGGATCGACTGGAAAGCCAGAGCATTTACGTCATCCGCGAGGTCTACGTGCGCTTCAAGCGGCTGGCGATGCTGTGGTCCGTGGGGAAGGATTCGACGACGCTCCTGTGGCTCTGCCGCAAGGCATTCTTCGGCCATGTCCCCTTCCCCGTCATCCACATCGACACGGGCTACAAGTTCCCCGAGATGTACAGCTTCCGCGACCGCCTGGTTCGCGAGTGGGGCCTGGAGCTGATTGTGGCGAGCAACGACGAGGCCCGGGCCGCCGGCGTGGGGCCGGGCAAAGGCTCCAAGCTCGGCTGCTGCACGGCGCTGAAGACTGAAGCCCTGCGCCTGTGCCTCCAGAAGCTCGGACTCGACGCCATCCTCCTCGGCATCCGCCGCGACGAGCACGGCATCCGAGCCAAGGAACGCTACTTCAGCCCCCGCGACAGCGGCTTCAAGTGGAATTACCGCAACCAGCCGGCCGAGCTGTGGGACCACTATGCTTCGCAGGCCGACGAGGGGCACCATCTGCGGATCCACCCGCTCTTGCACATGACCGAGTTGGACGTCTGGCGCTACGTTCGCCGCGAAGGGCTCCCCATCAACCCGCTCTACTACGCGCGCGAGGGCAAGCGCTACCGCAGCCTCGGCTGCGTGCCTTGCTGCCAGCCCGTCGACAGCACGGCCACGACGGTGGACGAGATCGTCGAGGAACTCCGGACCTCCACCGTCTCCGAGCGGTCGGGCCGGGCGCAGGACAAGGAGGATGCCTACACGATGCAGAAGCTCCGCGCGCTGGGGTACATGTAGGCGCTTGGCCTTCTCATTCGTAATCGTAATCCTAATCGTAATCGATCTTCTCTGACAGTGCGGTGGAGGAAGGCAAGACTCGATTACGATTAAGATTACGATTACGAAGGAAAGAAGGAAGAATGGATCGCGACCGCCTCAGACTCGCTTTCCTCGGCCACGTGGACCACGGGAAGTCCACGCTCCTCGGCCGGCTGCTCTACGACACGGGCTCGGTCGCGCCCGACCGGATGGAGGCCGTGGTGCGGGCCAGCGCCGAGCAGGGCCACGCCACCGAGTTCGCCTATCTCGTGGACCATCTCCGCGAGGAGCGCGAGCAGTCGATGACCATCGACACGGCGCAGCTCTTCTTCCGCGCCGCGGACCGAGAGGTCGTCGTGATCGACGCCCCGGGCCACCGCGAGTTCCTCAAGAACATGCTCACGGGCACCAGCCAGGCCCACGCCGCGCTGCTGCTCGTCGACGCCACGATGGGCCTCGCCGAGCAGACCCAGCGCCACGCCTTCCTGCTCACCCTGCTCGGCATCCGCCCGTGCGTCGTGGCCATCAACAAGATGGACCTGGTGGGGTTCGCGGAGGCGCGGTTCCACGAGTTGTGCGACGCCGTGGGCGGGTTCGCCGCGGCCATCGGCCTCGAGCCGCTCGCCTTCGTGCCGATCAGCGCGCTCCACGGCGACAACGTCGTCAAGCCCTCCGAGCGCATGCCCTGGTACGCCGGCCTGACCGTCCTCGAGGCCATCCATGGCATCCAGGTCGTCGAGGACACGCAGCGTCCGCTGCGCTTCTGCGTCCAGGACGTCTACACACTGCCTTTCTCCTGTGCCACGGTCGGCTTGCCCGACCGTGCCAGGGCAGAAGACACGGCTGGACAAGCCGGCCGTGGCACAGGAAAGGGCCGGCGCATCGCGGCCGGGCGGGTGGAGTGCGGGACGCTGGACGCGGGCGATCGCGTGTTCGTGCTCCCCGACGGGCAGGCGGCCGAGGTGCTCTCCATCGAGCGCTTCCACAGCGACCGCGGTCTCGCCGAGGCCGGCGAGTGCGTCGGGGTGACCCTGCCGAGCGATGTGCCCATGCGGCGCGGCCAAGTGCTCTGCGACCCGGCCGCGGTGCCCGCCGTCCGCTCGACGCTCCACGTCCGCCTGTTCTGGCTGGGCGACGCGCCCATCGCCGTCGGCTCCCAGCACCGCCTGCGGCTCGCGACTCAAGAGACGCTCTGCCGCGTCGGCGCCATCCGCAGCCGGGTTGATTCCTCGACGCTCGACGTCCTGGGCCGCGACGCCGACCGCCTGGAGACGACCGAGGTGGGCGAGGTGGAACTGGAGCTGGCCGAGCCGATCGTCGCCGAACTCCCCGAGCGGTGCGAGGCGCTCGGCCGCTTCGTGCTGGAGACCGAGGACGTCGTGACGGGCGCGGGCGTGCTCATGGAACGGCCAGACACCGAGGAGACGGCGCCGTGAGCGAGGCAGGTCCGCAAAGCCCGGCGCCGCGCCTGACCTTGGGTCGCATCATGGCGGTGGCCGTGGTGGTGGGCCTGACGGCCGGCGCGCTCCTCGGCATCGAGGATACGCGCTACGCCTGCAAGGTGTACGATTGGTGGCAGGCGAACTGCGACGCCGGGTTGGGCAGCATCCTGTCCATGGCGTCTCGTGCCGCGGCCTGGTACGGTGCGGCGGGCTGCGCCCTGGCTGCGCTGGTCGGCGTCGGAACGTGGGCCGTCGTGCGGCTGCACGGCTACCGCTGCGACACCGCGCGGGTGGCCGGCCTGTGCGCGGGCGCACTCCTGTTCATGGTGCTGTACATGGGCGTCGACCAGGCCACGGCGTCCGGCATCAGCGGGATCGCTCTCTTTTCCTCGATCGGGTTCGGCTGCGCCACCTATGCGGCCGGCCGCTGGACCGGGACGACCGCCCGGCTGGCCTCCGTTGCGGCGGGGCTGGTCGCAGCCTCGTTCGTGGGCGTCTGCTGGACCCAGTGGCTCGTCCGGGTGAGGTCTCCCAAGGGCTCCGGCCTCCAGGGCAGGCTGGGCCAGGGACTTGTCGTCGCGCTGGCCATCGTCCTGGGCGCGGGGGTCTATCGCCTCGTCCGGGCGCTGCTCCGCCGTGCCGGGCCAGAGGGCCGGCGGCGGGCCGCGCAGGGCCTGGCCGTCGTTCTCGTGTCCGCCGCGCTGCTCGCCGCGGGCTCGTGGGCCGTGGCGCCGCCGAAGCCGGGTCTGGCCCGCTCCGCCGAGCCGAGCGGCAGGCCCAACGTCGTCTGGCTCGTGATGGACACGGCCCGCGCGGACGCGTTCTCGTGCTACGGGGACCCGCGCCGGACCTCCCCGTGCGTCGACAAGCTGGGTGCCGAGGGCGCCGTGTTCGAGCGCGCCTACGCCAACTCCGCGTGGACTTTGCCCTCCCACGCCGCGATGTTCACCGGCCTGCTGTCGAGCCGCAACGGGACCACCGACGAGCACGGCGTCCTGTCGGATCGCCACACGACTCTCGCGGAAGTGCTCGCGGAGGCCGGCTACGCCACCTTCGGCTGCTCGTCGAACCTCAATGTCTCCGCACGCCACAACCTGACCCGGGGCTTCCAGCGCTTCCACCTGGCACCCTGGGGGCGCGGCCCCGAATACGCCCTCATCCTCGAACAGGTGCGACGGGACCTCCATCTCGCCGACGACGGCGCCAAGGCCTTCAACCGCGTCGCCACCCGGTGGATCGATGAGGCCCACGACGCCCGCCGCCCCTTCTTCCTGTTCATCAACTACTTCGAGGTGCACCACCACTACGGCAGCTCGCCCGGCCTCGCCCGATGGCTCCCGCCCGGCGTCAGCGTCCAGGATGCCCTGCGGATCTCGCAGAACGAGGCCGATTACGCCCTCGGGACCGTGTCGCCGAAGAGGACGGACTTCGGTATCCTGCGCGCGCTCTACGAGGGCGACCTGACGTACCTCGACGAGCGCATCGGCGAACTGGCCGACCACCTGCGGCGGCTCGGCATCCTCGACGATACGCTCCTCATCGTGACGTCGGACCATGGCGAGGAACTGGGCGAGCATGGCGTGATCGGCCACAACTACGGGCTGTGCAACCTGCTCCTGCACGTGCCCCTGATCGTCCGCTATCCCAAGCGCCTCGCGGCGGGCACCCGCCGCCCGGACATCGTCGAACTCATCGACCTGTTCCCCACCGTTCTCGATGCCGCCGGGCTGGCCCCGGACGGACGGGAGAAGCCTCAGGGCCGGAGCCTGCTCGACGCCCCCCGCCCCGCGACGGAGCAGGTTGCCGTCGCAGAGCGGGACCTGCCCCTCGACTGGCTGGCCAGGCTGCGGCGGCGCTCCTACTCCTGTGACCTTCTGGCGCAGACGCGGCGCTTCACGTGCATCCAGGACATTCGCTTCAAGTACATCTGGGCCTCGGACGACACGGCAGAGCTGTTCGACCTGGCACAGGATCCTCTCGAGACCCGGAACGTGCTGGCCCGTTTCCCGCAGGAGGCGGCCCGCCTCCGCGCCGCGCTCGAAGCCCGGGTCGGCCGCCTCAGGCCCGGCCTGTCGGCCGCCGCCTTGGCCCGGGCCGCACACGACACAGGGGGTAAACCATAATGCCGCCGATGGCCATCCTCGTCTCGGTCTCCACCCTGATCGGCATGCCGGGCGCAGTCCTCGCCTACGTCGACCCGGGGACCACCACGTCGCTCTTCGCCCTGATCGCGCCGCTTCTCGCCCTTTTCGGCGTCTTCTTCGGGTTCCTGCTCTGGCCCTTCCGCAGGGCCTTCAGCGCCCTGTTCGGCAAGAAGAAACCGAACGAGGACGCGGCCGGACCCGAGCACGAGGAGAAGCCCGAGCCCGAAGAGGATTCAATGCCGAATGCCGAATGCCGAATGCCGAATCAATCTGAAAAGTCCAATGCCGAATGAAGAAGAAGCTCGGCGGGGCACTGGGCCAGGGTGTTCCATTCGGCATTGGGCTCTGCCGCTCGATGCCGCGGAGAGCGAGACGTGAGTGAAAGGAGCTTTCCGAAGGAGGCGCTCGACCGAGTGATCGTCCTCGGGATCGACGGCCTCAGCCCCGAGGTCATCGAGCGGCTGCTCGAGCGGGGCCAGCTCCCCGCGTTCGCCCGCTTGCGCGACACCGGCGCCTACCGCCGCCTGGCCACCAGCAATCCCGCCCAGAGCCCCGTCGCCTGGACCACGATCGCGACGGGCGCCAATCCGGGCCGCCACGGGGTCTTCGACTTCATCCGCCGCGACCCGCGCTCGTACCGGCCCGAGCTGGCCATCCTGCGGGTCAATCCGCGCAACGTCGTCGGCCGTCGGGCCTCCATGTTCCTCCCCGTCCGCCACGCCCCGGCCTTCTGGAACGTGGCCTCCGAAGCCGGCATCCCCACGACGGTCGTCCGATGGCCTCTGACGCTCCCGCCCGACGAGGTGGCCGGCCGCATGCTCGCCGGCCTCGGCGTGCCCGACCTCAACGCCAACCTCGGCCGCTACACGTTCTACACCACGGAGCCTATCCCCCCCGCTGCCGCCGAGGTCCGCAAAGGCGACGTCGTCCAGCTCACCCGCGGCGAGAGCGCCTTTCGCACAACCCTCCACGGCCCCAGCCGCGCCGCCGTCCCCCTGCGGATCCAGCTCGACCGCGCTGGCCGGGCCGTCGTCCTCAGCGTCGCGGGCGAAGAGCACCGCGTCTGCGAGAAGGCATGGAGCGGGTGGGTGCGCGTCAAGTTCAGCGTCCACTTCCTGCGGGCCGTCTGGGGCCTGTGCCGCTTCTATCTCGACGCCGTCGAGCCCGACCTGCGGCTCTACCTCTCGCCCGTCCAGGCCGACCCGCGGAACCCCGCCTTCATCCTCTCGGCGCCCGATGCCTACGCCGCGGAACTCGCCGACGCCATCGGCGACTACCACACCCTCGGCATGCCCGAAGACACCAATGCCCTCGGCGACGGCTGCTTCGGCCCCGACGCGTTCCTCGAACAGTGCGACACCGTCATGGCCGAACGCGAGCGAATGCTCTGGCACGAGTTGGACCGCTTCGACCGCGGCCTACTCGCCGTCGTCCTCGACACGACGGACCGCATCCAGCACATCTTCTGGGAGCACACGAGGCCGGAGGCCGGAGGGTCGAGGCCGGAGGGCTCTGCCTCCTCGGCTTCCCCCTCGTCCCTCGACCCTCGTCCCTCGCCCCTTCTTCCCGCCTCGTCCCTCGACCCTCCGGCCTCCGGCCTCTTTCCCTCCATCATCGACGACTGGTATCGGCGTGCCGACGCCGTCGTCGGCCGCGTCCTCGACTCCTGCGACGGCCGGACCGCCCTCGTGGTCTGCTCCGACCACGGCTTCGCCAGCTTCCGCCGGGCCGTCCACCTCAACTCCTGGCTCATCGGCCAGGGCCTGATGAAGCTCCAGGACGGCGACCGCACGGCCTCGCTCCTCCGCAACGTCGACTGGTCGGCCACCCGCGCCTACGCCCTCGGCTTCTCGAGCATCTACATCAACCAGAAGGGACGCGAGGGGCGCGGCATCGTCGCCCCGGAGGATGCCGGCGCCCTCGCAGCCGACATCGCTCGCAAGCTCGCCCAACTCACCGACGGCGCCTCGGGCGGCCGCGTCTTCGAGCGCGTCTATCTGCGGGATGAACTCTATCAGGGCGACCGGCTCGCCGAGGCGCCCGACCTGGTCGTCGGGTGCCGACCCGGCTACCGCGTCTCGTGGCAGACCGCGGTCGGCGGCTACCCCGACGCTCTCCTCGTCGACAACCGCGAGAGCTGGTGCGGCGACCACCTCGTCGACCCCGTCCACGTCCCCGGCATCTTCTTCCTCAACCGCCCCGTCCCTGCCGCCGCCATCTCCGTGGCCGACATCGCTCCCACCGTCCTCCGGCTCCTCGGCCTCGGAAATCGGTAGACAGTGGACAGAAGACAGTGGACAGTGGGTGGACAAAGAACCATCCTGGCCCTGATCTTCTATTCTGTCCACTGTCTCCTGTCCATTGCCTCCTGTCCACTGCCCACTGTCCACTGTCTACTGGATTTCCGGCCTCCTCCCGGCCCCTCCCGCCAGCGCGGCCTGGAGCGCCCTGGCCAGATCCTCGGCCGCATAGGGCTTGGGCAGGGCGGTGCAGAACCCGAAGACTTCGGGACGCTCGAGCACCGGCTCCCCCGAGTACCCCGTGCTGGCGATGGCCTTGACCTGCGGGTCGAGCGTCCGCAGGCGCTGAAGGCACTCCACACCGCCCATTCCGCCCGAGACCGTCAGGTCGAGGATCACCAGGTCGAAGGGGCGGCCCGAGTGGCGGGCGGCCGTGAACAGCCGGATCGCCTCCGCCCCGTCCCCCGCCCGCTCCACCTCGTAGCCGAGCCGGCGGAGCGTCTGCTCCACCGCGTTTCGCACCGTCGCCTCGTCGTCCATCACGAGGATTCTCGCCCGGTCCCCGGGGGCGCCCACCGCGCCCGCCGGCTCCGCCTCGCCCTCCTCGGACGCGGGGAGGTAGAGGGTCACGGTCGTCCCCGCCCCGACCTGGGAATCGATCTGGACGTGGCCGCCGTGTTTCCCGACGATCGAGTGCGTGATGGCGAGGCCGAGGCCCAGCCCGTCTTTCTTGGTGGTGAAGTAGGGATCCGAGATCCGCGCCAGGTCCTCCGGCGGAATCCCCACCCCCTGGTCGGCGACGGTGATCCGGACGTACTCGCCGCCGCTCAGCTCGGGGATCTCGCCAGCCCGGAGGGCGACGTTCTCCGCCCGGACGTCGATGAAGCCCCCCTTCGGCATGGCATGGTCCGCGTTGAGGACGACGTTCCGGACCACCTGGCCGATCTGGCCGGGGTCCACGCAGGCTGGCCGCAGGTCCTCTGCGATGCGGAACCGGCAGCGAGCCCTCGAGCCGGCCAGGGCGAACGCCGCGGCCTCCCGAATCAGCTCGCCGAGCGCGATCACCCGCCGGACCGGGTTGCCGCCCTTGGCAAAGGTGAGGAGCTGGCGCGAGAGGCGCTTCGCCCGCTCGGCCGCCTTGAGCGCGCTCTCCAGCGCCTCGATCGCCTCATCGTCCCCGCGGACGCACGACCGGACGACCGACAGGTTCAGCATGATCCCCGTGAGCAGATTGTTGAAGTCGTGCGCAATGCCGCCGGCCAGAGCGGCGATGGACTCCAGCTTGTCCGCTCGCAGGCGGGCCGCCTCGTCGCGCCGCCTCTCCGTGATGTCGCGGAGAATCGTCAGCACCCCCACCACCCGCTCCCCCTCGAACACGGGGATCTTCCGCGACTCGGTCAGAATGGTCCGCCCCTGCAAGACCGTCGTGTCCTCCGTGATGAGGGTCTCGCCCGTGGCCAGCACCTGGCGGTACTCCTCGCCCACCTGCTCCGGGAGAAACGGGAAGACCTCGAACAGGTTCTTGCCGACCACGTCGTTCGGCAGGCCCAGCTCCGCCATCCACCGGAGCAGCGCTGTGTTGAAGATCCGGACCCGCAGGCCCGTGTCGACGAGGTGGATCGGGTCGATCATCGCATCCAGTGTCCGGCGGTGCTGAAGCTCGGAGTGCTGGAGCGCCTCCGCCGCCAACGGCGACGCGCCCATTTCGGGGATGCCCTGCGGGTGCCGGCTCGGTTTGCCGCCGGCGGTTTCGCGCGACGCTGCCTCATCGGCCATCGGTTGTAGCTCCCAGGTGTCTACGCCGCCGGGCACGGCCACGAACAGCTTCCGCTGCGCCGACATCAGGATGATCACGGGCAATTCCACGCGTGTCCGGGAGGCAGATTGATCCCTATGATACCGGCACGATGCGCCTGGGTCAAGAGGAGCATTGCCGCTGCCTCCCCCCCGCGTTTGACACGCCGCCGCGCCCCGCCTATCATCGGGCCGCGCGCGATCCGCCTGTGCCGCCGCCATCCCTTCGGCTTCGCTCAGGGCAGGCCCGGCGGCATCCTGTGCTACACATGGCCAGAATCTTCTTTTCCGCAAAGAGAAAGCTGGGGAGGTCGGCAAGGGAATGGGTGGCAAGGGAATGGGAGAGGAGAAGATGGATAAAGGGGTGAGATCCAAGAGGCCGACGGTCCTCCAAGCAGCTTCCTGGCTTCAACCCTCATGCCCTTCCGTCTTTTCTTATTCCCTTGCCCCCCATTCCCTTGCCAAATCCTTTCGTCTTGGGTTGCGGCTTTGCCGCGACGGACGATCTGTGACCATGTTGTGCACCGCGGAGAACGCAAAGGACGCAGAGATGCAGGGAGAGAGACTCATGGGGCAGGTTCTATGGCAAGAACCCGCCTTCTCACTCCGCCCTTTCTCCGCGACCTCCGCGTGCTCCGCGGTGAATCCTCTTAGCTGCTCTTAGAACCCCCGAGGGGACGCCCCCATGGCCGCCGAGCCGACCGTCGACTTCGCCGCGAAGTTCCGCGCCCTCAGCCGCATGCTCCGCGCCAGCTACGAAGCCACCTCCGTCGGCGGACGCCACCCCGGCGAGAAAGGCGTGCGCCGCGACTCCACCCTCTGCGACTTC
>Ga0315273_10013551_pt1 | contig 10484 bp, 10 predicted proteins | sample YL17G02_0_MG_FD_205753 | JGI IMG/M metagenome (GOLD analysis project Ga0315273, IMG submission 205753) | Sediment microbial communities from Yellowstone Lake, YNP, Wyoming, USA - YL17G02_0 | ecosystem: Environmental > Aquatic > Freshwater > Lake > Sediment | place: USA: Wyoming | collected... | reverse complement strand
GCCAGCCAGCCGTGGCAGGACACGCTGTACGAATTGACGGGAACGCGGCAGATGGATGCCTCGGCGATTCTCGAGTATTTCCAGCCACTGCAGGAATGGCTTAAGGAACAGAACAAGGGCCAGACCTGCGGCTGGTGACGCCCGAGGGCTGCGCCACGCATCCGGGTCCGCAGGCCAGCGGCGGCGCGACACGATCGGGCGGCGGCATTGCATTTGCAGTCCCCGGCCTCTCTAATGCGCGGCAACGCTCTGCCGGTACCCTCTCATGACCGATTCCGTGGCTCCCGCACAGCTGACAGTCCGTGCGGTCGTGCTGGCGATCATCCTCGCGGTGCTGCTTGCCGCGGCGAACACCTACCTCGGGCTGTTCGCCGGCCTCACCATCGCCTCGGCCATTCCCGCGGCGGTGGTCTCCATGGCGGTGCTGCGCGTGCTTGGCGGCAGCACCATACTCGAGAACAACATCGTGCAGACCGGCGCCTCGGCCGGCTCCTCGATCGCCTCGGGCGTGATCTTCACCGTCCCGGCGCTGGTGATCCTCGGCCACTGGACAGACTTCAAGTACGGCTGGGTCATGGCGATTGCGGGCCTCGGTGGCATCCTCGGCGTGTTCTTCTCGGTGCCACTGCGCCGGTCGCTGATCATCGAGCAGAACCTGAAGTTTCCAGAAGGCGTCGCGGCCGCCGAGGTGCTCAAGGCCGGCGACAACCCGGCGCAGGGCGTGAAGCTGCTCGGCCTCGCTGCGCTCGGCGGCGGACTCGCCAAGCTGGCCGCAGGCAGCGGCCTGCGTCTGATACCGGACACCGCTGCCGCCAGCGGCTTCGTCGGCAAGTGGCTCGCCTACTTCGGCACCAACCTCTCACCGGCGCTGCTCGGTGTCGGCTACATCGTCGGGTTCAACATCGGTGCGCTGGCGCTGATCGGCGGCATGATCTCCTGGAGCGTCGCGATCCCGGTGTACGCCGCGTACTTCCTGCAGGACAACCTGCCGCTGGCGCAGCAGCTGGCCGGCGCGGACGGCGAGACGTTGGCCTACGCGATCTGGGCGGCCCAGGTGCGCTACCTCGGCGTGGGCGCGATGCTGGTCGGCGGCATGTGGGCGCTGATCTCGATCCGCAGCTCGCTCGCCTCCGGCATCCGCAGCGGCCTCGCGGCGACGCGCGCGGGCGCGGCCAGGGCCGTCTCGCACACCGAGCAGGACCTGCCGATGAAGTGGATCCTGATCGGGCTGGTGCTGTTCACGATCCCGTTGGCGATCCTCTACCAATTGATCGTCGACAACATCGGCATCAGCCTCGTGATGACCGTGATCATGATCGTCGCGGGTTTCGTGTTCACCTCGGTCTCGGCCTACATGGCCGGCCTGGTCGGTTCGTCGAACAACCCGGTCTCCGGCATCACGATCTGCACCATCCTGTTCGCCTCGCTGCTGCTGGTGGTGCTGATGGGCCGGGGCGCGGCGCTGGGCCCGGTGGCCGCGATCATGATCGGCTCGGTCGTCTGCTGCGCGGCCTGCATCGGCGGCGACAACCTGCAGGACCTCAAGGCGGGCCAGCTGGTGGGCGCCACGCCGTGGCGGCAACAGGTGATGCTGGCGATCGGCGCCGTCAGTTGCGCGCTGGTGATGGCGCCGGTGCTCAACCTGCTGCTCAAGGCCTACGGCATCGGCGTACCGACCGCCGAGCATCCCAATCCGCTCATTGCGCCCCAGGCCACGTTGATGGCCTCGGTCGCCAAGGGCATGTTCGGCGGCGAGCTGCCGTGGGGCATGATCCAGATTGGCGCGGTCATCGGCGTCGCGATCATTCTGGTAGACCAGTACCTCAAGCGCCGCAACGCGCCGTTCCGGGCGCCCGTGCTCGCGGTCGCTGTCGGCATCTACCTGCCGCTGGAACTGTCGGTGCCGATATTCCTTGGTGGCCTGATCGCCTGGCTCGTCGAAGGCAAGCTCGGCATCCGCGGCGAATCCGCGCAGGCGGAGCGTGCCAGGCAGAACGGCATTCTGTTCGCCGCCGGCCTGATCACCGGCGAAGCGCTGATGGGAATCTTCATCGCGATCCCGATCGTGATGTCGGGCCGGGCCGACGTGCTCGCGCTCGGTGAAGGCCTGCAGTTCGGCGAATGGCTCGGACTCGCCGTGGTCGGCGCACTCGCACTGGCGCTGTATCGCGTCGGCGCCAGTCGCAGCGCGTAATGAGCTGCGCGGGATGATCCGCTGCCCCGCCAGGTCGCCCGCTCGATGACCCGCTTCAACACGCGGCTGTATGCGTCCTTCGCAGTCGTCTACATGGTCTGGGGTTCGAGCTTCCTGGTGATCCGCGTCGGCGTCACGGACCTGCCACCGCTGCTGTTCGCGGCAGGTCGTGCCTTCATCGGCGGCACCGTGCTGCTGGCACTGGCGCTGTACCGCGGCGACCGTTTGCCGCGCACGGCACGCGACTGGCGACTGCTGTGCTTCTTCGCAATGGTACTGATCGTTTTGAGCAGCGGCCCGGCGACGTTTGCCCTCAAGCACCTGCCGTCCAATGAGGTGGCGTTGCTGAACGCGAGTCTTGCGCTGTGGATCGCCGGGCTCGGCACGCTGGGAGCGAAGGGGCAGCCGCTATCGCGGCCCAGCCTGTTCGGCCTGCTGCTGGGATTCGCAGGTGTCGCACTGCTGGTCTGGCCCGCCACGATGCGGATCACGCCGCAGACAGGCTGGCAGCTGCTGGTGCTGGCAGCCGCCTTCGTCTGGTCGGCCGGCACGATCACCTATCGCAATACGACCATGACCATGAGCCCGATCGGTTTCAACGGCATCATCATGCTGATCGGCGGCATGGTGCTGTTCACCACCGCAGTCGCGGCGGGCGAGTTGCCACGCTGGCACTGGGAAGCGCGCGGCATGGCGGCGCTGATCTTTCTGGGCGTGTTCGCCTCGGCGGTGACCTACACCGCGTTCACCTGGCTCATGAAGAACGCACGCACCGATCGCGTCGCAACCTTCGCCTACGTCAATCCGGCGATCGCGACGCTGCTCGGGTGGGTCGTGCTGGGCGAGGCGTTGTCGCCGCAGCAGCTGGTGGGAATGCTGGTGATCCTGGGCGGCGTGGTGCTGGTTACGCTGCCGAGCCGCTTCCTGTAGCGCGCTTCAGCGGCGGCGGGCCGCGAACTTCTCGAGCTTGCCCGAGGGGCCGATCAGGCTCGACGCTGCCCACGAAACGATGCTGACGATGACCGCCGTGCCCACCGCCGTCCAGAAGCCTGAAATCGTGAACCCGGGTACCAGGCGCGCCACCAGCGCGACCATGCCGGCGTTGAGCACCAGCAGGAACAGGCCGAGGGTCACGATGGTGATAGGCAAGGTCAGGATGAAAGCCAGAGGTCGCACGAAGGCATTGACGATGCCGAGCAGCAACGCCGCCAGCGCGAGCTGGCCGGGCGTGCTGAAGTTGAGCCCGTCGAGCAACTGGCTCGCTACCCACAGGCCCAGCGCCGAGATCGCGGCGCGCAGCAGGAATCCGACCATGACTGAAACTCCGGTGGCGGCGGCGACCATACGCGCCGTTGGTTGACCTGAGGGCGATGGTAATGGAATCTGCACGCTCTCACATCATCCCGGCCGCACCGGAATCGAGGTTTCATGGAATTCGTTGCCATCGTCGCCGTGCTGGCGCTGCTGCAGTACGTCTGGTTCGCTGTGCTGGTCGGAAAGGCGCGCGGCAAGTTCGGCGTGAACGGCCCGGCGGTGACGGGTCACCCGGTTTTCGAACGGTACTTCCGCGTGCAGATGAACACGCTGGAACTGCTGATCGCGCTGCTGCCAGGATTGTGGCTGTTCGCGCACTACGTCAGCCCGACCTGGGCCGCAGTCCTCGGCGCTGTCTACCTCGTGGGACGCTTCGTCTACCTGCAGAGCTACGTGGCGGACCCGACGAAACGCGGCGCCGGCTTCGGCCTGAGCATGTTCCCGATCCTCGGGTTGCTGCTCGGCGCGCTGGTAGGCGCGGGACTAGCGCTGCTGCGCGGCTGAGGGCGACTTGACCGCCGCGTAGTGGGTGCCCAGGCCACGGTCCCTGAGGTACTGCAACGCGGTAAGCACGGCGGCATCCTGCAGCAGAGGACGCGGCGCACTCCTGGCCTGCTCGCCTTCCAGCGGCCCGATCGCGATGTCGGGTTCGAGCCCGCGTTCGTGGATCGACGTTCCCGCCGGCGTGAAGTAGCGCGAGGTCGTGAGCTTCAGCGCCTGACCGTCGCGCAGCGGGATGACGGTCTGCACCGAGCCCTTGCCGAAGGTGCGTTCGCCCATCAGCGTCGCGCGACCGTGATCGCGCAGCGCACCGGCGACGATCTCCGAGCCAGAGGCCGATCCGCCGTCCACAAGCACTACCAGCGGCCGGCCGTCGAGCGCATCGCCGGGTGTGGCCGACATCTCGAATCGCGACTCCGGCGTGCGGCCGTCGGCCCGCACGATCACGCCGTCATCGAGAAAAGTGTCGGCGACGCTGACCGCGGACTCGAGCACGCCGCCGGGATTGCCGCGCAGGTCCAGCACCAGTCCGCGCAGCGGATGAAACCTGGTCTTGGGGGCGTGGTGCACGAGGCTGGTCAGCGCAGCGAGCAGATCGTCGGGCGTCGAGTCGCTGAACTGTGTGATGCGCACGTAGCCAAAGTCGCCGGGCAGCGGCTCGGCACGCACCGAATGCACGTGTACTTCGCCGCGCTCGAGGGTGAACAGCAGCGGTTCGGGTTCGCCCTGGCGTCTTACCGCGAGTCGCACCTGTGTACCGGTGATGCCGCGCATGCGACCAATGGTTTCCCCGAGCCGGTCAGCGGCAACCGGCTGGTCATTGACAGCCAGCACCACGTCCCCGGGCCGCACGCCCGCCCGGGCGGCGGGCGATCCCTCGATGGGCGCGACGACGACCACCCGACCACCGGCGGCCGACACTTCGATGCCGACTCCGGTGTAGCTGCCGGCCGTCATGGCCCGCATCTCGTCGTATTCGGCGGCGTCGAGAAACGCGGAATGCGGATCCAGGTTGGCGATGACGCCCTTGACGGCCGCTTCGTCAAAGGCGGCGTCCGCAACAGGCTCGACGTACTCGCGACGGACTCGCGCCTCGACCTCATCGAGCAGTTGATGGCTCGACTCCTGAGCCGCCGCGTGCGTCGCCGCCGGGACGGCGGCCGGACGCGTGCCGAGCCACTGCGGCACACGGGCGATGCCGTAACCGAGGGCGACGCCGGCCGCGGTGGCCAGCAGGAGAGGCAAACGGGGGCTCACGGGAGTCAGACGGCTCGCGACTGTGCGGGGCTGTCCATGTTAGCGGTATTGAGCACTTGCAGCACCATGTCGATGGGCGCCGGGCGGCCGATCGAGAACCCCTGGCCGTAATCCACCCCCAGGGCACGGACAGCCTCGCAGATCGCGTCGCTTTCGACGCATTCCGCCACGGTAATCAGCTTCATCGCCTTGGCGAGCTGCACGATCGCGCTCAGCATCGCCTGCGAGCGGCTGTCGGTCACCACGTCGCGCACGAAGCTGCCGTCGATCTTCAGGTGGGTCACCGGCAGCGTCTTAAGGTAGGTGAGCGAACTCAGGCCGCGGCCGAAATCGTCGAGCGCGACCTCGCACCCGAGCTCGCGCAGCCGACGCAGCAGGGTCTCGGCCCGCACGATGTTGGCGACTGCCGCCGTCTCGGTGACCTCGAAAGACAGCAGGCCACGCGGCAGCTGGCTCTCGCGCAATGCCTGGTCCATGAAGGTGGCGAACTCGGCGTCGCCGAGCGACTGCCCGGAAATGTTCACCGCGAAACAGGCCTGCAGTTCATGCAGCCGCGCCGCGTGCGGTGTCAGCAGCTCGATCACCCGCCGCACCACCCAGCGATCGATCGCCGGCGCAAGCTGGTAGCGCTCGGCGGCGGACAGGAATTTTTCCGGCGGCACGCTGTCGCCGGTTTCGTCGGTCATGCGCAGCAGCAGCTCGAACTTAGGGGTTGCCGGAGCGCCGTTCAGCGGCACGATGGTCTGTGCTTCGATCTGGAAGCGTTGCTCGAGCAGCGCCGAGCGCACGGTCCCGACCAGCGCGATGTCGGTGAACCGCCGCATGATGCTCTGGTCGCTGTCGAAATAGCTCTCGACGCGATTCCGGCCGTGGTCCTTGGCGGCCTTGCAGGCGATCTCGGCCGAGGCCAGCGCGTGCGCCAGCCCGTTCTCGCCCTCGCCAAGGCTGGCAACGCCGAAGCTGGCGGTGATATCCACCTGCTGCCGCTCACCCGGGAAACCAAGCTGCTCGAAGGCGCGCCGCAGGTTGTCGGCGATCCCGTGGGTCGTGTCCACCGACGACTCGGGCACGAAGATCGCGAAGCGGTCGCCGGAGATCCGCGAGGCGAGCATGCGCGGCGAAAGGCTCTGCCGAATGACGTCGGCGATGCGCACGATCACCGAGTCGCCGACGTGCATGCCGAGGTTCTCGTTCAGAAGGTGCAGGCGGTCGATATCGACGTAGATGACGCAGTTGTCCTTCTTCCGGAGTTCGGGCGTCAGGGCGGCCTGGGTACGCTTCTCGAAGGCGGGTCGCGTGAGCAGGCCTGTCGCCGGATCATACGAATTAAGCAGTATGTAGGCGACGCGACGCCCAAGCAGTTCGACGATGCGCACCTGGCGCAGGTCGAAGTCCGGCGTCTGCTCGCGCTTGAACAGCACCAGCACGCCGTGCACGCGCTGCACTCCGTGCATCACCGGACAGGCGAGGATCTTGTAGTTGATGTTGGCGAACGGCCCCGCGGTCTGCGGAGCGTTCGAGGTCATGGTCTTGCGGTGCAGCTGCGCCCAGCCGAGCAGTTGGCGATGCGTGCGAGTGAGGATTTCCGCGCCGGCGCGTGGCGGCGTGCCCTGCGAAGTGCGGCAGACCGCGATGTTCTTGTCGGGAATCAGCAGCGCGCCCACCACGCAGTCGAGGTGGTCGACACAACCCTGCACCAGCTTTGCGAAGTCGTCGGTGGCGTTGCCGCCCTCGGACTCCTCCTGTGCCGCACCGAGCAGCAGCTCGAGGTCACGGTCGCGCACCACCAGGCTGCGCTGCAGGTCACCGATGCTCGACTGCGAGGCGAGTTCGCGCTCCAGGCAATGCAGGGCCGGGCGCAACAGGCTGTGCACCAGCGAAAACGGTCGCGGCTCGCGGTTCGACTCGCGGCTCACCATGGCTACGCTGCCGAGCATCAGACCGGCCCCGTCGCGCAAAACGAAGAAGTATGCGATCTGCTCGCCGGGCAGCGGCTCCGCAAGTCCGGAGCCGATCCTGCCCGGGTCCGCCTCTTCGGCAGCCATCACACGTTGCAGCAGAACCTGCAGGTCGGTGACATCGTTGTCTGCGCTTGACCAGAGGGTATCGCCCAGGCAGTCGTAGACGACGATCGTGTGGGCGCGCGGCAGCAGCATCTTGAGCAGCTGGCCATAGGGGTCCAGGGAGGTGCCGCTCAGGGCCAGCGACATGTCGGACAGAGTTTCTGCAGGTAGAGCCATGGGTCCCGGCCCGTCCACTGGGCGTCGCACTTGATCTGGAGTGGGATGATCCGGAAAAAGGGGGGGTAGAAACCGTGATCCAGCGCCTACTTCCGGGTAAGCCAGGTCTGCGGGTCCACCGGCGTCTTGCCGCGCCGGACCTCGAAATAGAGCGCGGGCTGGCTGTGCCCGCCGGAATCACCGACCGAGCCGATCACCTCGCCCGCGGCCACCGAGTCGCCGACTTTGCGGAACAGTTCCTCGTTGTGCCCGTACAGGCTCATGTAGCCACCGCCGTGGTCGATGACCAGCATCAGCCCCATGCCGGGCAGCCAGTCGCCATAGACGACCCGCCCCGCGTAGGGGGCGCGTACGCGCGCCCCGCGCGCGGTACCGATAAGCATGCCCTGCCAGCGCATCGATCCGCCGGCCCGCGGCTGGCCGAATTTCGCCAGCACCGTCCCGTCCTGCACCGGCCACGGCAGCTTGCCGCGCAGCGGTTCAAATGGCGCCTGCCTGGCCACCCCACCTCCCGTGGGCCCGTTGCGCGAGGGCTGGGACTGGGCGCGCTCGATGGCTTTGCGCAGCTCGGCGATCAGGTTCTCCAGCGCACCGGCCTGCGACTTCAGCCGTTTCAGCTCCCCGCCCTGCGACTTGATCTGCCGGTCGATGGCGCCGACCGCCTGCGCCCGCCTGTCCTGCGCGGACTTGAGGTCGGCCACCCGTTGCGTGCGCTGCTGCTCCAGCGACTCGAGGCGGGTCTTTTCGGCAACGATCTTCTCGCGGACCAGCGCCAGCTGCTGGAGCTGGTCCTGGATTCCCTGGATGCGCGCGGCGCGGGCCCGGCCGAAGTACCCGTAGTACGCCAGCATGCGCCCGAAGGTGGCCGGATCTTCTTGATTTAAAAGAAGTTTCAGCTGTTCCTCGCGGCCGTTGACATAGGCTGCACGCAGCTCGCCGGCCAGCGCCGCACGCTCGCTGTCGAGCTCTTGCTCCTGCCGCCCGCGTTCTGTCTCCAGGTCGCGCAGGCGCGCTTCGGTCGCCAGCCGCTGGGCGCGAATTTCATCGAGTTCCTTGCGGGCGGCCTGCACGCCCAGCTCGGCATCGCGCAGTTGCACCGACAGCTTGTCGCGCTTCTGCACGTCCTCGTTGACCGACTTGCGCACATTCTCGATGCGCTGGTTGAGTTTGCGCAACTCGGCCTCTTTCTGCGCCGGCGTCTGCTTGGCAGCCGCCAACGCCGGATCCGTCGCGAGCGCAGCCAGCAGCAGCAGGCAGGCCATGCCCGGCAATAGCCGCAAGGACGCGCACAGCGACGGACCGCGGGCACGGACCATGCGGGGCACGGCGGACGGCAGAACGGCAGGAGACGGGAGGTCTTGCAGACGGGTATCTCGCGGGTGGACGGCGACAAAACCACACAAGTCTAGCCTGTCGGCGCAGGCTGCTATAATTCGCGCCCTCTTTTTCCCCGGTCTCCCTGATGGATCGTCTCCTCGAATATGCCGCCCGGCACCCGCTGCTCCTGGGCGGCACGGTGGTCCTCGCGCTGGCCGTGGCAGCCTACGAGTTCAGCCGGGCGCGCAGCGGCGGGCAGGCCGTCGGTCCCACCGAAGCCGTGCGACTGATGAACCAGGGCGCCGTGCTGGTCGACGTGCGATCGAAGGGCGAGTACGACTCCGGCCACATCCTCGATTCCCGGCACCTGCCGCAGGAGGAGATGGGTCAGGCGGCCGAGACGCTCAAGCGCTTCAAGGAAAAGGTGGTCATTGCCTGCTGCGAAAGCGGCATGCGCTCGGGCGCGGCAGCGCGCGTGCTGAAGACCCAGGGCTTCACGAACGTGGTCAACCTGCGCGGCGGCCTGCAGGCCTGGCGCGCGGAGAACCTGCCGCTGGTGAAGGATGGCGGTGGCAAGAACAAGTCCGGGACGGTTAAGTCGTGACCGGCGCCACGCAGCCCGAGGTCATCATGTACTCGACGGGCTGGTGCCCGTATTGCGATCGCGCCCGCGGCCTGCTCGAGCGCAAGGGCGTCGCCTTCAATGAGGTCAAGGTGGACGAGGACCCGGCGCAGCGCGACGTGATGCTGAAGCGCAGTGGCGGCCGGCGCACGGTCCCGCAGATTTTCATCGGCGACCGCCTGGTGGGCGGATTCGACGACCTCTATGCACTCGACAAGGCCGGCGAGCTCGACAAGCTGCTCGGCCGCGCCTGAACAACGCAGCTACAAGGAACCTTTCGCGATGACCGACCAGATTGCCCAGACCAACGCCGCCGATCCCAATGCCCCGGTGGTGACGCCGCAGGTGGTCTATCTCAAGGACTGCTCGTTCGAGTCGCCGAACGGCCCGTTCGTTGGCGGCTATGAAGGCCAGCCCGCGGTGAACCTCAACATCTCCACGCGCGCCAGCGCGCTGGCACAGGATCTGCACGAAATAGTGGTACAGGTCCACCTCGAGGCCAAGGCTGGCGACAAGGTCGTCTGGCTGCTCGAACTGCAGCAGGCAGGTGCGTTCGTGATCAAGAACCTCTCGGCGACCGACCTGGCCCAGGTGCTGTCGATCATGGCGCCGAACTACCTGCTCTCCTACGCGCGCTCGACGGTCTCGGAGCTGGTGAGCAAGGGCGGCTTCCCGCCGTTCCTGCTGCCACTGGTGACGTTCGAAGCGCTGCACGCGCGCGCTGCCCAGCAGGCTGCCGCAGCGCAGGCCGGCGGCGGCGCGGCAACGGTCAACTGAACCGCCCGCGCCCTGGAGCCAGCTCCAGGGCCCCCACCAGGGAGACCGGCGTGACGGCGAATGACGCGGGACTCGAGCAGACCGCGCGCCCGGCCATGGCGGTGCTCGGCGCCGGCTCGTGGGGCACGGCGCTCGCCGTGCACCTGGCGCGCACCGGTCATCGCACAGTGCTGTGGGGCCGCGACACGGCGCAGATGGCGGAGTTTGCGGCGGCGCGCTGCAACCTGCGTTACCTGCCGATGGCGCCGTTTCCCGATTCGCT
>Ga0315273_10013550_pt1 | contig 10484 bp, 10 predicted proteins | sample YL17G02_0_MG_FD_205753 | JGI IMG/M metagenome (GOLD analysis project Ga0315273, IMG submission 205753) | Sediment microbial communities from Yellowstone Lake, YNP, Wyoming, USA - YL17G02_0 | ecosystem: Environmental > Aquatic > Freshwater > Lake > Sediment | place: USA: Wyoming | collected... | reverse complement strand
CCAAAGCAATCGAGGCTTTTTGCTTTGGAGTGTATGATTTTTTCATACTTTCAGTGTATCACATCCATCTAATATGGTTGTCTAGATTTGCCAGTCCATTATAGTCGCCCCGACAGATTGCCGAAGAGCTGGAAAAGGATTATTCTCTGAATATGGCTATGAGCATTTCGTCCGAGGCGATATACACCTACATTTATGTCCTTCCTCGTGGTTCTCTAAAAAAAAAAGAATTGACTGCCTGTTTGCGGCAGAACCGCAAAAGAAGGCATAAGCAATCCCGCGGTGTCAAAATCGAGCGTAAAATAGAGGATATGCTCTCAATCGAAGAAAGACCGGAGGAAGTCAAAGACCGGATCGTCCCCGGGCACTGGGAAGGTGATCTGATTATCGGAAAGAACAATCGTTCGGCTCTTGGCACTCTGGTAGAGCGCACGACCCGCACGACTATTCTCGTCCCGGTCAAAAACAAGGAAGCGGAAACTGTGGCCAAGGCTTTCGCCAAGGAGGTTAATAAACTACCCCGCCCGATGAAACTGACGATGACCTATGATCAGGGGCGGGAAATGGCCAGGCATAAACCGTTCACGGACATCACCGGCGTTAAAGTCTACTTCGCCCACCCGAGAAGCCCCTGGGAGCGAGGCACCAATGAGAACACCAACGGATTAATCAGACAATTTTTTCCCAAAGGAACGGATTTCAATAAGGTATCCAGATATGAAGTTAAGAAGGTACAGGACTTGCTCAACGGCCGGCCTCGGCAGGTTCTCAATTTCAGAAAACCTTACGAAGTTTTTAATCAGTTAATCAATGACTCTGTTGCGCTAAATTCTAGAAACTAACTATTATTGATTTGCTTTAATTTATTTTTATTAGTGCAGTGAGATTAGGATGATATTTCCGAGGAGAAAAAAATTATTTATTTCAAAAAGAAGTTTTCGGAAAATCGGAGATAATTCGGGGTAAGAATGAAGGAATTGCATATCTCACGAAGAAGTTAAAAAAACCAATACTCAAAAGATCTCAACTATCTCTAATTCGTTCGCCTAAATGAGCCGGCGAGGCCTAGCGAATGGTAAAATAAAGAGAAAATATTATAAGTTGCGGAATTAATCGCAGAGTCAGAATTAAGAAATAAATTTATTATTGGTTGATAAGCGGAAATCCTTTTTCTTTCCAGGCGGTGAATCCGCCTTTCAACACTTTGACGTTATAGAAACCCAGATCATAGAGGCGAACTCCTGATTGGAAGCTGTCGATCTCGTTTTCACCATAGGTTATGATTTGATTTCCCAGCGAAATCTTGCTGTTGTCCGTTTCTAATTTCTCAAGGAAAATATTTATGGCTTTAGCAATATGTTCTTGAGAAAACGTTTGTTCGGCACGGACATCAAGAATTAGGATCGAATCGGCATTTTTTTCTAGGATGACTTTCAAATCGTCGGGAGCGATATAGGTGATTTTGGATTGGTCAATGAGCAAAGAGGGGCTGCCTTTGGAAATTATTTTTCCGTTACTATTTTTCCAAGCACTTATCCCACCGGTAACTACAGAAACATCATTGTAGCCCACGTTTTTGATAGCTTCTATAGCCAATTGGTTTTCTTGGCTTTCTGTCGCAAAGCCGATGATGGCGACGGAATCATTAAGAGGGAAGGGGAATTTGAAATTATTGAGATTCTCAATTGGAACATTGAGAGAGGAAACGATGTGCTCGTTTTGAAACGATTCTTCGCTCCGGATGTCGACGATGCGGATATTTTCCTCATTTCTTATTTTTTTGATCAGATCCGCCGCAGATATTTTCGGAAGATTACTTGGCTGGATTTCTGTCGGAACATCTTTTTTCATTTGTTTCAAAAAAGGCCGGAAAATGGTAACAATTCCGGATAGTAATACTAAAACAATTCCGATGTAGATTATGCGGAGCTCTTTTTTATTTTTTTCCTCAAAATTTTGCGAGTACATAGATTATTTCAAAACGCTACCGATAAAATTGGGGTAACCGTTCAAGAAATCCCTGATCGACATAGTGGCTTTCCCTTCAAGCTGGATTTCTTTGAGGACGATGACTCCTTTGAGCGTCTGCACGCCGATCTTGTCTCCGACTTCAAAAACTTCTCCGGGATTATAAAGTGTCTGAGGATTATATTTTTGCAAAATGATTTTTTTCAATTTTATTCGTTGGAGGGAATCGCCGTTCATCCAAAAACAGAAAATTTCCGGCCATAAATAAAAAGCTCTGTATTTATTATAGATATTTTCCGCCTCCTCTTCCCATATGATCTTTCCGTCTTCACGTTCGATTAATTGGCAGAGCGAAGCCTTTGAATCATCTTGTCTTTGGGGAACAATTTTTTTTTCAATCCACAAGGGGATAGTTTCCAGAAGAATGCTAATTCCTTCTTGAGAACATTTTTTATACAGTGTTTTTGAATCATCTTGATTTTCGATTGGGATGGTTTTTTGATTGAGAATATCTCCTGTATCGATACCTTTATCCATAAGTATGATGGTAATGCCGGTCTTTTTTTCACCGTTAAGAAGCGCATTTTGGATCGGCGAGGGGCCGCGGAATTTCGGCAGTAATGAAGTATGCACGTTCAGGCAACCGAAGCCGGGAATTTCCAAGACGCTTTCGGGAAGGATTTTTCCGAAAGCAGCTACAATGATAATATCCGGCTTTAATTGTTTCAATTCCCCAACCTTGTCTTTGGTAAATCTGTCCGGCTGAAAAACTGGAATTTTTCCCACAATAGCCAAATCTTTTACCGGGCTGCTACTTTGTTTTTGCAAACGGCCAGATTTTTTATCCGGTTGGGTGTAAACAGCGATAATATTGAAATGAGCTTCAAGCAGACCAGCTAAGATTTCTCGCGCAAAATCGGAGGTTCCCATGAAAATAATGCGAAGTTGAATGGCTTTTTTAAACATAATATTTTTAAAAATTATTATTTTTTTAATCTTTCAATAAACACGATTCCATCTAAATGGTCGACCTCATGCTGGATAGCTCGAGCCAAAAGGCCTTCTGCTTTTATTTTAACTTTTTCCCCCTGTTCGTCTAAGAATCTGACTTTGATCTTTTCCGATCTCGAAATGGAGAAAAATTGTTGAGGAAAACTCAAACAACCTTCCTGCAAAACCACTTTTTTTCGGGAAAAAGCGGTGATGGTTGGATTGATGAGAATATATATCTTGTTTTGTTCTTTTTCTTTAATGATGCACAAGCGCAAAAATTTCCCCACTTGGTTGGCAGCTAAGCCCATTCCGTTGGATTTTTTCATGACTTCAATCATCTGCGGGATAAGTTTTTGGATTTCCGGAGCTAGATGATTCTTTATTTTTTTTGTTTTTTTAAGAAGAATCGGATTTGGGTAAATGATAATGGATAATTTCTTCATATAACAAATATAATTAAGCGATTGAAATAGGATCAATGTCGATAATATATCCGATAATAAGGTTTTGAAGAATTTTTTTGAGGTCTTGAGGCATAGTTTCTTGATAGTTTTTAAGGATGATCTGCATCCTGTGTTTTCCACGGATTTTCGAGACCAGAGGATTCTGCGGAGGAGATATTTTAATATTTGAATATTTTTTGGAGAATTTTAACAATGAATTGTATAATTTTTCGATTTCTCTTTCTGTCTTCTGCTTGGATTCGTTTTGAAAAATCAATTTAATCAATCGGCTAAAAGGCGGATAAGAAAGAGTTTTTCGTTCCTCGATCTCTTTTTCATAAAAAGAAATATAATCCATCTTGGCGGCGAGAGTAATGACAGAATTTTCTGGATTGAATGTCTGGATAATTGCTTTCCCGGAAAAATTACTTCCTACTCTTCCAGTTCTCCCGACTATTTGAACGATATTTTGAAAGGCTTTTTCATCGGTCTTGAAATCAGGAATTTTCAACAAATTGTCAGCATCAATAATACCAATTAAACCAAGATTTGGCAAATCCCATCCTTTGGTAATCATCTGTGTGCCAATAAGAATATCGATTTTTCTTTCGGAAAAATCTCGATACATTGATTCGTGATTTTTTGGTTTTTTTATTGTTTCCGTATCAATTCGCCTCACGATAGCTTTTGGATATAAAGATGAAACTTCTTTTTCTACTCTTTGCGTTCCAATACCGATATTTTTGAAGACATTTCCCGAACAATATTGACATTTGGGAAAAATATCGGTTTTATAAGAGCAATGAATACAACGATAAATTCCTTCTGCTGTGTAGACGAGGGCTCGATCGCAGTTGGAACAACGAAAAATATTCTTACAATTATCGCAAACTGAAAATGAGCTTATTCCTTGCCGATTGATAAACAAAAGTACTTGCATTTTATTTTTTAATGTCCATTCAATTTCCGATTTTAATTTTTTTGACAAAATAGAGTAGTTATTTAACCACCGTTCTTTTTTCATATCCACTATTTCAATATTAGACGCTAGTGCTTCTTTAAGTTTAGGCATAGATAAAAGGGTGTAATTATTCAACAAGGATCGGTAATAATCTTCAATATTAGGCGTAGCGGAACCCAATACTATAGGACATTGATGCAACTCAGCCAATTTTTCAGCAACTTTTCGACTGTCATAGCGCGGATTCATATCCCATTGTTTGAAGGAAACGTCCTGTTCCTCGTCGATCACTGCCAGGCCGAGATTTTTGAAAGGCGCAAATACGGCCATGCGCGATCCGATGATGATCTTGGCTTCTCCTGATCTGATTTTTTTCCAGTTCGTATAGAAGCGTCCTTTGGAAATCCGACTGTGGACGACCACGATTTCTTTGGGATTAAAATGCCGGCTATAGCGTTTGATGGCTTGGGACGTTAGCGTCAATTCGGGCAATAAAATCAGAAATTGAAGATCATGATCCTTGATTTTCAATTTAGCGATGGTATGAAGATAGACCTCAGTTTTTCCGGAACTCGCAGGACCAAACAGCAAATATTTAGGACTTCGATTTCCCCTCCGGTTGTTTTTGGATATTTTGTTTATGGCTTTGATCTGTTCGTCAGTCAGTTTAAATTTTTGCGGGAAATCATGTTCAGAATTCAATGGCTCATTGCTTTTTCGCTCCTGCACCCGTTTGGGAATGAAGAGTTTCAATACCGTTCCGAGAGAAGAAAAATAATAATCGGAGACGAAGCGCGCCAATTCCAACTGGTTCTTGTTGAGAAAATTTTCTTCCAAGATTTTTTTTATATTTTTGAGGCGGATATGGCTCAGGCGATTGAAATCGGAACGGTTATTAATCACAATACCATCGATTATTCGATGATAAAACGGGACAGAAACCAGCGTGCCGGCGGAGATATTGCTATCGGAGATATATGAATAAAACTGTTGTCGGTTGAGCGACAAGGGGGTGAGCGGAACGATGTCAATGATATGTTTATCAGCCATGATCATATTGTATCATCTAAACGTTGCCCAAACAAAACAGGATTAAAAGATTGGGCATCTTTTTTGTTTGTTGCATCTATGATTCGAATCTTGCATTTTTGAAATAAAAAGTCCTTTTAATAAGCCAAATAAATCGCTTTGTCTTGATTGAAGAATATTCCAGAAGATGATAAGATAGAAAAGATGAAACAACGATCGGCTTAAGAATTCATTAATAAATCGGGATATGCGACAAAGAAAAGTTTTTATCGGCATCCAATTGCCGGCATCAGTCAGGAAAAAACTGGTGCAGAAAATTGAAAAATGGCAAGATCTGCCGATAAAATGGATAAGAGAAGACAGTTTTCACATAACCTTATCTTTTATCGGCTATGTTTCGGATGAATCGATCATCGACATCTGCAGAAATATTTCACAGGCGGTAGCAAAGGTCGCTGTCTTTGATATCCAATTCGGAAATATCAAGCTGGGATCGGAAAAGAATAGACCGAATCTGATCTGGCTTGAGGGTGAATCTAGCGATAAACTCAAGGATTTGGATGAAATAATCGCTAAGAATTTGGGGATATTTGTGGAAAAGCGAAAGGAATTTCGTCCGCATGTCACCTTAGGAAGATTGCGGGCGAAAAAATGGGAAACACTTCCAGAAAAACCCAAAATATTTGAGAAATTTTCTGTTTCAGTTCCAGTTGAAAGTGTGGAAATTTTTGAAAGTCGGGAGGAAAACGAAAAAAAGAAATATTTTACACTGGAATCCTGCGCTCTTTCCTAGGTTTTTCGTGAATTATGATAAATTTTCTATATTTCACTTTTTTAACATTATATTTTATGATAGTAAAAAAATGAATATTCTGGGAGTAAAAATCGATAACTTAGAAAGAAATGAAATGCTTTTGAAAATGATGGATTTTTTGGCTGAAGAAAAATTTCATCAGATAGCTACGATTAATCCCGAATTTATCGTGGAGGCGGAAAAAAATGATGAGTTTAAAAAAATACTGAATGATTGTGATTTGAATATTGCCGATGGAATTGGGATTAAATTCGCTTTTTGGCGATTGGGAAAAAATCTTAAATTTAGAATGGCAGGGGTCGATTTAATGAGAGAAATTCTGAAAATTGCTAATATAAAAAAATTAAAAATATTTTTAGTGACAAGCAGCAGGGGATTGAGCACTTGGGAAAAAACAAGAAACACTATCTTGGAAAATCATCCCGATTTGATCGTTGATGGAATTAATTTGAAAAAAAATGGTGTTTTAGGCGAGGACATCAGATCAAAATTGTCAGATTTTGAAATAATTTTCTGTAATTTTGGCGCTCCGGATCAGGAAAAATTTCTTTATTCGCTTAAAAATCTAAAAAATGGTAAAATAAAACTAACTATGGGAATTGGGGGTGGTTTTGATTTTTTAACAGAAAATCAGAAGCGAGCGCCAATTTGGATGCGTAAAGCCGGGCTGGAATGGCTCTGGAGATTTATCCGGCAGCCGTGGAGATGGAAAAGAATATGGAATGCTGTTATAGTTTTTCCAATTAAAATAATTTTTAATGCCTAATTGATAATTAATTTCTAAATATGTCTCCAAAGGTAAAATTAATTCGTACTATTTATTTGTATCTGGCAATGTTAATAAGTTTGATATTTGTGGCGATTGGTATGGGAAATCTGATTAATACTTCACTCAAATATTATCTTTTACCAAAAGCGGAAAAAAGGAGGATTTAGCCGCTGTAATAATCAGCCACCAGTTTACGGGTTGGATAAAAATGCCTATAGCGGCGTGTCGACAGAAGATTAAAAAATTCAATTGCAAAATATGTTGAATGAATATGAGCAATGGAAAAAAGACAGTTCCTGAGAAGAATGTTACAGCCAAGAAAGGCAGAATAATGTCGTCAATGCACTAATGATGATGATCGTGGCACTTCCAATCCTTGCAATTCATTGGGTAATAATTAAAAAAGAAAAAGATACAAGCGTGGTTAAAGAATAATTTTATGAATAGCAATATACGTGTCAGATTTGCGCCGTCACCGACGGGATATATGCATGTAGGAAATTTTCGGACAGCCTTATACACATATCTTTTTGCAAAAAAAAATAATGGTATTTTTATTTTGCGTATTGAGGATACTGATCAAAAAAGATATGTGCAAGATGCACTGGAAAAACTAATCAATATCATCAATTGGGCCGGATTTGAATATTCCGAAGGAGTATATCTGGAAAATGGCCACGTGGTTCAAAAAGGAGATTTTGGATCGTATATCCAATCGGAGCGTATAGAAATATACAAAAAATGTGCAGAACAGTTGGTGCAAGATAAAAAAGCTTATTATTGTTTTTGTTCGCCGGAAAGATTGGAAGAAATGCGGCAAAATCAAATGGCCAACAAACAAGCCACACTTTATGATCGCGAATGTCTCAAGCTTAAGCCGGATGAAATTAGGCATAAATTGGAAAAAGGAGAAAAATATGTCATCCGCCAGAAAATTTTTACGGATGAATTTACTGAATATATTGATTTGGTTTATGGAAAAGTGAGGATAAAAAACGAACTTTTGGAAGATCAGGTATTATTAAAATCGGATAGATATCCAACATATAATTTTGCCAATGTTATTGATGATCACTTGATGAAAATTACTCATGTAATTAGAGGTGAAGAATATATTTCCAGCACTCCTAAATATATTCAGCTTTATCAAAATTTCGGTTGGCCTGTTCCACAATTTGCGCACCTACCACTTCTTTTAAATCATGACAGAACCAAACTTTCCAAGCGTCAAGGAAATGTGTCGGTGGAAGATTATATTCAAAAAGGATATTTAAAAGAGGCGATTATTAATTTTGTAGCTTTGCTCGGCTGGAATGAAGGAAAGGGAAGCGTTCAGGAAATTTATTCGCTTGAAGAGCTGATTCAAAAGTTTGATCTATCCCATGTCCACAAAGCCGGAGCGGTCTTTGATCTCAAGAAACTGGATTGGATCAATTCGCAATATATTAAAAAATTGTCCGTTGACGAGTTATATCAAAAATCGTTGGAATTTTTTAAGCAAAAAGATTTTTATATCAATGCATTTGAAGATAAAAAAACCGAAGAATATTTTAAAAAAGTTTTGCTAATTGAAAAAGATCGCTTGAATAAATTATCAGAAGTAGGGGAGAGCAATAAGTTCTTATTTCAAGATATTCAATATGATAAAGAAATTTTGCGCTGGAAAAAAATGTCCGATGATGATTTAAAAAAATCTTTGGAAAAATCTCAAGAAGTTTTTAAAAAAATTTCCGCTAGTAATTGGACCAAGGAAAATCTGGAAAAACATCTCTTGGAAGCCGCTGGAGATAAAAAAGGCGATCTTTTATGGCCACTGCGCGTGGCGCTTACCGGAGCGCAAAAATCTCCTTCGCCCTTTGAATGTGCTTGGGTTTTAGGAAAAAAAACCAGTTTGCAAAGAATTGATCAGGCGCTAATCCTAATCTAAAAATGATTAAAATAAAAAACCATTTAACTCTGCTTTTTTTAGTTGCCACACTGGCTTCCTCTTTTTTGTTTATTTCTAAAGCTAAGAGTTTGGATTGTAACAGTACGATTTTAACTTCAGAAGAAGTAGCCACCTGTCTCAAAGAGGCTGACAAAAAAGCCAACCTCTATCGGGATATTATTGAAATAAAACGCAAGCAACAAAACTCATTGAACAACCAACTTTCCATCATGGATGCGGAAATGAATAAATTGGAGTCGGAATTGACGCTCAAAAAAGAGGAAATCAACGATATCAATGATGAAATTGAAAGATTAAAAAATCAAATAGAGAAACAAGGAGAATCAATTAACTATCAAAAAATAATTATTTCCAACTTGTTGCAGGTTTATTATGAAAATAAGCGACAAGATATTGTTCTCTCGCTTTTCAACCAGCAGGGGATTTATTTTTTGATTTCCAGCGAAGATAAACTCTCTCAAACTAGTGAAAAAGTGAATGAAATTCTGAAAAACGTGAAATCACTCAAGGAAAACACGGAACGAGAGAAAATAACCTTAGAAGCTAAAAGAGAAAAATTAACCCAATTATATTCCGATGTGGAAGAAAAAAGCACCGAATTGGAAAACAGCAAGGAACAAAAGAAGGTTTTAATCAGTCAAACAAAGGGCGAAGAATTGAAATATAAGAAACTTTTGGCCAAGGTTGAAGCACAAAAGGAAGAACTTCTAAATGTTGACGATTTAAGTATTGGAACGGGACTATCGGCGGATAATTATCCGAAGCCGCCAAGCGAATATTATGCTTCAACCAGCTGGTATTATTCGCAAAAAGATTCTCGTTGGGGAAATTCAACTATCGGAAATTCAAATAGTACCATGAAAAATTGGGGTTGCGCCATAACTTCGGTGGCGATGATTTTTACATACAAAGGAGGCGGAAAAATATCTCCTCAATATCTGGCTAAACAGCCGATTTATTTCTGGGATCTTATTTCTTGGCCGAAATCTTGGCCATCACTCGGGGTGACGATGGATACAAGTTACGGATCAAGTCATGGCAACATTAAATGGAAATCGGTTGATGCTGAAATAGCAAAAGGAAATCCTGTCATCGTGTATCTTAAAAAAACCAAAGGGAAAGGGGGTCATTATGTTGTTGTTCATCACAAGACATCTGACGGAAAATATGTCGTTCATGATCCATATTTTGGTCCAAATCTGTATTTGGACACTTCCAAGTCGCTGGTGGGACTCATGGGAACCGACAGCGGAGTATATATCGATCAGATGATCGTGTATAAGAAGTCCAAATAAATAAATTTCTAACAAATCATTTTAGCTGGTATCGTATGAGCAAACCAACGCATTGGACATTGGAAAGAATTAAAGAAGGTTTTGGAAGATTTTACAATATAAATGGACGTTATCCAGTGGCATATGATGTAGATGACTAAGGTGGACTGTCTGTCAAGACAGTATTTTAGCTTCAATTAGATGGATTTGGTTTTTAAAAATTAATTGATTATTCGGTAAATATATTTGAGCCGGGATTTGGTAGTTGAGCGATTGGTGAATCCG
>Ga0315273_10013547_pt1 | contig 10485 bp, 6 predicted proteins | sample YL17G02_0_MG_FD_205753 | JGI IMG/M metagenome (GOLD analysis project Ga0315273, IMG submission 205753) | Sediment microbial communities from Yellowstone Lake, YNP, Wyoming, USA - YL17G02_0 | ecosystem: Environmental > Aquatic > Freshwater > Lake > Sediment | place: USA: Wyoming | collected... | reverse complement strand
TTCCCCTCCGCGCTCGCGAGGACGGCCCCGTGAGCCTGGAGGTAGCGTTCCTCCCCGTTGCGCAGGACGACATCGCCTTCGGCGGGCGCAGAACCTCGGAGCGCCCGCTCGACGAGCCGCTCGAGTTCGAGGTTCCGGACCAGCTCCTGGATGCTTCGGCCCTTCGCCTCCTCGGGCTGGACTTTCAGGAGGTCGGCGGCCGCGTGGTTCAGGCTGATCACGCGCTGGTCCGAGTCGACGGCGATCACGCCCTCGATCATGCTCGCCAGGATGGCTTCCTGGAGGCCGCGCTGGTCGGTGATCGTGCGGATGCGCTCCGCGAGCTGGGCCGCCATCAGGTTCATCGCCTCCGAGAGGCGATCCAACTCCTCCGACCCCCACGAGGGGAGGCGAGCGGCGAGATCGCCCCGGGCGAACCGCTCGGCGGTCTGCTTCATCTCCTCGATCGGCCGCGCGATCCGCCGAGCCGCCCACCAGCTCACCGCCGAGGCCACCGCCAGGATCGCAATCCCCACCCACACGATGTGCCCGAGGGTGGACTCGAGCCGCTCCCCGATGGCCCGGAGGGCCATCGACGTCCGCACCGCGCCGGCCACCCGGCCATTCACCCACAGCGGGGTGGCGACGTACATCATGTCGCGCCGCAACGTGCCGCTGTAGTGGACCGACAGCCCCATCCGGCCCTCAAAGGCGTCCAGAAGCTCGGGGCGGTCGCCGTGCGGCTCCATCTGGGCGGGGGCCTGCTCGGAATCCCCGATGACCTGGCCGCTGGGGAGGACGACCGTGAGGCGCGTCGAAGAGCTTGCGCCCAACTCCTTGCAGAGCGCCGCAATACCCTCCCGATCCCCGGCCGCCAGGCGCTCGGTGAACTCCGGCTCGATCAGCCGCGCCTGCGCTTTCAGCCCCGCCTCGGTCTGCTCGCGGTTCAGCCGGCCCAGCGCCGACGAGACGTACCCCAGCATCGCCACCATCGAAAGCAGCGGGATGAGCACGTACGACGGGTAGAGCCGCCAGAAGAGCCTCTTCCCAGCCATAGCCATGCCCCTGAGAAGGAGAAGCCCAATACTTCTCCTATTCCTTGAACCGGTAGCCGACTCCGCGAACCGTTTCGACGTATTCGCCGTACGCGCCCAGCTTGCGCCGCAGGCCAGCCACCTGGACGTCCACCGAGCGGTCCGTCACGGGGTAGTTGTCGCCGCGCACCGCGTCGATGATCTGTTGGCGGGTGAACACCCAGCCCGGCCGCCGGGCCAGGGTGTGGAGCAGCCGGAACTCCGTGTACGTCAACTCCACCGGCTCGCCGTTCACCAGCACCTCGTGGCGGCCGGGGTTGACGACCAGCTCGCGGACCTGGAGCGTCGAGCTGTCGGCGGACACCCCTTTTGCTTTTCGCCGGAGCACGGCGCGGATCCGCGCCACCAGGACGCGCGGGCTGAACGGCTTCGTCACATAGTCGTCCGCCCCGAGTTCCAGGCCCGTGACGACATCCGCCTCCTCCCCTTTCGCCGTCAGCATGACGACCGGGATGTGCGCCGTCTTCGCGTTGTTCTTCAGGAGCTTGCAGACTTCGAGGCCGTCCACCCCGGGCAGCATCAAGTCGAGCACCACCAGGTCGGGCAAGCTCGACAGCGCGGCCTGGAGCGCGTCCTCGCCCGTCGCCACGCCCGTCACCCGGTAGCCGTTCTTCGTCAGATTGTACCGAACCAGTTCCAGGATGTCTTCTTCGTCGTCCACAACGAGGATGCTCTCTCTCGACATGGGCAGCCTCCTGGGGTGGCCGAGCCATGGCCAGCACCCAGAGCATTATAGTCGGAATGGGTTAGCGATGCATCAGGATTGGGTGAGAACTTCGTGAGCGGAAACAGCCTGTGCCCGCGCGTCCATATCAGGAAGGCTGAATGTGTCGCCTCAAGAGGCGACCCCAAGGGCCCTCAGGGCGTAGAAGCACACGGCGCCCACGAGGGCCGTCGCGGGGATCGTCAGCACCCAGGCCACGATCATATTGCCGGCCACGCTCCAGCGAACCGCGCTCAGCCGGTTGGACGACCCGACGCCCAGGACGCACGACGAAATCGTGTGCGTCGTGCTGATCGGGGCGCCGAGAAACGAGGCCCCGAAGATGACCAGCGAAGCCGACGTCTCGGCGGCGAAACCGTGAACGGGGACCATCTTGAAGATCCGGTGCCCCATCGTCTTGATGATCTTCCAGCCTCCCGTCGCTGTCCCCAGCATCATGGCCACGGCACAGGCCACCTTCACCCAGGAAGGCACCTCCATAACCGGGATCTTGTGGGCAAGGAAAAGCGCCAGCGTGATGATGCCCATGGTCTTCTGCGCGTCGTTCGACCCGTGACTCGTCGCCATGACGGCCGACGACAGGATTTGGAGCCTCCGAAACGCCGAACTCACCTTGCTCGGGTGTGCCTTGTGGAAGAGCCAGGCAATGGCCAACATGAACAGGTACCCCCCCACGAACCCGGCCAACGGCGAGAGGAAGATGGGAAGAACCACCTTCAGAGCGATGCTGCCTCCGTGCAGCACCCGCACGCCCCCGTGTGCCACCGCTGCACCCATCAGACCCCCGATCAAGGCATGCGAGGAGGACGAGGGGAGGCCGAGATACCAGGTCAGGCCGTTCCAGAAGATCGCCGCAATCAGGGCCGCCAGCACCAGGGCCTGGCACCCCTTCACCATGTCCGTGTTCACGATGCCCTGGCCGATCGTCTGCGCCACCTTGACCCCGATGAACGCGCCGGCCAGGTTCAGCACCGCGGCCATGCACACGGCGATTTTCGGCGAGAGGACCTTGGTGGAGACGACCGTCGCGATCGCATTCGCGGCATCGTGGGCGCCGTTCGTGTAGTCGAAAACCAGCGCGATGAGGACGACCGCCGCGAGGAGCAGCGTGGAATCAGGCATATTTCAGGCCGATCTGCTCCAATGCGTCGGCCAGCTCAGCGACCCCGTGCATGGCCTGGCCGATGCAGTCGTAGACCTGGGTCCACCGGATCACATCGAACAATCCATCCTCCTCGCCGCCCCGTGTCGCGTACAGCTCGGCGAGCCCAGACTCCAGAAGTGCTTCCGCGCCCTGTTTGATCTCCCGGACCTCTGTGCGGAGCCGCTGAACATCCTGGCGCTTGAGGACTCGCGAGAGCATTTCCCCGGCCAGTCCCACCATGCGTGCCAGCGCCGTAGCCAGCCCGGTTCCGGTTTGCGTGACGAGCGTCAAGCCACAGAGCCTCACCCGCGTCGAAATCGCCCGGGCGGCGTCCAAGACGCTCTCCTGGGCCAGGTTCACCTCCTGGATGTCCTCCCGATCGATTGGCGTGAGAAAGGTCATGGACACTTGCCGTCTGATCTCGCGATAGATCAGGTCCCCTTCGACTTCGATATCAGCGATTCGCTGGCACGCTTCCGACGCCATCGCGAAGTCCGCGAACAGATCACGGAGAAGCGCCACCGCGGCAGCCATCTTCCGATGCTGCTCTTGGAGCAAATCGTAGAACCGCGTCGCCTTCGGGAACAGACTGAACCCCACGTGGTCTCCCTCCGGCGGATAGGGAGTCCCCGCCCATCACGCCACGTTCCGGCCTGGCCTCCTTTGGGATCATAGCGCGCGATTGTTTGGCCCATGTGTGAAGATTGTTAGGAATATGTGAGCGCGCAGGGATTCTGGTCCCTGTACCTGGGAGGGGGCCGCACCCGCGTACAGCCTGCGGCCTTGACAACAGCTCGCCGAACAACTCTGAGGAGCAGTCGGCAGTAGGAAGTTTCGGCCTCACACGCCTTGGGCTTCTTCTATCTGGCCTGCCGACCGCCTCCTGGCGACTGCCGACTGGGCTATCGCCGCGGGAGCCGCCGTACAGCGCTTGCGCTGCCCGAATCGGCTAGGCACGCCTTGCCACAAGGACATGAGGGGGAGGAAGTCGAGATCGGCACTTCGGGGAGTGGGATGCGTAAAGTGGCGAGAATCGCCGAATCTCCCGCGTATTTTGCTGGCGCGCCCGGCAGGACTCGGACCTGCGACCCTCGGTTTAGAAAACCGATGCTCTGTCCGTGCTGAGCTACGGGCGCTTTCGGCGGCACGGTTTGCCACGGCGACGCAACTCTCGCCACGGCTTGGGCATGATACAACCGGACCGGCAGGTGTGTCAAGCCCGCCGTCCCGCCAGGGTGCAATAGCGGAATTGCGGAAGCCGCTCTGGCGGCTTGGGCACGTAGTTCCGCCTTTAGGCGGCGTATGTGCAAAGCCTTCAGGCGTTCCTTTCTCCTGACCGCCGGATCGGTTCGTTGGCGCCGGGTCCGTCGGGGACAGCGAAGACCGCCTGAAGGCGGGACTACGAACGCCGCCTGAAGGCGGAACTACAAACGCCGAATGTGTCGCCGCGGCTACCGCGAGCCCGCTATCGCGGCGTGTTCGCTGAAACCGGTTGACTCGCTTCGCGGCGGCGTGCTATACCTCGCCTGCTGGTGGCTTGCGGGACCTCTTGTCGGGGGGGAATTACGGGGACACGGGAATTACGGGGACACCATACTTAATTCGGGGATGTCCCAAACCCTATATGCTACGGTGCCACGGTGCCTGACACCCCTAAGTCATGACTGGCTCTAGCGTTAAATGCAAATAGAGGCCAAAACGGGCCGAATGTCGGGCCGAGTGGATTCATGGGCTTGCGGCACCGTGACTTACAGCGTTCTGGCCTGACTCTGTGGACAGAGTTCCGCTCAACGCGCTACAGGAGGTCCAGCGTGAACTTGCCCCCGCTCTCGGGGTTGAGGATGACCTTGTTGGACTTGGCCTTCACGACCAGGTCGAGGCTTTCGAGGAGGATGTAGCCGAGCAGGGGCGGGATGCTGTCGGGGATCTCCATCACCTCGGCGAGGCACTGCCGGCCGAGGATGCTGATCCGGGCGGCTGTGTAGATGGGGCGCTCCACCTCGCCGTTGCCGGTCCGCACTCGACCCGACCTGGCGAAACGGAGCCCGAGCCTGCGAATCGTCGCCCGATGGAGGCACAAGAGGGCCGAGCCCGTGTCCACGAGGGCGCGGGCCTGAAGCTTGCGGATTTTCTTGTGGCCGTTGCCCGCGGTCTCCCGCAGCAGGATGTCGGCGTAGTTCTCGATCTCGACGTCTACAAAGGTGCGTCCCATGGCGTGGTTCCCCCATAGCCCGTAAGATAGCCTTTTCGGAGGGCGAAGTCAAGCGGGTTTTCGGCAATGGGTGCATCGCGGATTTGCGCGGTCTGAATGTAACGCCAGCATCCTGCTGGCTGTGGTGGCGGGCACTATTGTGAATAACCCGCCACGGCGGCGGCAGGATGCCGCCGCGCCAGCCGCCAAGATGGCGGCGTTACACAGAAAGGCAGGCGCAAAACCGCGAATGAAGCCATTTCATGGTTGCCCCTTGTCCATTCCGATGCAAAGCGTCCACCCATCCATCAGGGCCAGGACCACGCTGCCATCAGCGGCTACGGCCAAGCCGTTGTGGACCGCCCGGGCCGGCAGCTTGATCTCCCACATCTTCTCGCCATCGACGCGGCTCAGGGCGGTGATCTTGCCGGGGATGTCCCGGGCGGGATTCTGCCAGTCGGGTTGGGTGGTCACCACGAGCACTGAATTCCGGGTGAGCGCGCAGGCCAGCGGGTGCCATCCGTGCCCAAAGGCGAAACTCCACGTGAACAAACCTTCGGCATGGGCCGTGAAGGCCCGCGAGATCAGCTCGCGCGGCACGGTGACGGCTTGCTTGGGCGGTTGGTTGTCCAGGGCCAGTATTTCGGCGGTGCTCGGCCCGGCCATCAGGACGTCGAGCGCCTTGAGCAGCTTGTCGCGGGGAATCATCACGAGGCCATTGAGTTTCAGATTGCAGATGAAGACCGCGTCCTGCTCATCCCAAGCCGGCAGTTGCCCGCAGTCCTGCGCGCTGACCACCGGCAGGCGCCCGTTCCCGTCGCGGTCGCGGCCCAGGAACTTGAGGCCCGTCCGCCAGATCCCGTCTTCGGCCTGGTCGGTCAGGATGCGCCGGCCGCCGTACATGAGCCACTCCGGCGAAAGGAGGCCGATGTCCTGGCCCTTCACACTGCTCCACACCTCGGCGAATGCCTGGCCGGTTCTCCACTTGGACACTTGGAATGGTCCCAGCCGGGTCCCCGAGGTGGGGGGAAAGGCCGGACGGCAGGAACCGTCTCGGGGATCGATCCGGACCGGCGGCGCCATGCCGCCGTGGTAGAAGAGCTCGCCGTCGAGCGCGAACTGCGCTCCGCCCGAGATCCTGCCGCCGGATTCCGAAGCGCTCCAATCGCGGCACTCCCATAGCACCTTGCCGGTGGCGGCATCGGCGCACACGGCACGCACGCCGTCCACCATATCGATCAGCCCGGCGCTGACCACCACTTGCCCTTTTCGCGAATAGGCCACCACGGGCGAGCCGAGGATCGGCCAGCGGCTGCCGAGTTGCTCGTAGACCATGATCCGCCCGGCTTCCGGCGCGGCGCGCAAGCGCCAGAGTTCACGGCCGTCGGCCAGGGAAAAGGCGTACAGATGTCCATCCGCGCTGCCGACGAACACCCGGTCCTGCCACACCGTCGGGCTGCTGTGGATCCGCCCGGAGGTGTAGGCGCGCCACAGCCGTTTGCCACTGGCCAAGTCCAGCGCGTCCACCGCGCCATCGGCCTGGGCGACGATGACCCGGTTGTCGGCCGCCAGCGGCGGCGTGGGCACGAACTCAGCGTCCATCAGCACGTGCGTATGGTGCGACAGGCGGCCGGCCGGGTGCAGCGGCGGCGTCTGCCAGCGGATCCGGGCTTCCGCCGGAACCGCAACCGGCACGGACAGGGATCGCTGCGGATTGCCGCGGTAGGTCAGCCAGCCCTGCGGGCTCGGGGGTACAACGGCCGGAGCATCGGCGCCGCGGTGCAGACGCTCGGGCGGCTTCGGCAGGTGTTCTTCCCGCGACGCCTGGGCGATGAATCCTCGCCATTCCATGCAGCCCACGCACGGGACAGGGAATTTCCAGAGCAGGCCGTCGGCCACGAAGCTGCCGGCGCTGCACGAGGTCTTGAGGGGCTCCGGGGGTGAATAGGGCGTGTCTGCGAGGAAGGGCGCCATGGTGCTGCGCGCGCAGGAATTTCCATTGAAGGGGCGGACGCCTTTGGCCGGCACGGATGGCCCGCTGGCAGGCTTGCCCGTCATGGGATTCAGGCTCGTAGCGTCCTTCCAGATCAGGCCCCGGAAGGAGAGCGGGCAGTACTGGCTCCGTCCAGGAGTCGGCGTGGTCCACAGGCGTCTGCCGTCGCTTTGTGCGAGCACCACCGCCTCCTGCATTTCCGCTCCGGAGATCACATAGACCCCCGCCATGGCATAGCCGGACACCGGATGGCGGGAGGTGGCATCCCACTCGTAGTCCTGGAACTTCATGTCCGGCGTACGCGGGAAGCCGGCCTTCACGGTCCAGATGCTCTTCCCGTCCTTCACGGAAAGCGCTTCCGCCGTGTCGCCTTCGCCGCAGAGGAAGAGCCGGTCCCCGTCGATCGCGGGGGAACGCGGGTCGAACGCGTCCTTGCCGGCCTGACGGTCCACCCGCCAGATCGGCGCGAACGATTTCCGGTCCAACGCCATCAGGTTCAATCCCGAAGAGCGGAACGGGACGAGGTTCTTCTCCGACCGTCGGCCCAGGTTCTTCGTGACGCTTCCGCCGAGGATGAACAGCCGGCCCTCGTGCAGCGTCATCCACTTGATCTCGGGACAATCCAGTTGCGTGTGCCTTTTCTCCTTGCCCGTCGCGGCGTCGAGTTCCAGGATGCGATTGCCGTCGGCCACGAGCAACTGCGCGCTCTCACCAATCACGATGGATCGCGACACCTGCACCCACGCGGCGGGCGAGAGCCGCCGCAGCCAGAGACGCGCGCCGGAACCGGCCGCCTGCGCCATCAGGACGGGGCCGTCCCCCCCTGCGGAATCGGCAAAGACGGGAGGCCCCGCGGAACTGTCCATCTCATGCCCGTTCCACAGCATGAAGAGCCGCCCGCCGGAGACGATGGGCAGCTCCAGACGGGTGGGGCCGAAGTACGGCTTTCCGGTCCACTGGATCGTGGCTGGAAGCGTGAAGGCCGTGTCCGTGGACACCGGGTTGTTGTCGGAGCCATGCCACCATTGCGCCCAGTCGTCGGCGCCGGGCAGCGGATCGGCCTGCACGGCGACGAGCGCGCCTTCCCCCGGCAGCGCGGCCACCCGCTTCGCGATGGATCCGGCCCAAGCGCGAAGTGCCGTCGCATCGAGCCCCCCTGATGCATCGCCCACTACGGCCACGCCGTACCACGGATGCAGAACGCGACGGATCTCCGCCGCCAGTTCCGGCGTCAACTCCCCGGCCTCGAGATCCGTGAGCACCACCAGATCGGCGCTTCGGCCTGCGGGAAGCAACCGCGCCAGGTCGCCATGGTCGAACCAGACCCTCCGGCCGAGCAGGCATTTCTCGTCGGCAGCCCGGCGCGCCTGCGCAACCCGGGCGTCGTCGCCATCCTGCCCGTGCAGGCGCAGGTTCTTGTCGCTGGCGGCCAAAGCCAGCGCCAACGCGCCGTCGCCGCAGCGCGGCAGGTGCACCAGCCCCACCGGCCGCGAGGTGGCCCGCAGGAGCCGCTCCGCCAGCGCGCTGGCATCTTCGCCCCGGGCGAACGCCGCCGCCAGGAACGCCGCTGCGAGCGGAATCAGCCGCAACATGCTCACCTCCTTGCCCGATGAGGCGCCAGACACATCAAGGAGACAGAGACATTCTCATAGCACATGGTGCCGAATGGAGTCAAAGCCATTCTCAGATGAAATCCCGCGGCGACGAGGGAGCAGACTGTCTCCAGCCGGGTGACCGCCTGGGAGTGCTCCTCACCCCTCCAGCAACCCCGGCTCCTCCTCAGTCTTCCGCCCCCTCGTCTCCTCCACCAGGATGACCGTGATGGTACCCTCCGGCGAGCGGTACGTTGAGCCGCACGTCAGGGCAAGAGGATGCAGCTTCCGAGGCGGCGGGGCGTCTGACCCACGAGACCTTGCTCCTACGGGTCAGTTGCGCCATGATGGTGGGGTAATCTGAGCCTTCGGCCCCCAAGTTTAGGAGTGCTCCAATGAGGCGTGGCAGTGTCGCAGGCATCGTGGCTGTGCTGGCCTCCGTGGCATGGGCTCAAGCGGAGGAAGCACCCGCCAAGGGGAAGATCCGCGTGCTGGTGACCGTCGGCGGGCACGGCTTCGACGAGAAGGTGTTCGCCGCCAAGTTCGGCAAGATGCCCGACCTCGAGTACACCAAGATCCAAATGCCCCAGCAGGCCAAGATGCTCAAGCCGGGCATGGAGAAGGACTACGACGTCATCGTGATGTTCGACTGGGCCAAGACATCGGCGGAGGACAACAAGAGCTTCGGCGAGTTGCTCCAGCGCGGCATCGGGGTGGTGTCAATGCACGCCAATCTTCTCTCGCACGAGGGGTGGGATGAGTGGCTCAAGGTCGTCGGCTGCAAGTGGTGCTTCAAGGAGACAGAGATCGACGGCAAGAAGTACGGCCCCACGCAGATTGCCGGGTACACCGTGCCGATCAAGGTGACCGCGGCCGACAAGGAGCACCCGATCACCCGGGGCTTGGCCGACTTTACCATCGCCGACGAGGCATTCAGGAACGGCTATGTCGCCCCAGACGTCCACGTGGTGCTGAAGACCGACACGCCGACCTGCCAGCCGCAGGTCGCGTTCACGGTGCAGTACGGCAAGTGTCGGGTGTTCCATTGTATGCTCGGCCACGGCGCCGAGGCCTGGAACAACCCGGCCTTCACCGACGTGCTCGACCGCGCGATCCGCTGGGCCGCGCGCCGCGCCCCCGCTGAATGACGGGCCCATCGCTGGCTCTGTGGGGGATGGCCATCAGGGAATCCTCTCGACGGTCGTGGGCGGAGGTCATATGGGAAATCCCGGTTGAATGGAGAGCCGCCAAATGGCGAAGACCTTCGTGTTTCAGGTCGTGCTGGGCGCCACCTTCTTGCTCGCATCCGCTGCAGCGTCGGCCGGGCAGGCGACCTCGGCATCGGACACCGAAAAGGGCAGGTGGGTCAATTTCACCGATGCGTTCACCAAGGCCTCCGGCAAGGGCAACTTCCGCCTGGCCCTGGCGGTGGACCCGGCCACCGGCAACCTGTTCGTCAGCCGATGGTTCACCGGCGTCTGGATGAGCAGCGACAAGGCACGCACCTTCGCACGCGTCGACGGCGATAAGATCAGCGGCGGCGGGCCGTTCTCCTGCTACGCGATGCTCGCCAGTCCCGACGGCGGCAAACTGGCCGTCTTCAACATGAACAACAAGCCCGGCCCGTCGGGTTACTCGCTCGATGGCGGCAAGACGTGGGCCAAGGTGGCGCCCCTGCCCTGCACGGGCACGGTGCAGGTCTACAATGGCATCGGCTACTGGCCGTGCAACCGCTGGACCAAGGATAAGAAGTGGTCCGCGGTGATGG
>Ga0315273_10013546_pt1 | contig 10485 bp, 11 predicted proteins | sample YL17G02_0_MG_FD_205753 | JGI IMG/M metagenome (GOLD analysis project Ga0315273, IMG submission 205753) | Sediment microbial communities from Yellowstone Lake, YNP, Wyoming, USA - YL17G02_0 | ecosystem: Environmental > Aquatic > Freshwater > Lake > Sediment | place: USA: Wyoming | collected... | reverse complement strand
TTGCTGCTGTCATGATTCTGGATGGCGGCTCGCCGGCTGAATTATTCGTTGTACCGCAAGCCATTTTATTAACGTTGGGGGGCTCCCTTGTAGCATCGATGGCTACTGTTCCATTAAGCGGAGTGACAAATCTCCCCAAGTATTTCAAAGCTGCTTTCCTACCGAAGAAAGAAAAACATGGTGAAATGATTGATTCGATATGCAAGATGGCGGATAAGGCACGCCGTGAGGGCCTGCTCGCATTGGAGGAAGAAAGTAAAAAGATCCATGATCCATTTTTACGTAAGGGGATCATGCTGGTGGTGGATGGGGTTGAACCTGCACAGGTGCGGACGATTCTAGAAGTCGAAATCGAGCATATGGTAGAACGCCATGCTGTTGGAATTGGTTATTTTAATACAGCGGGTGGTTTTGCGCCCACCTTCGGCATTATTGGAACTGTGATGGGATTGATTGTGGTATTGAAGGAGCTTACTAATCCAGAAAAGTTGGCAAAATCTATTGCCAGTGCCTTCCTTGCGACATTGTGGGGTTTGCTCTCGGCCAACCTCATCTGGATGCCCATTGCAGGCAAACTGGCTTTCCGCAGCCATGAAGAAGCTGCTTTCCGGCACATGCTGGTTGAAGGGATAATCTCTTTGCAGGCAGGAGAAAATCCCCGTCTGATTCGCGAGAAATTGTATGCTTTCGTATCGCCCAAAGAAAGGGTGCCAGAAAAAGAAGCCGGAAAGAAAGAGAAATAGGGCAGATGAGTGCTCATGGTGGTGGTGGAGACCGGTGGTTAGTCAGCTATGCAGATTTTATTACCCTGCTGATGGTGCTTTTTGTCGTGCTGTATTCGATGGGTCAAACCGATCTTAAAAAGTATAAAAAGTTGGGGGAAAGTTTTAAAGCCGCGTTCAGCGGTGTTCCCAGAATAGTTGATCCAAGCATCAGCCAATCAGGTGGTGTGGATAACACGGCAAAACCAGCGCCGATTGAGATCCAGGGGTTACCCATGATGCCGGCAGGGGGAGAAGTAGTTTCTGAAGAGCTGAGTAATATGCTGGCAAGCATGGACCTGGGTACTGGTGTCACAATCCGTGATGCCATCGAAGGTTCTCTTGACCCGGTCAGTGAGAAGCTGATATTTAATTCCGGAACAGATCAATTGGTGGCTGACGCCTATCCGGTGTTGGATAAAGTTGCTGGGGCAATGCAATCAATGGTTAATGATATTAAAGTAATTGCTTATACGGATAATTCGACCCCCAATGATCCAAGGTATAAAGATAATTGGGAGTTATCGCAAGCCAGGGCATTGAAAGTAGCGGAGTACCTAATATCGAAAGGAATTGATCAAAGCCGCCTGTTTCCATCAGGCCGGGCGGGAAATGATCCAATTTACAAGAACGATAATGATCCTGAACATGCTGCCTTGCGAAATCGGGCAGAAATTATTGTGGTTTATTCACAAGATGCAAATCCAATTGGCGAACCAATTCCTGGTGCAAACTCTCCATAGGAAGGTGATTGAATATGTCCGATCAAATACCAGCAGAAGCAGATGTAAAATCCGCGAAATCTCCCAAACCAAAGGGAAATCTTGCGCGGCTCTTGAAAACAATACTCAAGATCCTGGTTTCAGTGGTAATTACGGTTACTGTGTTGTCCAACCTTTTTTTACTATATGTGATTATTGCTCCGGATGATCTTCCAAAACCCTTTTATTTTGCCTGGGTGGATGAAAATGGGCAGTTGATTACGACAGCCGCCAATATTCCTTTTCCAAATCCTGCGGGGACTCAATCGACGACAAATGAGCAGGCGTCAACATCTGGAAGTGAAACAGCAACCGGAAGTGGTAGTGAAGCAAATACCACGGGCGGGGGAGGAGAAAGCGGGGGGGGTGAAGCGAAAAAGGCCGGACTATTAATTGATACCGGTACAAAGATTGTAAACCTGAACGAGCCAGGCGGACGCCGGTTTATCCGGGCAGGTGTAACGATTGAGTTTGCTCCTCCCGATGAGACTTTTTATACAATGACCGGTGAAACGCGTACGGCATACATTGCCACATTCAACGAAGAAATGGCTTCTTATCTACCAATCATTAACGACACCATCATTACGATTCTATCCACAAAAAATTTTCAATCTTTATACTCAGCAGAAGGAAAGGATGCATTACGCCTGGAAATTTTGGAATCCATAAAAACCAAACTCCCTGAATTCAAAGTTCTGGGAGTTTACCTGACTGAATTCGTAATGCAATAAACAGGATCCCTATGCTTACCCAGGCAGAGATTGATGCGCTCCTCTCAGGAGCAATCGACATTGAACAAAACGAAAGCAGCGATAGGGTAAACCTGGCTGAATTGATGGGGAAGCCAGGTGCAGGACCGGTTCCCCATAAAGATGCCGGCGACGAACGCCAGATTCGACCGTACAATTTCTGGTCACCCGACCGCTTCTCAAAAGAACAGATGAGGGCTGTTGAACTGGTCCACGAGGAGCTGGCTGAGCGATTGACCAATTCTCTTCCAACTTTTTTACGTACCAACCTGCGACCGCGGGTTGTGCATACAGAACAGGGACGTTTCCATGATTTTGTCAACGACCTGCCCCCAAACAGCCTGTTAAACCTGGTGGCACTCGCCCCTTTGAACGGACAAATGGTACTCGTAATCAGCCCGGATGTCAGCTTCGTGATTCTGGAACAGCGCCTGGGAGGAAAAGCTGGATCCTCTGAGAAGAAGCATACATTAACCGATATCGACCAATCACTTCTTCAGGATCTTGTAGAAAACATGTTAAATGACATCAAGGCGGCCTGGAGTAAGGTTGTGGCAGTGGAACCCAAACTGGTGGATAGCACCATCAATCATCATTGGGTGCAAATGATGATTGGAAATGAACGGGTGATGACCGTTGTTTTTGAACTGATGATCCAGCAGGTGACTGGAACGATGACATTTTACATTCCCTATTCAATGTTGAAACCGGTCATGAATGAATTGAATCCCACAACCATCCTGACAGGACGAAAAGAAAAAGTAATCAATCCAGTGGATCGCAGGATCAATGAAGATAACCTTAACCGTATCAATTTGCCACTGCATGTGCTCCTGGGCCAGGCCAGGCTTCGGTTTCGTGAAGTGAACAATCTCAAACCAGGGGATGTAATCGTCCTGGATTCCAAACCCTCCCAGGATTTAGGTGTAAAAGTAGCTGGTAAAATCCGTTTTCGCGGACAGGTAGGCCAGATAGGTAACAGACTGGCGCTGCAATTAACCAGCTCATTGAAAAAGACAGAAAAAGCCACTGCCAGTTAAGGAGAAAGTATATATGAGCAGCGATGAGATTTTTGACAATCCTCCAGCCGAACCACCCAGTAACCCAATTCCAGAGGCGCCTAGTACTTTTGAGGTGACACCCCTGGAGGGCGTAAATAACAAAGTTGCAGCTTCATTGCCTGCGGCTGAAGTCATGGGTATGTCCCAGCCGATACAAGTCGGAACTGATGCCAACGGAAACCTGAATATGTTGATGGATGTCGGACTGTTGTTAACGGTAGAGTTGGGAAGGTCACAAATGTCCATCCGCCAGGTTCTCGACCTTCAGAAGGGATCGGTGATCGAATTGGATCGGGTGGCAGGTGATTCGGTGGATATTTTTATCAATGACCGCCTTATTGGACGTGGCGACGTAGTTGTTGTTGATGATAAGTTCGGTGTACGGATTACTGAACTGGTTTCAGTACCGGTGGGAGAATAACGATGAGAGATTGGTGGGAGCGTCTGGTGGGGACTCTTCGGACACAGAAGGCCCTTCCGATTTTGGGAATAGTCCTGGGCGTTTTCCTGTTGATCTTATTTTTCTGGTTATTCGGGGGGAGTTCGCTGCAAACCACTGAAACCAGTACCGCACCAGCGGCATCAGGAGGAGTTGCAGAAATGCTGTTTGGTGTGTTATGGCGTCTGGCACTGGTGATTGGTTTGATTTACCTCTTTTTTGCTATCCTGCGTCGATGGCAGAGTGGGAAAACAAGGATTGGCAAGAAAAGACTCCATATCATTGAATCATTGCATCTTACCCCCCGGCAGACTATTCACCTGATCCAGGTTGGGTCACGCAGCTTCGTGGTGGGCAGCACCGACCAGGCGATGAGCCTGTTAGCAGAAATGGAACCTGAAGATATAGAAATAGTCACGCAGAATCCAGATCAGGGACAGGTTTTCCCTTCTCTCTTACAACAGGCGCTGTCCAACCCGGCAAAACTATTCCAACGCAAACCTGGTGATCCCGAGTCTCTACAGTCCAGGAAAGGTACAGATAAAACTGGAACTTAGGCTAGATATGAATAACAAACGAACAGCAGGAATTTTGGGCATAGTTTTGGGAGGGTTGTTTCTGACAGCCTGCCAGGGAGTACCGCAGCTGAGCGCGCCTGGAGTAACCCTAACAATTGACCCCGCTGGTCAGCCACAACAGGTCAGCAGTGGTGTTCAGCTTCTGGTTTTATTAACAGTTCTTTCACTGGCACCCTCTATTATGATTTTGGCTACTTCTTTTACCCGCATCGTCATTGTATTGTCTCTGTTGCGCAATGCAATTGGCACACCAACCACGCCCCCTACTCAGGTGATCGTTGGTATGGCGCTGCTATTGTCATTCTTCGTGATGGCGCCAGTATTCTCCGAGATCAACCAGAATGCGTTGCAACCATATATAAACAATCAAATTGACCAGCAAACCTTTTTTACAAGGGCGGTTGAGCCAATCCGCTCATTCATGTTCAAACAGACACGTGACAAAGATTTAGAACTGTTCCTGTCGATTAATGGGCAGGGGCGCCCAACGTCATTAAATGACATTTCTACTATAGTTCTGCTTCCTGCTTTTGTGATCAGTGAACTCAAATCGGCTTTTATCATGGGATTTGTTATTTATATTCCATTCCTGATTGTGGATATGGTGGTTTCGAGCATCCTTCTGGCGATGGGTATGATGATGCTACCACCATCCTTAATCTCTCTGCCGTTTAAATTATTATTGTTTATCATGGTGGACGGATGGTACCTGCTAACTCGTTCGCTACTGGTCAGTTTCCAATGAGCAATTTAGTACTGAAATTTCATGAAGTTGATATAATAAGAAAGGCAATGTTATGAGCGAAGCAACTTTGATAACCTTGGCACAGAGTGCACTTACAATTACAGTTTTACTGGGAGCTCCTGTTTTGGTGGTGACACTTGTGATCGGTAGCCTTGTCAGCCTGGTACAGGCAGCCACTCAGGTGAATGAGGTGACGCTCACTTTTGTTCCCAAGATCATTGCAGTAGTTGCCATCCTGTTCTTTCTGGGTGGCTGGATGAGCCAGCAAATTCTGGCTTATACTGCAAATTTATATAACAATTTACCAAATTTGATTCATTGAGATAAAATAAACCGATGGGAGAATTTGCCCCCCCAGATTCCAGTTCAGTTGTTTCCAGAAGAGTGGAAAGCATCCTGAAATCGATCGATCGGATCCGCCCACTCCCTACCAGCGTGTCGCGCATCATGACCGCGCTGGATGATCCCAATATAAGTGCGGGCATCATTTCTGAGCTTATCGGGCTTGACCAGGCGTTGGCAGCCAATGTCCTGCAAACCGCAAATTCATTTTACCTGGGTTACGGCCCCACCTGTAGCAATTTGACGGACGCCGTGATGCGTCTTGGGTTTGGTCGCATTCGTACTATCGTGCAAAGCGTTCAAGTCGCCGGTTCATTGGTACGTAGTTTGCCGGGTTACCGTTTGGGATCAGGTGATCTCTGGAACCATTCCGTGGCAACCGCAGTTGTTGCCCAGTGGTTTGCCAAGTCTCTTTCCTATCCCAACTCAGATAATGCGTATGTTGCAGGTCTGCTGCACGATATCGGCAAACTACTCCTTGATCAGTTTGCACTGGCAGATTATGACCGCATGGCAGACTATGTACAGAATTTCAACCTGGCAGTGTGGCAGGTTGAGCAGAAACTTTTCGGCATTGATCACGCGGGAGTGGGTGGATTAATGGCAAAGAAATGGAATTTTCCACCTGCTCTGGTAGACGCAATACAATATCACCATGTTCCATCCCGGGGTCAATGTGACAGTGCTTTGGCTGCATTGATCAACCTTTCCAATGCATTGAATCCCCTGGATCAGGGGTCTCAGAGTAAATTCGAAGGGCGACAGATACACCCGGCGACAATGGAAATATTACATCTGGATCAAGCAAAGCTCAACATTCTCTACCAACGTATGCTCACATTTTATCACATGAATTATGGGGGTTCCGTATGACCCAAGATGCAAAGGATGATCAAAAAACTGCCCAGGAAATTCCACCGGTACCTATACTTATCGTGGAAGATGATAGAGTGGTGGCAGAACTGGTCACCTTAATTCTCGAGAGGTCAGGTTTTTCTGTATCGAAAGCCAGCAGGTTCGTTGAGGCGATGTCGTTAATTGAGAGTATTAGACCAAAACTGGTTCTGCTGGATTTATTCTTGCCCGGGTGGAGTGGGCTGGATCTTCTGGAAGAAATGAAACGTTCCGGGCTACTATCCAAAACGAAGGTGCTGATCATATCTGCCCTGGGTTACCGTGAGGTTGTCCAGCAGGCAATTATGCTTGGTGCAGATGATTTTCTGGTCAAACCTTTCGATATGGAGATGCTAACTGATAAAGTCAAGAAATTAACGGACTTACCAACTGGGGCCGGATAACACAATTGTGAAAAAGGTAGGCCCCAGAAAACATTTTTTCAATGCAGGTTTCCTTATCCCAACAACCCACTTTAAGAACAAATAAAATTTACGCCATCTTTATTTTTGCTTCACCCTGGATTTACTGAAAGTCTGGGCGTTTCCGGGTATCCTTGGACTAATGGAGCTATGGCGTGCTAGTATCTATTGCCCAAGCACAATTATTTTTGTTAGTTATGACGCGCATATTAGCAATTCTTTTACAGGTTCCGGTATTCGGTTCTGCAATGATACCAACCCAGGTGAAGATTGCCCTTGGTGTAATCCTATCCATCATTATGGTTCCATGGCAGCCTCTACCACAAGGTACTGTTGAAATGTCCGTTTTCCCTTTTGCATTTGCTGTCCTTCAAGAGTTGATCATCGGTTTCCTGGCCGGTTTCGCTGCCACGCTAACCTTTGGGGCATTGCAGATCGCGGGCAAAGTGATTGACCTGAGCAGCGGGTTCGCTTCCGGTCAAATATTTAACCCCACTATTGGAGAGACCGCTTCTGCATTAGACCAGCTTTTCTTGATGATTGTAATGTTGTTCTTTTTAGTCATCAATGGACACCACGATTTTTTACTAGCAATTCAGAAAACCTTCTCGTTTGCCCCGGTAATGAAACCCTTGATAGATCTTACACCAACGCGCTTATTGGAGACTAGCGCGGTTCTGATCACAACTGGAGTTCAAATTGCCTTACCGGTATTTGGTGCCTTATTCATGGCTGATCTTGCTTTTGGTTTATTGGCAAGGGTTGCTCCACAAATGAATGTCTTTTTCCTTGGTTTGCCAGTGAAGATATTAATCACGATGGTTGGCCTTGGACTTTTATTCACAGTTATATTCCCCTTGATCGGTCGAATGTTCCGGGAAATGGGATTAAAGGTCATCGGGATTCTGGGAGTGTAAGATATGGCAGAACGAAATGAAGCCCCAACTCCGCAAAGATTATCTGATGCCCGGGAACGCGGCCAATCAGCGCGCAGTATGGAAGTCAATGCTGCGATCGGTATGCTGGTAGGCACCTGGTTACTGTTGGGGCCGGGAAAAACGCTTGCGGAGACTTTGACGAACCTGATGCGCACGGCATTTTCCGGAAAAATGGTGCGATCCGTGGATTTTATCTGGTTGAAAGACCTGGTGTTAACCAATCTATTGGCTCTCTTTGGCCCAATGGCAGAAATTGTCCTGGTATTAATGTTTGTTGGTATAGCGGTTACATTGGCTCAGACAAGAACCATCTGGCCGAGTAAACGTCCGCGTTTTGATTTTAGCCGTGTAAATCCGATTAATGGTTTTAAACGTTTATTCTCCATGCAGGGAATAGTGGAGCTTGTAAAAGCGTTGTTAAAACTTGGGGTGGTGGGGTATGTGGCATATTCTGTTCTATCTGGCAACATATTCTCCATGTTACAACTGGCACAGATGGACCTCAGGTCTGGAGTGTCACAATGGGTGGGTTTGGCCAGCAACCTGGTGTTGAGCGTGGCAGGTGCTTATATTGTCGTAGGCATTGCTGATTTTCTGTATCAACGCTTTCAGTTTTTAAAATCAATGAAAATGACGCGCCAGGAAGTTACCGAAGAATTAAAGCGCAGTGAAGGAGATCCATTACTGCGTGGGCGTATCCGGCAGCAACAGCGCCGAATTGCACGGATGCGAATGATGTCTAAAGTGCCCCAGGCGGATGTTGTAATTACAAACCCGACCCACCTGGCCCTGGCGATGTATTATGATACGAAATCGATGAAAGCCCCGATGCTGGTTGCAAAAGGTGCCTATCAGATTGCCGAACGCATTGTGGAAATTGCCCGGGAGAATGAGATTCCGGTTATCCAGAACGTTCCCCTGGCACGGGCGATCTACAAGATCGTAGAAGTTGATGAGGAGATTCCATCAGAATTATATGTGGCGATGGCAGAGGTTTTGGCGTATGTGTATCGCATGAAAAAGCAATCATTGACATGGGTAACTGCATGAACAGGATGTTGGTTTTGGATAGGCTGAATAAATCTATGAAGAGCGGTCTGGAGTAAGAATGGCAACGGCTTCAAAACAAGTTGTGCAACCGTTTGATTTGCGGAACTTATTAAAGTCCAACGATGCTGCCATGGCAATTGGCATGGTGGTGATTGTTCTTTTACTGGTTGTTCCGTTGCCGGCGGGCATCGTGGATGTACTGGTGGTACTGAACCTTGCCATTTCGCTGGGGATTTTGCTGCTCAGTATGTATGTTGCGAGGGCGATGGAATTCTCGGTATTCCCGTCTTTACTGCTTTTAATCACACTCTTTCGGTTGGGCATTAATATTTCTGCAAGCCGGCTGATCCTGCTCAGCGGTGATGCCGGAAATGTCATCATTACGTTTGGAAATATCGTGGTGGGGGGCAACTACGTGGTTGGGGTTGTTGTCTTCCTGATGCTGATGATCATCCAGTTTGCTGTCATTAATAATGGTGCGGGGCGGGTTGCCGAAGTAACTGCCCGGTTCACCCTGGATGCCATGCCCGGAAAACAGCTATCGATTGATGCGGATTTGAATGCTGGAATTATCAATGAAGATCAAGCGCGTATCCGCCGAAGGGAAGTTCAAACCGAGGCTGATTTTTATGGGTCCATGGATGGCGCGAGTAAATTCGTGCGCGGTGATGCCATGGCGGCGATTATTGTGATGATTGTGAATATACTGGGTGGTTTTGCTATTGGGGTACTTCAGCGTGGCGAAACACTCACTGAAGCTTTACAAAGCTACGCCTTGCTAACTGTTGGGGCCGGCCTGGCTACCCAGGTACCCGCATTATTGGTTTCCACTGCAGCCGGCCTGATTGTTACCCGTTCCACATCCGAGGCTTCCCTTGGTAAAAATGTGGTTAGCCAGCTCTCCAATTTTAATGCCATGCTGGCAGGTACAATCATCATCAGTGGGTTAGCGTTGGTACCGGGCTTGCCAAAGTTCCCGTTCCTGTTTGTGGGCGGCATTCTCGGACTGCTCACGTTCACACTTTGGAGAGCCAGGCGAAAACCAGTAGCGATTGAAGTTGAAGAAGCAGCACCTCTTACATCAGGGATGGAAACACCTGAAGAGATGATGGGCACGGCTGTAGTGGACCCAATTGAACTGGAAGTCGGTTACGGTTTGATCCCTCTCGTTGACGAGGAAAGAGCAGATAATTTGTTACGCCAGATCACCAATATCCGCCGGCAGATTTTGGGGGAATTAGGTTTTGTTTTACCGATTGTTCGGATTCGCGATAATCTTCGGTTACCCCCGCAGACCTATAGAATTAAAGTACGCGGCGAAGAAGTGGCACGTGGGGATGTTATGATGGACCGATTCCTGGCTATTCCCAGCGCCGGCTCTGATGAGAAATTCCCTGGCGTTGCCACAACTGAACCGGCTTTTGGGTTGCCAGCCATCTGGGTCAGTGAAGCAGAGAAGGGGCGGGCTGAACTTGCTGGTTATACGGTCGTCACCCCGATCGCGATGATCAGTACGCATCTGACGGAAATCATTCGCAACCGCGCAGGAGATTTGCTCAGCCGGCAAACCATGCAAGAAATGTTGAAACAATTGAAGCAAAAAACTCCTGCGGCGGTGGAAGGGCTTGTCCCAGAAATGCTCAGCCTTGGCGAAATCCAGGATGTTTTACGCAGCTTATTGCGAGAACGTATTCCCATCCGTGATCTTGCGGGCATTCTGGAGGTGTTGGGTAAACATGCTG
>Ga0315273_10013544_pt1 | contig 10486 bp, 15 predicted proteins | sample YL17G02_0_MG_FD_205753 | JGI IMG/M metagenome (GOLD analysis project Ga0315273, IMG submission 205753) | Sediment microbial communities from Yellowstone Lake, YNP, Wyoming, USA - YL17G02_0 | ecosystem: Environmental > Aquatic > Freshwater > Lake > Sediment | place: USA: Wyoming | collected... | reverse complement strand
GACATTTTAAAGTTTCAAGTTCTCAAGTAAAGATAATAAAGGGGTTGACGAACAGAGAAAAAGTGGTTGAGATAGATTAATGTTTTTCTTCAATATATTTTTTCAGACCATTCAAGAAATCTAGTGCTTTTTGTTGATATTGACTTACAAACATGGAAGATAGAACCAAAGTTTTATTTCTCAAAAGTCTTTTGTTATCATAAATCTCTTTAGGTAAACCTGAAAACTTAAAATCTCCAAGATACATCTGAAAATCCGAACACATTTTTAGATCAATCCCTTCTCTATTATTCCCAGTAAACAATTTGATTGTATTACTCGCTGCTCTTAAGATAGAGTAATAATACAACTCAAGTCTTTCATCTAGTTCATGAAATACTTTCTCTCCCACTTTTGGTTGAATCAGACCACCATTTTGTTCCCAGCCACAATACAAAGAGCTGTCCGTTATAACCATTTTGATCAAAGAGCCTATTCCCAATCCGCTATGGAATAATCCCCCCTTTGTTACCCCCCTTGGAAATCTTTGATATTCACTAGGAGCTTTTCCCAAAAACGGACGCTCAAATTGCCAAGAGTTTTTACATAACAATAAAGGGCTTTGTTTGTAAGTTTCGGGCGTATGTAAGATAACATGGAAAAATACTTCATGCTCTCTTTCAGAATGTGGTTTCATTGGTCCATCAAAAATAGCATATTGAACATCTAACCCTCGCGAAGATCCATTTTTTAAATTATCAAAAACACACTCAATTGCATGATATTTTGCGATATCAATTTCTCTAGATATCAAGACATAATCAAAGTCAAGAACTCTTTCCATTGTTCTTTCTTGAATTGGTCTTCCAATTAATGTTGCTGATTCTATAAACCCGAGATCAGCAAGTCTCTTTCTTAAAAGAGAATCTAAACTAACCAATTTGTCTTGTAACATTTCATTTTTCCCATTTAATATGTAATTACTACATAATGATTAAATAATTTGAATTTATAAATATTGATATATTAAGACATTATCAAAAAAATCTATAACCTTGAAATCCAGAACCGAAATCCTTAAATTCTTCTGGTTCTAGAGGTTTAATCAAAAGTGAGGTAAAAATGGCAGGAATAAAATATCATGAAGCGCAAGATGTGGCATTTAACATAAAAAAGATATGTACTGTCCTTGACATGAATCATATTGACTTAAACCGAGTTTTTTGCATTAGAAGCATAGGAACCGGCTCAAGGAACATCATAGCCAGATGTCATTCTCTTCCGAGAATCCTTCAACAGGTTTTAAACATTGAACCAGCATATGTAATAGAAATAATAAGTGAAAAGTATGATGAAGCAAGTGAAGAAGAAAGAACAAAAATTCTTATCCATGAGCTTGCTCACATTCCAAAGACCTTTGGAGGAGGATTTATTCATCATAATGTTGTCCGTGAATCATTCATAAATAAGCTATATAAAAAATATGTTGAGAATTTGAGAAGATATCCTTTTCCACTTACACCAAGGAAAGAAATGACGGAAACAATTGAAAAAACAGAAGAGCAACCAAAAAAAGATTTTAGTTCAGGCAATTGGATTGATGATTAAGATATATTATTAATTCTCATGGGCTCTTATTCTGTAAAACAACGTCGTTTCAAAGAACATAAGAAATATTAGAATAATATAAACTGAAAATATTCTATTAGAAAAACAATGCCCCTCTTATCACAGATTTTTAATAAATTTATAGAATAATATCCCCCTATCACCTAGATTCTTTCCAAAACAAAGAATTCTCTATTAACAACTTTCTCTTTTCTTATTTCTTTTATTGGAAAAGAAAACACCTGCTCACAAATTCTGAGATCATATCTTTCTAAACCAGTTTCTTCGCAGATTCTCGTTATATTACATGATACGCTTCCTTTATTTGTTTTTATTAAAGGGGCAGTAAATGCAATTTTTGTGTTTGGTTTTAAGAATTTTTTTAAATTGTTCAAAACTTGAATCATAAGATTCTCAAATTTATGAATCATTTCACGAGCTCTCTCTTGATTTGGAACGCTTTTTAGCAATACACCCAATGCAGGTTCTGTTGCAATGCCCTCAACTTTCTTAGTTAGAACAATTTTTCTAGAATCATCATTTAAGATCTTAAAAAATACATTTGTTTGATAGTTATTCTTGAACCAAACCATATTTTTTTCTGCATCACTAACTGCTTGTCTATCCACCTCAACACCAAGAACATTAATATTATCCAACATCGCTTCTTGGAGTACAACGCCAATTCCACAAAAAGGATCTAAAAGAATTTCATTTTCCTTAACCTGGGAGAGATTAATCAAAATTTTTGCTAATCTGGGAGAGATTGCTAGTTCTTCTCTCCTAACGGGCCTGGACATGTCTCTTCTTTCCATTTCTTTTGAATCTGAAATGCAATCTACTGTCCCAAAAGAATATTTCTTAGATTTTGAGTCTTCAAATATGAAATAAATAACGTCTCTAGCCTTAATTTTAGCAGGACTTCCATGGATCACTTCTCCACCCTGCATCTTTATGTTTCCTCTTAATCCTTGATACCTTGCCTTTAGTTTTTCGTCACGGAATTTTTGTTTTAGTTCATCTAAAAAAGCATCAAATGAACCCTCATTACAGAAGTTCATGATAGTATACGTAAACTTTGTTTCAGTTTCTAAATAGATTTCATTTTGTTTGATATAATCTAAAAGTTGGTTAAAACTTCCGATGAACTGAACTTGTCCAATAGCAATTGTCCCCCCAAGTCTTCGTATCAGCTGTTCCTTATCAACTTCTCGGGTGATATCTATCAAAAGGCCATTGGAATTTATTGAAAAACCCTTACAATTAATCCTTTCTCTCTCAACATAACTAAATATCTCTGCCTTAGACAAATCTACATTCCTTCCTAGAACAAATAAGTATTGCATAGATGTTAAACTAAAAATCATTAATAAACATTACTCTTAAGTCATTTCTTCAATGGGATCTCCAAAACATAATTTGCCCTTGCTCTTCCTCCTGAGACAAAAGGTTTCATTTTCTCAGCTTTAACAACATTCATTTTTTCATCAAACCACACAACAAGAAGAGGCATGAAAACAAAAAGCATGTGGATATCAACTTCTCTTTTTTCTGGAAAAATAAAGACGATTGGATCTCTATTAAAACTGAACATCTTTCCCCAGCCTTGACTCCAGACACTCTTGCAAATCTTAGCGTTAACTAAAAAGTTCTTATTATTAAATCTAAACGCTATCTTTTTCATATTTTTTTCTGTCATTTTGCCCCTTTTTGCGATTTATACTAAATTTTCTCAAGTATAAAAATCTGTTCACGAAAAAGAAGTAACTCTATAATTTCAATCCTCCGTCGGCAGTAGAAAGGTTTAAATATAACCTCGTCGTTAATACAGATATTAAATACTCAGATTAAATTAAAAGGAGGTATTTCAAATGGGAAGCATTTTAGTAAAAAACGCAATTAAGAGAAAACCAGGATTCCTTTACTATGTTGATGGAAAGGGAAACGTATGTGAAGCAAAAATGGCTCGTGGCGGCAAAAAGAAAAAAAAGAGATAAGTAATTCTCTTAAACTTTATTTTTAATGTTATTTTTTTATTTTTATTATTTCTTCTTATTCTTCGCTTTATTTTTTCGTTAGTATTATAAATCTCTTTGTACTCTCTCAAGTATGAATAAGTACACTGGCGAGTATCGGCATATTGTTAATGAACTGATAAAAAAATCCTTTCCTTCTTTGAAAAATAGAAAACTTTTTATTTTAGAGACATATCATCCGATTTATTATTGGTGTTGGGCCTTTGCCTTTTGTTTTTTTAAAATAAACATAATTGGGGTAAGTCCAAGAACAAGAAAAATGGATTTGATTTCAAAAAAAGGTTTGTTTGTTCACGAGTTATGCCACATAGAGAACTTTAGAAAAAATACAAAAAATAGAAATTTTCTAATCTACAGATATATAAAATTCTTGCTTAACAAAAACTATGCTAAAAAAAATGAAAGACAAACAGACATAGATGGCATTAAAAAAGGATATGGTAGAGAAATATGGCATATGAAGATATTTATTTCTAAAAAAGAGAGCAGGAAAATGTATGAAAGAAGGAAAGAGATGGGGTATTTAACTCCCCAAGAAATTAGAGGATATATAAAGAAATTTAAAAATCATAGGAATCTAAGAGTAAAATGAAATGCATTATCGTTTGTGCAGGCTACGCGACACGTCTTTATCCTCTAACAGAAGACCAGCCAAAGGCCTTGCTTCATGTAAAGGGCAAGCCGATAGTAGAGTATTTAGTGGATAAGATTAGGCAAGTAAAAGATATTGATTCTATCTATATTATCTCAAACAACAAGTTCTACATGAAATTTGCTTGGTGGCTTTCAAGCAAAAAATTCCCAAAATCAATTGATCTAGTAGACACTGGATCTATAAACATCGAAGATCAATTAGGCCCAATTCATGATTGCATGATGGCCCTAGATCAGTTCAACATTAAAGAAGATATCCTAGTTTTATATGGAGACAATCTCTTTTCCCTTGACATAAATAGGTTCATAGAATTTTTTAAAGAAAAGAAGGCGACATGTCTTGCTTGTTATAAAATCGATAATCCAGCAGATACTAAAAAGTTTGGCATAGTCACAGTTGACGAAAATAAAAAGATAACAAAAACAGAAGAAAAACCAGAAAAATCAGATTCAAATTTAGCAGTAACAGGGATTTACATTATCAAAAAAGAAGACCTTCCTAAATTAAGGGCATTCTATCAAAAATCAGAAGAGGAAAAGAAGCTTTCGCCTGGCTGGGGACTAACTTATTTCATCCAAGATTTATACAAAAAGCAGGACGTTTATGCTTTTCCATTCTCGGGCGAATGGGTTGACATCGGAAGTAAAGAAGATTATGAAAGGATAAAATGATGAAAATAAATTTTCAGCATACCAAAAATCTAGAGGATTTTTTAGCATGATAACTCTTGGCATAGAATGCACAGCACATACTTTCGGCATCGCAATTCTAAAAGATAAGAAGTTCTTATGCAATCTTCGAGATATGTATAAAACAGAAAAGGGGGGCATAATTCCAATTGATGCTGCCAAACATCATGAACAGGTTAAATATAAGTTATTAGATGATGCCCTAAACACTTCAAAGATAAAAATAGCAGATATAGATCTGATTGCAGTATCCAATGCCCCGGGCCTTTCTCCATGTCTATTGCAAGGTCTAAGATTTGCCAAAGAACTTTCTGAAAAATACAACAAACCAATTGTTCCAGTGAACCATTGTGTCTCGCACTTAGAAATAGGGGAAATTACTGGTGCAAAAGATCCTGTATTATTATACTGTTCTGGTGCAAACACGCAAGTTATTGCTTATGCAGCAGGAAAATACAGAATTTTCGGGGAAACCCTTGATCTAGGGATTGGAAATTTTATTGATACATTTGCGAGATATGCGGGCATAGGTTTTCCAGGAGCTCCCAAGATAGAAGAGCTCGCAATGAAAAGTAAAAATAAAAATTCCTTGATTCAGCTTCCATACTCTGTAAAAGGGATGGATGTTGCTTTCGCAGGATTATTGACAAATTTAAGACAAAAACTAGACTCTGCTCAAAAATCAGAAGATTTTTGGCACGCCAAAAACAAAGATGTTTTTGAGCGTAAGAAGTATTCTCTAGAAGATCTTTCATTTTCATTACAAGAAACAGCTTTTGCGATGTTAATTGAAGTTGCAGAAAGAGCAATGGCTCATCTTGGGAAAAAAGAGCTTTTGCTTGGAGGAGGAGTTGCTTGTAATAAAAGGCTTTGTGAAATGGCAAGAATAATGTGCAAAGAAAGAGGAGCAAGATGTTTTGTTCCAGACCGAGAATTTCTTGTTGATAACGCTGGAATGATCTCTTGGCTAGGTACAAAAATGTTCAAATCTGGAATAAAAATCATGCCAAAAACTAAGGCATTCAAAGACCTTGATATAAAACCATATCAGAGAACAGATGATGTTGATGTTAAATGGAGAAAAGATTGAGAATAGCATCAAGAAAGCAATTTATAAGTTATAAATTAGAAAGTTATTAATGAACCTTGATAAAAAACCATATTAAAATATTTACGTAATGAGATATCAAATTTTGTCTGGGTAAAGACAACGTTGCGCAAGGGGGATATCTCTCATTATTAATTATAAATTTCTATAATTTTTGTAAAAAATAACATTGCTTAGATGAAGCATAATCAGGTCATTAGATATCACACAATAATCTTCTCGTAGTTAAATCTCTTCAGATCATTTTCAATATTTTCATAAGATTTTCCGCACAACATTCCACCAGCTAAGAAAAATTCGTGCGTAACCTCTGCTAAACAAAAGTCCGGCATTTCAAACTCATCTTTCTCTTTTTCAGTATCAAATTCAAAATCAATAAGAACAAGTCCTTTTAACTCTCCTTGAAAAACATCTATCTCAGCAAATCTATCTTGATATTTATAAAAATATCTTATCTTATGGACTACTTTTCCATCCAATTTTTGAAATTCCTTAAATTCTTCTTCAAGCAATTTGATTGTCTGTTCCATTTGTTTGGAAGAATCATCTGTAACTGGTTCTTTCTTTGTTACTTCAAATTTACCCCCATCTTTTCTAATTCTTAAAGTTGGATGTTCTCTTGTTTTCGGAATGTAAATATCAATTATCTCTTTATTTTCACAGTTATGTAATCCATCAGGCACGAACTTCAGAAGATATGTTTTTTCAAGCTCTATCATAAAAACTATAGTATTTTAAATATTTTAAACTTATCCAAAATGCATCGCTAATCTCTAAAAAGTGGTTTGTAAAAAATCGTGGAAACCTTTTTAAATCCTCTTTTCTCATGATATTCATAAACCAATGACTGACTTAAATATGAGGGAGGTTAAAAAATGGTTTCTAATTATGAAATAGTAGAAAACGCAAAGAAAACCGGAAAAATAGAAAAAGGAATAAACGAAGTTACAAAAGCAATAGAAAGAGGGACTGCAAAAGTTGTCGTTTATGCAGAAGATGTTACACCAAAAGAGATAACTCAACACTTGCCAGTATTATGCAAAGAAAAAGGCATAGACTGCAAGACCGTTGATAGCAGAAAGAAGCTTGGTGTTTCAGCTGGAATCAACGTATCGTGTGCTGCAGTTGCAGTAATCGAAACCGGTGGCGCAAAAGAAAGTAAAGAAAAAGCAAAGTACACAAAAACGTAAAGTTTTTGGCGTGCCAAAAATCTTCTGATTTTTGAGCGAAATAAGCTTTTTTTACTTAAATGCTAAGCAGAAAAAGAATAAGGTCAATTAGAACCCTTTAAATAATGTTAAAATAAAAAATGGCTGACAAAAAACAATATCAAAAGCAAGGCCAGCAGCAAGAAAGAAGAGGAGAAAAAGGAGCTGGACAAGAAGCTGTCCCAGCAGTAGTAGAAGAGATTCTTGGAAGAACTGGTTTTAGAGGGGAGTTAACACAAGTTATAGTAAAAGTTCAAGACGGTTTTGACAAAGGCAAGACAATTAGAAGGAATGTAAAAGGCCCAGTAAGATTAAGAGACACATTGATGTTAAGAGAAACTCAAATTGAAGCAAGAAAAATAAGAACAAAGATCATGAAAGGGGCGTTTACATAATCAAATGAAATGCATATTTTGTTCAAAACCGCAAGATCCAGGAAAAGGCGTAATCCTAGCAATGAATGATGGAAGAGTTCTTTACTTTTGTTCTTCAAAGTGTAAAAAGAACTATAAGATGGGAAGAAATCCAAAAAAGACTAAATGGGTAAGACCTGCTGAAAAAGTCAAGACCCGCGAAAAATCAGATTTTTCGGGGCGCAGAAAATCTGAAGGATTTTCTAGCGAAAAAGAAGAAAAGAAGTGATTAATTCCTATTTTTGGGGCAGTTTTCTTGAATCAAGATAAAATAAATACATATCGAGCTCTGCTTGAGAAATCTTCAGATTTTTTGCTATTTTTTCAAGAACCCTTTCTGTTTCTAGATATCTATTTTTTGTCAGTGTTCTGGGAATCTCTTTTATTATCTTATTATCTTTCAATGTTTTTAGAACGTGCAGATCAAGAATTGCAAAATTTTCATAACCCAAGTTTCTAAGAAAATGCGAGGCCTCTTTCATCCCAAACCCCTTGATATTTTCCACAAATTGCTCTCTAAGCGCAAATGGATCTTTTTCATTAAAATTTATCTTCTTTATTGTTTCTCTTGCCTCTGCGATATAGCTTGCTCGATGATTAAAGCGGCATCCTGATTTTTTCAGTTTTTTCTTTAATTTTTTGTGGTTTAACATTGAAAAACTACTTTTATTCTCCTGCCATGCTTTTTTTGTTTGCTCCAGATTTGATCCAGCAACCAAAATACAAAAACAAAGCTCGTTAAATTTTTCCTTATCACTTAAATTCTTATTTTTTTTAAATTCCTTTAATTTATCTGCGCATTGATCACAAAGATCTTTTCTTATTTCCCTTATTTTGTTGACAAATAATTTTTCAGATTGCATGTTCAAATTAGACAAATTTGTTCTTTTTAATTATACCGGCACATATTCAGATAATTCTTTCCGGCTTAATCATATCCCCCTTCTTCATCATCAAGGCCATGACCTTTCCTTCATGATCCAAAGCAACAAAGAGTTCATCATCTTCAACGTCTGCCTTTATATCAAGAAACCTTCCATGCTTAACATCTTCTTCTTGTTTTTCATTCAACTTTACTGTTTTTGTCTTCAATCTTTTAACAACTTCTTCTAAACTCAATAAACTTTTTTTTAATTTGTTCTCATCTTTCAAATCATCAACCTTAATCGATTCTTTTTCAGAAAAGGGCCCTTGATTAACTCTTCTTAAAAGAACCATATGCGCCCCTATTTCCAATTCTTTTCCAAGATCATCAATCAGCTTTCTTATGTATGTTCCAGCTTCACATAACACTTGAAATGAAAACTCTCTTCCATTCTTTTCCAGAATTTTAAAATCAAAAACTTCTCTTTCTCTTTCAACTCTTTTAACCCTTGATCTTTTTGGCGGAGTTTGCTTAATCTTTCCAAGAAAACTCTTATTAATTACTTTTTCAAGTTCTTCTTGAGAAACTTCTCCATGAATTCTGGCCTTTCCAACATACTCCTTTGGTAGGCCAGACAATAACCTCAAGACCTTCACAGCATCATTCAAAGCCATAACAAGCACACCAGTAACCATTGGATCAAGTGTTCCGGCATGACCCACTTTTTCAATTCCAAGTCTTCTCTTAACCTCATCACAAGCATCATGACTTGTTATTCCAGCTGGTTTATCTAAAATTAATATTTTATTCATTTTTTAGTTATCTATCACAAGTATTTAGATAATTTGATCTGAGGTATGTTGTATTTTAATTAATTAGTTCATGAGCTCTGAAACCCACAACGTTGTGAACCAAGGAGTTTTAATACTTGTCCCTTATTTCATATTTTTCCGCCCAAATATGCTTTTCTTTTTCCCTCTTCAAATCGCTCAATTGCATACCTCAACATTGTTCTCGGCATCTTCTTGTAATGCTTTTCTAAAAACCCTTCTTCTTTACTCTGATCTCTTTTTCCTATTTCTCTCAACATCCACCCCACTGCTTTATGAATAAGGTCATGCTTATCTTCTAATAATAATTCAGCAATTCTTAAGGCATCTTTAAAATCATTATATTTAATAAACATAAATGTTGCAAGCACAGCGATTCTTCTTTCCCACAAATTGTTCGATTTTGCCAGTTTATACAAAATGCTTCGATTGTTATCTAACAGGTGTCCACCAACAACGTTCGGGGCACTCAAATCAACAAGGTCCCAGTTATTGATATTTCCCAATCTCGCATTTTTAAGATATAAATTGAATATCTCTTCTCGGCCTTTGTCATTTAAAATTTTACTTTTAAATTTATAAGTTAATATCAACAGGGCAATAAGTCTTTCTTCATGAATTTTGCTAGCGAGTGAACTTCCAATATCTTTTAAATCCAACCCCAGATACTTTTTAGCAATCTTCCTCTGTTCGGGAACAATAATTCCAAGAAATATATCCCCTTCCCCATATTCTCCCTTGCCTGTTTTGAAATACCTTGCACATTGCTTTGCTCTTTCAGGATTAGATAATCTTCTCAAATCAGATTTTAACTCATCAACCGTACTCATTTTCAGTTAAATAATCTCTTTTCCATTCTTTATTATATCCTTAATTAACGGATCTTCTTTGTGTTTTAAATCCTTTAATATAAAAAAATGTTCTTGAATCTCGATTTTATATTTTTTTGATATTTTCTCAGCAACAAGGGAGATTTTCTTTTCAATTTTTTCTTTATTTTTAATTTGATTATCGAGTATTATTGCAATATCTACATCAGATCTATCTGAATAAATTAACTTAGCATAGCTCCCAAAAAGAATTATTTTCTCAATC
>Ga0315273_10013543_pt1 | contig 10486 bp, 8 predicted proteins | sample YL17G02_0_MG_FD_205753 | JGI IMG/M metagenome (GOLD analysis project Ga0315273, IMG submission 205753) | Sediment microbial communities from Yellowstone Lake, YNP, Wyoming, USA - YL17G02_0 | ecosystem: Environmental > Aquatic > Freshwater > Lake > Sediment | place: USA: Wyoming | collected... | reverse complement strand
GACCCGCAGCGTAAACGCCGTCTGCGTGGAATCCGCCGCCGCTAGGTCCGCGCCCAGCCCCAGGCTCAGCACGACCGCCAGCGCGAAAGCACACACCCACCCCTTTGCCTGCCGCCCACGGCTGCCCGTCATTGGCTGCCTCCTTCGGCTAACCCAACACCGGTCCGACCTCATGGGGTCGCTGTCGCTTGAGTGCGGCAGCGCGCCGCGCCGCCTGACATGTCCAATCACACACGAGGCCGGCCCCCTCGCACCGGGACCGGCCTCGTAAGCCCGCACTAACCCCGATCTTCCGTCACGTTAGATCCGCCGGCGCCACCGCAGCCCAGCCGCCCCAGCGGCCAGCAGCATCAGCCCCGCTGGCTCCGGCATAATCTCATACGTCGTTGAGCCGCTGGCCAGATCGCGCGCCGTCAGGGTGAACTTGATTTCGGCGCTGATGTCATTCACCGTCGCGCCGACCGCGCGATAGTGCGTCGGATCCGCGTCGGGGTCGTTGACCGAGTCGCTGCGGCTTCGGTCCGGCGGGATAAAGGTGATCTGTTGAATCTGGGACGCGAACGTAGCGCCGCCCGGCACAAAGCCGTTGTACTGCGCGATGTACGCACCGCCGCCGGGCTCAAGCCCGGTCAGCGTCGCGCCACCGCCCAGCGGCCCGTCGGTCACCGAGAACGCCGACGTCGCGCGCCCCTGGGCAACCGCCGCAGGGATTGGCGGATTCACCGCCTGAAGCGCTGAGGTGATCGTGAACGTCGTCGTGTTGCCTCCGGCAACCACCGAGAAGTGCAGGTTAATCGCCGGATCGGCGTCATAGGACAGGGCCAGCTCTTTCAACGTGCCGATGACCACACCGGGGTTGCTCGGGTCCACGATGTCGAACGTGCCCGTCCAGGCCAGGGTGCACCACGGCTCGCCACGCGGGCCCCCCTCAATCGCCAAATTGTACGAACCCTGGCCGTCCGCATTCTGCGCCACCACCGTCAGCACGACGATGGAATCGCCGACGGCCCGCGGGGTCACTGTGCCCAGCAAAAAAGCGACGGTACCGACAACCATGAAACGAACGACAGCGTTCTCGCCGATGCTCTTAAGAGCCCCCATCGGAGCACTCCTTTCGTGAAAAGAAACCTCTCTCCGAGCCTCCTGCTGCGCGAAAAGGGATGCCGACCTCCTTGTCCCTTATCGCCGCCTATCATAAGACAAACAGACCGGCACTCCAAGCACTTTTTCCTGACCTTAACCGCAAAATCTACACGCTGCCGACATGGGACAGACTGGCGAAATCCGGCTGCCAGAAACCGCTCCCGGAATCCATGTCCCAACACGAAGGGCCGACCCCTGCGGACCGGCTCTTCACACTCCGTTCCTCCTCCTAGCGCCGCCGCAGCAACGCCAACAGACCTACCGCCAGCAGCCCCGCCGCCGGCTCGGGGATAATCTCATAGCTGGCGTTCCCAGTCGCATTGTCACCAGGCGTCAGCGAGAACATGAACTGCATGCTCATGTCCACCACCGGCGTTGCGATCGATGCATACGGCTCGCCCACCGGGTAGTCCTGGGACACGCCGAAGCTGCCGCCCGGAATGTCAATCCCATCGATGAGCGATGCGAAGTTCGTTCCCCCCGGCGCCATTCCGTTATAGTTCGCGATGAAGCACGCCGGCCCCGCATACTGCCCCGCAATCGTCGCTCCGGGACTGCTGCCGATCACATCTGAGAGATTCAGCGATGCTGACGCACCCCCCTGCGCGGGAGAGAGCGCCGGCGTGGTCAGCAGCGCGTACGTGATGGTGAGGATGATGTTCTCACCCGCCACCTGCGACGTGATGTCGAACGTCCCGAAGCCCTTGGGGTCGCTCACATACATGATGAAAGCGTTGTTGAGCGTCGCGATCTCGCCGTATTGGTCCTCCAACGGCAGGGCCCACATCGGCGACCACGAGTACAAGCCACCCCCCTCGTCAGTCAGCTCGCTGGCATCAACCACGATCGGCTCGGCCACCCGGCCCCCGCTCGCAGTTCGCGCCTCGACCTTGAACACGGTCCCTTGCAGCAGGTCCGCGCGCGCGACCGGCGCCCCAAGCAGAAGCGTGCCCCCAATGCATGCCGTCACCGTCGCGCACCACCATGCTCCGCAATGTGTGTTCCGCATGACTTCCTGCCTCTCCTCGCACAGTCCAACATGCCGTTCAGCAGAACAGGACGCTATAATAGCCCCATCGGAAGGGCGCTGTCAACATTATTCTCCCCCGAAATGTCCACCAACCCCGCCATTCTCATCGCAACCAGCGCCTCACTCCATAGATTGCTGGCGCAACTCTATCAGCATAAACAACATACAATCCAGGTGGCATCGGTGACGCGATCACCCGGCACCCACTTCATCGCCACGGAGTGACACGGACACGCCTAAACGTCCTATAACTAACTCTCAGCCCCCGTCAACCTTCCTTGCATCCGCCCCTTCTTCCGGCCACCCTATCACACCATGTCCGATCTCCCACGCCAGCTTGCCGACTTCCGCCTTGCCCGAGGCCTCATCAAAGCCGACTACACCGACTTCGTCGTCGAGGAAATCCCGCTCTACCCAGCGGACGGCGTCGGCACACACACGTACTTCCTCCTCGAAAAAGCCGGCCTGAGCACCATGCAGGCCATTCACGACCTGGCCCAAGCCCTCAATGTCCGCCGCTACGACCTCGGCTTCGCCGGCCAGAAAGACGCCCGCGCCGTCACACGCCAGTGGATGTCGGTTGAGCACGTCGCTCCTGAACGAATCGATACGCTCAGCATCCCGCGCATGCGCGTCCTCGCCGTAACGCGCCACCGCAACAAGCTCCGCCTCGGCCACCTCCAGGGCAATCGCTTCGTCATCCGAGTCCGCCAAACCGAGCCCGACCGCCTCGCCGACCTGCAAGACGCCCTCGCAGAGCTTACGCACACCGGCGTCCCCAACTACTTCGGCGGCCAACGCTTTGGATACCGCGGCGACACCTGGGCGATCGGCCAGGCCGTTCTGCGGCGCGAGGCCGAGGACGCCGTGGATCTCCTTCTGGGGCGTCCCGCCCCCGCCGATTACGGCACCATCCGCCTCGCCCGCGAACACTACGAGCACGGACGTTACGCCGCGGCCGCTCGATCCTGGCCCTCCGTCTTCCACGTCGAACGGCGGGCGCTCAAGGTTCTGCTACATAGCGGCGGGAACCGCCGCCGCGCCCTGGCTGCCGTCGACAAGGTCGCCAAGCGTTTCTACGTCTCCGCCTATCAGTCGCACCTCTTCAACCAGGTTGTCGCAGCCAGGCTGCCCACTGGGCTCGGCCACTTGTGGCCCGGCGACCTGGCGTGGTTGCACGCCTCAGGCGCGGTCTTCCGGGTCCAGGACCCCGCCATCGAACAGCCGCGCGCTGACCAGTTCGACATCAGTCCAACGGGCCCGCTGTTCGGCTATCGCATGACCCAACCTGATGGGCTCCCCGCCGATCTGGAAACGCGAGTTCTGGCCCAGGACGCCCTGCCCCCGGACGCCTTCCATAACCCCACCCTGCGCGTTAAAGGCTCGCGCCGGCCGTTGCGCTTCCGCCCGGCGGAGGCGCAAGTATCACTTGGCGCAGACGAGCGCGGGGCCTATCTTGAACTGCGCTTCGTCCTGCCGCGCGGCTGTTATGCCACGGCATTGCTCCGCGAGCTGTTCGCTCTGGGCGCCGCTGGCGCCGGCGAAGGCGACGATGAGGAAACGGAGGCCCCCGCGCCGTAGTGGGCGCTCTACGGCGCGTGGCACATAAACGGGCGTGTCTGCGATGCCGCTTGAGCCAACCCTGAACTGGGACGGCCTGCTGGCCGCGGTCCGGGCTGACGAGCCGGATCTCTACCGCGCTTGGTTCGAATCGTTGCCGCCCGCGCAGCCCCAACGTGGCGAGCTGGAAATACGCACATCAGACCGGTCACAGGCCAGCTACCTCCAGACCCGCTGCCAGGAAGTATTCACCCGCGCCGCGATGAAGTTCAGTGGGCGCCTGCTCACCGTCCGCTTCGCCTGTACGCAGGATGCGGCGCCAACCATCGCGGACACGTCCGTGACCGGCCTGAGCGAGATGCCGCTCAGCGCCGACTACACCTTCGACCAATTCGTGGTCGGACCCTCGAACCGCCTGGCTCACGCCGCCTGCGTCGCCGTCTGCGACCAGCCCGGCGTCGTCTACAACCCGTTGTTCATTCACGGTGCCTCGGGCTTGGGCAAGACGCACCTGCTACAGGCGACCTGCGCCGAGGTGATGCACCGCCACGCCGGCTTGCACGCCGTCTACGTCACGTGCGAGACCTTCGTCAACGACCTGGTTCGCGCTATCGCCTCCGGCCAGTTGCCGCCGTTCCGCGACTGCGCCCGCCGCGCCGATGTGCTCGTGATCGACGACGTGCAGTTCCTCACTAACCGCGAGTCCAGCCAGGAGGAATTGTTCCACACCTTCAACGTCCTTTACCAAAGCCGCAAGCAGATCATCCTCTCAGCCGACTCGCCGCCCGTCGCTATCCCCACCCTTGAGGATCGCCTGGTCAGCCGCTTCAACTGGGGCTTGGTCGCCCAGATCGACCCGCCCAACCGCGAGACCCGACAGGCCATCCTCCACAAGAAGGCCGGGCTGCGCGGAGTCGAGATCCCGGCTGAGGTCATCGACTACATCGCCGAGCACGTACAGGCCAACATCCGCCTGCTGGAGGGCGCCCTGACCAGGCTCATCACCGAGGCCCAACTCAACGGGAGGACGCTCAACCTCGAGACCGCCCGCGCGATCCTCGCCACCTATGGCAACCGCCAGCAACGCCCCTTACAGATCAGCGAGATCCTCGAAACCGTCTCCAAGCACTTCGGCATCCGCCTCCAGGACCTCCTCGGACGCAAGCGCACCCGCTCCCTCAGCTACCCGCGCCAAGTCGCCATGTACCTGGCGCGCCAGCTCACCCCCCTCAGCCTTGAGGAGATCGGCATGCACTTCGGCGGCCGCGATCACTCCACCGTGCTCCACGCCGAGCGCCTCATCGAGACCGACTGCGCCAAGAACCCTGAACTCGCGCACACCGTAGCGCAGCTCCGCACTCGGCTTTCGGCGCGCCCATGACACCCGAGCGTTTTCAGCCGTCAGCGGCACGCTGGAAACTGTCCCCCGTGGCCGCTATTCGCGTTCCGCAGCCTTCCTCAACCGCATCTGCCGTGCATGACCACACCCACTGTCACAGCCCAAGCAGCGCCGCAGACAGCCCCCGCGCTCACATAAGCCGCGCATCGACAACCACTTATCAGCCGGTGGTCCCGTTTCCCGCCAGTTGTAACACCCCTGAGGGATAATACGGGGAAGTAAACTATAACCGTTTACCGTCCTAGCCCATCCGGAGCACACCCTGTAACCCGCTTGCTCGCTCACGCCTACTTGACGCCCGCTGACTGAGAACCACGCTCCCGCTAGTGGCGAACCCGGTCCCTCTGGGGTAAATATAGGGCCGCTTGCCCGAAACTGGGCCAACGTACGCGGTCCGTGTCGGCTTGGGCAGCTAGTGACCAGTCGGCACCAACGTTTCCATGCGGCGCTCGCACTATGGGTGTAGACATGAAAACCAAGTTGCCACGACAGGAGTTCCTGGACGCCCTGACGGCGATCGCCACCGTCGCCGGCGGTCGTACGACTAAGCCGATCCTCGGCTGCGTCCGCATCGCTACGGAGGCCGACACCGTTGAACTGAGCGCGACGGACGGTGAAGCGGCGCTTCGTATCGCCGTCGGTAGCTTCGCGGTGGATCGGCCCGGTCAAGCGGTGGTGCCGGCGGAGCGCCTCCTCAGCATTGTCCGGGAGATGCCCGACGCCGAGATCCACCTCGAAGCGGATGAGCGGCACTGCATCGTCCGTGGTGCCGGCAGCGAGTTTAAAGTCTTTGTCCACCCGGCTGCGGAGTTCCCCGCCATCCCGGTGTTTGACGACGAGCCCGACTTGGTCGTCGACGGCGCACAGCTCTGGCGCATGATCAGCCTGACGATCTACGCCGCGGCACGCGAGACCGGCCGCTACGCCATCAACGGCGTGCTCTGGGAAAAGCGCGGCAAGAAGCTCTTCCTTATCGCTACCGATGGGCGCCGCCTGGCCCGCGCCGGTGGCAGCGTCGCGCAGAGTACCAGCGGCGACTTTGAGGCCATCATTCCCGCAAAGGCCCTGATGGTCTTTGAACGCGTCTTTGCCCCGGGCCGGGAGAACGGCGAGTGGACCGTCAACGTGAAGGTGATGCCCAACCAGATCGTGCTGCGCAGCGGCGGCCGCATGTTGTCCAGCGCGCTTGTCGAGGGCAATTTCCCCAAATACGACGAGGTCATTCCCAAGGACTGCAACCGCGTCGCCACCATCAACCGCGTGGAGTTGCACGGCGCCATCAAACGCGCCGCCCTGCTCACCAGCGACGAGGCGCGGGCCGTCAAGCTCTCCTTCGAGAAGGGCCAGCTCGTTATCACCGCCCAATCGCCCGAGCAGGGCGAGGCCCGCGTCGAGATGCCCATCGAGTTCACCGGCGAGCCAATGGCGATCGGCTTCAACCCCGGGTTTGTCATGGACGCGCTGCGCGCCTTGCCCTATGAGAACGTCCGCATCGAGTTGCAGGAGAGCTTTCGCCCTGGCGTTCTGTGCGGCGAGGACAAGAGCGAGTTCCTCTACGTCGTCATGCCCGTCTCGCTCTGAACGGACAACCGTCGGCACGCGGAGATCGGCTTGAACGAGCATCAGTACCGTCGGCTGTGCGAGAACCGCCGGATTGTTGGCCCGTTGCCCTTGGGCGAGCCCGGGGGACGCTTCCTGGGCCGTGGACTGCCGCTCTCGCCGTTGGCCACCGTCGTTGCCGCCGCCGCGCGAACCAGCCGCCGGCGCGAAAAAGCCCGCGCTGCCTGGCAGCGCCTAGCGCAGCCCGAGTGGTTGGCCACAACCGCCGTGGAGGCCGTCGATGGCGACACCCTCGTTGTAGCGGTCGATGGCCCGGCGCTGCGCTACGACCTCCAGCGGCACCGTGCGGCGCTGGACCGCGCCTTGGCCGGGCTCGTGCCAGGGCTCCGGCGCGTGCGCTTTGTCGCCAGGGAGCCGGTGTCCGACGGTGGGGAGTGAGCCCCCGGCGCGGGCCAATCAGGAGGCCGTAGTGAGCGAGGTTCACACGTCATCCACGTACGACGAGAGCAACGTGCAGGTCCTCGAAGGGACCGAGCACGTCCGCAAGCGGCCGAGCATGTACATCGGCGATACCGCTTTGCGCGGCCTGCACCATCTCGTCTACGAGGTCGTCGATAACGCCATCGACGAGGCCATGGCCGGCGCCTGCGACAACATCTCGGTCATCATCTACGATGACGGCAGCGTCAGCGTCGAGGATGACGGCCGCGGCTTTCCGGTCGGCGTTAAGCCCGAGTACGGCATGTCCGCCCTGGAGCTGTGCCTTACCCGGCTCGGCGCGGGCGCCAAGTTCGACCGCGACTCGTACAAAGTCTCCGGCGGGCTGCACGGCGTCGGAGTCAGCGTGGTCAACGCGCTCTCCGAGTGGCTCCGCGTCCAGACGCGGCGCGACGGCCAGGCCTGGGCCATGACCTTCGAACGCGGCAAGACCGTCCGCCCGCTCGAGGCCCTCGGTGAAGCCACCGACACCGGCACCCTCGTCCGCTTCAAGCCCGACCCCGACGTCTTTCGCGAGATCGACTTCCACTATGACATCCTCGCCAACCGCCTCCGCGAGCTGGCCTATCTCAATCCCGGGCTGCGCATCACGATCTCCGACGAGCGCCACGGGGTCGAGGAGCGCTTCTGCTTCGCGGACGGCATCCGCGAGTTCGTCCAGCACCTGAACGAGGGCCGGGAGCCGCTGCACACGCCCCCGGTTTACTTCAAGCGCGAGGACCCGGACCAGCGGCTGATCGTCGAGGTGGCGTTGCAGTACACCGACGGGTACAGCGAGACGACGCTCTCGTTCGTCAACAACATCAGCACGGTGGAGGGCGGCACGCACCTGTCGGGCTTCCGCAGCGCCCTCACGCGCACGCTCAATGCCTACGTCCGTAAGGGCGAGCTGCTCCACGCCAACGACCCGACGCCCCAGGGCGAGGACGTGCGCGAGGGCCTGACCGCGATCATCTCGGTGAAGGTGCCCGAGCCGCAGTTCGAAGGACAAACCAAGACCAAGCTGGGCAACGGCGAGGTGGGCACCTTCGTCGAAACCACCGTCAACGAGATGCTCGGAAACTTCCTCGAGGAGCATCCCGCCGACGCGAAGCGCATCGTCGGCAAGACCGTCCAGGCGGCGCTGGCCCGCGAAGCCGCCCGCAAGGCCCGCGAGACGGCCCGCAAGACGGCGATGTCCGGCCGCGGGCTGTCGCGCGCCTTGGTCGATTGCTCCAGCCGCGACGTGGATTCCACCGAGCTGTTCATTGTCGAGGGCGCTTCGGCCGCCGGTTCGGCCAAGGGCTACCGCGATGCCAAAACGCAGGCCATCCTTCCCATCCGCGGCAAAATCCTCAACGTCGAGAAGGCCCGCCTGCACAAGATCCTCGGCCACGAGGAGATTGTCGAGATCGTCAAGGCGGTGGGCACCGGCATCGGCGGGGAGGAATTCGACCTCGGCAAGCTCCGCTACGGGCGCGTGATCCTCATGACCGACGCCGACGTCGATGGGTCGCACATCCGCACGCTGCTGCTGACGTTTTTCTTCCGCCACCTGCGACCGCTGATTGATAAGGGCGTCGTCTGCATCGCCCAGCCGCCGCTGTATCAGCTCAGCAAGGGCAAGACGCGGCTTTATCTCCTCGATGACGCGGCGCTCAACGCGCGCCTGGCCGGGTTGGGCCTCGAGCGCACCGGGCTGGAGATTCGCCGCCCCGCTGCCGCCCCGCGCGTGCTGCGCGACCAGCAACTTTCTGGGCTGCTGCGCGTGGTGGAGGACATCGACCGCCACGCGAAGGTGCTCGCGCGGCGCGGCATCGCCTTCCGCTCCTTCGTGGCCCGCCGCCGGGCCGACGGCCGGTTGCCCGCCGTTCGCGCGCTCGGCGCCGACGAAGACCGCTATTTTTACAGCGAAGAGGAGTATGAGGAGTACCGCCGGGCCGCCGCGGCGCGCGGCGTGGGCGCCGTGCACAACGAGCTGAGCGAGGCCCAGCACCTGGAGCGCGGCTTCGTCCGTCTGGCCGAGTTCGGGTGTGCGGTTGATGATCTCTTTCTGCACCGCGAGGAGCGCGTCACCGGCGAGCTGAGCCCCGCCGTCTTCGTCCTCGTCGCGGGGCAAGGCGACACGGTCGAGCTCGGCAACCTGGCCGAGCTGCCGGCCGGCATCCGCGGCCTCGGCGCCCGGGGCTCGGAGATCAAGCGCTTCAAGGGCCTGGGCGAGATGAACAAAGAAGAGCTCTGGGAAACGACCATGAACCCGCGCACCCGCGTCATGCGCAAAATCATCGTCGGCGAGACCGACGACGACCCCGAGCAGTCCGACATCGACGCCGTCGAGGCCGACCGCATCTTCAGCATCCTCATGGGCGAGAACGTCGAGTCCCGCCGCGAGTTCATCGAGCGCAACGCCGTCCGCGTCAAAAACCTCGACATCTAACCGGTAGTGCAAAGCGCCGCTTTGCACACGTCCAGTAGCGCAGCGCGCCACGCCAGCCGCTATAATCCGGCGGCCCGGCCCCAACGGCGCGGCGCTGACCGCCCGGGGCCGCCTGAGGATTCCGTCGTGACCGACCCGCAGATCCTGTTCCAAGGCCGTAAGTTCCGCGTCGAGCGGCGGGACTGCACCATCAACGGCGCGCCGCACCCGTTTGAGATCGTCGCGCACCCCGGCGCCGCCGTGATCCTGCCCGTGCTCGACGATGGCCGCATCGTTCTGATCCACAACTACCGCATCGCGGTCGGGGCGGAGCTGCTGGAGCTGCCGGCGGGTGCGATCGATGGCGCTGAGCCGCCGGAGGTCTGTGCGGCGCGCGAGTTGTCCGAGGAGACCGGCTACCGCGCGGGCCGCCTCACGCCGCTGGTCTCATTCTATTCCTCGCCCGGCATCTTCACGGAGCGTATGCACAGCTTCCTGGCCACCGACCTGACGCCGGGCGCGACGGCCCACGAGGCCGGCGAGCAGATTCGCGTCACCGCGCTGGCGCTCGCCGACGCGCTGGCCGCTATTCACACCGCCCGGATCGTCGACGCCAAGACCATCGTGACGCTGCTCTACTACGCTCGTTTCGCGCGCCCTGCCAGGGGTGTGGGATGAACTTCCTCGGCGGGTCATTCCGCATCGCCAAGTTGTTCGGCATCGACGTCCGCATCCACGTCCTCTTTGTGCTCTGGATCGGCTACGAGCTGTTTGCCGCGGCCACCCGGGGCGGGGACCCCAAGCGCGAGGCCATCTTCTACGCGTTGCTCTTCGGCATTGTCCTGCTCCACGAGTTCGGACACTGCTTCGGCGCCCGCAGCGTGGGCGGCGACGCGCGCGA
>Ga0315273_10013541_pt1 | contig 10487 bp, 15 predicted proteins | sample YL17G02_0_MG_FD_205753 | JGI IMG/M metagenome (GOLD analysis project Ga0315273, IMG submission 205753) | Sediment microbial communities from Yellowstone Lake, YNP, Wyoming, USA - YL17G02_0 | ecosystem: Environmental > Aquatic > Freshwater > Lake > Sediment | place: USA: Wyoming | collected... | reverse complement strand
AGCAACTGCAGCGGCGAGTGGGCATCGGACCCTTGTGCCAGTTGCAGTGTCTCTGCGTGACAGGGGAGAACCGTGTCGTCGAGGTTCATCACACCACCGAGGCGGTGCTCGGACGCGAGTCGGCCTGCGATCTTGCTCGCGACGGTGGCGTAGGAGAACTGGCTCCCGAAGTGGCTGAGGAGGCTGATCACAGCGCGATCCCCCCTATGGCTCGACCTTGTTGAACAGCTTCGCTGGGAGATATTTCTCCATCACGGGACGCATGGCCGCGACCATCTGGTCGAGGTTGAAATCGTTGCGTGTGCGCACGGCGGCATCGCGGTTGATTGCGCGTCCTGCGTCGAACACGGAGCGCATCGCGGCCCCGAACTCAGCGACGTCGTAGCGACCCCACTCTTGGTCGAAGTCGTAGATGCGGTTCATCGAGGGCATCGACTGGTCGATCTTTTCGAGGCGGTGGGGAACCAGCCGGTCGGCCACGCTCCCCCGCTTGGCGAAATACTCGCCAGAGGCGCCGAAGGTGCTGGTGATGACAGGGACGCCCGCCATCGCTGCCCAGAGCGGCGGGATGCCGAGGCCCTCGCCGTAGGAGGGGTTGACGTAGCAGTCGAGTGCCGAGAGGTTGTCGAGCACTTCCTGGTCGGTCGCGTCGGTGCCGGTGTGGAGGTCGATGTCGGGGAGGGGTTTTTGGAAGGTTGCTTTGATGGCGCGGATCTCATCGCCGATCTGCTGCTCCAGCTCCTTGATCGTGAGCAGCCGCCCACCCATCTGTGAGGTCCGAATTTCGAGGACCACATCGTCCTGCGCTGAAAACGCGCCGTAGAAGGCACGTACAAGGTCAAGCATCCCCTTTCTCGCGAACCACGTCCCCTGCGTACCGAAGCGGAAGGGGCCTGACTTGTCCCGCCCTTTGGTGTAGGAGAACTGCTTACCGTCGCGGCTGAAGGAGTGGTGTTCCGCCTCCGTGAACTTCTGCTTCCACGGCCCGCCGTAGAGCATCGGCGGAACCGTGCGGACGATCTCTTCGCGTACGCCCGACTCGATGAACGCGCGACGGCAGAAGTCCGAGACGACCCAGACCTCGTCGAAGTTCTTGTTGCAGATGTCCACCGTGAAGCGGCTGACGCGAGTTGCTTCGTGCGCCGTGTAGCAGATCAGCTTCGCAGCGATTCCATTCAAATACGCCGCCTCAAGCGGCGGGTAGCCAGCCACGAGCAGATGCGCCCGGCCAACCTTACCTTCGTGCCACTTGTCGTAGTCCACCTTACGGTCCACCGGGAACATGTCCGGGTCGATGTCGATGTGCCGGTGCGGCACGAGCTGCGTCGGCAACCCAAACCCCTCCGACAGCGCGTACGCCGCCGCCGACGAGTGCACGGAGTACCCCGAGCGATACTCCGTCGCGAAGCTCACCCACACCCCGTCCACATCCCACCCCATCGCGGGCTCCGCGACGTGGCTGTACCCGGCGAACGACGTCCCCTCGACGACCGTCTTCATGCCATCGAGCACCTCCGCAGGTGGTGGAACGTACTGCTCAATGGATTCGATCGGCGTGTTGTCTGACATGTGGACGTCCTTCTTACCGGAGGTTGTCGGACAACGCAAGGGGCAATCGAACGGGTGCGATGCGCTCGTTATGGCGCGGTGGTGTCGGGCATACGAATCTGAGCAGCGAGGGCGAGTCGGATCGCTTCCGCACAGGCCGTACAGATCCAGTAATTCCCGGCGAGTGCGGCGTCGATTCCGACGAATGTCGGCTGCCCGTCTTCGGGGTCTTTTATCCTGGTACACCCACACCATGTCTCAAAAGAATCGCCGTTCGACACGTCGCGGAGATCGAAAAAAGGCGACAAATCGGGGGAGGTAACAGTATAGGGTAGTCGATAGACGCAGATGGCAGGTCCATCGGACAACACTCTGCGAATTCGGACGTGGAGCGAGGTCTTCAACGGTCCGAGCGTCTTCGGGATCACCACATCACCGGGGTTGAATTTCTTGTCTTTCATCGTATTCTCGGTGCTAGGCTGTCGCCCCATGGAACTCCGACGGATGGCGACGTGGGTGGACGGTGCGCGGCGTGTGGTCGGTCATGTCTCGCAGGGCATCGGGCGCGGGGCGGACGGGCGACCGATGGCGGTGTACTGGGCGGAGGCGGTAGGGCTTGCGGCAGACCCCTGTCCGCGCTTCGCGTGCGCGAAGAAAAAAGTTGAAGGGGCGCTACTTGCTGCGGGAGTACGGGCGAGCGTAGTTATATGATTGTGAGCAGTGTTGAGCACACACTCTGTCGTAGGTGTGGTGGTCGACGACCGTGGCACATCTTTCACACAGCGGCATCCTGCACGCGTTGCTTCCGTCCGCCGCTGTGTGGCTGCATTCGGCGATGGCGCGGCTACCGCAAGCACACAGGGCAGTGTTCACGACAGCCACTCGTGGAGCTGCGCGGCCATCTCGTCCCGGTTGGATGCCCACGGAAATCTCGCGATCGTGGAGTAGCCGCGCTCGCGCAGGGTCTCTTCCATCTTCGGTGCCTCGGTGTGGTTGGTTGACCAGATCAGCACCGGAGCCCCCAGCACCGGCATTTGCTGCACCGCATCGATGCCATCGAGTCCGTCCGCGTCTTGCAGGCTCACGGGCATGGCGTAACCGCCGAGGTCGTGGTCGAGCACGATCGTCAGCTCCGCCGCACTGTGCACACGACAGAGTTCGAGGAAGAACTTCACGTTGTCCGTGAAGTGCACCACCGCTCCATGCTCCTTCGCGATGGCTTCGAGCCAGCGAACTCGCGACGGCGTGTCTTCGAGACAGAGAACGATTTTTTGCTTCATCGCGGCGGCACCGTAACCATCTCCGACGAGGTGTCCACCGGGACGGTGACCCCATGCGGCAGTTCCCACGCTACGACATGCCGAAGGCACTCAGGGCAGTCAGGACGCCGTCGCTCGTAGCCGCGCTTGAACGTCGCCCACACCGCACAGCTCGTCCAGGCGCCGTCACGTAGGAGGGTAGGGGGCGTCGCCTGCTCTTGGGTGAGGTGCCAGACATCGCCGACGAGAACGCACTGGAAGTCGGTCATCTGGGGCCTCGGATCTCAGCTTCTCGGGCGAGCCGGCGCTCTCGTGCTTGAGCCGAGGTGCAGGCGGGTAGGCGAGCGCGGACGCTTGACGCCTCCGATGGCATGATCGGATTCTTGCAGAGCACGCACGGCAACGGGAAGCCGGCGTGACGGATGCAGTGGACGAGCTTAGCCGACGACATCGGCTCCCTCATCCCCACCCCAATCACAAGGCGGCACTGCTTGCTCGTCGTCTCGCATCACATCAGATATCCGGCGCAAGATGTTCGAGCTACCGGCGTATGTACCGCCGTGCGACACATCTCTTGCGAGCGCCCATCGCTCGAAGCCTTTTGAGGCGAGTCCGAGCGCACGCAGTGCCGTGACAGTCTCCGGGTTCCGCACGTCGAAATGACTCGCGGCGACTTTCGTCCATTCCTTCGGGCCGAGTCTTGCGTAGACCTCTGTGTCGCAGGCGGATGTGACATAGATCTGCTCCGCCCGGAACGACGTCTTGTACTTGAGCCGCTTGCGGTATCCAGCCTTGAGGGCAGCTTCCTCAGCCACGATCTGTGGCGTGCGCGGCAGCGCTGCCCATTGCCGATGGTGGGCATGGCAGTAGAACTCTGCGTCGTCGACATCAACCATGAACGGCGGTCGAAGTTCGTGTCGATTCGCGGCGGTGGCACGACGCCAAGATGCGTAGGCGGCGACGGCCGCTGGGTCTTTCGCGCGTCGGAAGTGCTGGAGATAGGCTTTGACGGGCTTGTGCTCGCGCGGATCGTAGTCGGAGATCTGGGGGATTTTGTTGTAGTCCAGGAGCCCCTTCGGGACGACGTAGTTGATGCGCTGCTCCCCCTCGGCAGGTGGATTGGTATCCCAGATGTAGAGGATGAACCCCCGCGTCCCCCCGAAGACGAGAGGCCCGACACACCCAGGCACGATGGCGTCCGGAGGAACCCGATCTCGCCACGTCGCAAGGTCGAACACCAGTGTATTGCCGCAGCCGTAGTGCTTGTAGGGCGCTTTGTTGGTCATAGATACGGTCCTTCGATGGGGTCTTCGTCGCCGAGTGAGGCGTCCGGTCCGCACCAGGAGAACCAGCTAGTGAAGTTGGCCAACGTCACGACGCCAGCGGTTGGGCAGGTTGTCCCCAGCCGGGTATATAAAACGCGACCATCCTCGACGGCGGTTATCTGGATGCGCCCCACATGCGCTTCGTCCTTTGACCAACGGATGTCTTCGTCCGACCACACTTGACCAGGGAGAGGTAGGAGATGGGAGACGACGGCGCGTCGAACGAACGGCGCGGTGTAAGCGCAGAATTCAACATCTTCGAGGTCCGCGCTGTAGGGAAGATTGTCAAGCGAGAGTCCATGCTCGATGAAGAAATCGCGGAGGGCACCGAAGTGGGAGTTTTCCACTGTTTTCTGCTGTCCGAACGCTGCGACAGCATCGTTCAGTTGCTTCGCTGCCGCTTCAGCTTCCGCCTTGTCCTCGTAGACAGCGACGGTCCATTCCGACGCGCTGTCGTAGCTGCCGGAGCTTCCGCTGAGGATGTAGACGTGGTCGGTCATGTGAAGGGCTTCGGCTCAAGCGCGGCCGGTAGGTAGAGCGGATGCACTGGTTGTCCGGTCTTCGAGACGCGCAGGCAGTGCAGCGGAATGTCTTCGGCGGCGAGCAAGGTGCGTACGTCCGCAGCGCGGTTGTGGAGGCTGCCGTGGTTACCCCAGGCACAGATCACGAGGTCGGCGCCGTGCGCCGCGTAGACGAGGTGCTTGTCGTTCTCGGGGCCTACCGGGTCCGCGTGCTCGCGCAGAGCCTTCGGGTTGGCGGAGCGCAGGGCGAAGAGGTTGACGACGGTCATGCGCTCGTAGCCCCATGCACGGGAATAGCCGAGGCAGCGGCGGATGGTGGGGTCGTCTTTCGCGGCGTCGGCCGTCGAAGGGTTCAGTAAGATCCACACCACGTTTCGCGGTTCTTTATCTCGCGAAATCGTTCGCCAGAGTCGGTAGCGATAGGTGTTCGTTGCATCGAGGACGGCACCAGACTCACTGGCGGCTTGCAGGACGAGCAGGTCAAGGTCTCTGTGTGGTCCAGCGGTGCGTCCATCGTCGAATCTGAGGACGTGGCCGGTCGAGGCGGAGACCAGGGTGAAGTCGTTGCGCCCGAGCCGCTCGGCGACGTAGGCGAAGCTCTTCCTTGTCAGATCTGAGAGACCGTTCGTCTTCTCCGGTTGCAGGTCTACGAGATTCCAGACGTAGCCAGCGGTTTTATTTTCCACTGCGCACCTCAGATGATGATCTTCCCGCTCGGCGCCGGCACGTCCACCACCGCGTCTGCGCCCGCGTCGCCGCCGATCTTTGGCACGTGCATCGACACGACGAGCGTCGGGAGGTTCCCCTTGTGGTCGTCCATCGCGATGCTGTCGGTGACGCGGACGCACCAGCCCTTGCAGTAGTCGCACGCCCACCGCTCTCCCGAGCTGACGAGTGGGATACGGTCATCGTCCATCGGCGGTTTGCCGAGTTGCTTACAGCGGTGCTCCCAGTGAACGCGGAGCCAGGCAGCGGCGCGCTTATACTCGATGTACCCGAGCGCGAGCGACTTGTTGTCCTCGCGAGCGATGAAGCTCTCACCGCACGCAGGGCACATTCCGACGACCATGCCGACGGTCTCCCCTGGGGCGCCGCTCGTGCGAGGCACGGCGTACAGCTCGCACTCGATGACGCAGATTTCTTGACCCTTCGGGGCCATGTAACGAATCCAGGTCTTCGGGGCGGCGGCTTCGTGGTCGACGCTCTGACCCGTCACGCGACCGACCTGGCTCGTTTTTGCCCAGAGCGCGCGACCTTTGGCGATCTGCTCTGGCGTCATCTGCGCGATGTCACGTTTGCTCATGCGGTTCCTCTACGCGATTGTCTGACAAAGTGCAAGGGCTTCTACGTCCGCTCGTGCGTACACGGGACGCCAGGCGCGGCTCCGCACGCGAGGCACGACCCATCGCGCTTCTCTTCTTCGAGCAGCCTCCGAACGGCGGCGGTTCCTGGGCCGTCGTTCTCGGGCAGGGCCAGGAAGGCTTGCGCTTCTGCTAGTTGGGCGACTTCTTCGGGTGTGAGATCGCGTTCGATCAAGAGCAGGTCTCTCTCGCGAACGAGCGCCGCTATTTTCGCGACCCGTCGATCACCCCCCTCAGCCGCGCCCAGCGAGATGGCCTCGTCTTCCGTACCCTGCGCTACGACCTCGTGCTTTTGCACGTCTGCGAGGCTGTAGAACGTCGGGTTGTGCTTGTGCTTCTCGCACCAGGCGTCGAACGCGGCACAGAGCGCGGCGTCGAGGTCGGCCTCTTGCTCGGACGTCACGCTGTCGAGCCAGTTTTCGGAGTGCTCTCCGGTGTCGTCGTAGGCGGCTTCGCGGGCGTGGTCGAGAATGGTGTCGGCGACGCCGCTGATGTAGCGGCTCGACGGGTGTTTCACGCAGCGGCCGGTGTAGACGGTCACGATGTCGCCCGGCGTGTGTAGGCAGCGGTCGTTGTCGCCCGTGTCGTCGTTGACGGCTTGGGTGGCCTCGAAGAGCGCTTGCTCGCGGTCGCCGTAGGCGTACGAGTAGTCCTCTTGATTGAGGGAGTACGCGAACTCTTCCTCGGGCTTGTCGGTTGCGGTCACAGCTGCTCCTGGTTTTCGTCACACTCGTGCGTGAGCATGCAGCCGGGGCAAAAGTTGTTTCCGCAGTCGTGGCAGATGATTTCACCGCCGTCGGGTTGCTCGGCGAGCGCTTCGCCGCATTCGTCGCAGACGAAGGTGAGGATCTCTTTCTGACAGTGCGGGCACTTCACCGTGGCACACCCTTACCGAGGACGATGACGAAGTCCTCGCCGTTTTCGATGATCTGACCGTAGAGATGCAGCGTGCCGGTCTTGCGCTCCCGCACGCTCTTGAACAGCTCGAAGCTGCCCTTGAAGATGCGCTTCTGCTCGACGTGCAGGTGCTTTCCTCTGTGCATCACGTGCTCGTGTAGCTCGATGGGATAGACGTGGCCGACCTTGAACTGTCGGCCCGTCCCCGTTTCGCGGCGGCTCTTCGCCTGTGGCTTGCGCTCAGTCCTCTTCGTCATCGTCGTCTTCATCGACGAGGCGATCGAGGATGCGGTCGTAGATGCGCAGCACGAACTCCTTGTCGTCGGTGGCGGCCGGGCCGAACGCGATAGCGGTGAGCCGCTTCGCGTAGCCGAGTGCTTCGGAGGTCATCTCGATGGCTTCGGCGAGATCGTGCTCGCCGTTTTCGCAGATCTCTGCGACGAGCTTGCCGATCTCCGTCGTCTCTTCCGTCGTCTCTGTCTTGTCGTTCTTCATCGCCTTCTCCTTGTTTCTGCGCATCAGTCCCTCGAAATCTTCCGGCTGACATACCAGCCAAAGGCAAAACCCGCCACCGCGACGAACCAGAGCACGGTGGTAGGTGGGTGGGGGAAAATCGTTTGAGCGCACATCGCCGCGCCGGCACTGAAGGTCAGTGAGATTACCGGCGCGACGATCACATTCAAGATGGCGGTGTCATCCACGGACCGACGTCACTCCGCCGGTTCCGACGTGTCCGAGGTGTCGTCCTTCGGCTTCGTGATCTTGCGGAGCACGCGGGACAGCGGGCCGCCGTTGCCCTCGCCGAGAATCCAGAGCAGGAGCGCCTGCGTCTCGGATTCGGCCTTCGCGATGAAGCGGTCATCGACCGCGAGCTTGCGAAGCGTGTCGCGCGAGACGACCTTGCTGCGTACGACCGCGTCGTCCCCCTTCTGGCGGGCCTGGCGCTGGCGCTTGAGTTCGACGGCGGCGCCGCTCTTCTTGACACCCCCGAGCAGCTCCGCGAGCTTTTCGATCTGATCCTTGTGCACGAGGTCGCGCAGTTCGAGCGCGGCCGTCGCCGCGACCTTCCCGTGCTGGACAGCGCGCTGAACCTCGGGCGCAAGATCGAGCAGCCCGAGCCAACCCCTGACCGTCTGGGTGCTGACACCGTAGACGATCGCCGCATCAGCTTCGCCCTTGCCCGTGTCCATGTAGCGCTGACACTTCTGCGCCTTGGCGAGCGGCCCGTCGTCGATGCGGACGAAAGTGGAGATCATCACCCCCATGAGATCTTCGCCACGCTTCACAAAGCACGGCACCGCATGCGGCTCCGCCCCCTGCTCGACCAGACGACGGTTCGCCTCGCGCGTCGCACGCACACGCTGCCGACCATCCACGACCTCGATGAGCGGCCCGTTCTTGCGCACCAGGATGGCCTGGAGCACGCCGAAGACCATGATGTTCTTGACGAGCCCCTCGTCGAGCGGCAGGTTGACCCGCCCGTCGTAGAGCATGTGCTCCTTGCCGTCCTGCGTGTCGAGACCGACGATCGTCAAGTTCTCCGGCAGAACTCCGAACGCGTTGAGCCGCGTGCCGTCGAGGGCCTGCTTCGGCGGCGGAGGTGGCGGCACCTTCTGCTTCTGCGATTCCATTTCCATGTCTCTCCCTTTGAGATAAACACGTTCCCGTCGTGTCTATCGCTTGCGACCCTTGTAGCTCGTGCGAATCATTCGCGCAAGCTATTTTTCTTTCATTCGGCGGCGGCGGCCTCGCGGAGCTTCGCCGCGCAGCGCTCGACGTACGCGAGCGACTCGTCGTCCGCTGCGCGGTAGGTGGTTTCGTCGAGCCCTTGCTCGCCTGTGTCGTGGCGCTGCGCCCAGGAGTCCGAGATGCGGTAGCGTCCGCAGTGTGCGCAGACTTCGGTGCAGATGGTGCCGCCGCCGTGCCCACGCACGCCGGGATTCTCCTTGAGTCCGCCGACCACGGACCACGGCGAGCGCCAGTCGTGCCCGTCGTCGCTGTCGCAATCGGGCTCTGGTACGTCGATGGTGATCGTCTGCGGGTCGTCGTATCCGTCGATGCACGTCACAGCCACATCGATGTAGGTCGTGGTCGGCTCTTCTTCGTCGCAGGACCAGTCGCCCGCCAGTACGTGGTCGGCAACCGCTGCCTCGATCTCTCGCGGCGTCGAGATGATCGTGTCTTCTACGCCGGAGCCGTCGCGGTAGCGGATCGTGTACTCGCGCGGCTCGTCGCTCTTGGCGAGCGCTTCGCGCGCCGCATCCATCGCCGCCTCGAACGGCGCACGGTAGGCGCTCCACGCTAGACCCCACGCTGCGCTGTATGTGCGCCATGCGGCGGTGTCCGGTCCCGCGTCATCCGGGAGCGCCGCATACATCGCAGCAATCTCCGGTAGCCCATCTGCATCCCAGTCATCGGATGCTTCGTAGGCGCTGATTGCGAGCACGAGCGCGTCGTACAGCGGAGTCTTGGTTGTCCCCATGGTCTTTTCTCCGGTTGCCGGGCCGTCTCACCGACCCGATAAAACCATCCTAGCAGGTCCGTCGCGTGCGTCAATAAGAAAACGACAGGCGACGGAAAAAATCCGTCGCCTGTCGTTCCACGGCCCGGCTTTGCTCAGTTCGAGGAGGACGGCGGTCCGTCGTATTCAGCATCGACCACGCCATCGTCGCTCTTGCGGGGGCGTTCGACGGGCTCGGAGGGTGTCGCACCGGAGCCTGCGTTCGCGTAGGCGGCCGAGGCGATCTCGTGCAGGACTTTTTCGAGCGTCGACATGCCTTCGCGGATGGCCGTGTCGCTCTGCTTCTCGATGGCCTCGCGCAGGGTCTTCACGTGGGCTTCGATGTTGGCGATCTTGTCGGCCGGGAGCTTGAGCGAGGCATCCGCGAGCGCCTTCTCGGCGGCGTAGCAGAGCTGGTCGGCACGGTTGCGCGTCTCGATCTCTTCGCGGCGCTTCTTGTCGTCGGCCTCGTGCGCGGTGCCGTCCTGCACCATCTTTTCGATCTCGTCCTTTGAGAGACCGCTCGAAGCGCTGATGGTGATTTTCTGGTCCTTGCCGGTCGCCTCGTCTTTCGCGGTGACCGAGAGGATGCCGTTGGCGTCGATGTCGAAGGTCACCTTGATCTTCGGGATGCCGCGAGGGGCGGGCATGAGCCCGTCGAGGTGGAAGTTGCCGAGGCGCTTGTTGAGGCGGGCTTCGGCGCGTTCGCCTTGCAGGACGGAGATTTCGACTTTCGACTGAGAGTCGTCGGCCGTCGAGAAGATTTCGTCGCGCCGTGTGGGGATGGTTGTGTTGCGTGCGATGAGCGTGGTCATCACGCCGCCCTGGGTTTCGACGCCGAGGGAGAGGGGTGTCACGTCGAGCAGGACGAGGTTGTCGACTTCGCCGCTGAGGACGCCTGCTTGGACGGCGGCGCCGACGGCGACGACTTCGTCGGGGTTCACGCCCTTACAGGGTTCGCGGCCGAAGAACTTTTTCACGGTCTCGTAGACGAGGGGGATGCGGGTGGAGCCGCCGACGAGGACGACCTGTTGGATTTGTGCGGTGGTCTTGTTGGCGTCTTCGAGCGCCTTTTT
>Ga0315273_10013540_pt1 | contig 10488 bp, 10 predicted proteins | sample YL17G02_0_MG_FD_205753 | JGI IMG/M metagenome (GOLD analysis project Ga0315273, IMG submission 205753) | Sediment microbial communities from Yellowstone Lake, YNP, Wyoming, USA - YL17G02_0 | ecosystem: Environmental > Aquatic > Freshwater > Lake > Sediment | place: USA: Wyoming | collected... | reverse complement strand
CTGATATTGTACTAGTAAAATTCCAATGGATACGACCACCATGACTATTGGATTTCTAATTAATGACAAGAGATATCCCACATATGGCGTGGAAAACACCACCCTCCCAATTATCTTATCTTCATTAAACACTCCAGTGTCTGGTTTTGGATTATTGTCGCCTTTAATTACAAAGCCCTTGTCTGTATGATCTATAATTCTATGGACGACAATTTTGCCTAGTTTCCCCTGAGTTAAATGATATGCCACAATCTCATCCAACTCATAAGTTGGCTGTTTTTTTGTAATTACTATGGATCCAGGTAGTATGGTAGGTAGCATACTATTCCCTTCGACCATGAATAGATCCGTACTTCCTCCCAGAAATGATGGCCACATTAAAACTGCTATAGGAATTGCAACTAGGATGATGACTAGTTTAATTTTCCAATTCACGGATAAAATTGGGTTTTGAATTATTTACATCTACTTGTTTTAGAAAAAACAGTGCGTATTTTTTTTAAAATAGATGATCTAGTCTAGATTAATTATACTATACTTTCTCTTGCATGTTTAAGAAATAGACTATGTCTTTCCCAACCCTTTATAATGGCTAAAATTAATAGAACACAATATGCGACCAATCTTAATATTCGCAATTGCTGCAATCGCAGCAAGCGCAGTAGGAGTAGGAGCTTTGAACAACGAAATAACTTTGTTTGTTCAGCAATTTGGCGTAGGTTCATCAGAAATAACCTCACCAATTAAAGCTGCAAGCGTTGACTTTGAAATTACACCAATCAAGGTAATTAATGAAACAAATCCAGATCAATCTATCATTAAAAATCTTATAACTGGCTGTAGTTTTCACAGTGATGAAAACATTTCTCACAACGCTACCAATGCAGGCAATCCATACATCATTTGCAAATTATCAAGTGATGGAAAAATTGTAGCTGAAGGTAACTATACAATAACTGCACTAGGTGGTTATGAACAGAGCACAAGATTGATCGTTCCAATTGACACTTTGGCATATCCAGGTGCGAACGATTTCAGAAACATAAACGATGTTCATTTGATTGTAGTGGGCGAAGATTTAACCCAGAAACCACTAGAGTAAACTCCAAAATTTACCCTTTTTTCATTTTTTTTATTTTATGAGTGAACCTTAGATTCTTTCTGAAAACTTATTTTATGAAAATTTAATATGGTGTATAAATTACCTGTAGACTCAAAAATATCTAATTGCCCTTCTGCGTCATATTATATTTACAAAATCAAGTGGAACATTTCAAAATACCATTTTCTATAAATTTAACTTTTAACTAAAATGAAATTCTAGCTTTGATTTTTAATCCGTATACAAGATGATTATTATATCCCAACCAAAATTTAATCGCTAACACATTTTGTTTCTATTATGGAAATACGTTTACATACAAATATCCCACAACAAATTATTATATGGATTCAAAAAAAATCGTTGCTATTGCATGTATTTTATTAATAACAGTTTTTGTATTTTTATTTTCAACATCACTTGAAAATTTTTCAAACGAAACAGCAAAAAACCATGTCCTCCATGCTGTAATAATTGATCAGTTATACCACGATGTCCCAAATGATTACTTTGACAAAACAGCTAGCAATCACTTAAAAAAATTAGGATATGCAGTTGACGTTTATACAACAGAAAACGCTACCGTTGATCTTTTTAGAAATTTACCTTCAATGAATTATGATTTTATTGTTTTTAGGGGGCATGCATTGCATGCATCCAAGGAGGATGACGCTGTGATGATTTTCACAGGTGAAAAATACGCTGAAGACAAGTATGTTCAAGAGCAACTATTTGGTCAGATTAAAAAAGGAACTCCACTTTTAGAGCGAACCTTTTCAATTGATGAAAAAAATAACACAGGTTGGGTTTACATAAATGGCTCAAAAAATATTAAAATGATTACTAGTCATGTCCAAATCTCAGACAAATCCCGTGAAGAGTTTTTTCTTTTTAGTCCAAAATCTGTAAATGATTTAATGAAAGGAAAATTCAACAAGTCAATAATTTTATTGGGCGGTTGTAGTACGCTAAAAAATGACTCTATTGCAAAAGCTCTAGTTGAAAGGGGGGCATCAAAGGTAGTTGGTTGGACCGACCTAATTGGCTCATCAGACAATGATAGAGCATTACTTCAAATTTTACAAAAAATGGCTGATGAGAAATTATCTGTAACAGACGCCACAAATAAAGTTAAAGAGACCCCTATCAACAATCCAAAATATGATGCAAAATTAGAGATCTTTGGCTAAATTTGCACCATTCACTTGACTTTGTCTGTTTGAAAAACTCAAGTCATATGGTATTTCTTCCACAATCTCTGTAATGTGATCTATCTCTTTCCATTTCTTTATGTTAAATAAAATGTCTTGAAACTCTGTAAAAAAGTTCCACACTTCAAAATCAAATTCAGAAATAATCTCCAACTGCCTCTTTGTTATGAGCGTGCCTGTTCTTTGCATGAACTTTGATATGGTTCTCTCTCTTTCTGCTTTTTGGACAAATGGGTCATCATCTTTTGGTGTCTCTATATACGTAAAAAATTTCTTGAGCTCGCCTTCTCTGGTATCTAGAATTAATTTAACAAATTCTCTAAAATGTTTTTCACGACTAAATTCCTTGTAAAATTCTGCCCATTCTGATTTTACAATTTGTGCTAGAAATATTTCATCTACTATCCAAGTATCTGCTTTTTGTTTGCTTGCAAACGTTTCAAATGCAATAATGACATTGTTGATGAATCTCTTTAACTGTCTTGGATTTTCATTTATCACTCTAGATATTATTCGGGCATTTTGTCGCAAAAATTTTGCATAATCATCATTTAGCTGTGGCAGTAAGTTTGTCTCCATCAAATTGATTATACTATCTGGACTCCATTTTGGTATGCGTATTGGAATCTGGATTATTTTTTTGATATAGTCTTCTCCTCTTACTCCAGTTTGATCATATGCCTGGGATATCAATTTTATTACTGTTTTATGACTCAAGCCGACTACATACACAAAACCCTCAATGTCCAAAAACACTTTGATTGATTCTAATACTTCCAAAGCTTTACTAGATGAACATCTATCAAGATCATCAATAAACACAACCACTCTAGTGTCATCAGAATTTTCCATCTTACGGATTTTCTGCATTTCTTTTCTAATCTCATTTACTCCTTCAAAATAGATGGAGCGCTTTTCAACTTGGTTAAAAAATTGAATTCTTTTGTCGATTAATTCATTGACTCCTGATTCTTTAACTAGGGCATCTAAAATCATTTTTTGCTCTACCTCTTTTCCCAAAATTGTCAAACCTCTAAAAATTATTTTTGACAAATTATCAAATTTCTCATGACCTTGCATTGCAAACGCAATTGATTTTAATAATGCAGTTATTGCAAGACGCTCCTCTCTTTCAAATCTCCATGCATTAAACCAAATACACAACGTCTTTTGTCTCTGATTTGACTCATCATTTAGGCTTGCTTCAACTGCTTTCATGAGGGTTGTCTTTCCAGTACCCCATTCACCGTAAATTCCAATAGTGAATCTAGGTTGAGTATTTTTTATTATATTTGCAATGGTGTATCCTAAAGACTCAAACTCTAATGTTGGATTTTTTTCATAATCATCAATCAAGATGGATTGCTGGGCCGATTTTTCTTGCATGTCTGACTCTTTAATTTCTGAACGATTGACAGTTTTTACTATGAATTCACTCGTATCATTTTTCTCTATAGTGTCAGACAACAATATGGTAAGAATTTCGACTGAAATAAACTTGATGACTCAAAGCATGGGACAGCCAGTTCTTATTTGTAAATTTAGCCTCGTAAATTTTACAATAAATTTCGTGTTGTTTATCTAATGAATATTGAATTAAAATGCCTTCAAATGTCGCATTCATTGTAAATTGAGTATGATGTTTTGTAGTTGCTAGAAATAAAGTCATCTGGCTTCTGTTTTAATCTGTATTATCGTTGGATTCTCTTGAGTTTTGATATCTAGATCTGGCTCTTCTAAATTTGGTATGTCAAAAACCTCAATTAGATTCATTAACTTCTTATATTGCATTAGAAATTCATTTCCCTTTTTGGTGATCATAAACACAATTGGTTCTTCACCAGATTTTCTTATCAAATCATTATTTAATAATATCTTCAAGTATTTTGCAACTGCCCTAGAATCTAGTTTGCATTTGAATGAGATATGAGTTTTAATTAATTTTTCTGTAGATAATGAGCTTAAAATCTCTGATATGATCTCAAGAAATCCTCTTTTACTGTAACTCATAACAAATCACTAGTCACAATATGCCATTAATTCTGTGCATTATTACGATCAAACTTTTTTCTTATAAAAAGTAGCCTTTAATCAATTTTATTCTGTCTCATCTTAAAGTGACACTTATCGTTGTTAAGATGCGTAATCCTTTTTAATACTTTTTGCAAAATTTTCTCATCTATTATGTCGATGAGTCCAACTGTGGGGGTAAGGAGAGATCAAATAACCATTATGGGAGACCTTCTTGTAAATACTATGGAGCCAAAAAGATTGACCCATCTTTTGTATGGTTCTAATATGAGCTATTCTCAATTAGTAAAATACCTGAACACCTTGATTGATTTGGGATTAATATCAGAAGGGAAAAAACCTTTTAGAACATTTATGATTACCGAAAAGGGAAAATCGTTTATGAGCATCATTAAGAAGATTAAACTAATTAAGGAATAAACGATCTTACTAACTAATGAAACGGCTAATTATTCTTTTTGTTCTTTTTAGTCTATCTATAGTAATAATTGAAGCTCATGCCCTAAGTCCCGATCTTTTTTATCTGCGAGTAAAAAGCGAGCCATCTGCTTTATTCTACGTTAGTGGGGCTGGTTCTTACAAGGAGGGAGAAACGGTAACTCTATCTACAATGCCAGATACCTGGGAAGACAATACCTCTTTCTATAAATTTGTGGGCTGGAAGATAGATGGTTCATGGTCAACAGATAATCCGCCCAAAATTGTAATGAATGCCTCGCATGAAGCAGTAGCTGTTTTTGAAAAAGTTCAAGGGGTTGGAGGGGATGCTATTATTATTGATGCAATTCCACGAATTGCTGGGATAACCGTAGATAGTGACATCTATCTTCCAGAGGAACTACCATTATCAATAAAATGGGACACAACAACCAACCATATAATTACAGCCGAAAAAACTGTTAATGAAAATCCAGACAAGCGATATGTCTTTGGTAGCTGGAAAGATGGAAATGCTGAACCTGCTAGAACTGTAAAGCCTGATGATACGACTAGTTTTATTGCTTTGTATAAAACACAATTTTATTTGAAAGTTCTTACAGAATTTGGAAATAGTATTGGTCAAGGTTGGTATGACGAGGGTTCGACTGTTAACTTTTCACTGGATTCAGAACACATTCCTGACAAAAACGATGATACAATTCAATACTCTTTTGATTCTTGGGATTTAGGCGATTATAAAAATTCAGTATCGAATTCAATTTCAATTAATGCCCCTTTAACTGTAAAAGCAAATTGGAATAAAGAATACAAACTTGAGATACGCACTAATATTCCTGATTACATTCCGGCTGGTTCAGGGTTCTATCCTTCAGGGAAAAATTTAGCATTGATTGCAGAATCTGAGATAAACTCTGCAAATTCTGACACTAAATACATTTTTGATAAATGGGTTACCGTGGGACCAAATCCTGTGGTAATCTCAAATTCTTTATCTCCTTCCACTTCTGTTGTTGTCGACTCTTCTTACATTATTGAAGCAAGATATAAAAAATCATTTCTCCTTAATGTGTGGAGTCCTTACGGAGCACCTGTTGGCGGCGGTTTTTATGATGAAGGTGAGGTAGCCGATGTTCGTATTAATCAAAATGAGTTGGTTGTGGTTCCAGGTAAAGAAAAGAAAATATTTGGAGGATGGAATACTGCCGGAGGGGAAGTTCTAGATTTTAATCCATCTAAAACAAAAAGCCTGGATGCACCGCAAATAAATTCCAATCTTCAAGTAATTGTATCCTCACCAATGAATGTGACTGCCAAATGGAATTCTCAATACTATGTTGATGTCAAGTCATCTTCTGGGACAGTCACAGGAGCTGGGTGGTATGATCCTGGCACTTTGGTGCCAATCTCAGTTAAGATGCCCTCCCAACCTCCAGGAATGTGGACCACATACTCCTTTGTGGGGTGGTCTGGCGATATTGATTCTACATCTACATCTACTAAAATTGTAGTAAGTGGACCCAAATCGGTTATAGCTGAATGGAAAGAAGATAGTACCCCCGGAATAATCAACGGATTGATTCTTGCAGGTGTCGGCGTAACTGGATATTTTATTTTTAATAAAACTCGAAAATCTGGACGATTCAGTTCACCTCTTAAATCAAAATATGGTGATTATCCAGGAGATAGAAGGGGAATAGATTCTATGTTACAACATGATAAATCTAACATAAGCATTCCGCAAAAAAATACCTACCAACAGGATATACGATTACCTAAAAAGAAATCTGTCTATGATTGGCTTATGGGAAATGATAAATGATGGATAAGACAATACTTGTTTTTTCTATTATAGTTGCTTGTGCAATAGGTATTGGAACAGGCCTATCTCTAGGTGCAATTCAAACGGGAGAAATGTCTAGTCAAATTAATCAAATGATCAACGGGGTATCGAATAATTTTTCGGCAGGTATTCAAATTTCAAATGTGACCAATAATGTTCAAAATGTAATTAATAGTGCAAAGATTGGATTTGGATTCACGACTCTTACCGTCGATCCAGACAATACGCCAAATTCTACTGATGAATTTTTAATCAGTGCTATATCTTCATGTGTATTTCATTCTGATATCAGTATCTCAAATAGTACTTGTGTTGTGTGTACACTACAAAATTCAACAAAAGGAACACTTGCATCGGGGAATGTCACTCTTTCAAATTATACTTCAAGCTCCAATCTCTCAATACCTATAACTAATTTTCAATATCCGGGTGCAAATAATATTCTAAATGTCAAGGATGTTAAAGTAGAAGTTTGTGAACAAGTGAATTCGCAGGAAACAAATGTGGAAACTCCATAGAAATGAGGCTAATTTTACTTTGGTTTATTATTGGCAGTATTGCAATAGCAAGTGGAATTGCAGTCCTTACAAATACGATTGATATAAAATCTCAACAAATGGGCGTATTTTTTATTTCATGTGAGAACAATCCTGACAATTGCAACAAAAGGAATTCAACAGGATTAATCTCTTCCACAGAATCCAATAGAGAAATTGTTGGATCGGCAACAAATCCTTGGGCTGCTCAAAGAGAATACTCTGGCATGGTAGCAACAAATAATTTTGATACGCCTCAAGAAAATGACGATAATATAGCCACCGATTCAATGATGCCTCTTGATAACTCTGTTCTGAAAAATGGGAATCAAGGATGCCCTGTAAGTTTTTGGATCAAACAATCTGATTATCAAAATGTAAGTGATTCTATATTGATGTGGCCTCAAGGCTACCTTCCTGAGGACAAATTTGGTTCTACTGCATATTTTAACGCAAAAATAACAATTTCCAGTACAGATGATCCCTCATTAATTGATGCATTAAATTCACAAAATGATGGACTTGATAAACTTGCAAGGCAGTCAGTTGCCGCACTTTTGAATGCAGCTCACTCCAAAGTAAAATACCCACTAACTATCACTGAGGTGATCTCTTTGACAAATGATGCAATAACAAAGTCTGATTATTCCATTGCAGACACTTTTGCAAAATATAACAACCTGGGCAATTCTGATTTATGTTCCTGATACTTTACACAACTTGAAATCTCTTAATCAACAAAATGATCATACTCTAGTAGTTGTAGTCATTATTTTCATATTTCTTGTTGGACTTTTCATTGGAATAAATTTTTCTAATCTAGAAAACAAAAAAACTGATTTGCCATTAGGAGAGAACCAAATTCAAAAACCTAACAACAATTTTGACAAGAATCAAGTCAATGTGAAAAGTCCTTTATCAAACATCATTCCAACTCCTTTTACAAAGACAATAAACGATGAGGAACTTGTGAAATTTGCTCTAGATGCGATAAATCAGGATAGACACAAGCACAAATTAGCACCAGTTGAGCTTGGGGCTAATACTGCAGCCCAGAACCATGCCACCGATATGTTTGAGCTGAAATATTTTTCACATTGGAATAGTGCTGGGGTAAAACCATATGTCACCTATACTCAAAGCGGAGGCAGAAACTATGTGCAGGAAAACATTGCTATGTCTTGGTGTGAGGGGGTGGTTTGTACTTTGAATCCTCTTGAACAAATTGAAAAATTAGAATACTCTATGATGTACGATGATGCAGGCTCTAATTGGGGACACCGAGATGCAATTCTAAATCCACATGCGACACATGTTTCAATTGGACTATCCTATGATAGTCATAACTTCTATTATGTTCAACATTTTGAAACAAATCTAATGAATTGGCAAGAATTTGTTTTGTCTCAAGATGGAATATTAACAATTGCTGGCAATTTGCCAAAGGGATATGAAATTAATTCGATAACAATTTTTGAAGATCAAAAAACAGAATTTGTTTCGGCAGATGAATTAAAAACTAGAAATCCATTCATAGAAAAATCATATGATCAGGGAAAACTTATAGGCATTCTAGTGGGCAAGCCTCCCGCTTTAACTTTTTATCAAGAATGTGCATCTGGAAAGATAACTCTTTCTTCTAGAGGTGAAAATCAATGCATGCGTTATGAAACATATGAACTCCAATCTAATGATGACAATGTGAAAATCACCGCAAATGTCTCAAATTGGTTGGGTGATGACACGATAAAAACAATCTATGTTAATCTTTCAAATGATGATAAAGATATCATCCCTGCCAGTTCTGTCACCTTGAATTTTCTCTTTAGCTTATAATTATTATATGATTCATTATATTTTGTAGATCCATCTTATTCTGTTGATTAAAGACTAAAAGATCAACTGAATTGGTTTTAGTTAACACTGAAATTCTCTTGTCCGCCTATTCAAAAATACATTATTTGTATTTTTGAAATATTTTATTACTAAATTTTAAATATCATTTTTCTGATGTCAAAAAATTTATTTTAATTATCTGAATTTAGTATAATTTTTTCCTATAACCATAAAAATAAGTGAAATCACAGCAAATATGGCAAGGCCTGACGGAAATTCTGGAATGACGTTTATGATAATATCTGGCTTTTCCAATTCTGTAAAACTCAAATTATTCATGTCTGTTGGCTCTATGTGTAGATAATACTCTCCTTTTTTAGGCAGATTTAGATCTCCGGAAAAATTTCCATTATTGGCCATCTCTGTAGTTGCTAATATTTCATTTCCATTCTTATCATTTACAGTCATTTTAAAGACTATCTTGTTTCCTATTTTGTCAATTCCATCGTCTTGAAAAATTATCTCAATAGGTACCAAAAGATCATTTTCTTTGATTTCTATTTTGGCGTTGATTTTTTTATTGTTTACTTCAAAAAAATAACCTGGACTATCTTTTGATACCATTGTTAAAAACAGATCATCTGTTTTTGATTTATTTTCCCAAAAAATGAAAACATGATTATCTGAACTTGTAATTTGGGGCCCTAATACTGATACTACTGAATTTGATAAATCTGAAGTAATGTTTTTGATTGGGCCAAAGGAATGTCCATCATCAATGCTTTGTCGTAATAAAACATCAAAATTACCTAGTGAATCATCCTCCCATAACACAAACAAATTACTATCATCTAAGTAGAGTTGAGGTAACTGAGATTTCCCAGGATTGTTGCTGATGTTAATTGGTTCCTCAAATGTTTTTCCTTTATCCCGACTAATTGTAACATACACCTCTCTGTTTTGATTTATTTCTGCAGAAAATACCACAAACACATTATCACCTACAGCTCTTATCTGAGTGTCTCTTGTAATGAGAGAATCTCCTTTATCCATATTCAGGTTGATAGGAGAATCAAATGTACTGCCATAATCACTACTTTTTGAAAAAAATATGTCAGTTTGATTTTCATACGATTCCTTCCATATTACGTATGCATTACTTTCGTGCAACGCAATTCCTGAGTCATATGAATTTTCAAGTGAATTACTAATGTTTATTGGTGCAGTAAAATTTAATCCATAATTTTCACTTTTTGAAAAATAAATTTCACTACTTGAACTAGTATCTTGAGCCCACACCACGAAAACTTTGTTTCCATCAACTCGTAATCTTGGATTTACCGAATCACCATCTGTATTGCTAACGTTTTTTATTTCAAACGTGTTTCCATAATTATCACTACGAGCGAAATAGATTTCCATATCTCCAAATAAAACATCTACTATTCGTTTTTCTCCTGAAACATTGACCTCTTGAGATTTGCCTCCATC
>Ga0315273_10013539_pt1 | contig 10488 bp, 9 predicted proteins | sample YL17G02_0_MG_FD_205753 | JGI IMG/M metagenome (GOLD analysis project Ga0315273, IMG submission 205753) | Sediment microbial communities from Yellowstone Lake, YNP, Wyoming, USA - YL17G02_0 | ecosystem: Environmental > Aquatic > Freshwater > Lake > Sediment | place: USA: Wyoming | collected... | reverse complement strand
CCGGCGTGAATCCCTGGACCACGTCGCGCCCGGGATGCCACGTGAGGCGCGTCGGCACTCCGCCTGCCACGGGCACCGTGTATACGTCCGCGTTGCCCTCGTACTGCGCCGTAAAGGCGACGAGCGAACCGTCGGGCGAGAATGCGGGGTTCGACGCACCCTGCACGCTGGTCAGCCGGCGGACGTTCTTGCCGTCGAGGCCGGCCACCCAGAGATCGCCGGCATACACGAACGCCACATGCGTCGTGCTGATGGCGGGCTGCGTCAGCATCCGCGTGTCGGTGACGTTAACAGCACCGGCCATCGCCGGCGCGAGCAGGAATACGGACAGCACGAGGGACAGCAGACGGAACAATGGTTTCATGACGGCATCCTCTGGTCCGCCATTCTACTCCCGGACCGGGCGGTCGTGGGTTCGTGGAGGCCGGGTCCTTCCTGCCCTGCCTGCCCTGAGCGCAGTCGAAGGGAGCGAGCGTTGCGATCGGGCGCGAGTCGAAGGGAGACCCGGCGGGGAATCGACCCCAAGGACCCTTCCGTCATCGTCCGTCGACTCGATCGCGTATTCGTCCCGACCCCTTGTCCTGGCGCGCGCGGCATGACGTCGGTCTTGACGGTGGCCCCGGAGCGAGATATATTCTGGCTAGACTGGCTAGCCGTGGAGGAAGGCATGCGCGGACGGTGGCAGCTGCAGGACGCGAAGAACCGCTTCAGCGAACTGGTGGAGACCGCCCTGCGGACGGGCCCGCAAGTCGTGACCCGCCGGGGCGCGGACGCCGTGGTGGTCGTCCCGATCGACACCTACCGCGAGCTGACGCGCCCCAAGGGCAGCCTGCTGGCGTTCTTTGCCAGCTCCCCCCTGCGCGGCGCGGGCCTCGATCTCACTCGCGATGCGGATACCGGCCGGAGCGTCCGCCTGTGAGGTACCTGCTCGACACCTGCCTCATCTCCGAGCTGATCAAGCCGCGTCCGTCGAGGGCCGTGTCCACCTGGCTCGCCGAGCAGCACGAGGAGGACCTGTACCTGAGCGTCCTCACGCTGGGCGAGATTCAGATCGGCATCGCGCGGCTGCAGGACGGCCGGAAGAAGGCCCGCCTGCAGTCCTGGCTGGACCACGACTTGCGCGACCGCTTTCGAGGGCGCATCGCCGGGATCACGGAAGAGGCCGCGCTCGAGTGGGGGCGGATCTCCGGAGAGTCGCTGCGGCGGGGCAAGCCCCTGCCCGTCGTCGACGCGCTCATCGCCGCGTCGGCGATCGCCATCGACGCCACGGTGGTCACACGCGACGAGGCGGGCATCCAGTCGGCGGGCGCGAAGACCTTCAGCCCGTGGGACGCCTGAGCCGGCCGGGCATGCGGACGTTCCCATGGAGGCCGGGTCTTCCGCGAGGGCCATCCGCAGCGCGCGTCGGCGCCGCGGCCCAACACCGGTCAGGGCACCCACGCCGCTCGTTTGCGCAATCCACCGCAACTCGTCTGCCACATCGTGCGCGGTGTCCCAGCGGTCGTCGGGCGCCTTCGCCAGGCACTTTCGCACGACGCGCTCGAGCGCGGGCGGCGTCAGCGGCTGCAGCGTCGCGAGGGCCACCGGCTCCGCGTTCATGATGTTGCCGATGAGGCTCACCTGGCTGTCGCCCTCGAACGCCCGCCGGCCAGTCACCATCTCGTAGAGGATCGCCCCGAGCGCCCACAGGTCCGTCCGCGCGTCGGCGTCTTTGCCCTCCAGCTGCTCCGGCGCCATGTACTGCAGCGTGCCCAGGATCGTCCCGCGCTCCGTGATCGGGGCGGTCATCGTCGGCGCCGTCGCATCGCCGGCCAGCGCCGGGCGCTCGCCGTGCCCCGTAAGCTTCGCGAGGCCGAAGTCCAGCAGTTTCGCCGACGTCACCCCGGAACGCCCCGCGCCGCCCGTTGTCAGCATCACGTTGCCCGGCTTGAGGTCGCGGTGGACGGTGCCATGCTTGTGCGCGGCGTCGAGGGCCTCGGCGATCTGCGCCGCGAGGTCGAGCGCCTGCGCGAGCGGCAAGGGGCCCCGCCTCAGGCGCTGGGCGAGCGTCTCGCCGGCGAGGTGCTCCATCACGAGGTAGTGGACAGGGGATAGGGGCAAGGGACGAGGGGCAAGGGGCAAGGGCCCGGAGGGAATGTGCTCGCCAATGTCGAACAGCGTGCAGATGTGCGGGTGCGCGAGAGAGGCGATCGCGCGGGCCTCGCGCTCGAAGCGCGCGCCCGCAGCCAGGGACATGGTCGCTCCTGGCGCGCATTATACGCCGCGGGGCGCCAGGAGGTCGGATCCAATGTCCCGCGCGCCGAAACACCTCGCGCAGGGTGATCTGGAGGCTCGGACACAGCGGCGACTCGAGCGCCTCGCCCTTCGCGAGCGTGAGCACGGTCACATCGGTGAGCCCCTACTTCGCTGGCGATCGAAGCTGGGCGTACGCCCACGCGAAGAGCACGAGAAAGACGACGTCGAAGATCGCGAACGGCTTCCACATGCCCGGGATGCCCGCCCCCGCCCAGTGGTAGAAGACGACGCCACAGTAGGAGACCTTCAGGAGCATCCCGTACGGGATCAGGTTCCGGTTCGCCGCGGGGTTCTTCGCCACCGCCGCGAACATCAGCGCGAACACGATCAGGAGGGCCGCCGGGAACTGCGCGTACCCCGGGTGGTTCGGCGGCGTGACCCCAAACGTCCGGAACAACCACGCTGTCCCGAACAGGCCAATGAGCCCCAGCAGCCCGTCGTACAGGGCGCTGATCACGAACAGCAGAGTCAACATGGGTGTACCTCTCCCGTGCGCGAGGCGCCCGACAGGCGGTGCTCGCGCAGCCACTTCTTGAAGTTGCCGCGTCTCCAGTTGATGAACTCCTCGCTGTACAGCTCGACGGCCAGCTTCCGGAAACCCTGGCGGAGTTCGTCAACCGACATCCCCAGGGGCCGGAAGTTGATGTCGAACAGCGTGCACGTCTTCCAGTTCGTCGGTTCGATCAGGCGTCCCTCGCGCTCCAGCCGCTCGTACAGGGGCGTTCCGGGGAACGGCGTCTGGAGGGTAATCTGTACTTCGTACAGGCCCGTCTCCCGGACGAAGTCCATGACCTGGCCGAAGACGTCGGGCGTGTGCCCATCGAGGCCGAGCACGAAGCACCCGTTCACCGTGATGCCGTGCGACTGGATGGCCCGGATCGCCTCCTTGTACCGCGGGAACCGCCGCAGTTTCCAATCGCTCCGCAGTTCCAGTCCCGCCAGTCCGGTCTCGGCGGGGCTCTCGAGGCCGACGAGCACCTGCGCGCACCCGGTTTCACGCATCAGCTCCAGGAGCCGCGCGTCGTCGGCAACCGACAGGTCGGTCTCGGCAAACCACCGGAGGTGCTTTCCGCGAAGCGCCGGCAGCAGCTCCCGCCAGTAGGCGCGGTCAACAAACGTGTTGTCGTCGGCGAACTCGATGAACGGGCGTTCCCAGATGGCCTGGATCCGTTCGATTTCATTCAGCACCTTCGCGATCGGCTTCTGCTTGTACCCGCCGGTCAGCACGACCGAGCCGGCGCAGAACTCGCAGTGATGGGGACAGCCGCGGCTGGTCTGGACGGTGAGGCGGTTGTACTTCGAGATGTCGAGCAGCTCGAACGCCGGGACCGGCGCGTCGATCATCTCGAAGGCGTCACGCGGCTCCTGGTAGCGCGGCTGGAGGCGGCCGGCCTCGGCGTCTTCCAGCACCTGAGGCCAGAAGGTCTCGCCCTCCCCCACCACTACCGCCTCGCAGTGCTGGGCTGCCTCATCCGGCCGCGCGCTCACGTGGGGGCCGCCGATGACCGTCCGGATCCCGGCGGCCGTGTAGCGTCGGGCCAGTTCATAGGCTTCGTCGATCTGGGCGCTGTAGCTCGAGATGGCGACGAGGTCGAACCCGGCAGGCAGTTGCCCCATCTGCGCGATATCGGGAACTTCGATGTAGGAGATCGTGTGCCGGCGCGGCGTCATGCCGGCCAGCGTGAGCAGACCCAGGCTGGGCAGCGACGCGATAACCTTGCTGCGCTCGACGAAGCCGGGAAGCGTGAGCCCGACGCGCAGCAGTTCCGCGTCGCACACCCGAATCCCGCTCATGGCGACCAGTGCGATGTTCATCGTGCCAGCAACCTCCATGCGAACAGGGCGACGCCAGAGGTAACCGACAGCGCGGGAATGAAGAACAGGTGGCGGAAGGCGACGCGCCAGGCCGACAGGTAGCAGATCAGCGGCATGCTGGCGGCCCCGAGGAGGAACAAGGCCGAGGCGGCCGAAAGTCCCGAGTCCAGGCCGACCGCCCGTGCTGTCAGGGCGAAGGCGAGGTTCAGCAATCCGATGCCGAAAAACGAGATGTGCCCGAGGCGGATCAGGCGCCGCGGCCACGAGCTGTAGCCGTCCAGCCAGTCCTTGTCGTGGAAGAACAGGCCCGTGACGGCCCCGGCCACGCACCCCAGCAGGAACCCGATCCACGCGGCGTAAAGGTTGATGATCATGGCGCGCACATCCAGGTCGATCAGCCCGTTCGACGGCGGCCCTTGCCGGAAGCGGCGATACGCCCGATTGGCGACCTGCCGGGGCAACCGCGCTGGTGCCGAGTATACGCGCGGCCGGATCTTCGGTCCATGGAGGGTCTTCAGACCCGGCGTGGACTGACTCCGAACACAATTCCGTCATCGTCCGGCGACCGCGCAGCTAATTAGTCCCGACCCCTTTGGGTTGTGGTCCTTGCACGATCAGATTCACGGCGAGCACGACGATGAAGATCGCGGCGGCGGGGGCGAGCGTCCACGGCGCGTCGCTGATGGCGGCCACATTCGCGGCTTCCTGCAGCATCACGCCCCAGCTCACGGACGGCTCAGGGAAGCCGAGCCCCACGAACGACAGCGTGGCCTCGGCCAGGATGAAGGCGGCCGCGAGGAGCGTGGCCTGAGTGGCGACGAAGCCCCGCGCGGCCGGCAGCAGGTGGCGCACCAGCAGTCGGCCGCGCCCCATGCCGAGGGCGCGCGCGGCCTGCGCGTAGTCGCGCTCGCGCTCCGCGGCCACGATCGCGCGCACGCCCCTCGCCACGATCGGCCAGCCCACCACCGCGAGGATGCCGGCGACGAGCGCAAAGACCTGCGCCGTGGGCAGCACCAGCGGCAGCGCGGCGCGCAGCGACAGCACCACGTACATCGCCGGCAGCACCAGCACGAAATCCGAGAATCGCATCAGCGCGTCGTCGACGAGGCCGCCCGCAGCGCCGGCGACGCCGCCCACGAGGGTGCCAATCAGCAGCGCGCCGAGTGTGGCCACAAGCGCCACCGCCAGCGACAGGCGCGCGCCGTACACCAGCCGCGCGAAGACGTCGCGGCCCGAGCCGTCGCCGCCCAGCGGCAGCCACGGTCCGCGGCTCCCGTCGGCCTGCTGGACGATCACGCCCCCGGACAGCCACGTCACGGTGATCGGGTGCGCGCGGTCCTCCTCGTAGCGCCGCTCGAGGCGATCCGCGAGGCGCACGGGATAGACGAACGGCGCGCGCCAACGGCCGTCCTCGCGGACGACATGTATCGGCATCGGGGGCGCGTAGGCCCGGTCCGCGAAGATGTAGTGCGCGCCGTGCGGCGTGAGCGATGGCGCCAGCACTGCCACGAGCGCGACGAAGACGATCAGCGCAACGCCGGCGCGCCTCACGATCCGGCCTCCTCCCGCCCGCGCAGGCGGGGGTCGATGGCCGCCAGCGCGAGGTCCGACACGAGGGCGCCCAGCGCGAGAAACACGCCGCCGGCCGCCGCGCAGCCGGCCACGAGGTACAGGTCGCGCGATCGCAGCGCGTCGAACATCAGCCGGCCGAGGCCGGGCCACGAGGTGACGATCTCCACCACGAAGGACCCGCTCAGCAGGCCGCCGAAGACGAGGCCGAAGATGGACGTCACCGGCCGGAGCGCCGGCTTCAGGGTGTTGCGCCACAGCATGCGCCCGGGCGGCACGCCGCGCGCCAGGGCCGCCGCCACGAACGGCTCGCGAAGCGTGCTCGCCGTGGCCTGGGACTGCAGGCGCTCGATGGTGGCCGCCAGCGGCAGCGCCAGCGCGCACGCGGGCAGAATCAGGTGGCGGCCCAGGTCCGCCGCGGCCGCCATCCATCCGCCTTCTCCGCTCGCATCGATCGACGTCATGCCCCCGGTCGGAAGCCAGCCCGTGCGCGCGGCCACGAAGACGAGCAGCAGCGAACTGACCAGCGACGGCAGCGACAGCGCCAATACCGACGCCCCGCGGATCACGCCCGACACGAAGCCCGTCCGGCTGCCCGACATGACCCCCAGCGGCAGCCCAATCATGGTGGCCAGCAGCAGCGCCACCACCGCCAGCACGGCCGTGTTGCGGGCGCGCTCGGCCACGAGCCCCGCCACGGGCCGGCCGTACATCAGCGACGTGCCGAAATCGAGCCGCACGGCGCGCCCCACCCATCGCGCGTATTGCTCCCCCAGCGGCCGATCCAGGCCGAGTCGGGCCCGTTCGCTCTCGATCGCCCGCGCCGACACACCGCTGCCCACCTGTTCGGACGTGATGTCGCCGGGCGCGATTCGCGTCAGCAGCAGCGCGGCCGACGACACGACGGCCACAAGCAGCACCGAGAAAGCGAGGCGGGTGACGAGGTATCTGAACATGGCCAGGCCGGAGGCGTGTACCCGCCGTATTCTTGCACGCTTTTGCCGCCCCATCTCAAGCCGGCATCCTCCCGTGCCGATAGAGCGCTCGGCAGTGCTCTATGGGAAACGTGTCTCCGCGCTCTACCGTCTCGGTCGTGTTCGACGTCCTCGCGGGCGACACGCTCGTCCTGCTCTACCTGGCGGTCGTGGTCACCGAGGCGCTGCTCTACTCGCTGCCCCTGATGGATCCGGGCACGCTCACGGCGTTTGGCGCATCCCCCTTCCAGATTCCGTTCGTCGCCACCGCCGTGGTGGCCGGATTCTACGGCCTGCGCCGCGTCCAGGACGCCCAGGAGCGGATGTTCTGGACACACCTGGCCTATGCCTGCGTCTTCTGGCTGGTCACGCTGGCCGCCATCGCCGTCGTGCCCGCCAGCCAGTGGCGGCAGCTCGACAATGTGTGGACGGACGCGGCGTACTTGCTGTTCTATTCGCCCATCCTGTTCGCGGCCGAGTGCAGATCCCATCTCGCGAACCTGGGCGGACGCCGGCAAACCGAGCGCCAGCTGCGCTGGGCCGGCGTGACGCTGCTGGTGGTGGGTTGGTACTCGTACTTCGTGCTGGTGCCGGCCGCGGTCGATCCGGCCCTCTTTCAAACGGCGCTGCCGTCGTCGCTGCTCTTCATCACGCTCGACGCGGCCGTCATCATCCGCTTCACGTGGCGCGCGTGGTCGTGCGGGTCCGCGCGGTGGCGCGTGCTGTATGGCGCGGTGGCCCTGGCCGGCGCGGCGTTGCTGATCACCGACATGCTCGATCTTTTCGAGGCCCTGGGCGTGTTTGCCTTGCCGGACGGCGCCAGGACGGACCTGCTGTGGGCCATTCCGCCGTTCTTCCTCCTGATCGCGTTCCGGCTGCGCGAGGCCGAGCTGCCTCGCGCCCTCGACGCCGACACCCGCGAGCGCGCCGCCGACGCCGGCCTGGACCCGGTGCGCGTGGGCAGCTTCCTGGTGGGCAGCGCGCTGAGCTTCCCCGTCGTGCACTTCGCGCTGTATCTGTGGCTCCCGTTTGGATACGAACTTCAACGCCCGCAGGAGGTGATGGTGCTGGCCGAGCTCGTACTGCTCGGCGCGATGGCGGCGTATGCCTTCATCACCCTGGAACGCCAGCGCGTGGCGGCCGAACGCCGGCGGACGGCCCTGGAGGAGCGCGTGCGCCAGGCCAGAACGCTCGAGGCCGTCAGCCGCCTCGCCGGCGTCGTCGCGGATGAATACACCGCGTCGCTGAGGGCGATCGGCGCCTTTGCCGATCGGGCTTTCGATCAGCTCCGCTCCGGTGATCCGCTGCGCGACGAGGTGGAGCGCGCCGCCGACCAGTTGCAGCGGGCCACCGACTTCACAGCCGGCCTGATGGCCATCAGCCGCCAGCAGCGGGGACACCCCGCGCGAATCGACCTTACCGAGGCGCTGTCGGACATCCTCCCCGTCCTGCGCGCAGCGGTGGGGCCCGCCGTCCTTGTCGAGACGGTGCCGTCGCCGGAGCCGTGCGTGACGGTGATGGACCCGGCTCACCTGCGCGTGGTGCTGCTCGATCTGGCCACGAACGCGCGCGATGCCATGCCGCGCGGCGGCCGGTGGCGCCTGGAAACCGGCACCGTGGAACTCGATCCGGATGCCGCGCTCGGGATGGCCATGCAGCCGGGGCGCTATGCCCGGCTGGAGGTGCGCGACACCGGCACAGGCATTCCGAAGGACGTGCTGACGCACATCTTCGAGCCGTTCTACTCGACGAAGTCGGGCGACCGCGGCTCCGGCCTCGGCCTGGCCACGCTCTACGCCATCGTCAGCCAGTACGGCGGGTGTGTGAACGTGACGAGCGAGCCCGGCGACACGAAATTCGAGATCCTGCTGCCGTCACCCCGATAGGCATCCGGCCACCCTGCCTGCCCTGAGCGAGCCGCACGAGCGGCGACCCAACCCTCGATGATCGTGAAATTAGGAGCGGCCTCGTCGACACCCCCGATCTTTCGGGCCGGGCGGGGGGAGGTCCCGCCCGCCGCCAGACAATTTCGTGACATGGCCGGGGCCGGGCGGGCGTAGAATCGCCGCGTTCCTTGGTACTGGAAGATGCGATTCCCGCCCCCTGCGCGCCGCGCCGCGTTGTTCCTGCTCGCGCTGGCCCTGCCCTCGGCCGGCGTCGTCGGGCTCGACCTGCGATCCATCAGCCAGGAGCGCGAGTTGGCCGGGCGGCGGGCGGCCGAGGACACGCGGCGCGAGATCCGGCGCCTCCACGACGATCTGTTCGCGGCGCTCGAGCGCCTGAAGCTCGACGTGGTGAGCGGCCGCGCCGCCGCCTCCCCTCCCCTCGTCTTCGCGCTCACCGTGCGCAGCGGCCGCCTCGTCTTCCCATGGGAGGTGTTCCCGCCTGCGGCCGCCAGCCAGCGCTCCTTCGCGCAGGCCGAGTTCGCGCGCGTCGTGACCAGCGCCGAGCGCGCGGAGTATGTCGAGCACAGGCCGGACCTGGCGGCTGCGGCGTACCAGCGCGCGTCGGTCATCGCGGTTGATGACGAGGATGCCGGGTACGCGCGCCTCCAACTGGCCCGCCTTCGAGCGGCGCAGCATCGCGTGCCCTCGGCAGTCGCCGAGTACATGAAGGTCCTCGCCCTTCCCTCGAGCGTAGCCGATGACGAGCGTGTCCCGCTCGCGTACTACGCCGGCGAGCGTCTGCTCGATCTCCACGCGGAGGCGCCGATTGCGCGGCGCCTGGCGGCCGACGTCGATGGCGGCGCGCTGACGGCCCTCGGCCCCGCCGGCCTGTACAAGCTGCGCGCGCTGCTGCGGCGAATCGCGCCCGGAGACGCGACCGCCGCGCCGACTTCCGCGCGTGTGATGGCGCGTGTGGAAACGCGCATCGCGGTGATCGAACGGGCCCTCGCGCTCGCGCGGGACTTTCCGGCCGCGCTCGACGCGCGCCTGATCCCGCGGGGCGGCGAACGGCCCGAGCCGCTCTGGCTCGCATACGGAACGGACCCTTCGTGGCTCGTGGGCGCCGGGCTGGCGCCGGGCCGCGATCCGGTGGTGGTGGTCGTGGACGGCGAATCGGCCTTCGCGCCCCTGCGCGGCGAACGATCGGCAGGCGCCGTGCTCGTGGGGCGCGCCGGCTTCCCCAGCGCCGATGCGCAGCTGCTCGGCCCCCGTTTTCCGGACACCGCGGTTCGTCTCGCCGCCCCTGCGGACGCCGCGGGCCAGGAGTGGCGGACGGCGCAGCGCTTCTTCCTGGCGGCCCTGGGCCTGGTGCTCTCCGTGACCTGCGTCGGCGGATACCTGCTCTGGCGCGACGTGCGGCGCGAGGTGCGCCTGGCCGACACGCGTTCGCAGTTCGTGGCGAGCGTGTCCCACGAACTGAAGACGCCGCTCACCGCCATCCGGATGTTCGCCGAGACGCTGCTGATGCGCGAGGAGCCTGGCCCGCGCGCGCCATCGCCTCTCCCGCGTCGCTGAAGGGCATCGCCGTGGCCGTCGAGGTGCCCGACGATCCATGCGTGGCGCCCGTCGATCCGGATGCCATCCAGCAGGCGCTGCTGAACCTGCTGGCCAATGCCCTCAAGTACTCGGGGACCGCGCACACGATCGCAATCGCGCTGTCGCGCACGGACTCGGACGTGGCCATCCGGGTCCGCGACTGGGGCATCGGCATTCCCGCGCCCGATCACCAGCGGATCTTCGAGAAGTTCTACCGCGTGCCCGGCGGCCAGAACCAGTCCATCCCCGGCACCGGGCTTGGCCTGGCGCTCGTCGCGCACATCGTGGCCGGCCACGGCGGGCGCATCGAGGTCGAGAGCGCGCCGGGCAGCGGAAGCACGTTCACCATGCTC
>Ga0315273_10013538_pt1 | contig 10488 bp, 9 predicted proteins | sample YL17G02_0_MG_FD_205753 | JGI IMG/M metagenome (GOLD analysis project Ga0315273, IMG submission 205753) | Sediment microbial communities from Yellowstone Lake, YNP, Wyoming, USA - YL17G02_0 | ecosystem: Environmental > Aquatic > Freshwater > Lake > Sediment | place: USA: Wyoming | collected... | reverse complement strand
GACGGCGACCCCGCCCATCTCGCTCTTGTGGTCGATCGCTTCCGAGTCGACCTTGACCACGACCGGGTAGCCGAGCGCGTCGGCCGCCGCGACGGCCGCGGCGGCGGTATCCACCACCTTCCAGCCGGCGACGGGGATCCCGTACGCTTCGAAGATCGTGTAGACGTCGGTCGCGGAGAGGACGCCGCGGCCGCTTTTTCGCGCCTGCTCGACGATCGTCGCCGCCCTGGCGGCATCCACGCCGGGCGGCGATTCCGGTTGGCCGATATCGCGCCGCTTGAGGCGCCCGTACAGAGCGAGGGCGCCGAGGGCCCTGGCCGCCGCCGTCGGGTTCGCGTAGAAGGGGACGCCCCCCTCCTTCAGGATCCGCATCGTGATCCGGTACCGCTCCTGGCTGAGATCCGTCATGAAGTTGCAGACGATCGGCTTCTTCCCCAGCGCGCTGACCGCCGCGATCTCCCGCGCCACGGCATCGGTGTCGGTGAAGGGGGCGGTGACGAAGTTCATGAAGATGCTGTCCACGCCGTCGTCGTCGAGGAGCACGTCCATGGCGGCGCGGAACTGGGGACCGCCGGCGGTGGCGACGACGTCGATCGGGTTCTCGAGGGCCGCCTGGGGGAACTGGGTCGTCTTGAGCCGCGCGATCGACGCCTCGGAGAGTTTCGGGACGTCGAGGCCGGCGGCGACGAGGACGTCGGTGGCGATGACGGCCGGCCCGCCGGTGTTCGTGATGATCCCGACCCGGTTCCCCGCGGGGATCGGCTGGGTGGCGAACGCCATGGCCGCCCGGGACATCTCCTCCTCGTCTCCGAAGGAGAGGATGCCGGTCTTTTCGAAGATCAGCTCGGTGGCGATGTCCACCCCCGCCAGGGAGCCCGTGTGGGACGAGGCCGCCTTGGCGCCCTGGACCGTGCGCCCGGCCTTCATCGCCAGCACCGGCTTCTTCGCCGCGACCTCCCGGGCGACGTCGAGGAACTCCTTCGGGTCGGAGAACCCCTCCGTGTAAAGGACGATCGCCTTGCACCCCGCGTCGTCCCCCCAGTAGCGGAGGATCTCGGGGATGGAGACGTCGCAGGCGTTGCCGTTGGAGGCGTACATCCGCATGCCGACGCCCAGGTCGAACAGCCCCTGCATGAGCAGGGCGCCGACCCCGCCGCTCAAGGCCACCACCGAAACGGACCCGGGCTCCGGGTAGGTGAAGGTGAAGTTGCAATACGCCTTCAGCGCGGGATCGGTGTTGATGATCCCCTGGCAGTTCGGGCCGAACACCCGGACGCCGTACTTCCTCGCGTTGGCGAGAAACGCCGCCTGGAGCCTCGCGCCCTCCTCGCCCATCTCGCTGAACCCGGCGGAGTTGATGACGACCGCCTTGACCCCCTTCTTTCCGCAATCCTCGATCGCCTGGGGAACGAGCTTGGCGGGGATGATGATATGCGCGAGATCGACCTTTCCCGGTATCTCGTCCAGCGACTTGTACGCCTTGATGCCGCGGACGTCCGGGGCCGTGGGGTTGATCGGGTAGATCTCCCCCCGGTATCCGTACTCCTGGAGGTTCCGGAGGATGACGTTTCCGATCGACAGTTCCTTGGTGGAGGCGCCGATGATGGCGACCGCTTTCGGCCTGAACAGCGCGTCCAGCATCTTATCTCCCCTCCGCGATCTGTTCGATGAACGCTTCGATGTTCGTTTTCGTCTGTTCGTCGGAGATGCAGCGAAGGTCGTTGAGGTCGCCGGAGATGACCAGCGAGGGGACGCCGGTTTCGTCCTCCACCCGTCCGGGCAGGCCGTACCGGCTGTTCGAGTTGTAGGGGCACGTCTTCGCGTCGTGGTAGATGATCCCGTCGATGCGGAACTTCCCGATCATCTCCTTGATGTAGATCTCCTTGTACCGGTCGGAGCGGACGATGAACAGCTCGAGGTACGCCTTCGCCATGCTCCGGATCGGGTCGTTCCCGTCGAAGGACGGGAAGATCCAGCTGCTGCAGTAGGTGGAGGCCAGGACGGTCGACATGAGATTCGCGAACAGCTCGGAGTGCTGCCGCAGGCGCCCCCACACGGGCATCCCCTCCCAATAGATCCGCGAGGTCTCCCCGTCGACGGCACCCACGCCGTCCCGGATTCTCTGCTCGAGTTCGGCGAGGAGGACTTTGTAGTAGTCGATCGCCTCCCGGGTCCCCCGGAGGACGACGGCCGGCCCCATGTGGATCGCCCCGTCGAAGAAGGTGATCGGGGCGGGGGAGGCGATGGCCGTCTCGAGGACCTGCTTCCACAGCTCGGTGCACTCGCGCGAAAGGGAGACCGTTTCCCGCAGCCGGTCCATGTCGAGTTTCACCCCGGCGATCCCCTCGAGCGTCGGGATCAGGGCTTCGATCTGCCGGGTAACGTCGTCGATGTGGGCGTCGGTCACGTCGTTGACGTTCTTGGGAGAGGTGACCCCGATGGAGGGGACCCCGAGTTTCTTCGAGTACCAGGCCATCCAGTCCTGGACGTCGCGGCACTGGTTCGTGTTGTAGACCAGGACATCGGGCTTCGGCACCGACTGGATCCCCGGGTACGCCTTGGCGAGCGGAGTGATCCCCTTGAGGTACGCGCCGATGTCGGCCGTGAGATACGAGCAGATGTCCGGCGAATAGCCGATCGCGTTCGCCGTCGGGATGAGGTCGGTCGACATCCGCGTGGCGCCGAGCATCGCGGCGTGGTTTTCCGGGAAGTGAACGGCGAACCCCAGCGCCTGGAGCAGTTCCGCCGGGCCCACGCTGGTGCACCACGCGACCTTCCGCTTCCCGGTGGTGGCCGCCTCGTTCAGCCCGTAGAAGTAGTCCGCCATGATCTTGTTCATCCGGTCGGCGGCCTGGATCTTCTTTCGCGTCGCCTTCTTCTCTTCAGCCATCGGTCTCTCCCGCGGGGATGTTGTCAGGGATCCCGATCGGATCCGTTTCATCGAGGGCGTACAGGGCGGCGCCGATCGCGCCGGCCAGTTGCGGAAACTCGGGGAGCACGACCGGCCGGCCGGCCATCTCCCCGGCCATTTCCACGATATACGGATTGTGCGCGACGACTCCCCCCGTCATGACGACCCGACCGGCGTGGGAGTCCATCTCCAGCACTCTCTTGACGACCGAATAGAAGAGCCCCTTGACGATATCGGTCACCTTTTTCCCGTGGCGGATATTCTCGAGGACCTCCGTCGCCGAAAAGACGGTGCAGTAGCTTCCGAGCTTGACCATCTCCAGGGACTGGCGGGCCAGGGCGTCCATCGCCTCCAGGGGGATGTCGAGGCGCAGGGACATCTCCTCGAGAAACGCCCCGGTCCCGGCCGCGCACTTCCGGTTCATCTTGAAACTGGCGCGTCGCCCGTCCTGATCGAGTTTGATCACCTTGTTGTCCTGGCCGCCGATGTCGATGATGGTGATCGCCTCGGGGAAACGATCGCGTCCCCATCGGGAGAGGCAGCCGATCTCGGTCTTGCTCCGCGCGGTGACGAAGGCGACGTTGGACCGGCCGTACCCGGTCGAAACGGCGTTCACGATCTCGTCGCGGCGGGATCCGGCCATCTCCAGCGAATCAACGAGGCAGGCCGCGGCGGTGGCGGAAAAGTCGGTCCCGGATTTCCGGACGGAGTGTCCGAGGACCTGGCGGTCGGCGTCGATCACGGCGACCTTGGTCCTCGATGACCCGATGTCGAGACCGACGAAAACGGGCGTAGACATTCTTCTCAGCGGTCTTCCCACACCGCGGGGCGCTTCGCGATGAAGGCCGTCAACCCTTCCACGGCGTCGTGGGTGGCCATCAACTCCTCGAGGTACAGCCGTTCGACTTCGGCGAGCTTCCGGCGGACCCGCTCGACGAAGTCGAAACGGGCGGCGCGAACGGCGAACCGGAGGGAACGGGCGCTTCGCGGCGCGTAGTGCTCCTCGAAATACGCGAGGGCGGCCTGCGAAGGATCGTCGGCCAGCGCGTCCACGAGGCCGATCCGGTACGCTTCCTCCGCCCCGATGCTGCGCCCGGAAAAGAGGAGATCCTCCGCGCGGGACGGACCGATCCGCTCCGGGAGCAGGCAGGAGGCCGCGGGGGCGAACACCCCCAGCTTGATCTCGGGCTGTCCGAGCGTCGCGCCGGGAGCGGCGAAGATCAGGTGGCAGGCGGCCGCCACCTCGAGGCCGCCGCCCAGGCACTGGCCGCGCACCGCCACCAGGACGGGGACCGGGCTGGCGACGAGCTCCAGGATCAGCGCGTGCAGTTCGCGGAGCATCGCGGCGCACGATCCCGGCAGGTGTTCCTCGACGCTGGCGCCGAAGCTGAAGTGCGGCCCCTCGGCCGTAAGGAGCACGGCGCGCAGCCGTGCCCCCGGCAGGTGCTCGCGGAGGGCCGCCCGCAGCGCCGCGATCATGGCGGCGTCGACGATGTTCGCCTTGGGCCGGGAGAGACGCAGGCGCAGCAGGGCGCCGTCCTTTTCCAGTTCCACGTTGAGGGGGGTCGCGCCCATCGTCATCTCCCGGGGACGAGGATCGCGCGCCGGGTCAGCTTGCGCGCGTGGGCGGCGGCGAAGACCTCGTTGATGTCGTTCAGCGGATGGCGTTCGACGAAGGGGGCCAGGGCGATCTTCCCGTCCAGCACGAGATCGAGCGCCGGCGGGTAAAGCTCGGTCAGGCATCCCCAGTTCCCCACCGCCCGGGCGTGGAACGCCATCAGGTTCGAGAGGCGCAGCTCGACCTTGTCCATGGTGAAGCCGACGACCGACAGCGTCGCGCCGTGGTTGAGCAGTCCGAAGGCGGTGTCCTGCCCGGCGGCGGTCCCGGAGCATTCGAAGATCTTCCACCGGGTGTCGCGGCAGCCGTTCTTCTTCGCGAATTCCTGGACCGCCTTCTTGAGGTCGCGGCCCTGGACCTCGCGGACGTTGACGGTCAACGCCGCGCCGTTCGCGGCCATGGCGGCGAGTTTCAGCGGGTCCACATCGAGGGCCGCCACGGTCGCCCCGAAGGCGCGTGCGATCTGCACCGCGTACCCGCCCACGCCGCCGACGCCCACCACGACGGCGAAATCGCCGGGCCGCACCTCCGCCTGCACGATCGCCTGGTACGGGGTCGTCACCGCGTCGGCCACCACGGAGACGTCGGCCAGTTGCAGGCCGGCCGCCGCGAGCCGCTTCTCATCGACGAGGCACAGTCCGCGCGCCGGGACGCGGATGTGGGTGGCGAAGCCCCCCTGGATATCGTTTCCCGGCATCTGCTGCCGCCGGCAGATGGTGCCGTGTCCCGAGGCGCACAGCTCGCATTCGCCGCAAGGGATGACCGAGGGGACGATCACCGCTTTCCCCTGCCACACCTGCGCCCCCTCGCCGGCGGCCACCACCCTGCCGCTGATTTCGTGACCGAGCGTCAACGGAAGGGGCGACTTCACCCGCACGCCGTCGTAATAGAAGCCGAGGTCCGTGTGACATACCCCGCAACCGGCCACCTCGACCACCACCTCGCCCGCGGGCGGCGGAAACGGGTCGAAGTCGGCTTTCGTCATCGGCTCACCCGGAGCGGTCATCCACCAGCGATGCGGTGCGTTGGCCAAAGGGCTTCCTCCTCGGATGGGTAAGGGGATCGGAGCGCCTTGCGATGAGATCCGGTAAAACAGTACCTCAATGCCTTTTAACTGTCAATCACTGCAGCAGCGCCGGTTGCAGCAGCGCCCGCCCGGCGCGGAACGCCTGCACGTTCACGGCGACGAACTTCTCCGGCAGACGGGCCTTCAGCGCCTCCTCGTAGGCGGCTTCGGGAAGCGGCAGAAAGTGGGAGGCGGCCCCCACCAGCACGATATTGACCGTCCGCACCTCGCGCATCGACAACGCCGCGGCAAGGGCGTCGACCATGTGGAGCCGGTCCGTGACGGCCCGCAGGCGCTCCGCGACGTCCTGCGGGTACCGCTCCTGCCCGGTGGCCACCGACGGCGGGAAGATCTCCTGGGCGTTCACCACCATCGCCCCGCCGGGCCGCAGGTAGTGGGCGAACCGGAGCGCCTCCATCTTCTCGAAGGCGATCAGCAGATCCGCCTTCCCCGGCTCGATGAGAGGCGAATAGACCTTCGGGCCGAAACGCAGGTGGGTCGTGACCGATCCCCCGCGCTGCGCCATCCCGTGGACCTCGCTTTTTTTCACGTCGAACCCGGACAGGAGGAGCGCGTCGCACAACACCTCGGAGGCGAGCAGGGTCCCCTGCCCCCCGACACCGGCGAGGAAAACGTCACCCTTCGGAACGCTCATGATTTTTTCTCCAGAATCGCCTGGAACTTGCACAGCGGCGGGCACTGGTTGCACCCGTCGCACAGCAGCGGGCTGATCCGCGACATACCCTTCTGCCTCGCCTTCTTCCCCGCGGCGACCGACTCTTCGGGGGTGAAGGGGACCCACTCGATCGCCGGGCACCCGAGCCGGGAGCACGCCTTGCACCCCGTGCACAGATCCGCGATCACCTCGTACACCGGGCGTTTTTTCCGGCGATGTTCCGGAAGCAGGGCGCACGGCGCCTTGGTGATGATCACCGACGGCTCGGGGCGCGCCACTTCCCGCCGCAGCACTTTTTCCGTCTGTTTCATGTCGTGCGGGTTCACCGTGTAGACGTGCTCCACGCCGAGCGCGCGGCAAAGCGCCGGAAGGTCCGTCCGCCGGGTCGGCTCTCCGTGGAGCGTCTTCCCCGTGGCCGGGTTCTCCTGCGCGCCCGTCATCGCGGTGATGTCGTTGTCGAGCAGGATCACCGTCGAGATGCCGCGGTTGTAGACGACGTTCATGAGCCCGGTGACGCCCGAGTGGAGGAACGTGGAGTCGCCGATGACCGCGACGACCTTCCCGGCGCCGTCTTGCCCCAGCGCCTTCTCCATCCCGTGGGCGTTCCCGATCGAGGCGCCCATGCAGATGCAGCTGTCCATCGCCCCCAGCGGCGGCAAGGTGGCCAGGGTGTAGCATCCGATGTCCCCCGTCACCGTCACCTTGAGCTTTTTCAGCGCGAAGAAGAGCCCCCGGTGGGGGCATCCGGGGCAAAGGTTCGGCGGCCGGGGCGGAACCGTTTCGGGGGCGCGCACGGAGATCGCCTCCCCCGTGATCGCCTGCCGGACGATCCGCGGGTCGAGCTCCCCGACGATCGGGATAAGCTCTTTCCCCTGCGCCGGGATCCCCAGCGTCTTCACGTGCGTTTCGAGATGCGGGTCGAGCTCCTCGACCACCACGATGCGGGAGACCCCGGCGGCGAATTCCCGGAAGAGCCTCTCCGGAAGCGGCCACGCGAGGCCGATCTTCAGGACCGACGCCTCGGGGAACGCCTCCTTCACGTACGGGTAGGAGACGCCGGAGGTGATGATGCCCAACGAGCGATCCCCCCACTCGATCCGGTTCCCGTCCCACGTCTCGGCGAACTCCCGCAACGCCTTCGTCCGCTCCTCGACGACGACGTGGCGGCGCTTCGCGTTCACCGGGAGCATCACCCACTTCGCCGGATCGGGGGTGAACCCCGGCGGGAACGCGGGGCCGGCCGGCTCCTCGAGGCGGACGACTCCCTTGGCGTGGGAGATCCGTGTGGTCGTGCGCAGGAAGACGGGGGTGTCGTACTTCTCGGAAAGTTCGAAGGCCAGTCGCGTGAACTCCTTCGCCTCGAAGGAGTCCGACGGCTCGAGCATGGGGATCTTCGCCGCGACCGCGTAGTGCCGGTTGTCCTGCTCGTTCTGGGAGGAGTGCAGCTCCGGATCGTCCGCCGTGACGATCACGAGGCCCCCGCGCACCCCGGTGTAGGAGGCGGTGAAGATCGGGTCGGCCGCCACGTTCACACCGACGTGCTTCATCGTCGCCAGGGCGCGCACGCCGCCCATCGAGGCGCCGATCGCCACCTCGACGGCTACTTTCTCGTTGGGAGCCCACTCCGCGTAGACCCCTTCGTAGCGCACGAAATTTTCGAGGATCTCCGTGCTGGGCGTCCCCGGGTACCCAGAGGCGACCTTCACTCCCGCCTCGAAGGCGCCGCGGGCGATCGCTTCGTTCCCGGAGAGCAGCCGGATCTCTTCCTTCTTCACAAGGACGGACACAGCTCCCCCTTTTTAAATTGGGTTTTGAGTACCAGAATACCATGAGTCGAACTTCCTGCAAGAGAAAAGTTGCAACCTGTCATATCTGTTATACTTATTCCAAAAATTTTGTTCGGGGAGGAACTCCGGCGATGAAAATCGGGATCATGACCGGCGGGGGAGATTGTCCGGGCCTGAACGCGGTGATCCGGGCGGTGGTCCGGAAATCCGACACGCTCAGTTCCCGGGTGGTCGGGCTGCGCAACGGATGGAAGGGGCTGCTCGACCTCTCGACGATGGACCTGGACGCAAAGATGGTCTCCGGGATCCTCCACATCGGCGGGACGATCATCGGGACCTCCCGCACCAACCCGTTCAAGGACCCCGGGGCGCCGGAGATGGTGCTGAAGAATATCCGGATCCTCGGACTGGACGCCCTGATCGCCGTCGGCGGCGAGGACACCCTCGGGGCGGCGGCGAAATTTTTCGAAATGGGGCTCCCCGTGGTCGGCGTCCCCAAGACGATCGACAACGACCTGTCCGGGACCGATTTCACCTTCGGCTTCGACACGGCGGTCTCCACGGCCACCGACGCCATCGACCGGCTCCACACGACGGCGGAGTCGCACAATCGCGTCATGGTGGTCGAGGTGATGGGACGGCACGCCGGATGGATCGCGACGTACTCGGGGATCGCCGGCGGCGCCGACGTGATCCTCGTCCCCGAGATCCCGATCAACCTCGACGAGGTGTGCGACCTGATCCTGCGCCGGCACAGCCGCGGGAAGTCGTACTCCATTGTCGTGGTCGCGGAAGGGGCGCAGTTCGCGGAGAAGCCGGGCACCGACGGGGAGCTCGTCCTCCAGGAGGGGAAGAAGGACGAGTTCGGCCACGTGCGGCTCGGCGGAATTTCCCAGGTCCTCGCGAAGGCGATCGAGAAGCGGACGAAGTTCGAGACGCGCTTCGCGGTGCTCGGCCACATCCAGCGGGGCGGCTCTCCGACCGCGTACGATCGTGTGCTCGCCACCCGCTTCGGCGTCTTCGCCACCGAGATGGTCCACCGCGGCGAGTTCGGGAAGATGGCGGCGCTGCAGGGGAACAAGATCCTCGCCGTCCCCTTGGCGGAGGCGACCTCCAAGCTCAAGACCGTCGACATGGACCTCTACGGCATCGCCAGGGAGTTCTTCGGTTAGTCCACCCGAAGGTCACCAAACCTCTCGGGAGACGTGGTGACCTTCGGGCTCTCCAAGCTTCCCTCAGAGAATCTTCCCCTTCGCGTCGAAGGCCGCGGGATAGTGCCGGAGCACTGCGGCGTTTCCCACCCCTTCGATGACGATCACGTCGAAGCGGGCCTCTCGCCAGGAGAAGGGCGGCACCTTCGACAGGTACTGCCGAGCGGTGGCGACGATCCGGCGCCGCTTGGAGGGGGTGATCGACTCCTCGGGCGTTCCGAAATCGGGGACCTCGCGCGAGCGGACCTCCACGAAGACGAGCACATCCCCCTTGCGCGCGACGATGTCGATCTCGCCGCCGCGCGTCCGGAAGTTCCTCTCCACGATCGTGAACCCCGACCGATCGAGGTGGCGGCACGCCCGCTCCTCCGCCGCGTCCCCCTGGGCCCTGCGGGCCTCCGGCGGAGGGATCAAGCGACGACTCCGCGGAATGTCCTGCGGTGGATGGGGGACGGTCCCAGGCGGCGGATCGCCTCCAGGTGCTCCCGCGTCGGATACCCCTTGTGCCCGGAGAGGCCGTACCCCGGGTAGAGCAGGTCGTACTCCACCATCATCCGGTCCCGCGACACCTTCGCGAGGATCGACGCGGCCGCGATCGAGACGCACCGGTCGTCCCCGCCGACGACCGTTTCCTGGGGCACGTCGCACGGAACCGGCCGGTTCCCGTCGATGAAGAGGAAGTCGGCGGGGAGGAGTAGCGCTTCCACCGCCCGCCGCATGGCGAGCAGGGAGGCGCGCAGGATGTTCAGCGTATCGATCTCTTCGGGGGTGGCGAGGGCGATCCCGAACGCCACGGCGTCGGCGGTGATCACCGGGAAGAGGCGTTCGCGCTGACGGTGGGAAAGTTTCTTGGAGTCGCGGATCCCCGGGTGAAAATACCCGGGGGGGAAGATGACGGCGGCGGCGACCACCGGTCCGGCGAGGGGCCCCCTGCCGGCCTCGTCGACGCCCGCCGGGGCCGAATACCCCCGGCCGCGTGCGTTCGCCTCGAAGCCTGCCGCGCTCGCGATCCATGGCTCGCGCGGCACTTGGCCATCCCTGGCCATCGTCGATTCCGCCTCTGTTGCGTTCTACTCTTTGGGCGTCTCTTTTTTCGAAAGCCAGTCCTTCTTCTCGCGGATGCGCGCCTTCTTCCCGGACACCTCTCGCAGGTAGAAGAGCTTCGCGCGGCGGACGTCGCCCCTCTTCTTCACCTCGATCTTTTCGAGGAGGGGCGAGT
>Ga0315273_10013537_pt1 | contig 10489 bp, 11 predicted proteins | sample YL17G02_0_MG_FD_205753 | JGI IMG/M metagenome (GOLD analysis project Ga0315273, IMG submission 205753) | Sediment microbial communities from Yellowstone Lake, YNP, Wyoming, USA - YL17G02_0 | ecosystem: Environmental > Aquatic > Freshwater > Lake > Sediment | place: USA: Wyoming | collected... | reverse complement strand
GGCGATCTGCCGATCGGCCAACGCCTGCGCGTGTCCGACCGTTGCCGGAATGAGGATGGCCAGCGACAGGCCGGCCACGCGGTGCTTTAACAACAATACTCGCGGCATGATCTTGGGACGACCCTTTGGAAAAGACCCGAGACCCGAGGCCCCGGGCCGACGACAGGGACTCCTGGCTGGGCCTCCGCTGAGCTCCGCTCAGGTGGCCACCGTCCAGACAAGAAAGACCCGATATCCGACGGAGGCGGCTGCACGTACCAACGGCCGTCGCCTGGCGCAGCCCCGATTATCGCTGTTGCCACCGAGCTGTCAAGCGACCGGCGAGCGTCTGCCTCTCCCCTTGACGCCGGTGCGGCAGTATCCCATGATGGGGTCCCTTGTGCGGCCGCATGGGTGTCGCGGGACCGACCGTTGGCCGTCCTCGGGGAGAACCGCGCGTGACCGCAGGAGAAGCCACATGAGATTCGCATCCGCACTGCTGCTGGTTGTTTCAGGATTGCTCGCGGCGACAGCCGGGGCGCAGACTCCCACTCCGCAGGCCTATACCCTGTCTGCCGAGGTCACTCAGAACGGCAGGAAGATTCTCATGACGATTTACCGCGACGGTCCGAAAGTGCGCGTCGAGATGGCTGGTGAAGGTGTTCCAGGCAATATGCACACGCTCTATGACTTTGAGGCGCACAAGGTCTACTGGATCATGGAGGGCCCGCAGCCTGGCTGCTCGGCCGGCCGCTATCTGTCCGCCCGCGCCCCGATTGGCGTGGACCCCTTCACCGGCTCGGCCCAGACCTTGGCCGAGTTGCCTAAGGGCAGCCAGCGCACGTTCGTCCGGCGGGAAGAGGTGAACGGCATTCCTGCAAGGCTGGAGGACATTGCGGTTCCGGCCAACGCGTCGGCTCCCGACGTGGTTCAGCCCTCGCGCCTCTGGCTCTCCGAGCCAGACGGCATCATCATCAAGATGGAGGGCGCGAAACGCGGCGGCCGTCCGTCCACGATCCTGGAGGTGAAACGGTTCACGACGGAAAAGCCCCAGGCCGCACTGTTCTCATCTCCCGCGGCCTGCCAGATGACGAACTCGGAGATGGATGACAGCGGTGTCATGCGCGCGCATGCCGAGGCGAATATCAGCGCGAAGGCCTCTGGCGAGGTCAATCTGGCCGATCAGACCGGCCAAAGCGCCGTGGCCGTGAGCAGCACTCAGGGCAAGACGCCGGCTCAATCAACGGCGGCGGTGACGGCGGTCGCCCTCCAGGTCAGTGAACTTCCCGGCCCGGCTCCATGCAGGCGCAAACTCACCGCGAAGGGCGCGATCACCGTGAATGGGCCGGCGACCGTCTGGTATCGCTTCTATGCCAACGTGGGCGGCCTCCAGTTCGCCTTCGGTCAGCAGGGAACCACCAGGCTCGCCGCCGCAGGTTCGGTGAACGTGACGAAGGACATCACCTTCCCGGGCTCCAGGTCCGGAGAACTCAGGCTCGAGGCCGCAGTGCAGGGTCCGGACGGCCGTCATGACGCCGTCCAGATTTCCGACGTCGCGACCTTCCGCGTTGTGTGCGGCCCAGCGCCTCCAGGCAAGTGATCGGCTGACCGTGCCGGGATCTCAGTCCTCCGAGCCGGCGGGGTTCCGCCAGCAGGAGCCCTTGCCTTCGATGGCCTGCGCGGCGCGATCGAATGTGGGCGAGACCTGCGAGGTGAAGGAACCCCGCTCAAGCGTCAGGCCACGATTCGGTGCATCCCGTTTCACGCGACGTCGGCGAGCGCACGAGCGCTCTTGCCTGCCATGAGCAGCCGAGTTCTGGCTGAACCTGATGTCGAGGTCATGGCGTCCAACTTCTTGAACCTCGAGTTTTCGAAGGAGAACGACGATGCGGATGTTGCTGAAGATCAGTATGCCGGTAGAGCAGGGAAACGAAGCGGCCAAGAGCGGGGCGCTCCAGCGGACGATCCAGTCCACCATTGAGGCGCTCAAGCCGGAGGCGGCGTACTTCTACCCTGAGGACGGCAAGCGGACCGCCATCATGGTGTTCGACATGACGGGCTCGTGGCAGCTGCCGGGGACCGTGGAGCCGCTGTTTCAGGCCCTTGGCGCATCCATTCATGTCACGCCGGTGATGAACGGCGAAGATCTCCAGCGGGGGTTCAAAGAAGCAGGCATGTAGGCCGGAACGGCTTCCCGCCCATCCTATCTCGAAGTCCGGTAGACGGCCGCTCCGCCCAGGCCGCCCGGAGCGGGGGCCCCAGCCGCGCCGATGGCCAGACGCATCGTGTCGCCTTCGATATCGAACAGGGCCAGCCTCCGAGCGCCTCCGCCCGACGGCTGTAACGCCATGGATGATGGAGGGCTTCCGCTCGTCGACAGCTCAATGGTGCCGGCTTCCGTCTGGACCCCGCGATCGTCGAAGAAGCGGTACTGATAACTGTTGGTATTGACATCGAGACGGGTGAACTCGATGCGGACGGGATCGGCGCCGCTCTGCCGAATCCACGATCGGGTCAGCGGAAACACGGCCGCTCGCGGGTTCGACGGGAAAGGCTCGCAGAGTTCCTGGTTGTACGCGGTAAGTTGCTGCCGCGCGGACCGCATGTCCCCGTCCGAGATGCCCGGCGATTACCGCGACGAACGCCCGTGCTCCAGGATCTTCTCCGGCCTGATGGGCAGGTTCCGGCAGAAGTAGCCGGTGGCCTGGTGCACGGCGTGACCGATGGCGGGGGCAGTGGGACAGGCCAGGCCCTCGCCCGCTTCCTTGGCGCCAAACGGGCCGCCGGGCTCGAACGTCTCGACGGTTTTCGACACGGAGGGCGGCATGTCGGCCGCCACGGGAATCTTGTAATCGAGCAGCGTCGTGTTCAACGTCCTGCCGCGATGCATGACGAGTTCCTCGGACAGCGCATATCCGAGACTCATCTGGATCGACCCCTCGAGCTGCCCCTCGACCGCCATCGGATTGAGCTTTGTGCCGCAGTCGTGCACGGTGTACATCCCGGCGACCTCGACCACGCCCGAGTCGGGATCGACGCGCACGTCGGCGACCTGCGCCCCGAAGGAGAAAGCCGGTGACACCAGGCCGACCTCGCGCGGCGTGTAATAGCCGGTGGCCTTGACGGGTTCTCCGCGGTTGGCGAGCTGCGCCATCTGAACGACCTCGGCGAACCGGATGCCCTTCTCCGGCTTGCTCTTGGCGTAGATGGTGCCGTTGCCGCACTCGATCTCGTGGATGACGTTGAGGTCGAGCTTGAGCGACACGACCTTGAAGAGCTCGTCCTTGATCTTGCGCGCCGCATCCCGCACCGCGTTGCCGGCCATCAGCGTGACGCGACTGCCCCAGGTGCCCAGGTCCGATTGCGGACAGGCGGCGGTGTCGCCGGTGACGAGGCGGATGTCCTCCACCTTCAGGCCGAGCTCCTCGGCCAGAATCTGCGGCAGGATCACGTCCGAGCCCTGTCCGATGTCGGCAGCCAGCGTTGTCAACTGCGCGGTGCCGTCGTCGAACACCTTCACCTCGGCGCTCGAGAAGGGGTACTTCGTGTTGAACCAGTTGAAGACGCCGCCCGAAATAAAGCTGTAGCAGGCCAGGCCCAGACCTTCACCCGGTTTGGCGGCCGCCCTGCGCGCGTCCCAGTTCGACAGCTGGCGCACCTCTTCCAGGCACTTGCGCAGGCCGCAACTGCTGATGCGCGCGACGCCGGGGATCTCGTCGCCCGTTTCCATGGCGTTGCGGAGCCGCAGGTCGATCGGATCGATGCCGAGGGCCTCGGCGGCGCGGTTCATCTGCATTTCGCCCGCAAATAGCGCCTGCGGCGCGCCGAAGCCGCGCATCGCACCGGCCGGCGGGTTGTTGGTGTATACGTAGATGCCGCGATACCGGTACGCCGGCATCTTGTAGAGCATCGCGCCGAAGTTGCCGATCAGGAACGTGGCCGTCGGTCCCATGCCGTTATAGGCGCCGCCGTCGAGCCTGGCCGTGACCTCCTTGCCGGTGATCGTGCCGTCGTTCTTGAACCCGATCTTCGAGGTGAGAGTGACGGGATGACGGCGACGGCCGGCGGCCAGTTCCTGCCGCCGGTCGAGGGTGATCTTGACCGGGCGCCCGGTCTCGCGCGCCATCCACGCCGCGGCGAACTCCCAGGGGCGCAGCTCCATCTTGCCGCCGAACCCGCCGCCCACCGACGGCTTGATCACGCGCACGTCGTTTTCCCTGACGCCCATGGTGCGCGCCAGCAGGCATTGGATGTAGTACGGCGTCTGCGTGGACGTCCAGACCGTGATCCGCCCATCCGTGTCGGTCTTCGCGACCACCGAGCACGGCTCCATGTAGACGTGACTGACCGGATGCGTCGTGAACGTGTCCTCGAGCACGAGATCGGCGTCCGCGAACGCCTTCTCCAGATCGCCGTAGTCGATGTCGCGAGTCAGGCTGATGTTGTCCGGGTGTTCGTCGTGAACGGCTGGTGCGCCCGCGGCCAGCGCCTCTTCCACGCTGAACACGCCCGGCAGTTCCTCGTAGTCGACGTCGATCAATTCCACGGCCTTTTCGGCCGTCTCCCTGTCGATGGCCGCGACGGCAGCGATCTCGTCGCCGATGAAGCGCACGCGGTCCGTCGCCAGCGCGGTCTCGTCCTGCAGGGCCGGCACGAGTCTCCAGTTGCCGTACTTCACGGCCGGCACATCCTGGCCCGTAATGATGCACTTCACGCCCGGCAGGGCTCTGGCGCGCGACGTGTCGATCTTCCTGATGAGCGCGTGGGCGTGCGGACTTCTCAGGAGCGCGCCGTGCAGCATGTTCGGCAGGGAGATGTCGTCGGTGTACTGCGCGGCGCCGGTGACTTTCGCCACGGCGTCGGGGCGCGGCACCGACTTGCCAATGAGCGTCTCGCGCGTGTGGCTCATGGCTGCACCACCAGTTGCTCGAGGGCTCGGCGGACGAGCACGCCCACCATGTGCATCTTGTACTCCCTGGTCGCGCGATGATCCGTGATGGGCGCGCACTCCCCGCGCGCCGTATCAGCCGCCCGCTCGAAGAGCCGCGAGTCCGGCCTGGCTCCTTCCAGCACCAGCTCCGCCTGCGGTGCGCGAACGGGCGTCGGCGCGACCGTCCCGAGGAAGATCCTCGCGCGCGCGATCGTGCCGCCGTCCAGATGGAGGCCCACCGTCACGTTGACGGCCGCGATATCGACCTTCGATCGGGGCGAGAACTTGAGGAAGACGGCTCGCTGGTCGGACGCGGGCGTCGGAACGAGGATGCTCTCGACGACTTCGCCCCGTTCGAGGGCCGTTCGCCGCGGGCCGCGGAAGAACTCCTCCAGCGGCAATTCGCGTGTGTTGCCGCGGCTGGAGATCCTCGCGCGCGCGCCGTACACCAGCAGCGGCGTCGCCGTATCGGCGCAGGGGGACGCGTTGCAGATGTTGCCCACGACCGTCCCCTTGGCGCGAGTCTGCGGCGTCGCGAGATTCCTGATGGCATCCGACAGGGCCGGATAGTGTTCGCGTGTCGCAGGGAAGTCGCGGACATCCTCGAGCAGCGCCGTGGCGCCGATGCGCAAACCGGCCGTGTCGTCGTACTCGAGCGCGTCCAGCCCCGGCACGCTCTTCAGCCAGATGAGGTGGCCGCAGGCCTTGCGCCCCAGCTTGAGTGATGGCAGCACATCGGTGCCCCCGGCCATGAGCATGGCCGCTTTGCCGTGCTCGTCCAGGAGGTCGAACACCTGCTCGAGCGATGTCGGGGCGTGGAAGTCGAAATCGGGAAGCCTCACGGCTTGCACCTCGAGGAGCAGGACGACACCGCCTCGACGATCTTCGTGTACCCGGTGCAGCGGCACAGGTTGCCGCCGAGTTCGTGGCGAATGTCCTCCTCGGTGGCGTCGGGTGCCCGCTCGAGCAGATGAACGGAGGAGATGACCATGCCCGGCGTGCAGAAGCCGCACTGGATGGCGCCGCGTTCGACCATCGCACGCTGCACCGGATGAAGCTCGGTGCCGGATGGCGCGATCCCCTCGATGGTCCGGATCTGCTGGCCGTCCGCCTCGAGCGCGAGCGTCAGGCAGGAATTGACAGGCCGTCCGTTCAGCAGGACCGTGCAGGCGCCGCAATCGCCCGTCTCGCAGCCGACCTTTGTCCCGGTCAGATGCAGGTCGTCGCGCAGCGCCTCGGCCAGCGTTCTGTTCGGCCTCACCGCCAGGGAGTGCTCATCGCCGTTGACGACAAGAGTGATCGTTCGTTTCTTCATGGTGGCCGCGTGTGTGGGATGTCACCCGGCAGACTATGGCCGAACGGGCGGCGCGTCAAGCGGCGGCCGCTCCTTGCCCACCCCCAGTTTCCGTTCGCGCTGTTTGATCTCCGGGCGGCCGGGCTCTGTACGGGACCGGTCCGCGTCCGCCGCAGCGTCGGGACTGGTGTTCGGCGAGGCGCTGCGGCGAGGTCAGCCGACACCACCGGCCACGGCGACCTGCGTGGCCATGAGGCCGATGACGAGGACGCTGCCGAGCAGGGCCGCGAGTTTCGGATGATGACGCATAAACGGACCTCCGAGCGTGTGAACGTGCCACCAGCCGCCGGGGGGGGCGACCTGGGATCGTGTGAATGCCCAATCGTATCGGATAAAGACCTGCCGGGGGCATCGCGAGACCGATGAGTCCGCGCGACCGCGGCCAGACCGCGCTCATGGGTGCCTGGGGTGCCCAGCGGTTATGCGTGCCTCTCGAGGCAGGCGCCCCTTCTTGCACACCTGTGTTTCGATCCTGACGACGAGGCTGTGTCTGGGCGCGGTACTGTTCGAAGGGGGCGCCCTCCGGGTCCGATAGCGGCGGTTGTGTTAAACTGCCGAACGGAAAGCGAGCGGAGACCCCGCTAATGCTTCCCATCGTCAGGGGCCACAGGGCGAGCAGTCAGCAGCGGCCGTAGTAGTCGCTGACCGCAGCGACGAAGGGCCAAACGGTACCGATTCATCCAGCAGGCCATCTTGCAGGTCCTGTGGAACGCGGCCCAGGCCATCAACATCGCGCTGCCAAATGCGCTCTTTGACGGGCTGGGATTGCCCCGACTCGCGTGACCTCAACGCACCGAACCGCCGGACGCGGACCCGCATGTCCGCTGGTGTGGCAGGGGCTCGGGTGGTGAACTCACCACCCGCCCCTATGCCGATTGCCAAGGACCGCTGACCTATCGTGCCACCAATGCCAGGTTCTGACTTCGACACGGGCAGCAAGCCGTTCGGTTGGCTGGGCGCGGGAATCTTCCTGTGCCTGCTCTGCTCCCCGCCCGCGTCTGCCCAGCAGCCCTCCATCGACGTGGCTGCGGCCCCGTCGACGATCTACCGACTTACGCTGTTCAACGACAATCTCTATCTCGGGATCGGCGCGGTGGCGGTACTGATCGAATACGACAAGATGAATGGCAACGATTTCGGCTACACACACGGTATGGAACTGGCCGTGGAGAGACTCTCGACATCCGGAGTCACCGGCACGTGGTCGCTGAGTTCGCGGCTGTATTCCCGCAGGGAGCACGATCCGGTGCCGGGGGACACGCCGGGAGAGGTCCGTGTCTGGTTCACGGAAGAAGAGGTGTTTTCGTACATCGCAGACACCAGGAAACAGGCCAGAGTCTACTTTCTCGAATATGGGGGCGGCTTGCTCTACGACGGCAAGACACTCACCGCGCCCGGAGCTTCAGGCCAGCAGCGGCTGTTTCATCAGGCGTTCCACACGAGCAGCCAGCGGACCTATCGCTATCTCGACGACGGCGACGCCGCGGGGGGGGGCTTTCTGCATATCGGGTTCGGCCTCCAGAAACGATGGCGGTTGGGCGCGTCCGTCGACGCCACCGCGACCGTGCGTGTAGCAGCGGAGCCGAACACCTTCACCGCTGCCTCGCAGGTGTTTCAGGAGTGCGGTGCCAGCCTGCGGTATGCGACCCGCGCGACGACGTGGTCCGCCTCCGCGGTCGTGGAAACCGTTCTCCACCCCGAGGGAATCGCGGTGAGCCCCTCCTTCGAGCTGGCGTTCGAGCGGAGAGGTTGGGGAATCTCTTCGGCGGTTACGCTCCCGCGCGGGGACTTGCGGAACCACGTTCGCTACAACGACGATCGTGATCCGATCGCGAACCTTTCCGTCTTCATCCGGATCGCCCGCTAGCCATCGACCCGGAGGGCAGTCGCCTTGGCGGAAGCCGTGTGGATTCCGGACGACGCGCGAAAGGCAACGCCGCTGACAACCCGGGCCGCAGCCATCTGAGACGATTCGAAGGTGGCGGGCGCGATGAGTCGCGCCCCATGCGAACACTTGCCAGTGTGACACGCCTGGGATCGCCACCCTTCGACACAGCTCAGGGTGGGCTGAGCCCGCCGAATGTCCACGCTCCAGCGTGGCCAGCGGTCCTATCGGCGTGCGGTCCGCGTCGAGGCTCAGATCGGGGTCGGCATCGCCGTGCGGGCGTCCGCCGGCGGCGGGCTATGCGCTGCCTGAGGCGTCCCGTGTCAGTGCTTCGCTGGCTCCCGGCTTGCCTCCTTCTTCAGGTAGGGCACCCCCTCGCTCAGCCACTTCGGCGCCGGCGCGCCCTTCAGGTAGTGGTCGAAGAACTCCACGAACCGCACCGTCAGATCTTTCTGGTTCGCTACTCCGCCGAGGTGGTGCCCCTCGCCCGGGTAGGCCAGCAGCACGGCCTTCTTCCCGTTGTAGCGGAGCGCGTTGTAGAACGCGAGACCGTTGATGAAGCCGACCGTCGGGTCGGAGGTGCCGTGCATGATCAGGAACGGCGCGACCGCTTCAAACGTCTGCCCTCAGCTCGTTGACGCCCCGGGCGAACGGGCATCGGGTCTCGCCGGCGAACCCCGTCCTGGATGCCCTTGTTCTGCTCAGATTCTGTCCCGCCAATAGTCTGGCTGGCGATGCAAGTTGGCAACGGCGATGATGAGCAACACGCCTGACTTGACTTGGAAGATCACGCCGTAGGGAAACCGGTTCACAAGGCATCGCCTCGTGTTCTGTGACAGGATAGACCACGCGTCGGGGTATTCGGAAACTCGCCGGATGGCCGCGTAGACTTCTTCTGCAAACACAAGCCCGAGACCAGACTGACGCTCCTCGTAGTACCGGACGGCCTCACTGAGTTCAGCGTCCGCCCGAGGGTGGAAGCGAAAATTCATCGGGCGTACTTCTGACGGATCTTGGAAAACACTTCTTGCCCGTCGATCAGATCGACCTCGCCACGGTCAATCTCAACGAGACGGCGCTCCGCTTCTTCCGCCCACATGCGGTCTATGTCCGGCCGTGTGGGGAGGTTCAGGCTCGCCAGTATTCGATCGACCAATCCGATTCGAGCGTCTGCCGGCAGTTCGAGCGCCTCGTCGACGACTCTGTCAATTGCTGTGCGCATCGCCACGCTCCCTTCCTTGGGACATTGAACCACGGACCACACGCTGCGACAATGCGTTTCGGTGGGTTGGCCCCCTGACGGACAAACAGCGCCGCAGGGCACGCGGCGGTTCGCGGGGCGCCAAAGACCGTTCGCCGTTCAGCGGTACAGATCCACGCCGTACCGTTTGCGCATCAGATCGAAATACGCCTCACCCCTCATCGGACGGCCGTATTGCCGACCAATCGATCTCCGCGACAACCGGGCGCCTGGCGCATCTCCACTATTTGCGTCCGCGGACGCAGGCAGGAGCCATCGCCGTGCGGGCGTCCGCCGGCGGCGGCCATACGCTGCCTCATGCGTCCCGCGTCACTGCTTCGCCGGCTCCCGGCTCGCCTCCTTCTTCAAGTAGGGCACGCCGTCGCTCAGCCACTTCGGCGCCGGCGCGCCCTTCAGGTAGTGGTCGAAGAACTCCATGAACCGCACCGTCAGATCCTTCTGGTTCGCTACTCCGCCGAGGTGGTGCCCCTCGCCCGGGTAGGCCAGCAGCACGGCCTTCTTCCCGTTGTAGCGGAGCGCGTTGTAGAACGCGAGACCGTTGATGAAGCCGACCGTCGGGTCGGAGGTGCCGTGCATGATCAGGAACGGCGCGACCGCTTTCGGCGCCCACGTGAGCGCCGATTCGTTGTGATACCGATCGGGCTGGTCCCACGGAGAGAAGCCCCAGCGCCCCTGGTCGTAGAGATAGTACTGGAACGCCGTGTCGCCACTGCCGCCCTGGGCCGCATACGACCAGCCCCAGTTCATGCTGAAGTCGTTGTAGAGATCGACCACGCCCGCGCCCATGCCGATAGCGGCGAACATCTTCGACATCGTCCCGACATAGGCCGCGCCCTCGCCGCCGTAGCTGTGGCCGGTGACGCCGATACGCTTCGGGTCGGCGTAGCCCATCTCGATCACTTTGCGCGTGCCGGCCTCGACACACTCCAGCATGTCGCTGTGCGACGAACCGGTGCGGAAGTGGACGTCCGGCATCATCGTCAGGTAGCCGTCGCTGACCGCCTGCGTGGGCATCCGGCCCATGCTGACCATGTACACCGGCGGGGTGTAGACGTGCATGTTCTGCGAGTTCTTCTCGTA
>Ga0315273_10013536_pt1 | contig 10489 bp, 3 predicted proteins | sample YL17G02_0_MG_FD_205753 | JGI IMG/M metagenome (GOLD analysis project Ga0315273, IMG submission 205753) | Sediment microbial communities from Yellowstone Lake, YNP, Wyoming, USA - YL17G02_0 | ecosystem: Environmental > Aquatic > Freshwater > Lake > Sediment | place: USA: Wyoming | collected... | reverse complement strand
GCTTCCCGCGCATGGATTCCGGGAACATGACGTCCTGGGCGCTCAGAGGGGCCGCGCCGGCGCGCGGCGCGCCGCGCCGCTGTGCTTCCACCAGGGCCTTGTGCCGACCCCCGCGGATGCCCTCGCCGGGGCCGATGGTGCCCGTGTAGTCGACGCCCAGGATGCGCGCCTGCTGGGACAGCGGGGACTCGGGCCCCGAGCCATGATAGACCGGCTGCTGGAACAGCTCGCCCTGGGTCGGCGCGCCGGCCGCCGGCGGCGTCTCGTCGGCCACGGCCTGCTTGGCGATGTCGAGGATGGACCCCAGCTGGTTCGCGCCCGGCGGGGTGGTCAGGCTCGCGCCGCTCGGCGCCTGCGCGAGAGGCTTGACGTACCGGCCGGGCCTGACGCCACCCTGCCGGGCCGCCTGGGCCTGGCCTTTCGCATGGTTCTGAAGCGTCTCGGTCGTGTTGAAGCCCGGCTGGATCTTGTCGCCCGCCAGGTCGTTGCGCGGCTGCGCGCCGCGCTCGTCGCCGAACGCGTCGTTCTTGGAGTCGTTGAAGTCCACAGCGTCCGTCGAGGTCGCGTGCTCGCCCAGGTTGGCGCGGTGGGCGGCCAGCTCGGTGTTGGTCACCATGGCCTGCAGCTCGCCCCGCACGGCCTCGCGCACCTCGGTCGGCAGCAGCGCCACCGCCGGCGCCACGCCGTCGTCGAAGGAGTTCTGCAGCTCGCGGTAGATGGCCGAGAGCACGCCCTCGCCGTATTGCCGGCTGAGCTTCACGTACTCCGGGTCGTTCTTTCCGACGTTCGGGTTCTCCGGGTCTTCCATCGACTCCAGCTGCTCGCGGATCTTGCTCAGCTCCGCCGGCGTCGGCTGGATGTCGAAGTACAGCAGTTCCGGATTGCCCTGGTGCGATGCCTTCACCAGCCCGTTGCGGATGACCCAAGCGGCCCCGGCCTTTCCTCCAGGGTAGCTCTGCGTGTGCAGGCGCTTCCACGTGGAGTCCAGGACTGGGGTGCTCTGCCCCTCAGGCGAGAGGAACTTGTGGGTTGCCGAGATCACGTACTGCATGTTCTCCGGGTTGTCCTCGCGCACGAGGCGCATGAACTCGTCCCAGTCTTCGCGCGCGGTAGCCAGCACGCCGCCCGCGGCCTTCTGCTTGGCCGCGTCCAGTGCTGCCAAGTACTCGGCACGTTGTCCTTCGTACTGCTTGCGGCCGTCGGGCGTCATGACGCTCGAGTCTTTCTCTTCCCACGGATTCTCTTTGCGGAACGAGCGCATGTCCCGGCGGTACCGCTCGACGCCACGCGCGATCTCCGCGACGTCGTTCATCCGGTTGCGCTTGGCGAGATCACCCAGCGAGAACGCCTGTCCCTTGCGGGTGGTCACGATGGTCCTGGAGCCCGTGTTGAGCTCGGGCGCCGGGCGTGCTTGACCGTCGGCACCGATGCGGGCCGGTTCGACCGTGATATCGACGCGGTTGCCGTTGTCGGGATTGTGCTCGGTCCAGCCGTTCACGAGGGCAGCGATGCCATCCGTCGCGTTGTGCAGGAACTTGGCTTGGTCCCGCTCCCCGCCCCGGGCTTGATCCCGAAGCGCCACGTCACGCTTCTCCCCCGCATATCGTGCGAGGTTCATCATGTTGACGTAGAAGGGCTCAGACGAATTGGAGACCACGCCGTCTTGGTCGTTGTACTCGGTACGATGTACGAGGAACCAGCGGTTGCTACCGACCTTCTCGGGGTCGCCCGCAGCCTGCGCAGGGGTAGCCAGAGACTTCCGGAAGACGTCCGCGGTCATGCGCTCGTCGCGCTTCCGTCCCTTCTCGGGGTTGGCCGATTCCTGGATGCCAGTGTCGGGGTCGACTTGGTTGTCGGCGGCCGTGGTATCAGGAGCCTCGTCGGCGTTCGCCTGCTGCTGCTCGAACATCGCGTCGGACTGCTCCGAAGACGACGTGAGGCCCGGGTTCGAGTAGAGCTCGCCGCGCTGCTGGAGGCGGTCGGGCTTCGCTTCGTTGCCGTAGTCGGGCACGCGCTGACTCAGCGCGCGGTACACGAGCGCCTTGAATTCGAACGGCTGCAGGTCGGTAAGGTCCGCCAGCGCGCGCCGGCGCTCAGCGCCGAGCTCGGGGTCGTTCATCAGGCGGTCGAAGTCCTGGCTGTTGTCGGCCACGACGTTGAAGACCTTCGCCATGTGGCGGGCGACGTAGTCCGAGACCGGCTTGCCCTCGGCGCTCTTCAGCTCCTTGAACGTGGTGTACAGCGCCTTCTCCTCCGGCGACATGCGGCCGTGGAGGGACTTCTTGGTGCCGTCCGCAGTCGCGCCGAACGCGGCGAAGAGCGAATCAGCCGCCGCCTGCATCTCGGCCTCGTCGGCCGTGCGGCTCATGTTCTTGAAGAACTCCTGCGCCGCCCGCGCGCTGCCAGCCGCGATGGCGCCGGCCTTGTCGATTCCCTTGGCGGCCATGTTGGACGCAGCGGTGCCCGCCTGGCCCGCGAACTCGCCGAACGTCTCCCCAGCCTGGCCCATCTTCGCGCGGATGTCGGTCTGCCCATCGGGCATCTTGTCCTTCAGCACGCTGGCGTCGAAGTTGGCCGCGGCCGCGCCGGCGGCGTTCTTCGCGAAGTCGGCTGCGCCGCCCGCGGCTTGCTTCGCGATACCCGCGGCCGTGTTGAACACGGATCCGGTGTTGCTCTCGATCGAGGGCAGCGCGTCATTGAACGCGTTGATGAACTCAGCGACCTTCTCGCCGCTCATCCGGGCGAGCGACGCGGAGTCGTAGCCCTGCGCGCCGATGAAGTGGGCGAACATTTGCTTGTAGCGGGTCGGGGCCTCGGCCAGGTTCGTGTTGACGTTCAGGTTGCTCTTGAACGACGCCTTGAACTGCTGGAAGCCAGCCTGGATGACGTCCTTGGACTCGTCCAGCCGGTGCATGACGCGCGTGACGTTCTGCGACTGGTTCAGCGCCCCCAGGAGGTCACGGGAGTTGTTGTAGATGGCCTCCACCCCCGGGATAGCCTTCAGCGACTCGAACGCATTCGCGCTTGCTTCCTTGAGTTGCGCGGGGTCGTCGATCAGGGACGCCAGGCGCTTGCCCAGCCGCGCTCCCACGTTGGGACCGGGCGGGGGCGTTGGGGCGTTGGGGTCGACCGGCGCGCCGGGCGGCGGCTCTTCCGGGCCGCGGAAGGCGTTGATGGCACCGCCGACAGCGTCGATCCCGGCGTTGACGCCGCGGTTGATGCCCGCGCTGGTGTAGCCGACCGGACCCATCGGGAGCGCCATCGACGCACCTGCGGCGCCGGCGTTGACGATCTCCTTGACATCGTCGGGGGTCAGCCCGAACTGGTCGGGTTGCTCGAGCGCGTGCTTCTGCGCCACGATCTGAACGTACTGCTGGAGCGCTTCCGTGCCGCCTTCGGCCAGGATGGAGCGCGCGACGTGACCCTTGAGCGACGGCGCCATAGCCGACGCGAGCGCGCCCTTGACGAACGGCTTCGCCTTGAAGATGAAGCCCATCGAGCCGGTGTCCAGGGCTGCGCTGACGATGGCGCCCATCGCGGTGTCGGCCAGCGACCGGTCCCGCAGCTCCGCTTCCTTGGCGGCGTCGATCTGACCCGCCTTCCGCATCTCAGTGATCTTCTCGTGGATCCCGCCGTAGATGTCGCCAGCGTTGAGCGCGAGCGAGGCCGCGCCGGCGCCCGCAAGCGCGCCCACCCCGGTGATGGCTCCCAGCCCGGCGCCGACGCCCGCCGCCGCGATCATGGGGGCGCCACGGACAATCTGACCACCGACGTACTTGGCCACGCTGCCGAAGCTGTTGACGTCGTAGACGTCCTTGATCTGGTCGCCAGTGATCTTCTCGGAGCGGTCCTGATTGATCTGCGCCTCGTGGCGCTTGCGCTCGGCGTAGTTGTCGAACCCCAACGCCTGGGCAGTCGCACCCATGGCGTTGTTCAGGGCGCCCGAGACGTCTTCGACCCCCGCCTCAGACAAGCGCGGGATGAACCCGCGGCCGGCTACATCAGCGGTGCTCGGCCCTTCGTACGCGTGCGGATCCGTCCCCTGGGAAGGAGACAGATCGACGCCGTCAGGGGTTTGGAGGTCGAGCGCGCCCCCGGCTACCGCCCCCTCCCGCGCTGCTGCTTCGTTACGCCGACGTGCCTGGATCAGATCGAGAAGACCAGCCATTGGGAATCCTTAGCGAGAGAGAACGTGCTCGGCTTCTGCCCGAGTGCCGACACCGGCGGCCACGAAGGCCTTGATGGCGGCTTCGCGATCAGCGGGCGTGCGGCGCATGGAGCTATTGTACTGGCGGATGGCCGGGAAGTCCTGCTGTTGCGCGATAGCGGCCTCTCGGCTGTGCGGGATGTCCGGACGAGCCGTACCCGGTTGTCCAGTCTGCTGAACGACCCCGTGCACGATCGAGTCGATCGGTTGCGTGGCGAACGACCGCATCGCGCCGACGAATCCAGACGGCTCGGTGGTGTCGAGGTCTTGCAGGGAGATTGTCTTCCCGCCGAAGTTGCCCCGCTGGGACTCCCACTTGTCACGTGCCGCGCGCATCGCGCCGAGCGCGACGGCACGATCCCGCTGCTTCAGCGCGCTGAAGGGGTAGAACTTGCCGTCCGAGCCCTGGAACTCCTTGGTCTGCGACAGCGTGAGCAAGTCGGCCTTGAGGGCTTTGTCCTCACCCGCGTGGTCTTCGATCAGCTTGCGCGTCTCTTCCTTGCGCTTCTCGGCCGCTGCCGTGTCCAGCGTGCGCTGCTGGTTGCGGTGATCGCTCAGCTTGACCTCGTGCGCGTACCGCGCGGCTGCGCCAGCGTTCTCCAGGGCGAGCTCGCGCTCGCGCTGCGACATCTGGGTCGAGAGCTGGTGCGCCTGGAGCTGGGCCTTGTCCCGGTGGACCGTAAGGCCGAACACGTTCTCCGCCTGGTCGCGCGGGTTGTACACCGGCGTCGGGTTCTCGTGGCGCATCCTGCGCGCCTCGACGAACGCCTCCACTTCGCCCGGCTTGATGCCCAGGTCGACGCCGCTGTCGGGCACCTTGCCTGCTCCGCCGGCACCCACGAACTGGTTGATCTTGCCGCCAGGGGTCGACGCGCGGCCGAAGACCTTCGTGCCTTCCGCGCCGTAGTCGCCCAGGTTCTGGTAGCGCTGGCGATCGAGCGTGCTGCCGGCCCCCTTGTAGACCGGCTCCCCCTGTCCAATCGGGTCTTCCACCTTCTGGCCACCGAAACCGCGCCGCCAGCCGACGACGGGGTTGCCAGCCATGCCGCGGACGTACTGCCCACGCCCCTCGGTGGTGAACTGCAGCGCGTCCTTGGCTTGATCAGCCGCAGGCACGCCGGCCTTCGTGAAGAACTCGTTCTGGGCCTTCGCGATCGGATCCTCGATGGGGGTCGGGCTACCCGAATTGGGTACGTCAGTACCCACTTTGGGTATGTTCCCCTTCACCATCGGGTTCGGCTGCCCGCCGCCGTCGCTGCCGGTGATGTAGGCCTGGATCTGCGCCTTGCGCTCCGGCGTGGTCTTCTTGTCGTTGAGCTCGCGGATAGCCGCGGCGCCCTGCGCCGTAGTGTTCGGGTCTCCGACGAGGTACCGGCGCACGAAGCCGGGCTCCGCCATCGTCTCCTTCGCGTCAGCGGACACAGGCACGCCGAAGGTCGGCGAGGTGCCGGCCCGCAGGTCGCGCGCGTCCACGTTCGTCGGGTCGTTCGGACGGATCATATCGCCCTCGCCGCCGCCGGCATCGCCGGCAACAGTCATCAGACCGGCGACGCCGGCGCCGACGCGGAGCAGCTTGCCGCCCACGTTGGCGACCGTCTGCCCAAAGGTCGGGGGCTTGGGCCCCTCGATCGCTGCCCTGGGCATCCCCTGCCCCTTGAAGAACGTCTCCTGCTTCGCCTTCTTGGCTGCTTCCCTCGCGTTGGCCGCGTTGATACCCTCGGCCTGATCTGCGCCGTGCGCCATCCGGTTGATCCGGTCCATGGCGTTCTGCTCGGAGAGCGCCGCCTTGGCCTCGGGGGTGAAGTAGCTCGGCTTCGCGATCGGCTCGGGCGCGGCCGCCGGGGCGACCGCTTCCACGGCCGGCGCCGGCGTAGCACCTGGTACCTGGTTCTGGGTACCAAGTACGAAGCCCTTGGAGCCGGCCTTGATGCGGTCCCAGAGCCCGGTCCCGAACCGGCTGGCCATGCCCTTCTTCACTTCTTCCGTCCCATCGACGTAGCCGAACTTCTTGGCGTGGCCGCGCGCGGCCACAGGAGTATGTGTGGCGGCGATCAGCGCCGCGATCTTGTCCTTGCCCACAGCCTGGACGGTGTCCTTCGGCAGGACGGCCTCGCCCTCCGACAGCATGGCCGGGACGTTGTCCTCGGTGCCCGACGGGTCCGCACCTGTCTGGGGTACGATCGCGCCGTTGGCGGCGCCCCAGGTGCTTGCGGCTGCGGCGCTACCGGCGCCCCACTCGCTCTGGGCCGCGATGTCCGCGCCGCGCGCGGTATCCCACCCGCCCGGCTGAACCTGCACGCCGAACTGAGCCATGTTGTCGACCATCCGCCCGTCCTTCGGGACGGGATTGCTCCCCCCAGGGAGGCCAGCCGCGCCCAGATTCGTCGGGGTCTCGCCCAGGCCGCGCCCGGGCTGCCAGTTGCCGGTTGCCATCATCCCTGTGGACGGGGCGCCGGCGGCGAGCGCCGCGTCGCGCGCGTCGTTGGACTTGGCATGCGCGCCAGAGCCTGTGCCCCAGCGCTCGTAGGACTGGGCCCAGCCGGCCTTCGGCGTGCGATGCCCCGCCACTGCGGCCGGAGCCGCGGACGACGCGAGCTGGGGTATTGCGCCGGTGTTGGCCATGTGCGCGCCCAGGACGAAGGCCGAGGGGTTGCGCGGCGAGCCGGCGCCGTAGCGCGGGAAGTCCGCAAACCCACCGTCAGCCATGCCGAATGCCGCCTTGGCACGCTCCATGAGGGTCGGGGGCTCCTTGGATACCGGGACGGCCGCGTTCTGCGCCTTGAGGCGCAAATAGGTCTTTTGCGCTTCATCCGCGGTCAGCCCGTTACCCAGGCCGACAGGCGCCTTAACTGGCGCAACCGGGGCCGGCTGGCCAGTATTTGCGCCAACTGCGGCGCGTTCGGCCGCCGCAATGGCCGCATCTCGACCTTGCAGGGCGGTGACCGCCGGCTGGGCGGCCTTCTCCAGGAAGCTCACGCCGTCTGCGTAGCCAGGCTGGATGACCCCGCCATCGGCCATTTTCTTGGCGCAGTGGCCGAAGACCGCCTTGGCGACCTTGTTGGTTGCCTCTTTGGACTTCGCCTTCATCGCAGCTTTCTGCATATCCATCTCGGTCTTGGCCATGGGGTTCCCTCTTACGCGGTCTCTTGCAGCGTGACGGTTGCGAGCGAGTTCATGCCCGAGAGCGCCGACTGGGCCGCGCCTGCGAAGATCCCGCCGGCCGCGGTGGACACGGTGGCGATGCCTTCGATCTTGCGGACTTCGATCGTGTTGGCCTCGCGCAGGTTGGCGAGGATGATGTCAGCTGCGGCCATCGCGGTGCGCAGCGCGGCTTCGTACGAGGAGATCTTGGCGCGCAGGTACGCTTCCCGTGCGTTCTCGCCGGCGACGTACGCATCCAGCTCGACCTTGTGCTGCCCGAGATCGGCGGAGGCGGCCGTGGCACGGCCTTCGACCAGCGCTTTGTACGCCTCGACCTCTTCGTGGAACGCCTTCATCTTCAGCTCTTGCACGGAGATCTTGCCGTTCAGCGCCGCGGTGCGGCCCCGGATCAGAGATTCCCAGACTTGAGCTTTCGCAGCCCACGCTTTCTGTTCCTCAGCGCTCGCGTTCATCTTGGCGGCTTGCCCGGCGACAGCTGCGGAGTAGCCTTGCCAGCGCGCGGTGAGCGCGTTGACCTTGGCGACGTAGGCGCTGACCTGGGCGGTATAGATCTCGACCTTGGTGCGCTCGATGTCGGCCTGCGCCTTGATCGCGTTCACCTGGGCGGTGTAGACCACCGCTTCGGCCTGCACCGCTTCGATGCGCGATTTGTAGAGCGTCACGCGCGCGAGGTCGATGTTCGCGACCGATTCCAGTGCTTTCACTTCCGTGGCGTAGGCCTCGATGGTGGCCATCGCGCCCTTGATGCGGGATTCGTACACGCGCGCGTCCGAGTCGTAGATGCGCGCCTGGATCTCTGCATGCTTCGCAGCGACGTCGTACGCCTTTACGATCGCGTCGACGATGCTGCGCGCGTACTCGAGCGCCTGCCCGTTGATCTGCACGAGGCCGCTGTAGTACGCGAAGCTGGCGTCGAGTGCCACCTTGCGCAGCGTGGTCGACTGCGTCACAGCGAACTGGAGGTTGTTCTGCTCGAGCTCGGCCTGCTTGACCGCGATCTCCACCGCGGCGCGCGAGTTCAGGTTACGCCGCTCCTGGTCTATCTGCCGGGTCTGCGAGAGGAGGATGGCGGACGGGATCGTGAACCCCGCACGCGCGGCCTTGCCCCACGCCTCGTCCTGCAGCTTGCGCCCTTCGTTCTCCGACTTGTCCAGCGCGCGATTGAAGATCGCGTTCTCGACTTCGGGGGACAGCGCCGTGCCGCCGGCCAGATACGTCGCCAGGCGGCTCTCGATGGCGGCCATCCCGCTGCGGAACTCGGGGAAGGTCTCGTCCATGTACGAGTCCAGACTGGCCCGGATAGCGTCGCGCATGATCGGGTTGATCTGCTGGTACTCCGTGCGCATCGTCCCTTCCAGGTCGGTAGGCGCGGCGGGGGCAGCATCGGGGTGCACGCCGTCGAACACGGGCGCAACGTATGTGGGTGCAGGGGGGATGACCAGGTCCGTGATCGTTGGTACCTCGATGCTGGCGATCTCAGCCAGCAGATCGGGAGCGGACGGAATAGCATCCAACGGCCGGATGATCGGGCCGTTACCTGTGGGGTCGTAGACCTCGCCAGACGGCTCCCTCGGCGGATTGAACGTCGCCATCGCGGGCGCGTCGCCCGGCTCCCCGCTGGTATCCAGGTCGCCCGGGTCGGAGATGTCAGGCGCATCGCCCGGTTCCTTCGGATCCACGAAGAGGGTGCCTTGGAACCGGGGCGACGTGTTGGGCGTGCCGACCTTGATGTCTTCGAGCTTGAAGTCCAGCTTGCCCGCGCCCTGCGGGTTCATCGTCAGCAGCGTGCTGATGGCCGCGTTCATCTGGCCCTGTGCATTGGCCAGCTGCGTGCTCGCGTAGTCTCGTGCGTCGTCGATCAGATCCTGTGCGACACTCATGCGGTTCTCCTCAGCAACGCTACTTCAGGCGTCATGTCGTCGATCATGAAGTCATCGCCGAGCAGGTTCCTGAATCTGTACGACCAGTAGCGAGCGCGGATGCCTCTGCCGAAAACAACCCGGTGCGTGTCCGCATGCGCCCCTGTCTCGGGCCGGTACTTGTACTCGTTCGCGTCCTTCTCAGCGGAGATCACGCCGACCTCGAAGTCGTTGCTCACACGCCCGCCGAGCCACAGAGCCACCGCGCGCTTCAGCTGCGGCGACCCGAAGTCCTCCTGGCACGTGACTGCGTCGGCCACGATCGCGGCGCTACCGTACAGGTTGCCACCGAGCTCGAACATGCCGTCCGCGCCGATGCCGTAGTACTTGGCTCCGAACCGGATGATCCTGTCAAAGGGGAAGCTGGAGTACCGCGAAGTGTAGACCTTCTCGCCGTCCTTGTCCGTCTTCACCAAAGTCATTGAATACGCTTCGTATTCTACCGCAGCGCCGCTCGATCCGGTAGCCGAGAGAGAACCGCGCGCCGCCGTGGCGCGCATGACCCCGCTGGGGACCAGACGCAGCGCGGGCCCGGTGGCGACCATCTGGCCACCATACCCGAGCGCGCCGTGGGCGTTCAGGGTACCGACCGGCCCTTCGACAGACATCCGCCCGACCGAACCCATGAGGCCGCCGGCAGCAAGCGTGCCGACGGGAACCGTGCCCACAGAGTAGCCACGCCCGTAGGAGGCGAGCGTGGGCTTGCCACGATATACCTCGGTCATCCCGCCGGTGGCGGTGAGGACCCCGAGAGACTCTAGCGTGCCGACCGGGCCGATGACATCCAGCCCGCCGGTGATCGTAAGGACGCCGGTGCTCGCCAGAGTGCCGACCGGGATATCGCCCGAGGAGACGCCCCGGCCATAGGACTCGAAGGTGCCGACCGGGCCGGTGAGGACCGCGCCCTGCCCCCGGACCACGTTGCCGTTGGCGTCCAGCACGATCTGCATCGTGCCCTGGGACTGCAGGTAGCCAACCGGCCCGACCATGGTCCCGGCCATCGCGCCGTGCCGTACCTCGAACGGAAGGGTGATGGGCGTGAGTCTGCCGAAGCAAGCGGCGCCGGCGTCGCCTAGCGCCAGGCCAGTGAGAGGCGTAAGGATGTAGGGGGTGCTCATAGTGCCTCCGTCACCAGGTACGGGTTACTGAACCGGATGTGGGGGTTGTTCTTGTCCATCGCCGGTATGCGGGACGTTATAAG
>Ga0315273_10013535_pt1 | contig 10489 bp, 9 predicted proteins | sample YL17G02_0_MG_FD_205753 | JGI IMG/M metagenome (GOLD analysis project Ga0315273, IMG submission 205753) | Sediment microbial communities from Yellowstone Lake, YNP, Wyoming, USA - YL17G02_0 | ecosystem: Environmental > Aquatic > Freshwater > Lake > Sediment | place: USA: Wyoming | collected... | reverse complement strand
TCGAGGTGGCCGTGCTCGGCAAGACCGGCAACGATGTGCCGTTCCAGCAGGTCGCGACCTACAAATTCAAGAAGTCCGTGCAACCCAAACTGTTGGAAATCGTCGTCGATCGCTCCGCGTCTTCCGAAAAAGCCATCAGGTTCAAGGAATAGTGGTATCGCGATGCGAAGACTTGTTTTTCTCGTCGGGCTGTGCTTCAACCCGCTGGTGTTTGCCGCGGAGCCGCAGGAAAGGTCACGCGCCAAGGACCTGTATTTGGGCGAGGCCTACTACCAAGCGGCACAGGGAAACTATTTTGATGCCATCAGCCGGCTCGACACCGAGCTCTGGCAGTTTTACCGCCTAGACGACCCGAAACTGGACCAGTTGCACTATCGGGTGAACCAGGCAAACTTTTCCGTCGGCGATTTCGAGCTGTCGTACCGAATGCACCAGCGCGCCGGTCGCGCCGTCAAGGCTGTGCTCGAAGGAAATGTCGACGAGGCAACTCGAACCGAAGCGGCCTGGCGCCTGGCGCGCATCTACATGCAGAAAAGCGATGCGACATCCGCGCTTGCCACCATCGAAAATATAATGGGTCGCACCTCTGGAAACGCCGGCGATGAAGATTCTCTGCTGCTTGGAAATATTTATCTGCATACCGGTAAATTCACAGACGCGATCACAGTATTCAATGGACTGAAGGGCAAGAAAGGTTTCGATGGTTACTCTACCTATAACCTCGGGATTGCACTGCTGCAGAACGGCCAGGAGTCCAATGGGCTGGCCGAAATAGAAAAAGCCGGGTTGCTCAATTCCGACGACGAAGCGACCCTGGCAATCAAGGACAAGGCCAACCTGTTTCTGGGCAGCCGCCTGATTTCCTCCGGAAATGCCGCCCAGGCCAAGCAGTATCTCGACCGGATTCGCTTGAGCGGTCCCTTTTCCAACAAGGCCTTGCTCAGTTCCGGCTGGGCCGATGCCGCCGAAGGCCACTTCGAGCGCGCGCTCGTCCCGTGGTCGACGCTGATCAAGCGCAACAGCACGGACAAGGCAGTTCAGGAAGGCCAGCTCGGCGCGCCCTATGCGTTCAGCAAGCTGCAGCTGCACGGCCGGGCCGCGCAGCTCTACGCCGTCGCGCTGCAAAGCTTCGGCTCCGAGCTCGGCAAGCTCGAGGCCTCGCTGAAGAGCATCCGCGAGGGCAAGTTTCTCGAAGCGCTGGTGCGCACCGAGTCGAAGCTGGATCGGGAATGGGTCGTGCGGCTGCGCGAACTGCCCGACTCTGCGGAGACCTACTACCTGCTTGAACTCTTGGCCTCCAACGACTTTCAGGAATCGCTGCAGAACTATTTCGACCTGGAAGAGATCAGGAAACGCCTGGCGACATGGACCGAATCGCTCGACTCCTTCGCCGAGATCATCGAGATCCGCGGCCGCTACTACGACGAGGCGCTTGCGCCGGTCGACACGCGCTTCGCGGCGCTCGATTCTCAGATGCGCTTGCGCATGCAGCAGCGCCAGACCCTGCACGAACGGCTGCAAAAGCTGCTCGTCGCGCCGCGCCCCGATTTCCTGCAGACCGCAGCCGAGCGCGTGCTGCTCGAACAGCTCGCGCGCCTGAGCGAGCAGTACGGATCCGACAGGAGCGCGGCCGGCGCGGACGCGCGTCGACGCATCCAGCGGCTGCGGGGCGCGCTGCACTGGAACATCCACACGAGCTACGACGAGAGGCTCACGTTCGCCTACAAGCACATTCACGATCTCGATGCCGACGTGGTGCGGCTCAACGCGATCCACCGCTCCTTCGTGCGAACCCGCCAGGCCGCGACGCAGAGCTACAAGGGCTACGAAAGCCAGCTGCGCACGCTGCGCCTGAAGATTCGGGACGCCGGCGAAAAGCTGTCGACCTTGATGGCGCGCCAGGGCAGCGTGCTCGAAGCCATGGCGATCCGCGAGCTCGAGCAGCGCCGCGCCCGACTCGAGGAATACCAGATCCACGCCAGGTTTGCGCTCGCCGATAGCTACGACCGCGCTAACAAGCAACAGGACGGGGCGTCGAAATGAGCCTTGCCCGACGCCTTGCGCTGCCTGGTCTCGTGCTCGTCGCCTCGTGCGCGACGCACAGGACCAGCGACGCGCCCACCGCCGCCACGGGCTTGATCCGCGAACTGCGACGGACCGGGATCGACCTCACCGATATCAAGATCGACAGCAACACCGACCTGGCCATGCAGAGCTACCAGAAATTCCTGGAGCAAACGCCGGACAGTGGCATGACACCGGAGGCACTGCGGCGCTTGGCGGACCTGAAGGTTCAGAAGGAATACGGCACGGTCGAAGGCGTCAAGCGCAACCAGGAAGAGGCCGCGCGGCGCGAGGCCCCCAGGGCGCCTGGAGTCGCCTTCGGTGCAACCGCCGGCGCTGCCACAGCGGCCGCCGCGACCGCCGCCAGGGAGTTGCCCAAGCCGGCGCCGAGCGCCAAGCTCGCGCGTGGCCCCGCCCCCAAAGCCGCGCCGCTCGCCGACGCCGGCAAGAAGACGCGCAAGGACGGCAAGGACAGCCAAGGCAAGGCCTTGGCCAGGAAATCGAGCCCCCAGGAATTCGAGGCCCGCGCCACCCGAGCCGATCGCATCAATCCCGCGGCCAAGGCGGGCCTCGCGGCTGCGGACGGCTCGGCGCTCGAGCTGCAGGGCGAAGCGGGCGACGCGATCGCGCTGTACCACAAGCTGCTCGAGAAGTACCCGCGCTACGAGCAAAACGATCAGGTGCTGTACCAGCTCGCGCGCGCCTACGACGAACTCGGGATGACGGACAAGGCGATGCGCGCGATGGGCCGCATCGTCAGGGAGTTTCCAAAGTCGCGCTACCTCGACGAATTGCAGTTCCGGATCGGCGAGTACAACTTCACCCGCCGCAAGTGGAGCGACGCCGAAGAAGCCTACAAATCGATCCCCGGCATGGGCCCCGCCTCGCCGTTCTACGAGTTGGCGCTCTACAAGCTCGGCTGGACCTTCTACAAACAGGACCTGTACGACGAGTCGCTGCACTCCTTCACGGCCTTGCTCGACCACAAGATCAAAAGTGGCTACGACTTCGAGAAACCGAAGGACAACCTGGAACAACAGCGCGTCGAGGACACCTATCGCGTCGTCAGCCTGGCGTTCTCCAACCTGGGCGGATCGGAGGCGGTCAGCACCTACTTCGGCAAGACCGGCAAGCGCGCCTACGAGGCCAACATCTATGCCAATCTGGCCGAGCACTACCTGGAAAAATTTCGCTACAACGATGCCGCCGCGACCTACAAGGCCTTCGTCAAGCGCGAGCCGCACCACAAGGTGGCTCCGCACTACGACACGCGCGTCATCGAGATCTTCAAGCGCGGCGGATTCCCCAAGCTGGCGATCGATGCCGGCAAGGAGTTCGTCGTCAACTACGGGCTCAAGTCGGCCTACTGGAACCACTTCGACAGCCAGGCCTTTCCGGACGTGGTGGGCTATGTGAAAAAGAGCCTGAAGGAGCTTGCCAATCATTACCACGCGCTGTATCAGGAGAAGAATTTCGCGAAGGACAAGCCGGAGAACCTGCGCGAGTCGATGCGTTGGTACCGCGAATATCTGGCCTCATTCCCGACGGGGCCCGAGTCCGCCGCCGTCAACCTCCAGCTCGCCGAACTGCTGCTCGAGAACGGCTCGTTCGCCGAGGCCGCGGTCGAGTTCGAACGCGTGGCCTACGACCATGCCACGCAAGACAAGGCCGCCGAGGCCGGTTACGCCGCCGTCTATGCCCATCGCAAGAGCCTCGGCGTGGTCGTCGCAAATGCCGACAGGCAGAAAGCCAAGCACGAAACCATCCGCAGCTCGTTGAAGTTCGCGCAAGCCTTCCCGAGTCACGAGAAGGCCGCGTTGGTGATGATCTCGGCCATCGACGACATCTTTGCGCTGCAGGACTACACGCTCGCGGTGCAGACCAGCCGCAAGTTCATCGAGCGGTTTCCGAACGCCGAGCCGCCGCAACGCCGCGCGGCATGGGTGACGCTGGCGCACTCGTCGTTCGATCTCGGCCAGTACAAGGAGGCCGAGGACGCCTACATGGAGTCGTTGCCGCTCGTTCCGGCAAGCGACAAAGCGCGCGCGAACCTGATCGAGAATCTCGCCGCGGCGATCTACAAGCAAGGCGAGGAAGCCAGCAAGCAAAGCGACTACAAGACCGCAGCGTTGCACTTTGCGCGCGTGGCCCAGGCGGCCCCGACCTCGACCATCCGGCCCATCGCCGAATACGATGGCGCCGCGGCACTCATCCATCTGAAGGACTGGGATGGCGCGGCCAGCGCGCTGACGGCGTTCCGCGCCAACCACCCGGGCCACGAGTTGCAGCCTGAAGTGACGAAGAAGATGTCGTACGTCTACCGCGAGGCAGGCAAGTTCGCGCTCGCGGCCGCCGAATACGAGCGCACCGGGTCCGAGTCCAAGGATGTCGAGGTGCGAAGCGCGGCGCTGCAGCTTGCCGGCGAGCTGTATAGCCAGGCCAAGGAAACGGACAAGGCCTTGGCGGTCTATCGCCGCTACGTCGCCGATTTTCCGAATCCGCTGGACCTGATGGTCGAAAGCCGCTTCAAGATCGCGGGCATTCTGAAGGCGCGCGGCGACACGCCGGCCTATCACGCCGAGCTCAAGGCCATCGCCAGGGCCGACGCCGCCGGCGGCAAGGACCGCACCGACCGCACCCGCTATCTCGCGGCCTCGTCGCTGCTGGTCCTCACCGAGCCCGTGTTCGAGCAGTACACGCGGATCAGTTTGATGGCGCCTTTCGCCAAGAACCTCGCGAAGAAGAAGGCCGCCCTGAATCGGGTCAAGGAGGGCTTCGAAGCCATATTGCGCTACCAGATCGGCGAGACCACCGCGGCCGCAAGCTACTACCTCGCCGAGATGTACAACGACTTCAACCGCTCGCTGATGGAGTCGCAGCGCCCCAGTCTGGTCGGGGCGGAGAAGGAGCAGTACGAGCTCGCCCTGGAGGAGCAGGCCTTTCCGTTCGAGGAGAAGGCGATCGACGTGCATCAGAAGAACACCGACCTGGTCAAGCTCGGCATCTACAACCCGTGGGTCGACAAGAGCTTCGCCAAACTCGCCAAGCTCGTTCCGGCGCGCTACGCGAAGTTCGAGGAAAGCAGCGGATACGTCGAGACCTTCAATCGGGTCCTGGCCTTCGACAGGTTGACCGAGCGCCGCGAGCCGGTGGCGGCTGCGGCGGCGCCGTCGCCGGTGCCCGCGCAGGCCGAACCCACCAGGGTTCCCGCGCCGGCTGAACCGCAAACCACGGAAGAAGCGCGGAAATGAAGCCGGCGCGCACCACTCATCTGGCCTCGCCGTTGGCGCTGCTGATCGTGCTCCAGGGCTGCGCCACCGCTCCGCCGGACAGAGAAGCGGCCGTTTCCCCGCCCGTCACGCAAGCGAGCGACGTGAAGCGCACCGGCCCAGCAGCGTGGGCGGTCCACGTCAAGGCCGTGCGGACCCTCCCGCCGCAGGCGTACGCCGAGCTGGATTCGGCCCTGGGCCTCGTCAAGGCCGAGCAGTACGAGCGTGCCATCGACGCGTTCAAGAAGCTCGCGGCGACGCTTCCCGACAACGCCATCCCGACGATCAATCTGGCGCTCGTCTACAAGCAACTGGACAAGCTCGACCTTGCCGAGACCCACCTCAAGGAAGCGCTGGCCATCGAACCGGACAGCCCCGTGGCCGGGAACGAACTCGGCCTGCTCTATCGCAAGACCGGGCGCTTCGCCGAAGCGCGGGCGGTCTACGAAACGACGCTGGTGAAGTATCCGCACTTCGCGATCGCTCACAAGAATCTGGGTGTTCTTTGCGATCTCTATCTGAGGGAGTACGAATGCGCGATAGACCACTACAAGACCTACGCGACGCACGCGCCGAACGACAAGAGCGTGGAAATCTGGATTGCCGATCTGCGCAAGCGCCTGGGCACCAAGGAGCCGCGATGACCGCGAAGACGATCGCCATCGCCATCTGCCTGCTGTATGGCATCGGCACGGCCATGGCCGAGGTCAATTCCAGGCTGAACAAGGCCAGGCCGAGCCAGGTCAAGCCGGAAAGAGCGGGCCAGGCCCCGGCGAAGAAGCCGCAGGTCGAAGCCAAGGAGGTCTCGGGCATGTCGGTCGTCGGCAACAGCGAGGCGCCCAAGTCGCTCACCATCATTCCATGGAAGAGTTCGGAGATCGGACGCGACAGCGAATTCAAGTCGTCGTTGCTAAGTCAGGAACTCGTCCCCATCGACAAGCCGACTTTTCGCCGCGAACTCGACTTCTACAAACTCAGCAACCGCAATTAACGTCAATCGAAGGAATCGGCAATGAACTACGTTTCGAGCGCCATCAAGTTTCTCGCCGCCGGCGGCATCTGGGTGATCCCGATCCTGGTCGTCGGCGCCGTCGGCCTGGGTCTTGTGTTTGAACGCTACTTCGTCCTCATACGGTCGGTGCGCGCCAATCGAAAGACCTGGGACCTAATCCAGCCCCTGCTGCACGCGGGCGATTTCGCCCAGGCGAGAGAGCTCACGCGCAACGACAAGTCGGCCGTCGCGCTGCTGCTCAACGTCGGACTGGAGAACGAAGGTGTGGTGCGCCGCAGGACCGACATCGAGCTCGCGATGGAAGAGGTCATGCAGTCTATCGTGCCGCAGATCGAGATGCGAATCTCGTACCTCGGGCTGTTCGCCAACCTGGCCACCCTGCTCGGGCTGTTCGGTACGATCGTGGGGCTGATCGGCGCATTCGAAGCCGTGGCGACGGCGGCACCTTCCGAGAAGTCCGCGCTGCTGTCGTTGAGCATCTCGGAGGCGATGAGCTGCACGGCCGCCGGCCTGCTAATCGCCATGCCGATGCTGACCTTCAGCTTGCTGCTCAACACCAAGGCGAGTCACATTGTCGCCGGTCTCGAGATCGCCGCGCTCAAGACGATCAACATGATCGTGCGTGCCAGCGCGTCCGCCCGCATTTAGAACGTCGACGAACATGTTCAAACGAATGCGCCAGGAGTCGGAGGAGCTGGAGCTCACGACCCTGCTGAACGTCCTGGTCGTGCTGGTCTCCTTCCTGCTCCTGTCGGCGGTGTTCTCGAGTATCACGATTCAGGAACTCAACATGCCCCAGCACGCCGACCGCACGGCGGGGATAAACAACGCCTCGCCTCCGGTCGTGATCGAGGTGATGCTGCGTCACGATGCGCTGGAGATCGGCAACGGGAAGGACATCACGGACCGACTGCCGAAAGCGGGCGACCGGTATGACACCGCGACGCTGTCGCGAAAGCTCAAGCTCCTGAAAGACCGCAACCCAGGCAATCGCGATGTCATTTTGCTCGTGGAGGCCGACGTCGACTACGCCAACATGATCGGCGTGATGGACGCATTGAAATTCGTCGAGGTGCCCGGGCCGCAGGAAGGGTCCAAGATGCTTCGCATCACGCTCTTTCCCCACGTCACGGTGGGCGAGGCGCCATGACTCTCAGCACCGCGAAACATCGAAGATCGCGCGCCGCACACAAGGGCGACACGGCCACGATGATGCTGACGTCCCTGATGGACATCTTCATCGTGCTCGTGCTCTACCTGCTCGTCAATCAGAGCAGTGGCATCGTCCTGGAGACCCCGGACCACGTGGTGTTGCCCGACTCCGGCGTGGACACCTTGCCACGGCAGTCCGTGTTGATCGTCCTGTCCGAGCAAGAGGTGCGGATCCAGGGCCAGCCCGTCGTCGCGATGAGCGAGGTGCTGACGAGCAACGAACAGGAGATCGCGCCGATCCGCCAGGCCATCGATCGCATCAAGGCCGACGCGCAGAACGATCCGGCCCGCGCCGGGCTTCGAACCGAAGTCACGATCGTGGCCGACCGCGGCGTGCGCTTCAGTCTGCTCAACAAGGTCATGCGGTCCTGCGCCGATGCCGGCTACGGAAAGATCTCGTTTGCCGTGAACCAGAAGTGAAGAAGAATCGGACTCGTTTGCCGTGAGCACACCCACCCTGTCACTGCATGAGAATGCGCTTGACATCAAGCAGGTCAGCCGTGTTCTTGATGAACTCGAGCAGCGGCTCGCCAGCCTCGATGCCGGGCTCGACGCCGGTTCGAGCCAGCGGCACAAGTACCAGTTGCTCGGCACGATCCTCGCCTCGCTGGACGAGCTCGAGGCAGCCGGGGCCGCGGACCTCTTCTGGAGCCGGGAGACCACGCGCGATTCGCCGGATGACCTGCTGAACAGAGCGCGCGCGCGCATCGCCGAATTCGAAGCGGCGGCCCCGGACATGGCGAGCCAGCGCCAGCAGGTCCAGTCGGCGATCGACGTCGAGACCGCCAAACTGCGCCGCCTCAACTACGAGCTGATCTCCATCGAGGAGGAGGTGGAGAACCGCCGCGAGGATTTCGTTGTCGTGCGCGCGCCCACGGAGATCCCGTATCGGCCGCTGATCATGCCGTGGTCACGCGACGGCGAAGACCATAGGCGATACCGCAAGATCCTCTCGGTGTGCCTGCTCGTCTCGCTGTCCTTCGGTTCGGCCGTCTTGTACTTCAAGCCCGGCCAGGAACGAAAGCATGAAGAATTGATTCCCGATCGCATCGCCGATCTCGTCGTCAGGAAGAAGGAAGAACCCAAGCCGGAGCCCAAACCGGTGGAGGCACAGGACAAACCGCGGGACAAGGCGCCCGACAAAACGACGGCCGCGAACAGGACAAGCGAACCACGCGTGCCACCGGCCGACAGCCCGCCGTCGCCCGCTCCCGCGGCGCCCGACACGCAACAGACCGCGCGGGCGTCGGCACAGACCAAGGGCGTGCTGGCGCTCAAGGACGAGTTCGCCGGCCTGATCGATTCCGCACCCGCCAAGGTCGGCGCGGAAGGCGCGGTTTCGAACACCAGACAGATTGCCGCCGGAGCGGCAACGTCGCGTTCGCTGATCGTGTCGCAGGTGGGTGGCAACAGCGGCGGCATCAATGTCGCCGCGATCAGCCGCAGTGGCACCGGCGGCGGCGGTGGTGGCGGCGGCGGCAGTGGCATCGGCACCGGGGGCGGCGGCGTGCAGATTGCGCGCGTGGCCAGCGGCACGGGATCTGCCATGGCGGAAGCGCGCCCGTTGAGCAGTGGTGCGGGACCGTCGCGCACCGACGAAGAAATCCAGATCGTCTTCGACCGCTACAAGGCCGCCTTGTACCGCATCTACAACCGCGAGCTGCGCAAGGACCCGGGCCTGCGCGGCAAGATGGTCTTGCGCCTGACCATCGAGCCCGATGGGCATGTGTCCGCGTGCACGGTGAAATCGACCGATCTGGACTCTCAAGCGCTGTCGGCTGAAGTGGTTGAACGCGTGCTCAAGTTCAACTTCGGCGCGATCCAAGGCGTGCCCGCCATCACGATCGTTTATCCGATCGACTTCCTGCCGGCGAGCTGATCCGCGGCGGCCCGGGATCACACGCCCAAGCGCAGCACCGCGGCGTGCATCGCCCTTCGGGCGCGTGGCTGCGGCCGCCACCATCGCCGTCGTCTACCCGCACATGAATTCGATCGGCGGTGACGGCTTCTGGATCATCTCCGAGCCCGGCCGCGAGCCGGTGGCGATCGACGCCTGCGGCCGCGCCGCCGGCCTGGCAACGCCTTCGTTCTACACGGGCCGGGGCCTGCACGCGATTCCGGGGCGCGGGCCGCTCGCCGCGAACACGGTCGCCGGGGCGATCTCGGGCTGGCAGGAAGCGCTCGCGCATTCGGCGCGGCTCAGCGCGCCATCGGCATCGCGCCTGCCGGTTTCGCGCCTGCTGCACGACGCCATCTGGTACGCCAGGAACGGCGTGCCCGTGACGCACAGCCAGGCCAACTTCACGACCAGGTTCCTGCCCGAGCTCGCGCAGCAGCCGGGATTTGCGACGCAGTTCCTGAATCGCGATCATGTGCCCGAGGTCAACACCTTGCGCAAGTACCCGGCGCTGGGCGACACGCTGCAGGCTCTGGCCGACAACGGCCTGGACCACTTTTACCGAGGCAGCGTCGCCTCCGCGATCGCGGCCGAACATCAGCGCCTGGGCGGCCCGCTGCGATTGAGCGACTTGCAGGCGCAGCGCGCGTCGTCGGGCAAGCCGCTGGCTATCAAGATCTCGATGGCCACGCTCTACAACATGACGCCGCCGACCCGGCGACGATGGCGGCGCGCGGCGTCACGCCGCAGCAGTTTCTGAGCGAGGCCTTCATGGACAGTTGCGTGCAAGCGGTGAACATGCGCAAGGCCCTGCCCTGGCCCGCGAACACGATTCACGGCGACACCGTCTGGATGGGAACTGCCGACAGCGCCGGCCGGATGGTGAGCTACATCCAGAGCGTGTACTGGGAGTTCGGCTCGGGCGTGGTGCTGGCAGACACCGGCATCGTCTGGCAAAACCGGGGCTCGAGCTTCTCGCTCGACGCGCAATCGCACCTCGTGCTCGCGCCGCACAAGAAACCCTTCCACACCCTC
>Ga0315273_10013534_pt1 | contig 10489 bp, 10 predicted proteins | sample YL17G02_0_MG_FD_205753 | JGI IMG/M metagenome (GOLD analysis project Ga0315273, IMG submission 205753) | Sediment microbial communities from Yellowstone Lake, YNP, Wyoming, USA - YL17G02_0 | ecosystem: Environmental > Aquatic > Freshwater > Lake > Sediment | place: USA: Wyoming | collected... | reverse complement strand
CGACCAGCAGGATCTCCGCAACACCGCCGAAGCGGGCGGCCGCCAGCGCGAACAGCGCCGCCAGCGAGATGGTGTCGAACGACAGCGCGAACAGGGCGCCGATTCCCGCGACCGCCCATGCGCCCCGGGCCGCGACGAAACGGTCGAACAGCCGCGCCCTCAGTCCGGCGGGCGCCACCACCGCGTGCGGATCGCATCGCCAGACGGCGCGCAGGTTGAGCCAGGCGAGCCCGAACAGAAACACGACCGAAACGACCACTCCGGTCACCTCCAGCCAGTGCGGTGTCTGCCAGATCGACGACGCCCATCCCGCGGCGAGCGCCACCGCCAGCACGACCGCGCCGTGGCCGAGCGAGAACAAGGCGCCGACACGCCGCGCCAGCGGCGGGTTGCTGCGCGTGTTGCGCCGTGTCAGGCCGTCGATGGTCGCGAGATGATCGGCGTCGAAACCATGCCGCGCCCCGAGGACGAGGGCGGTGACGCAGAGCGCGGTCCAGGTGGCAGGCAGCTGATCCATCGACGTTCTCCTCCGGCGGCCCCGGGGTGCCCCGGAGGCATGATTAGGAAGAGTTTGGCATTGTTTCCTACCGCGGCGCAAGTGGCAGGACGCCCGCTCCCGCCAGGCGCGGGATCAGGACCGCGGAATGAGGTGCACGTGGCCCTGGTGCCGATGGGCGCCGATGCCGTGATGCGCGTCGCTGGTCTTGACCGTGATCAGGTTGACGTGCCCGTGCCGGACGCCGCGCTGCGCCTGCAGGTCGTTGGCGAATCCGCGCACCGCCGCGGTCGGCCCCTTAAGGACCACACTCTCGAGGCAGTTGTCGTGGTCGAGGTGCACGTGCATCGCCGCCACGACAAGGTCGTGGTGCGCGTGCTGCGCCTCGGTAAGCCGCTCGGCGAGTTCGCGCTCGTGATGGTTGTAGACGTAGGAGAACGAGGCCACGCAATGCGTGAGCGGCTCGTAGGCCACCCGGTTCGCCTCGACCTCCCGGCGCAGCAGGTCGCGCATCGCTTCCGAGCGGCTTTCATAGCCGCGTTTCCTGATCAAAGCGTCGAAATCCTTCGCCAGGGTCTCGTCGATCGACATCGTGATCCGTTCCATGGTCCCTCCTGCGGTCGTTCAGTGACGCAAGTTTCTCGTAGGCATCCGCGGCATCCGCGCCATCAATGCCGCAGCGCGTCGATCCCCCGCGCCACACCCCCCAGCGTCAGCGGAAACATCTTCGGACCGAGCAGCGCGAGAACCATCTGCGTCGAGCGCGTGTATTCCCATGCGCGCTCCGGTTCCGGATTCCACCAGGCGACGCGCCGGAAGTGCTCGAACAGGCGCTTCAGCCACACGATGCCCGGTTCGGCGTTGCTGTACTCGACGCTGCCGCCGGCCTGTGTCAGCTCGTAGGGGCTCATCGCCGCGTCGCCGACGAAGATGAGCTTCCAGTCGGGGCCGTACTTGTGCAAAATGTCCTGGGTGGCGAGCCGGTCGAAATTGCGGCGGCCGTTGTCGCGCCAGACGTGGTCGTAGACGCAGTTGTGGAAGTAGAAGTACTCGAGATGGCGGAATTCGCTCTTCGCCGCCGAGAACAGCTCCTCGCACACGCGCACGTGCGGGTCCATCGAGCCGCCGACGTCGAGGAACAGCAGCACCTTCACCCGGTTGCGCCGCTCGGGGACCATGTGCAGGTCGAGCCAGCCGGCGTTCCGCGCGGTGCCTTCGATGGTGCCTTCGAGGTCGAGCTCCTCGGGCACGCCCTCGCGCGCGAAGCGGCGCAGCTTGCGCAGCGCCACCTTGATATTGCGCGTGTTGAGCTCGACGTCGCCGTCGAGGTTGCGAAACGAGCGCTCGTCCCAGACCTTGACCGCGCTGCGGCTGCCGCCGCCTTCCTGGCCGATGCGGATGCCCTCGGGGTTGAAGCCGTAGGCGCCGAAGGGGCTGGTGCCGCCGGTGCCGATCCACTTGGAGCCGCCGGCGTGGCGCCCCTTCTGCTCGGCGAGACGCTGCTTGAAGGTCTCCATCAGCTTGTCCCAGCCGCCCAATGCCTCGATCTTCGCACGGTCCTCGGGCGTCAGGTGCCGCTCGAACTCCTTGCGCAGCCACTCCTCGGGGATCGTGCCGCGGATGTCGAAGATCGCGCTCGCGCCCTTGAAGTACGACCCGAACGCGAGGTCGAAACGATCGAAGTGCGACTCGTCCTTGACGAGGCAGGTGCGGGCGAGCGCATAGAAGTCGTCGAGAGACAGCGACACCACGCGCGCCTCCAGCGCCTCGAGCAGCGTGAGGAACTCGCGCGTCGAGACCGGCAGCCGCGCGGACTTGAGGTGGAGGAAAAAGTCGATCAGCATCGGCTAAATGGCAGGCTAAATGGGTCAAGGCTAAATGGGGTCAGGTCCATTGAATTCCGCGGAATCAAATGGACCTGACCTCATTTAGCGCTCCAGCAGGAACTGCAGATTGCGCTTCACCGCCGGCCATTCGCCGTTGATGATGCTGAATACGACGGTGTCGCGCAGCGTGCCGTCCGGTGTCAGCTGATGGTTGCGCAGGATGCCGTCCTGCTTGGCGCCGAGCCGCTCGATCGCCTGCCGTGACTGGAAGTTGAAGAAGTTGGTCCGGAATTCGACGGCGATGCAATCGAGCGTCTCGAAGGCGTGCGCGAGCAGCAGCAGCTTGCATTCGGTGTTGATCGCGGTGCGCTGGGCGCGCTTCGCGTGCCACGTGTGGCCAATCTCGAGGCGCCGGTGCGCGGCCTCGACGTTGAAGCAGCGCGTCGCGCCGACGATGTCGCCGCTCGCGTTGTCGCGGATGACAAAGGGCATCGCGCCCAGTTTCTCGCGCATCGCCAGCGCGGCGTCGATCCAGGCCGCGGTCTTGTCCGGCGCCGGCACCCCGGTGTACCAAAGCCGCCACAATTCGCCGTCGGCCGCCGCCGCCCGCACCGCGGCCTCGTGCTCGCGCGCGAGCGGCTCCAGCGTCGCATGTCGGCCGGAAAGCGTGACCGGTTCCACGAAGCGCATGCCTGCCCCCGGTGAGCGCCGGCCGCGCCTAGCGCCCCGAGCGCGCCATGAACGCGACGCGCTCGAACAGGTGCACGTCCTGCTCGTTCTTGAGCAGCGCGCCGTGCAGCGGCGGGATGAGCACCTTCTTGTCCGAGCTCTTCAATGCCTCGGGCGGAATGTCCTCGGCCAGCAGCAGCTTCAGCCAGTCGAGCAGCTCGGAGGTCGACGGCTTCTTCTTGAGGCCGGGCACCTCGCGCAGGCCGAAGAACACCTCGAGCGCCTCCTGCAGCAGCGCCTTCTTGAGCCCGGGGAAATGCACGTCGACGATCCGCGTCATCGTCTCCTTGTCCGGGAACTTGATGTAGTGGAAGAAGCAGCGACGCAGGAAGGCGTCGGGCAGCTCCTTCTCGTTGTTGCTGGTGATGACCACCAGCGGCCGGTGCCGCGCCTGCACCGTCTTCTGGGTTTCGTAGACGTAGAACTCCATCCGGTCGAGCTCGCGCAGCAAGTCGTTCGGGAATTCGATGTCGGCCTTGTCGACCTCGTCGATCAGCACCACGGCCTGGGTCTCGCACTCGAACGCATCCCACAGCACCCCGCGCTTGATGTAGTTGGCGATGTCGGCGACCTTCTCGACCCCCAGCTGCGAGTCGCGCAGCCGCGACACGGCGTCGTACTCGTAGAGGCCCTGCTGCGCCTTGGTCGTCGACTTGATGTGCCATTGCAGGAGCGGGCGCGACAGCGCGCGCGCCACTTCCTCGGCGAGCATGGTCTTGCCGGTGCCGGGCTCGCCCTTGATCAGCAGCGGGCGCTCCAGCGCGATCGCCGCGTTGACGGCGAGCATCAGGTCGGGGGTGGCAATGTAGGTGTCGGTGCCTTCGAAGCGCATGGGGGTATCCAGTGGAGAGCGAACAGGCGTGATGGTATCCGATCCGCGGATGGATTTCAGGCGGCGGCCCGGAGCAGCCACTGTGCCAGCCACAGCACCGCCATGCCGGAAAGAATCGTCGCGGAGGTGCTGCGCGTGCGCCAGGCCACGAACGCCGCCACGAGCGCCGCCGCGAGCTTGGCGTTCTCCAGCACCGGATCGGCGGACCCGATCCCGCGCAATGCGACCGCCGGCACGACGATGGCCGCCAGCATCGCCGCCGGAACGTAGCGCAGCGCGCGGGCAAACAGCGACGGCATCTCGACGCGGGCGAACAGCGCAATGAAGGACAACCGCGACAGATAGTTGAGCGCGCCGACCGCGACGACGACGACCCAGAACGTGAGCGTGCCACTCATCGTTTCCCGCGGGCCTCGACGATCAGCCCCGTCGCAATGCCGATCAGCCCGGCGCAGACCAGCGACAGGCGCATCGGCAGCGGGTCGAGCACGATCACGGCGACACCGGAGGCGAGCGCGGCGGCGCGGGTCGGACGATCTTCCAGCGCCGGCACCAGCAACCCGAGAAAGCACAGCGGCACCACGAAGTCGAGTGACCACGCCGCGGGGAGCACGTTGCCAAGCCAGTAGCCGGCGAGGTTGGACGCCTGCCACGTCGTCCACAGCAGCACGCCGGTGCCGAGGAAATACGACGCTCCCTTGTACGCGTCGCCGGAATCCCTGAACCGGCGGATCGACGCCGCGAACGCCTGGTCGGTCAGCACGTAGGCGAGGACGTGGCGCCAGCGCGCGGGAAGCGGCTTCAGATGCGGCGCCATCGCCGCGCTGTACATCATGAGGCGCAGGCCGACGACGAAGCAGGTGAGCACGACGACGGGGATCGGCGCGTGCGCCGCGAGCAGCTGCGCGGCGACAATCTGGGCGGCGCCCGAGAAGATGATCGCCGACATGCCCAGCGCACCCCAGGCCGATGCACCGAGCGCCTGCGCGGCGACGCCGCAGACGAGGCCGAACGGCAGCAGGCCGATCAGCGGCGGCGACATGTCGCGGATGCCGGCCAGGAAATCGGGTCGCGAGAAATGGTTGCGCACGTGCAAGCAGGCAGGCGGCAGCGGCGGGCGCGCCGGCAGAAAAGGCTCAGGGAGGTGGGCAACCTCCCTGAATCGAACGGCGATTATAGCGCGCCCGGCAGGCGGGCCTTCCACCGCCGGGGGGCGGATCGCGGCGAGCCTTGCCCGCATGCCGCGATCCAGGACGCGTGTTTTCTTGTACGATGCACGCCTCTCCCTCCGCTCCAGCCATGTCCCCCACCCCGTCCGTCCCCTCTGTCCTGAACTGTGTCATGGACGCCAAGGCGAGCCTCGGCGAGTGCCCGGTCTGGTCCGTCGCCGAGCAGGCGCTCTACTGGGTCGACATCAATGCGCCGGCACTCCACCGTTTCGATCCCGCGACCGGCGACGACACAGCGATGGCGATGCCGGAATCGATCGGCTGCTTCGCGCTGCGCAGCCAGGGCGGCTTCGTCGTCGCGCTGCGCGGCGGCATCTGGCTGGCGGGACCGGACGGCACGCTCGAGCGCAAGATCGCCGATGCACCGTACGATCCCGCGCATCACCGCTTCAACGACGGCCGCTGCGACCCGCAGGGCCGGTTCTGGGCCGGCTCCATGAACGAACAGCGCGACGCCGACTCGGCGGCGCTCGTGCGCGTGGACCGGGACCACCGTGTCACCCTGGTGCTCCGTGACATGATGATTTCCAACGGCCTCGCCTGGAGCCCCGACGGCCGCACGATGTACCACACCGACACGCCGACGCGGACCATTCACGCCTACGATTTCGACGCGGCATCGGGCCTGCCGTCGCATCGGCGCGTGCTGGCGCACTTCGCCGACGCCACCCACCGTCCGGACGGTGCCGCGGTCGACAGCGAGGGCTGCTACTGGACTGCGTTCTACGGCGGCGGCAAGGTGGCCCGCCTCTCGCCCGCGGGCGCGGTGCTGGCGGAGCTCCCGGTCCCGGCGCAGTGCCCGACCATGTGTGCGTTCGGCGGCCCCGACCTGAAGACGCTGTACGTCACCAGCGCGCGCCAGTTCCGCTCCGACGAAGAACTGACGCGCCTGCCACTCTCCGGCGGCCTGTTCGCGATGGCGGTCGCGGTCCCCGGGTTGCCCGAGCCGGCCTTCGCCGGTTGAGCGCAATCGCCCGGGCGCCGGCGGTGCAGTTCGATCCCTCCGCGTTCCTGCCGCTCGACGGGCAGGGCAGTCTCGGCGCGACCGCGTCGGGGATCGCCTTCGCCACGATGACCGGCGACATCCTCGAAGCCGTCTGCTACGGCCCCGGTGTTTTTCGCCTGCGGGCGGGACCCGCGACCAAGCCCGATTACGGGATCGTGCAGGGTCTCGCGCACCCATGTGCCGTCGCGCAATCGCCGCCGGGAATCTGGACGCTCACGGCCGGCGACAGCACATTCGAGATCACGGCGACGCCGCTCTCGTTCCGGCTGCTGCACCAAGGCATGCCCGTTCTGCAATCGTGCACCGATCGCCACGCCGACGGTTCGCCGCGCCTGCCGGCGATCGGCCGGGTGCGCCGCGGCGGGCAATGGCTGGCCGCGCTTGCGCTTGCGTCCGGCGAACCGGTGTACGGTCTGGGCGAACAGCCCGGCCCGCTCGACAAGCGCGGGCAACGGGTGCGCTCCGCGGTCGAGGGCGCGCAGGACACCGGCGCCGACCGCGCGCATGCGAACACGCCGTTCGCGTGGGGACCGGGGCGCAGTGTCGGGGTGAAGGGTGGCGCGTGGGGCGTGTTCGTCCACGGCGCCGGCAGCGTCACGCACGGGGTCGGCAACCCCGAATGGTCGCACCGGTCCTACGCGCTGGTCGTGGACGACGAGGCCGTCGACCTCTTTTTCTTCGCCGCCGACACGCCCGCGGAGGTCGTCGGCATGTACACGCAACTCACCGGGCGCGCGCCTGTCGTGCCGCTGTGGAGCCTCGGGCTCTGGGTTGCCTGCGAGCGCAACGAGGCACCCGGGGCAACGCTCGCGCTGGCGGAACGACTGCGCCAGCGCGGCGTTCCGTGCGACGTGCTGGCGCTCGATCACCGCGCCACGTCGCCGATCGCGGCCGCAGGCCATGGCGGGAGCGATCGCGGGCACGCAGCGGGCGCGCCCTCGGCGCTGGCGAGGATCAAGGCGCACGACCTGCGGATCTGCGCCCGCGAATCACCGTATGTCGCCGTCGGCACGCCCCTCTTCCAGGAGCTTGCCGCACGCGGCTATCTGCTGACCGACGGCGTCGGCATGCCAGCCATCCGCCGGCGACAGACCGTGCATGCCACGCGCTCCTCCGACGCGACGACCTCGACGGCCACCGACAGCGGCATCGTCGATTTCACCCATCCGGCCGCCTTCGCCTGGTGGCGAGAAGCGCACGCGACGTTGTTCGCCGATGGCGCCGACCTGCTCGCGAGCGATGACGACGAGGACGTGCCGGAGACTGCCGTCGCGGCCAACGGCGACAGCGGCAGCCGCCTCGCCAATGTCTATCCGCTGCTCTACCACCAGTGCCTCTACGATGCGACCGTCCGGTTTCAGCACGCCGCGGATGCGCCGCCGGTGATCAGCGGCCGCGCGGGCTGGGCCGGCAGCCAGCGCTACGCGATCCACGCGGGCGCCGCCCAGCAGAGCGACTGGGAAGGGCTCGCCGCGTCGATCAGGGGTGCGCTGTCGTGCGGCATGAGCGGCGCGCCGTACCGCGCATTCGCGATCGGCGGGGCCTATGGACCGCCACCGACCGCGGAACTCTTCGTGCGCTGGTTGCAGGCGGGCATCTTCGGCTCGCACGTGGGCTTGCGGGGGGCGGACGACCGTCTGCCCTGGGCCCACGGTACCAAGGCCGAGGCGATCGCGAGGAAATGGCTCGCGTTCCGCTACCGGCTCATTCCCTATCTGCAGCGCGCCGCAGACGCGGCAAGGCAGACGGGTTTGCCGGTGATGCGCGCGATGGCGCTCGCGTTCCCGAGCCACGCGCCGGCGCGCGTTTACGAGACGCAGTTCATGTGCGGCGACGCGCTGCTCGTCGCGCCGATCCTCGCCGAGGGCGGCGAGGTCGAGATCGCGCTGCCGCCGGGCGCTTGGCACGACCTCAATTCGCGCCAGCGCTTCCCGGGACAGCGCGTGCTGCGCTATCGGGCCGCTCTCGACCAGTTTCCCGTGTTCGGCCGCGAAGGCTTCGCGCTGCCGCTGGGACCCGCCGTTGCGCACACCGGCGAAATCGAACCGCTGCGTCCGCTCGACGCCTTGTGGATATTCGGCCGGCCAACACAGCCGCTCGCCGGTTTCGAGCAGGTGGCCATCGCCGGCGGACCCGACGGTGCGATGGCGATCGACGCGGCGCCGGGGCTCGACCTCGAGTTCTTCGGCGACAGCGCCGGGCTCTCCGTCACCCGGCGGCAGCTCGCCGCGGACGAGCGCTCCGGATGAGGGACCGGCGCGGCATGCTGGTCACGATGGGCGAGCCGGCGGGCATCGGTCCCGAGCTTGTTGCGATGCTGGCGATGCGGCACCGCGAGCGCCCGTTCGCAGCGCGGCTCGTCGTCGCCGGCGACCGCGCGTTGCTCGCTGCGCGCGCGGCGCGCATCGGCCTCGCGCCGGGTTACATCGATTTCGATGCCGCGGCGCTCGCCCCGCCCGCCGGCGCCGTCGAAGTCTGGCACCTGCCGCTGGCGGTGCCGGTGCGGCCGGGTAAGCCCGATCCCGCCAATGCGGGCGCCGTGCTGGCGATGCTCGCCCGCGCTGCCGACGCCTGCGCCAGCGGCGCGTTTTCGGCGCTGGTCACCGGACCGGTCCAGAAAAGCGTGCTGATGGACGCCGGCATCGCGTTCTCCGGGCACACCGAGTATTTCGCGCAGCGCACGCACACGCCGCGGGTGGTCATGCTGCTGGTTGGCGGTCCGCCGGCGGAGCCCCTGCGGGTGGCGCTCGTGACCACCCATGTCGCGCTCAAGGACGTCGCCGCGGCGATCACCGAGGAAGCGGTGGCGGCGACGATCGCGATCGTCGCCGCCGAGCTGACGGCCAGGTTCGGCATCGCCGTGCCGCGGATCGCCGTCTGCGGTCTCAATCCCCACGCCGGTGAAGGCGGACACCTCGGGCGCGAGGAGATCGACGCCATCGCTCCCGCGATCGGCAGCGTACGGGCACGGGGCATCGACGCGATCGGGCCGGTGCCCGCGGACACCGTGTTCGTTCCCGCTCAGGCGCGCCGCTTCGATGCGATCATCGCGATGTACCACGACCAGGGCCTGCCCGTGCTGAAGGCGGCGAGCTTCGGCCACGGCGTCAACGTGACGCTCGGCCTGCCCTTCATCCGCACGTCGGTCGATCACGGTACCGCGCTCGATCTCGCCGCCGATCCCGGCAGGGCGGCCGCCGCCGATCCCGGCAGCCTGTACGCCGCCGTCGGGCTCGCGGCCGAGCTGGCCGGATGCGCAGCCCGGCGTGGAGCGAATGCGCACGCGGCCGACAACCGGCGTATCACGACGCCGTGAACGCCATGGAGGCCGCCACCACGCCGCTTGCGAATGACGTGGCGTGACATGGAGCATCACCAGGCCCGCAAGCGGTTCGGCCAGAACTTCCTCGTCGATCCACACTACATCGCGAAGATCGTCGCTGCGATCGCGCCCCGGCCGGGCGACCACCTGGTCGAGATCGGTCCGGGCCAGGCGGCGCTGACCGGGCCGCTGCTGGAGCGCGCGGGCCATCTGACCGCCATCGAAATCGACCGCGATCTGGCGGCGCGCCTCACCGCCGACTTCCCGCCCGAACGCCTTGTGCTGCACGTCGCCGATGCCCTCGATTTCGATTTTTCCACCCTCGGCGACAAGCTGCGCATCGTTGGCAACCTGCCGTACAACATCAGCTCGCCGCTCCTGTTCCACCTCGCACGGTACGAGACGCATCTGTCCGATCTGCACGTGATGCTGCAGAAGGAAGTGGTCGCGCGGATGACCGCCGCGCCGGCCACACCCGACTACGGGCGCCTCACCGTGATGCTGCAGACCCGGTTCGCGGTAATGCGCCTGTTCATCGTCCCTGCCGGAGCGTTCCGGCCGGCGCCCAAAGTGGAGTCCGCCGTCGCCCGGCTCGTTCCTCTCGGCGCGGCCAAGCCGGCGCTGGCCGATGAAACGCTGTTCGCGCGGGTCGTTGCGGCGGCGTTCGGCCAGCGGCGCAAGACGATGCGCAACGCCGTCGCCGATATCTGCGACGCCGGGGCGCTCGAACGCGCCGGCATCGACCCCGGGGCGCGCGGCGAGACGCTGGCGGTTGCCGATTTCGTGCGGCTCGCAAACAGCCTCGCCGCGGCCTGATTGCCGCCGCCAGCCAAAGCGGGAGTCGCTAACCCCATTCCAGGTCGGGCCGCCGCAGCGGCGCCTCGATCCGCACCGTCTTTTGCCGCGACATTTCGCCGCGGAGGAGCGTCACGGCGTGCCGGGGCACGCCGAACGCGCCGGCGAGAAAGCGCAGCAGTTCGGCGTTGGCCTTGCCGTCGACCGGAGGCGCGGCAAGGCGCATCTTCAGCGCATCGCCGTGCGTGCCGGCA
>Ga0315273_10013531_pt1 | contig 10490 bp, 6 predicted proteins | sample YL17G02_0_MG_FD_205753 | JGI IMG/M metagenome (GOLD analysis project Ga0315273, IMG submission 205753) | Sediment microbial communities from Yellowstone Lake, YNP, Wyoming, USA - YL17G02_0 | ecosystem: Environmental > Aquatic > Freshwater > Lake > Sediment | place: USA: Wyoming | collected... | reverse complement strand
GATGGTCTTGCCGAACGACGAGAGCAGGTTCATCAGTCCCGATTTCTTGAGGGCATCGAACTCCATGCGTTCACTCGCTCCTTCCGTCCCGAGCGTTTGCGGGGAACCATCCTGTCGCCCCTGCGTGGTAGCACAGCCCACGGGGAACAGTATAAGGAACACGCCAGCGCGAGTCAACGGCGGCGCGCCCGAGTATGTAGTTCCGCCTTTAGGCGGCGTTGGTAGTTCCGCCTTCAGGCGGTCTGTCGCGGCCTCAGGCCGCGTTCCAACGAACCGCTCGACCACAGCCAATCAGAGAGGAACGCCTGAAGGCTCTATACATACGCCGCCTAAAGGCGGAACTACATGCTCCGACCATGACAGCCGCTTCCGCTTACCGCTCATATCGTCCGAAATGCTGGATCGCCGACATCATGAGCCGCATGCTCGTCAGCCGCGAGCCGTTGTCGATCGAGCCGGCCGTGGCGAAGACGAGGCCGCGCTTCTCGCGGGCCATCCCGAGATCCCGCAGGAACTCCGCGACGATCTTCTCCTCCTCGTTCCGCATCAGCGTGAACGGCGCGAGCTGGCCGTAGATCACCGCGTTCGGCATATTCTCGCGGATCTCCGCCACCGTGACCGTCGGCCCGAAGTTCGTCCCCGTCATGTCCAGCCGGCCGATAATCGGGAGCAGGTGGCTCATCGCCGAATCCGAGTGCTGGTAGCGGCTGTCCCTGGGATTCGGGCTACAGCGCTCGAAGACGCCCTTGAGGATCGGGAACCCGAACAGCTCGTACATCTCCGGCGTGAGCAGCGCGCAGTTGTCATCGGCCCACGAGAAGCCGTGGGGCGCCGTCTCCTGCGTATAGCCCGCCTCCTCGTCGAGCACTCGGGCGATCTCCAGCATCGACCGCAGGATCAGATCGCGGAAGCGGACGGCGAGCTTCGGGTTGTCGAGGATCAGGAAGATGAGATTCTCGACGCCATGGACCGACATGGCAAAGGTCACCGGCCCGCGCTGGCCGCGGTAGAGCGGCGGCTGGACGCCGAGCGCCGTGAGCCGCGCCTTCTCCTCATCCCAGTTCGGCGGCAGGAGGAAGCCGTGCAGCCCCTTCGCCAGCCGCTCCTCGACGCGGTCCAGGAGCGCCTTCAGCTCCTCCTCGTTGTGGGCCGACTGCTGGAGCCACCACGCATGCGAGAGCCAGATGTTCTTCGCCTCGAACACGTCGTGGAGGCCCTTCGTGCCTGGCCAGCGGCGCGCCGGATCGCCCCGCTGCTCGCTCAGCAGCCGCCGGCCGACGATCTGCTCCGCCTTGTCGTTGTACGCCTTGTTCAGCCCGATGCGCCATTCCTCATCGTGATCGTAGCGCCAGATATCCTCCTCGACGCCCAGCTCGTCGTAGACGCACTCGCTGGTCAAGCTGGCCCCGAGCGGCACCTGCGGGATGCTCTTCCCGAACGGATGCTTGCACGCTGCCTCCTGATCGGTCCAGAAACGCTCGACGTCGACCGGCGCCAGCCCGCCCTGTGCTCGGGTCTCCGCGACCAGGCGGGCAGGAATCTCCGAAGTCGGCCACGACGCGAAATGGTGCACAGGCTGACTCCGCAAAACGAGGCCGAGAAGAGGATCAACCGCGAAATACGCGAAAAGACGCGAAAGAAGAGAAGAAGGTTGAGACAGGATGAACAGGATACACAAGATGGGAACACGAGATCATGTGGCGAGGACCACGGAAACCTGGCTCATGATTCCGCCAGTAGTCCTCTCATTCTGCTTTTCTTGGTGAACCTGTCAAATCCTCTTTCTCCCCTTTCGCGTCCTTTCGCGTATTTCGCGGACTCTCTTCGGTCTTCGGCCTTTCGTTCGCGGCGGGGTCGGGTACGAGGCCCTGGTCGGTCAGACGGAAGGCGCGAGCGGGTAGCTCGCAGGCGGGCGTCTTGCCCATTGCGACCTTCAGGCGGCGGTTCGTCGCGTCCAGCGTCACAGTGTGCAGGCTCATCGACACGATAGGAACCCCCTCCGCGCCGCCGAGGTTCCACGAGAAGTCGAGTTTGCCCCGGTTGCCGAGCGCGAGGTCGCGGGCAGCCTTGATGCGGCCCCAATAGGGGTCGGCGTCACCGGCGCCCTCCTGGTAGAGCTTGAAATAGCTGTTCGCGCCGCCGACGAATCCACCCTCGGGCCGGCGGACGGCGATCCTCGCGTGGTCGAACTCCAGCAGCGCCCCGTCCGGCGGGGAGCCGGACGCGATGAGCATGTTCGTCGCACAGGCCCGCGGCCCCTTCTCCACCAGCGCGACTCCCTCGGCGACCGTCGACGCGCGCTCCGCCACGTAGCGTAGCATCGTGCACGTCGAGATGCCTTCGAGCGACTGGCTCTTCGCGCCGAACGCCGTCATGTTCGAGCAGACGACCCCTTTCTCGTTGAGCAGAGTCCAGCCGTTGAGCACGCCCGCCCACGTGACCGTGACGAACGGGATCCGGCCCCTCGGGCGGTGGTAGGCCAGCAGCGAGGCATATTCGCCGACGCCGTTGTCGATGTACTCGAAACTCCGCCCGACGAGGCACACCTGCTCCTTCGTCAGTGGCGGCAGGATGGCGAACGAGCAGCACATCGACGCGCTCCCCGGCCCCGTGATGCACCGCCTCACGTCCCCGAAGTACTGGAGCAGCACCAGATCGTCGTAGGACACCTTGGCCGCCGCGGCCACCGCCTTCAGTTCCGCGAGGAATTCCGGCGGCTGGAAGCGCTCCATCACCTTGCTTGCCGTGAGGATGTTCTGGCGGGCGTCGGGCTCCTTCGCGATCCCGTCGGTGATGATCGCCTGGACGACCCGCCGAACCGTCGGCCCCAGCAGCGTGCCGTAGGCCGTGCCCATCTCCTCCGGCGTCCCCTCGACCGAGACGACGGTATAGCCGTTGAGCGTCTCCAGCCGCCCGTGCGGCACAACGCTCGGCTCGGCGCTCAGACAGTTCGCCGCTGCGGCGATCAGCCACGCGGCTGCGATGCCTTTAGCCCCTCTTCGGATCATGGCAAACCCTCCTTTGGGTTGCGCATTATTCTACCACGATGTAGCGGGATTTCACCGCGGAGACGCGGAGATCGCAAAGAGGAGGGCGGACACAAGACAGACAGGACGTGGGACAAGGGAATGGGGACAAGGGAGTGGGAGCGGGATGGGAGGGCGAGGCCGTGTGGGCGCGAGGTGTGTTGGGAGGGCGAGGTGTCTTGGGAGGGCGAGGTGTCTTGGGAGGGCGAGGCTCCGGCCGAGCCGTCCTCTCTTCTCGTCGCACCGCTCTGCGGTGTGACGTATTCCCCAACGCTCCGCGTTGATTCCTCTGACTTCTCGCCCCTACGCTCCGCGTGGGGGCGCCTTGTGGGATGCTCCGCGTCCACCTCCGCCGCCGCGTGCGGCGGCCCCTCTTCTCGTCGCCACGCTCCAGCGTGGGGATGCCCTGTCTTGGACGCTCCGGCGTCCCTTCGTTCCCTCCTCTCGTCGCGAAGCTCCTGCTTCGCCATGAGTTCCGGTGTAGCGCCAGCATCCTGCTGGCTGTAGTGGCGGGCGCCCCGCCCGCACAACCGGGGCTATTCACAAAAGCGCCCCCGATCCAGCCGCCGGGACGGCGGCGCTACATGCGGCGGCAGGATGCCGCCGCGCCAGCCGCCAAGATGGCGGCGCTACATCGGCGCGAAGCAGGGACCTCGCGACGAGTCAGACGTGGCCGCACGCGGCTCGCGTGCGGATCCTGTCCCCTCTCCGACACGCGAGTTCGCCGTACGGCGAATCGCCACGCGCAGAGCAAGCAGGACCTTCCAGCGTCTCCCCGACCGATGTGGCTCACCCGGACACGATCTGGCTCACCCCGCGGAGGTGAGCCACATCGCGCAACGTGAGCCAGATCGTGGGCATGGAAAAGGGGTATCAAGGACCAGGTGTCACGACACGAACGGCGTTCGAGCACCCCCAGTATATGCCGCGCTCCTGCTCGATGTAGACGTAGCGCGGGTCCGCCGCGAGAGGCTCGCCCGCATCAATGCGGATTCGGGTGTCGGACCAGAAGACGATCGGCCGTGGGGCGGGGATCGGGTGCACGACCCTGTGGCCGAGCCGGTTCTGAATGTTCCAGTCCGCATGCTGGACGTCCAGCCGAGTCCCAAGGACCACGCTCTGGTGCACCCGGTTCGGGCCGAAGTGGATGCCCAGCACATCCACGCACCGGGCCTCCACACCGACATTGGAGAGGGCCGCGACGATCCGGTACGGGACCGGCCCAAACCCCTGCGTCAACTCGCTGTTGTACTCCCAAGGTGCGGGCTCCGTGGACCGGACGATGACCCGCCGTCCGTTGCTGCGGAAGTGCTCGTCCCTGCCGACCCTCACGGAGTACTCCCCGGCAGGCAGGTCATTCGGCAAGCGCGCGTGGACGTGGGGCTTCGAGATCTCCACGGGGCGAAGGGCCTGCGACGGAATCCCATCCGCGAGCAATAGGCCGGCCGGGGCGAGGATGACCTTGTCGAGGGACGGGTCTGGGAACGGGAAGTCCCCATACAGATCCAGGTCGCCTCCGGAACGGGCCAGCTCGGGATGGATCAGCCGGAGATAGGGTTTCAGGGCTTCTCGCGCGGGGAGGGGAGCCACCCCAGAGCCGGGCACCACCGTCACCGGGAATTCGTTCGACAACCTCCTCCAGTCGCCGGAGCTGGCGTCTCGGATCACCAGATGGTACTCATCTCCCACGAGCTGGGGCGAGCTGGTCAACAGCACCAGGATGCGCGTCGGGTGCCAATCCAGGATGGGAATCCGATGGGGCGACTCGCTGGGCGTGAAGTTGCCCACCCTGCCTCCGAGCACTCGCTCGAGATTGAGCACTCTGCCCGGACCCAGGCTGTACCCGAACCCCGTGCCCGTGATTCGGACGACGGAACCCAGCGACAGGCCCTGCTTCAGCTCCCCGTATGGACCATGCCACTGGTGAATCGGCCCGGCCGAGTGGATCACGGGCACGGGGCCGCCCGCCCCGGCCGGCGGCGCCTCCGCGGCGCAGAACAGAATCGCGAGGAACATGGTGAACGCCGCCGCCTTCTTCATTTTCGGGCCTCCTGAGTGTCTTGATCAAGGAAGGGCGATGGGGGTGATGCGCACGACGTTCGAGGCCGATGCCTTCGTGCGGGCGTCTTGCACGACGACGTAGACCGCGCCCTTCTCGATGAGCCCCTGGGGCTCGACGCGGATCCGGGTATCGGACCAGCTCACGACCTCGGGCAAGGGCAGGGACAGCAGCAATTCGTCTGGGATGGGGACGTGCGCGTCGATGTAATGCGCCTTCCTGGCCTTGAGCTGTGGTGCGGTCATGAGGACCACTGCCCGCTTGAACCCGTCCGGCGTCGTCTGGTTCGGCCCGAAATGGACGCCCAGGACATCGAGCTGCCGGCCTTCCGCGCCGACGTTACGGATGGCTGCGACGAGCTTCCACTCAACCGTATCGCCGCCGGGCAATGAGCTGGTGTTCTCCCACGCCGCAGGCGTCGTCGAGCGGATGATCACGCGTTTCACGTTGCTTCGGAACAGGTCCTTGACGACGGTAACGTAGTACTCCCCCGGCGGGAGCCCCTTCTCGGGCAGGCGCACTCGGGCGTGGTTGCCGGAGAGCTCCAGGGGCCGGAGCATTTGAGGCACCGTGACCTTGGGGGGAGCGCCGAGCGGGGACACGGCGGCCTTGTAGATCGACCGATCCGGGGCAGGGAAGTCGCCATAGAGGTCGAGTTCCTGTCCGGGAGAGGCCAGCTCGGGATGCACGAGCCACACGTAGGGCTTCCCTGCCTCTCGCGCGGCCCGCGCGGGAGGGACGGCTCGCACCGTCACCGTCACCTCATTCGAGACCCGGGCTTTCGGCCCGTCCCAGATCGCCAGATCGTGCTGCCCCGGCTGAGCGCTCGTCAGCCACACCTGAATGCTGTCCGGGCGCCATTCCACGATGGGGAAGGGGGTCCCGTGGTGCGGCAGCACAGGCTTCAGCGGGCGGCCGCGGCCATCGTCGCGCTCGCGATCGAGCGGGACGCCTGGCACGATGAACGCGACGACTCGCCCGTACGCGTGCTGGCCGAACCCCGAGCCGGAGAGGGTCAGGAGAGTGCCCTCCGCTGGATTCGGCGGCGCCACGGCGTCAATCTTGGGCTCGGACTTCCCGGCCTCGGATGCCCCCGCGGCCCAGAGCAAGAGTCCGCAGAACAGCATGAACGCCACCGTCCTCTTCATCTTGGAACCTCCTTGGGGTCGCCTGGTCATGCAGGCCCCCTGGGTTAGGCCGGCCCTGGTCCATCGCGTGTCGTGCCCGGCCGTTACGGCTGCGTGACGCGCACGGCGTTCGAAGACCGCTCCGGGTTGGTGCTCCCGATGATCGCGTAGTCCGCTCCCTTCAGCCAGCTCGCCTCCTGGAGGCGGATGCGGATTCGTGTATCGGACCACAAGATGACCTTGTCGGGCCAGGTCTCTGGGTACAGGATCGAGCCGCGGTCATTCTGGTGGCCTATGTTGTGCTTGATCTGCTCGAGATACTTCTCGGTCTGGAGCCGCACCCATCGGTCCGACTGGTTCGGGCCGAAATGGTAGCCCAGGATATCGACGGACAGTTGCTCGACGCCGACCTTCGAGACGGCCGCGACCAGCCGCCACGAGACCGCGCGGCTGGTGCCCTCCAACATGCTGGTGTACTCCCACTCCGCGGGCTCCGTGGAGCGGACGATGATCCGCCGTCCGTTGCTGCGGAAGTGCTCGTCCCTGCCGACCCTCACGGAGTACTCCCCGGCCGGCAGGTCCTTCGGCAGGCGCGCGTGGACGTGGGGCTTCGAGATCTCCACCGGGCGAAGGGCCTGCGACGGAACCCCATCCGCGAGCAATAGGCCGACCGGGGCGAGGATGACCTTGTCGAGGGACGGGTCCGGGAACGGGAAGTCGCCATACAGATAGAGGCTGTCTCCGGGACGGGCCAGCTCGGGATGGATCAGCCGGAGGTAGGGTTTCAGGGCTTCTCGCGCGGGGAGGGGCGCCACCGCATAGCCGGGCAGCACCGTCACCGGGAACTCGTTCGACTCCCGGAATCTCACCCAGTCCTTGGAGCTGGAGTCTCGGATCGCCAGACGGTACTCTCCCTCCGCGAGGGGGGGCGAGCCGGCCAACTGCACCAGGATGCGGTTTGGGCCCCAATCCAGGATGCGGAGCCGGTGGGGCGACTCGCTGGGCGTGAAGTTGCCCGCCCTACCTCCGAGCACGCGCGCGAGAGAGAGCGCTCTGCCCGGACCCTCGCGGTCCCCGAACCCCATGCCCGTGATCTGGACGACGGAACCCAGCGACAGACCGCTCTTCACCTCCCCGTTAGGGCCATGCCACTGGTGGAGCGGCCCGGCTGAGTGGATCACGGGGCCGCTCGCCCGGGCCGACGACGCGCCCGCGGCCCAGACCAGGACTGCCGAAACCACCACGCCGAACCGCTGCCACTTCTTCATCGCACGGCCTCCTTGAGATGCCCGTCGGGCATCTCAGATTGGCCCGGCCCTGATTTCCTACCATCCTACTGCACACACCGTCCGCCTGCAAGATCGGATGACCCATCCCAGAGCGGCGGCCCGCCAATCCGGCGGGACGCGAAGGAGGAGAAAGAAGCCAGCCGATCCTTGTCCGCATCCTCATGGACGAGCGACGGCAGATATCCTTCAATCCTCTCGCCCGCAATCCAGGTGGTTGGCCCTCCTCTCGCTGACCCGCGCCCACCTCCGCCGCCGCGAGGCGGCGGCCCCTCTTCTCGTCGCGAAGCCCCTGCTTCGCGATGAGCCTCCCGGAAGCTCCAGCTTCCGTCTTCCTTCCTCGGGCCGGCGGCGCCCCTCGGCCACGCGGCGATTAGGAGGGCAAGAGCAAGCGGGAGCTTGCAAGACGCCATCGCGAAGCAGGACTTCCGCGACGAGTTCCGATGTAACGCCAGCATCCTGCTGGCTGTTGCGCGGGCGCTATTGTGAATAACCCGCGCAATCGGCGGCAGGACTTCCAGCCCCGATCCAGCCGCCAAGATGGCGGCGTTACTGGGGCGCGAAGCAGGAGCTTCGCGAAGAACACAGCAAGAGCCAGCGACCCGCGGCCTCATTGGCCTCTCAGGATACTCCGGCGGGCGGGGAAGTCACGAGGAATCCGCGCGGGAAAGGCCGAAGAGGGGTCCGCGAAACTCGCGAAAAAGGCGCGAAAGAAGAGGGAGAATAGAAGGTTCGGGCAGGATGAACAGGATTCACAGGATTGGAATGGGAGAAGCTGCGCTCAACCCAGTCCGATCTGATCCGGTCTGATCCGGCCCGATCCTATCCTGTCTATCCTGTTTGTCCTGTCCAAACCCTCTCTGTCTCCTTTCGCGTCCTCTTGGCGCGTTTGGCGGACCGTCCGCGACTGCGTCTTCAGAGTGATGCGGCCCGGCTGCACGCGGGCCGCGCCCGATCAGGGCTGCGGGTCCACCACGGGAACTGCGTTCGAGCAGCGCTCGTTCTTCCCCGGGAACCTGATGTACACGAAATGCGGCCCCGTCTGCTTCTCCGGGCCTCGGTAGAGGTTGACACGAATGCGGGTGTCAGACCAGAACGTGCCGGGTCCACCCAGTGCGGCAGGCACCGGGTAGAGGGGCGCGCCGGGGTCGTTCGCGTGGCGGAGGCTCTGCTTCTGCTGTTCGAGCTGCAGCGGGGTATTGAGGGACACGAGGCGGGCCCCCTCGCTCGGGCCGAACCCGCGGCCCAGGATGTCCATGAACTGGCCCCCCGCGCCGAGCTTCCAGACCGCCGCGTCGACCCGGCAGGGCACGGCGCCGCTCCCTTCCAGATGGCTGGTGGACTCCCATGCCGCGGGCTGGGTCGTGCGGATGATGAGGCGCTTGGTGTTGCTCTGTTGGACAGCGGCCAACTCGAACCTCAGGAACCACTCGCCCGGAGGCAGCCCCTGGGCGGGCAGCCGCAGTCGGGCGTGGGGGCGTGTGACCTCCAGTGGGGCCGGGAGGATCTGCGGCGGCACCTTGTCGATCGCCAGGCGCCGGCCAGGGCTGAGCACTGCCTTGTAGGTGGTCCGGTCAGGAGACGGGAAGACGCCGTACAGGTTGAGTTCCTCTCCCAGCATGCACAGCTCGGGGTGGACGACGTGCAGGTACGGCCTGCCCAGCTTCGTGGTGTCCCGCTCATTGGGGTCCTTCTCCGCCTCGCGGCCGGCCCGCGCGGGCGGCGGAGCGGGAAGCACGGTCACCGCGACCGAGTTCGACTCCTGCAATCTCACGAAAGGATTGTCGGGGAACTCGCGCAGGCCGAGTTGGTAGGCTCCGGGCGGGCAGTCGGCGACGAGCGCCAGGATACGGGTCGGCTGCCAGTCCACGATGGGGATAGGGCGGCCCGGCACGCCCGCCCTCATCAACAGGACGGCACGGCCTCCCTCCGACCTGAAGTCGGACCCGGAGATCGTCACCAACGTGCCTTCCGCGATGTCCTTGGGGTCCACCCAGTTGATGTGGGGGTCTCGCACCTCACCGGACCGCGCCGCGTGGGCCGAAAAGAGGATTGCCCACGCCAAGCACCACCGCGCCCATTTCTCCATCGCACGGCCTCCTTGAGACGCCCGTCGCGCATCTCAGATTGCCCCGGCCCTGACTGCCTATATGCTCATGGACGAATCACGCCCGATATCCTTCAACCCGCTCGCCTGCCTCATGTCGCCTGTGGTGCGGCAAAGGACTCGCAGGGCAACAAGCAGTGACCTGCGGCCCCCTTGGCCTCTGAGGATACTCCGGCGGGCGGGGAAGTCAAGAGGAATCCGCGGGGAGAAACAGGAGGAGGCCAAGATGGGTCCGCGAAATCCGCCGTACGGCGGACGAAAATGACGCGAAAAAGGCAGAAGAGGGTTTCGACAGGATTAACAAGATTCACAGGATGGGAGTCGGAGAAACCGGCTTCCAGCCAAACCAATCCCATCTTATCCTGTCCATCCTGTTTATCCTGTCCAAGCCTCCTTGTCTTCTTTCGCGTCTTTTCGCGTATTTCGCGGTTGGGCATCCTCTCCGGCGGAACCTTCGTTGATGCGGTCCGCCTGTCCCACGGTTCGTAATCCTCCGGAGAAGAAGGGACGCTTGGGCAAAATGATTGTCGGCAAAATGATAGGAGAAGTCGGCTCTGGGTCTGGATCATTCTGCCCCCATCATTCTGCCTGACCTCTTTGGCCTTCTCCGGTTCCCATTCCCCTGCCCCCCATTCCGCTGCCAACCCTCTTCCGTCTTTGGTGGTGATACAGGCCGCGATCATTCTATCTCGTCATGCCCTTTTCCGGTCTTCCCCATTCCGTGTCGTCGGTGGCCGCTCTTCGTCTTCTTTCGCGTCCTTTCGCGTATTTCGCGGTTGAGGATCTTCTCTTGGCTGTTATCTTCCTTCGCGGAGGGCGGCGAGCAACTCGGCGATGTTGAGGGCTTCGAGGGCTTCCATGCGTTTGCGCTTGGCGACGAAGTGC
>Ga0315273_10013530_pt1 | contig 10490 bp, 8 predicted proteins | sample YL17G02_0_MG_FD_205753 | JGI IMG/M metagenome (GOLD analysis project Ga0315273, IMG submission 205753) | Sediment microbial communities from Yellowstone Lake, YNP, Wyoming, USA - YL17G02_0 | ecosystem: Environmental > Aquatic > Freshwater > Lake > Sediment | place: USA: Wyoming | collected... | reverse complement strand
TGCGACGAGTTCGTAAGGATAAGCCCTTTTTATTATTAGGTTTCTGTCTTTTAAGACGAGGTTCGAGCCGAGAATTTTTAAAAAATCGCGTTTGGCGCTGGGGTTTCCTTGCCAAGCGACAGAACCCGCCCTATTACAAGTAGTTACGAGCTCCTTCGCCGGTTCGAGCCACCCGCCGCCTGTTTTCTCTATCTCGCCAAGCCGCTCCTGCAAATCTTTCTTTTCGTTGAGCAATTTCGCTTTCTTTCGTTGATATTCTTCTTGAGAAATTTCCTTTGCTATGTAGAGATCAATCAATCGTTCAATCTTCTCATCGAACTCCTTTAGTTTATCGGCGGCTTGGCGAGCGATAAAGGAAGAGGCTTTGCCTTCTTCCTGTGCTAATTCTTCAAAGCGGTTAATAATTTTCTCTTTAGCCTTATTGTCTATAAATACTTTTAAAATTGCATTGTTAATCTGCTCAAGCAAAGCCTCTTCCCTAAGATACTTTTGCGAACAGTCGGTAATCTTTTTTGTGCAGCGGTAATAAATATGTCCTTTCTTAAGTTCAGCGGTAATACTTGCGCCACATTCACCACACTTTATAAGACCAGTAAAAGAAAATTTTATTTTACCTTTCTTCATCGGCTTTGCTTTCTGCTCTAAGACCTCCTGAACATTATCGAAAATTTTCTTAGAGACAAGCGGCGGGTGGCTCGCCTCGTATTCTTCGCCCTTATAAATCATATGTCCGTAATAAAAAGGATTCCGTAGCATCTTTGCCAAGCAACTCTTGAAGATAGGCTTGCCCGCTTTCGCAGTTAAACCCCATCTGTGTACTTCTTTTAATAACTCCTCAAGCGAATAATTGCCTGTGGCGTATAAATCGAACGCCTTATAAACAAAACGTGATTTTTCCGGGTCTGGTTTTACAGTATGGGTTACTACGTCGTTGTAGTAGCCGAGCGGCGCACAGCCAGGCCATTCGCCACGGCGCAGTTTTTCGCGTAAACCACGCTTAACATTCTCGGAAAGATTATCCACATAATATTTACTTTGTCCGAAGGCGATAGATAACATGAATTTTCCTTGCGCTGTGGCGTCAAAACGATAAGTGGGGAAACGTAGATCAGTAATTTTTTCGGTATCTATCAAATAAATAATCTTTCCACCATCAATTGAGTTGCGGGCAAGCCTATCCGGATGCCAAGCGAGAATACCATTAGCGAAATTTTTCTCTATTTGGCTCAACATAAAAGAAAATATCGGTCGCCCTGGCTCTTTGGCTGTCTTTGCTTCAGTGAATTCATCAACAATCTCTAATTTTTCTCGCTTGGCAAACTCGCGCAGTTCGTTTATCTGCGATTCAATAGACAATACTTGCTTATCTTCAACGTCGGTGGACTTGCGGGCGTAAAGAAAGAATTTCGTCATTTAAATTGTTCCTTTACTTTGGGGCGGGTGAAGTAATAAACGGAACTAACCGAAAGCAACATAAGTGAAAATGATATTAACAATATAAATAATCCCTTTAGAGGAAGACCATACTGGGGGTATTTTTTTATAATCAAGGGAAGTGCTGCTATATTTGCAACAGAAATAAAGATAAAAAGCAATATATCCCAAAGTAAAAGACAATTCTTTGCAATTTTCTTTCGATATATAACGCCTATACTAGAAAAAATAATTGAAATACTAACAAGGAACATATCAAATATCCTTGTATTAGAACCATAGTTTGTAAGAATAAATAATATGGGCAATAAGCTTAACATATGCAGCATGGCGAATATCATTATACCGTCTATATTTTTCTTCTCCATCTTTCCTCCTTTTGGCCTAATTATAACACGCTGTTCTGTCGCTTGGCAAAGTAAATTTTTGAGGTCTCGATTAACCTCAAAAGTTTTCTTATTCGCCGAAGGCGAAAAAGGAAACCCCAGCGCCAAACGCGATTTTTTAAAAATTCTCGGCTCGAACCTCGTCTTAAAAGACAGAAACCTAATAATAAAAAGGGCTTATCCTTACGAACTCGTCGCAAAAATAAGCCCTCCTGATAATTGGCTCCCCGCACTGGCTCATGGAGACCGTCTTCCGGGTGACCTTCCAGCTACCGTCAAGACTGCCTAAGCCCCCAAAGCCCCGACCGACTTACCAGAATCCCATCTTTAGGGCCAAGGAATACGCCCGGATGATCGAGACCGGCCAAGCCAAGAACGAAAGCGACCTTGCCCGTAAGATAGGCGTTTCCCGAGTCCGGGTGTGCCAGTATGTCCGCCTTTTGAGTCTGGATGACTCGGTTATTAAGGCCCTTGAGCAATTAGGCGACCCGCTGACAGAGCGGGTGATCACCGAACGATGCTTGAGGCCCTATTTGCGGAAAACTCCCAAAGAACAGATAAAAATCTATACGATGATCAAGACCTACAAAAGACTATAAGGCAACTTCGACCTTTCCGCAATTCGGAATACGGTCGATAAGCAAAACCTGCCGAAATGACTTCATCTTCTCGGAGTCGAGCGGAGTGCGATCACCGCCAATGAGCCATAATACCGCTTTAATAAACTGCTCATGACTAAAGACCGCAACGTGTCGATGCTCAAGCCGTTTCAATTTATCTATTGCCTGATGAGCCCTATTGATGAGATCAGAGAAACTTTCCGCACCTTCACCATCACAATAAAAAGGATCACACCTATCCCAATACGCTTGCACCATTGGCAGTCGCTCCGATGACGTTGTATTCTTGCATTTTGCCGGAGACAAATAAGTAAACTCGTGAGTGTCCCATTCCTCGTGCGGTATTTCGCTGAACCTTTTCAGAGCGGGTGATGCCGTTTGTTTTGTCCTAATATACCGGGACGTTACGACCAGAGAAGGCTTAGCCGACAAGCTCAATGCCAACGCTTCCGCCTGTGCAATGCCTTGCTTAGATAGCGGTATCGTGGCGGGATCGGATGACCGTCCACCGGCGTTTGACTCGCTTTCCGCATGGCGTATAAATAATATCTTAGTTTTCACTGCACTGACCGCATTATGCTTCATCATGGCGTTCAAAAAAGTATTTCATCCTTTTGTTGAAATCGGCCATGTCATATTTGAAAGACACGGTTTCCATAAACCTTTTTACAATGGGCAAATCTTCTAAGTCATTTATAAATTGATTTATGCTCTTTGTCCGTTCTTTTTTGTTCAAATCAGAGAAAAGAACAAGCTCGTTATATTTGCGAATGTTCTTCATCAAAAAGCCAGAGATATAATCAGCGACATCCATCCGCACACCGCTGTTTTTACATATCTTCTGCATGATCTGCTCGAAATTGTTCGCCTTTGTAACAAAGTCAATCGCATATCTTAAATCTTTATTTAACCACCGTGACGGCCCGCCATGTTCACCGCTTTCAAGTTCGCCCCGCCAATCGTACTCATAGAGCATAACCGCAACGATGATCCCTAAAAATGACAGCTCCCATCGTTTAAATGCTTCTTTATGGGTAAATTTGATTAAGCCTGCGTCTCTAAGGGATAGCGATGCGAATCGAGTGTTAGTTACGCACCTTGTAACGCCCGTCTGCGTTTTCTGAAAATCATACGGTGTCATATTCATGCGTATTTCCCTGTTGAAGCTATGAATCAAAGTTAATATCTTTTGCTGTTTCTGGAAGGTTAGCAACAAATAGGTTATCAGCGGTATTTGAAGCGTTGACGGATTTAAAAATCTCCTGCAGTCGTGCTGTGTTACTTTTTCGGGAAAAGACAGCATTTCAACGGAGTTGTCAGCGTTCAGCTTCCATTCAGTCTGTAAGAAATTTTCAAGCGGTATGGCATTTTCATCATAACCGAAATAAAAACGCACCGCTTCGATAATGCGTTCTAAGCTATCCAGCTTCGCCTTAAACCGATCCTGTTTTAGATATTCTTTGGGTATTACAATGCCGGATTCAATAAACCGCTTCAATTGTTCTTTGCTATTTTTGTCCATAAGGATTATTTCACAGCAAAATTGCTATTTTAACACCTGAATAAATTCGGCAACGACCTTAAAATCTTCGTCGGATTCACCTTTCAGCACAATGGTGTCATGTTTCTTATTCAGCGGTATCAATTCTACTCTCTCATTGAGTTCACCCGGTTTATTGCTCTTATAACTTTTGTATTTTTTCACCGTATAACGTCCGCCATTATCAAGATCGTTAATACTGTGGTGCTGGACGAGGACAATCTTGTCATTTCTTGCACCCACAACATCCGCCCGAAATAAACAATAATCTCCGTCGTTAATTCTCGGCTCCATTGAGTCGCCCCTAACCTGAGAAACAAATCTTCTCGTGTCCTTGTCTTTCAATCGCAAGTTTTTAACATCAACCCATCGTGAAATCTTGCCTTCTCGTCCATCGCCGAATTTCCCACAGGCCGCTTCTAATGTATAAACTGGTAGGAAATCAATATATTCTTTCTTGCCGGGAGGGACAACATCGCTAAAAAATAAATCGGATTTTTCTTTTTCTATTTCTTTAGAGCCTATGATTCGCTCAAACGCCTCTCTAAATTCTTGCTTCTTCAAAACCTCATTATAGAACGGCAATCCAACAAGACGGTATTTGTCGGATTCAAATAAATCAATTATCTTGAAGTGGCTCTCAATCTCTTTGAGAAAATCCTCTTTCCACTGGTCGGTCTTTATCAAATGCTGACCTTTAGGCTCAACGAATAACTGAAAGGACAACGCTTTTTTTGTATCCTTCTCGGTGAGGAATAATACAAAGTCCGGCTCAACGGCTTTGCCATCAGAGAATCGGTATATTTTAAATACACGCTCATTCCGCAAGAGGTAAATGTTCGTATATTTCTTTTTAAGCTCATCCATTGCGTGCTTGACAAACTGGACAAAATACTTTTCCTCGGACGTCCCGTAATTCTCATCATACATATACCAGTCGTGATCTTTAAGATGTAACCGCAGATCGTCTCTGGTCGTTTCGCTCATAGCGACACCATATTGCTGGTCTTCGCCTCCGATTAGAATCTCACTCGTTTTTGTCGACTCAACCACCTTGCAAATGCTGTGCCCCTTAAATTCTTTTGTCCCGATATATTCTGTCGTGCTGGCCTCGATCTTACCGGCTAACTCCTTGAAAGCATCCAATGCAACTTCATACTTGTCATGATTGTCGATATTATTCAACCTGTCCTTTAATCCATAAATCTCGATGTCAACCTCGCCAAGATAATTATCAGAAGTCAAAAATTCATCCACAGACTTTAAAGAAGGAAAATACTGCTTTAGATTGGAAAACCGATAAAATTCAACTTTATCCAAAGCCTTCCTGCTTATATGCTTCTCAATACGGTTAAACTTAAACGTCCGTTTATCCAAATCCTGATCCTGTTCCCCGTTTACCGTTATGCCGTCAAAAACGGCTGTTTCTTTAGTTTTGCCAGTCCTGAGCTTGTGCTTAAAAATAGTCTCGGATACAAGGTCGTGCATACGTTTGACCTTTTCCCGGGTATTTTCTTTCTGTTCGTTGATAAAAAGGAGACCGTTCTTCCAAAACTTCGTATTTTTAATAATGTCTTTAATTGAGACGGTTATTATTTTTCGTTTCTCATCCGGAGGGGTAATCCCGCTTTTAACGAGTTCCGATTTAATCTCAGCAATATAGCGGGAGTCGTTAAGGCTGTGGTAGTGAAGCTCCTCTAAAACTCTTAATTCACTATTTATGTCTTCATCGTATTTGCGCTTAAATCTATCCTGACCTTTTTCGGTAACAAAAGGATAATACCTCGCACCACGCCCGATAAGCTGGGCCTCTGAAATGGTCGTTCCTCCGGCCTTTCGGCCAACCTTGCGAGAGCTTACGTCACGGCTTTCATAGAGCCTAACTATGTCAAACAGATTGAGGACATCCCATCCCTCATTAAGCATATTGACAGTAAAAATAACCCGGGTTTCATTATGCTCAGCCTCAAGGGTATTTACCTTGATCTGCTTTTCATCGCTGTCGGCCTGCGAATTGACCGCAATACACTTTTCCTCTGAAAAATCGGATTTAATTTCCCGGACTAAATTCTCATAGGTTATGCCGTTATCCTTGAAGAATGTAAAAGCCTTTTTAATAATTCCGTTACTGTTACTCTTTTCAATATTTTTAATATCTCCGACCTTGAGGCTTTTAATCATTGCCTTAAATTTCTTCTCGGCGTTCTCGGACTGGGCAATGGTCTTTTGGGATTTAACCAAAATAACCGGCTTAAGCTGGATTTTATGTTTCTCGGCAACCTTACGCCTATATTGGCTCAAAATAACCGCCTGCAAGGCCCTCTCCATGAGATCAAGGTCGGACTGCATAATCTGGACATCCTTGGAAAACCTATCCTCCCGAAATTCCTTCAAGGTGTATTGATAAATAATCTTATTCTTATATTTCTCAAATATGTTTTGATGCTGTTCGACCGTTGCCGTGTATTCAAGCAATACGTTTGCCGGATTAACATTAAAAATATCTATGACTGTTTTCTCCCAGCATTTCGTTTCCTCTTGTTCAACCGGACTCAACCGATCTAAATTCCTTGTTAACACATTTATATGATGGGCTTCATCTGACAGAAAAATGATTTTCTTATTCTTGAAATCTTCAAGCGTGATGGCGTTCTCCTGCGGAGTCCATATCCGGGAATGAAGCCCTTGAATGGTCGTAAAAAGGATATTGATACTGTTCTGATTAACGCCTTCAAAATTATCAACTTCCTGAATTTGTACTTCCTTGTCATTAAAAACAACCTTCTCCGCAAAGAGATATTTCGGCGATGCTTTATCCAGAAAGTTCGCCTTGGTCTTTCGTATTATGGTCGTGCTATTAACAAAGAAAATGAAATTGCGATAGCCGAGCTTGTAGAGGTAAAGAATATTCGACGCCATCAAAAACGTCTTACCGCTTCCAGTCGCCATATTAAAAAGCAGGTGAATAGGAAGCGCCTTGTCTGGGTAATCGCTCAGATAGTAAAGAAGCCGAGCAATAGCTTCTCGCTGATATTCTCTGATCGAAAAACGCTGATTAAGGTTTTTAACAATATGATCCGGGAGGACTTTATATTGTTTAAGAAACCCTAATTGCGAAACGGAATTTAATTTTTCAACTAACGTCTGACCATTTGCCATATTTATACAACCGTTTTATAAAAATCCTTATTGAGCTTTTTATCGTCCGCACTGACTTTATAAGTAGCGTCGTCGATCTCGCTTAAATTAACGTAAAGATGATTCTTATCGAGGCATTCGCACAAGGCCTGCTTTTGCTCACTGAGTGGCAACTTCTCAAATTCATTTTCCTCAAATTTCGTCAAGTCAACGTCGTAACGTAAGAAGGCTTCCTTTTTCATCTTTTCATAAATATTCAAGAGCTTGCGTGAGGTGTCGGCTTCTTGAATATCTGTTATGTATTGATCGTTCCATTCCATAAGCTCGACATAGACAAACGATCCGCCACCTTTCCAATTTGCAAGTTTCGATATACCGCCATCCTCTCCCTTAATAACTTTTTTTAACCTTTCAACAGCAACGGTCTTTATATAATCCATTTGTTCAATCCCGATAAACCTTCTTTCTAATTTCATACACGTCGTAGCCGTTGTCCCCGATCCAAGACAAAAATCCATCACAAAATCGTCCTTGAGAGTAGCCATCTCAATAATTCTTTTCATTAAAGTTTCTGGCTTCGGATAGTCAAATATTTTTTTACCGAACAATTTTCGTAAATGCTTTGTTCCTAATTCAGAATTGACGTCCTTATCCCACCAAACACTTCTTGCCATCCTCGTGCTTTTCCTATATTTTTCAACAATTTGATACCTGCCATCTTCCATTTGTCGAGCACAGATATTTTTATTTAATTCCTTGAGTGATAATTCTTTTCCCCAACGCCAAACAGTTTGTATCCCCTGAGATTTAGCGGGCCATACTTCTGACCACCCCTTTTTTGAATCAAGCGCTATTTTATAAAAGCCATCTTCGTTTTCAGATTTTTGATCAACGTAAAACGGATAGACTAAATTCGGACGATTCCCCTCATTAAATCTTGTATTACGATTGCGTAACTCTCTAATATCAAATCCGCCGTGCTCGTCCTTATAATCAAATTCTTTATTTGGACGCTCTAAATCATAAAGCGCATATTCATCTTTATCTTTTGCATAGACATGAACAAATTCATGCATATTCGCAATTCCGCCATAATCCCGACCACGAGGATTATTAACAGTCGTGATTGAATCTATATAGTTTTCACGACCGAATATTTCATCCATTATAAGTTTTAAATGGGCGTTTTCATTTTTGTCGCAGTGAACAAAAATCAATCCCTCCTTTGCAAGATATATACTGGCGACCTCTAACCTGTTTTTCATAAAAGTCAACCAAGATGAATGATTGAAGGAATCGTTATATCCAAAACTATCTCTCCCAGTGTTGTATGGCGGATCGATATAAATAAGTTTTACCTGACCTCTGAATTTCTGCTTTAAGCAGTGCAGAGCAAGAAGGTTATTTCCTTTAATGATTAAGTTATCCTTGGCGTTAAATTCTGTAAGTTTATGTTCGCCATGGCTGTCATATTTCTTAAAATTCGTCAAGACTTTCGGCTCAAACAGCCTGTCTATCTCATCTGGGGAAAGCGTTTCATTGTAAAAAATTTCATTACGCTTTTGATCCTCTTTGTCCTGACCGCCTTCAAGCACGCAATCCTTATACGCCCATGCCACAACAACGTCGCCTTTTTCTTTCAAATAGTCGCCGTTTGTCATCAATCCGATTTTATTTTTGAAACTGGTAAACGAATCCGGAAGAAATTCCTTATTGTTAACAAATGCGATGAATTTATCCTTGTCAAAAACGAGAACCTTTTCTTTTTTAACGAACTGTTCCATGAAGAAGTGCTCTTTTGCCTTATTATCAGAAAGAAGCAATTCAATAAGGGACTGGTCGAGCTTGAGAGCTAACTCGGTGAGTTTGTTTTTAAGCAGTTTTCCATCAGCGAATATTCGTTCGTCTTTCTGAAATAATTTCGTTAAATCATTCATTAAGTTTTGCATTTTTTAACCCCTTTATTCTTCAAATACTTCTCTATCTGATATTGTTGAATTTTGCTCGGCCGGGTCTTGTTATTAAGCCATCGATTGACGGTGACAAAAGACACACCCAGCTGTCCTGCGAGAACCTGCTGGGTGATCTTGTGTTCTAAGCGGTAGGAATCGAGCTCTTTCACTAAATCCATATTTAACATTTTATATCACCTTATAAATAAAGCAAGAACATTCGTATTTTCAAAGATGACATGATAGGGATTGAATGGACTGGCTCAAAGGCCGGGCTGATGCTGGCGGGAATTTCTCTGAAAAAAAGAATTATTTTTGTTGAATTGACCACGACATGACATTTTAAAATTTTAAATCACTGACAGACTGCGCCTCGCCCGACCCGCACCCGACACCCCCTTCCAAGGACCCGTAAACTCAAAATGCGGTTTTTACCAAAACAAAGCCATCTTAGCGCATAGATTGAAGCCGTTTTAAGAGAGCAAGATTTTGCAGGATAGAACGCTGGACAGCTTTCTCATACTTGATGACCTTCTCGTAAGTGTCACCGGCTGGCAGACTGCTGGTCTTAACGACCACTTCCTCGGCATACTTATTCTTGAGCTTTTCCTGTTCAAGCTCAGCGATCCGTTTCTGGTAGTCTTTATTCTGCTTTTTAAGGCATCCGATTAAGTCCTCGGAGATGTCTGCGTCCGTATAATCGGCGTTCTTGAAGATCGTCCGCAACTGCTCAAAGCCAAGCTCGCCTTCCTCATACTGGGTGTATTCGTCCGCATTAAGAATCTTCTCCTTGATGGCCTCCGTAATGGTCTTCAGGTCTTCTTCGATGTCGCTTTCAAGGCCATCGCCCGACCACTCGGGCTTGTCAAAGGTGACAACGCCTTTCTTGAGAGCCCTGATATAGCGGTTATTCCAGTCGACAAAGCCCTTTTGCTCGGCAATTTCCTCGTCAATCTGCTCATTTTTCCTGTGTTCTTTTTTGCCTTCCCAGTCGGCCTTGCCGTAATAGTCGCTTATGGCCATATCAAGAAACTTGCGAATACTACCGGACTCAAAGCGTAATACCCGGCGCAGACGCCAAAAATCCACCGCAATCTTTTCAATCAATATACATTCCATCTGACCTTTAGGGTTAAGGCTTGCGATAAGACCGTCTAAAAGCTCGTTATACTCCTGCTGATCTTCCTTGCCATCGCCTGACGTGATAATCAAATCCCGGGCGAAGATACCATGCTTAACGGCGTTCTGCGATACAAGGGCCTTGCCCTCGACTGTCACCGGCCCCGTTGACACTAAAGCGTTCTGCTTGTTTGCTTCGACCTGCTTTTCCGTAGTCATTTTTGCCCCCTTTATAGATATTTAAGCCCTGCCTTTATGGCAAGTAAGCTCTTGGATGAATTTTTACTGTTCAAATACGACA
>Ga0315273_10013528_pt1 | contig 10491 bp, 11 predicted proteins | sample YL17G02_0_MG_FD_205753 | JGI IMG/M metagenome (GOLD analysis project Ga0315273, IMG submission 205753) | Sediment microbial communities from Yellowstone Lake, YNP, Wyoming, USA - YL17G02_0 | ecosystem: Environmental > Aquatic > Freshwater > Lake > Sediment | place: USA: Wyoming | collected... | reverse complement strand
CGCCGTGTCAGCGATTGTCTCGCCACGGCCTAGCTGTATGTCATTCTGGTTCAGATAGATGGCGTGGCCGCCCATCTTCGAAATGCCCGTCTCGAATGATACCCGCGTGCGGAGCGAGGGCTTCTCGAATATCATGGCGAGCATCTTTCGGTCCATGACTCGCGAGTAGAAACCGGAGTTCTTTTTTATGTCCAAGGCTAGTTTGATAAGTGAATGTATCTCGTCCTTTGAGACGTCTCGGATAGAAATCAAATGCTTATCCACTGGTTAATTAGAGGGGGTAAAAATATAAATTGGTTTGCCACCTGCTTAAGAGATTTTGTCCTCTATGCGGGCCACGCGCTTTGCAAGCTTCCTCATCTGGCTCTCTATATCTATGAGCTTCTCCTGGTTCTCTTTCACTATCTCCCTGAAGCTCTCCTCGTCCAAGTCGCGCTTGTAGTACTTGGACTTTGCTATGCGGATTTTCTCTTCCAGGTCTGCCTTCTGCGATTCCAGGCGCTTAAGCTCCTCGTTATCAGGCTGCTCGGATTCTCTCTCTTTTGGGAGTGGTACTGGTCCAGAAGACCTACTGCTTTTTCGAAGCACGAAGAAGATCACTATAAGAGTGCCTACTACCCCGGCGACGAGCAAAAGCAGCGGGAGCAGGTCTGTAGATTGCCCAACCCCGGTCTGCGGTGTGCCTGGCTTGGGTGGCTTCGCCACAGCCTGTATTGGCTCGAGCATAATGATCTTGGAGACTGTAGTTTCACCTGTTATCTCTATGGAGTCACTACTACCGTCGAATTCCGTGTAACCTGCGGCCTCGATAGTCACATAGTAGGTGTCTGCGGGCAAGCCGCTAAAGGCTGCTGTGCCATCTTGGGTACTGGTCTCTGCAATAAGGGTAGAATCCTTGCGCATGAGTCGCACAACCGCATCTTTGATTTGGGCCCCTGACGCCGCATCTTTGACCGAGACGGAAAGCATGCCTGGTAGGCAGTCTTCGGGGCATGCCGCATAACTTTCGTCTACATCACAGATGCCATCGCCGCAAACTGCGGCGCCATTCGTCGGGGCTTTCCCATAATCGATTATTGTTGTTTGATCGTAGTCAGAGCTCCATGATGCAAGACTTGTTGCTCCAGTTTCACTCGAACATTCATCAGCCCCCTCATCTGCCGGGCAGACTTCCAAAACGGTTTCTTTTCCGGCTTCAACTTCGACACCCTTAAACATTATCTTGCCGCTGGGGCACAACATGCAACCAGTGCCAGTGACATAGAAGTTGTAGACGCCAGGCTCCAAGTCAAAACTCGGCGAGGACGAGAGTAGGCCTGGGGAGTCCTGTGTCAATGTGTACCCAAATTCATAGGAAGTGCAATCTTCGTCAGAGCGGCCCTTGCAGTCGTAGACGAACGGGCCCAACCCGGCCTCGCCCTTCTGCTTGTTCTTGTAAAGGTTGACTGTAAGCTTGCCTGTGTTGACATCTGTATAGACGGTAGTTACATCACCACCGTTAACGACAACATTGTCCATCCAGAAGGGCTTGACATTGTTAAGCCAGCCGTAGCCTTCGCCATAATTTATGTATAAGTCATATGTACCCGGTTCTAAGTATAGGTTCACTGCTGCTAGATCCAAAAGACCGCCCTCGTCCATGTCGAATATCGTCGGGGTAGCATTGACTGCCTTGACGCGTGTTGAATCAAAGACCTTCACAGTAGGGGCATATGAGCCTATCCAAAGGGGTTTCTCCTTCTCAGCAGGCGTGCCTTTCTGCGGGTCGCGGCTGACTAGGGTCAGGCGCGTGGCACGCGTCTTCTCTATCCTTTGGAACGCAACCGAGAGCTCGTCGGCGTTCGAGGCGTCGTAGTAGGTATCAGCCATGCACTCTAGCTGGGCCTTGCCGGCTTCATTTATGCCAAAGCCTATTGCATAAAGCACAAAACTTGTCCCGCTTGCGCGTATTTCTTTCACCGCCTTGCACGGGTCGCCACCGCAAGTCTCCTCGCCGTCACTGACAAGTATTATGAAGTTCTCTTCCCCGGTTGGCAAGTCTTTGGCAGCTTGCCGCAGGGAGTATTCGATAGGTGTAAGACCCATGGGCTGCATCTTTTGGACAGCTGCGGTTATCTTGCTCTTGTCAGAGCCGAATGGGAATACCAACTCAGTATCTGTACACTGGTCGGTGCGATGGCCGTATAGCCTCAGGGCGACGTTTGCGCCCTCCAGGCCCTCTAGATAGTTGGAGATTACATCTTTGGCTATATCGATTTTTGCCCTGCCTTCGACCTGTTCGCTCATGCTGATGCTTGAGTCGAGGACTATCTCGATATTAGTCTCTGCTGCCGCGAGCGCAGCCAGCAAGAGTGCGCTGATGCATAGGTACGTTTGGGCCTTCATTTTGCTCCTCTGGGGGATATATTGAGGCGGACATAAAAACTTGCTCGCGCCTCTTTTTTCTTCTGCCCCTATCAAACTTACGCAATGGCCACACTTTGGGACAAGGGAGTCCCTGTGGACGAGGCTGTGAAGGGCTTCACTGTCGGCCAGGACTATATCCTGGACCACGAGCTGATACCGGCAGACGTAGCCGGCAGCATGGCCCATGCCCGGATGCTGGCCAAGATAGGGATACTCAAGGTAGATGAGCTGGTGAAAATTATGACTGCGCTCAAGGAGATCCTCGCGCTCGACAAACAGGGGCGGTTCGAGATAAAGTCAGAAGATGAGGACGTCCACACTGCAGTGGAAAACTACCTCACTGCGAAGTTAGGGGATTTGGGCAAAAAGATACACACAGCTCGCTCGCGGAACGACCAGGTCCTGACAGACCTGCGGATGTATTCTAAGGAGAAGCTGCTCTCGATTGAGGATTCAGTGCTCGCGCTTGCAGAGGCACTGCTAAAGCTGGCGGATGCGGGAAAGGACACGCCTATCCCTGGCCGGACGCACACGCAGCTAGCGATGCCCTCATCCGTGGGCCTATGGGCCGGGGCTTTCGCAGAGTCACTGCTGGATGATTTAGAGCTTCTTAAGTCAGCTTATTCACTCACTGACCAGTGCCCGCTGGGCAGTGCGGCCAGCTACGGCGTCTCGCTCTCTATAGACCGGAAGCTGGTCGCCGATTTGCTAGGCTTTGCGAAAGTGCAAAACAACGTGCTTTATGCAAACAACAGCCGGGGAAAGGTAGAAGCTGCCATCCTGTCTGCCCTCTCGCAAGTCATGGCAGACTTGAGCAAGATGGCGACAGATATGATACTCTTCAGCATCCCAGAGCTCGGCTACTTCGAACTGCCTGAGAAGTTCTGCACGGGCAGCAGCATGATGCCTAACAAGAAGAACCCGGACGTGCTAGAGCTTGTCCGGGCCAAGGCGAACAAGGTGCTTGCAGCGCACGCGCAGGTGATCAACACGATAAAAGACTTGCCATCAGGTTATAATCGGGATTTCCAGGAGACAAAAGCGCCGCTGATGGAAGGATTTGCGATAGCCAAGTCATCGCTCGAGATGATGGCGCTGGTGGTCTCAAACCTAAAGGTAAACAAGGAAAAGTGTGTGAAGGCCTGTGTGCCCGAGATATTCGCGACAGACAAAGCGGTCAGCATGGCGGCTAAGGGTATGCCCTTCCGGGACGCTTATCAGGCAGTGGCGCAGAACCTGGACCAGCTTAAGATAGAAGACCCCGTGGCAAACATAAAGTCTAAGAAGCACCTTGGCGCGACAGGAAACCTCGGGCTGGAGAAGGATATTGCCAATGTCAAGGCTGAGAAGGCTGAGATTTTCAAGAAGCAAAAGGTGGCTGAGGATAAGCTGGCAAAGCTCATGAAGCCATGAATGTAGTGTAACTTTCAGTTATGTAGTGTAACTTTGGATTAATCCCTTAAACCAAAATGGCCTTTGGATACGAGATGGTGCTGGGTAAACCGCTGATGTTTTGGGTAGGCGTGACTGGCCTGCTGCTGCTTCTGGCTGCGGCCTGCTGCGGTTTCATGGTGATGAAAGGCAAAGCGAAGATGCAGCACCACAAGTGGCTGGCGATTGCCGCGGTTGCCCTCGGGATATTGCACGGGATAATGGCGATGAGCCTCTACCTGTGAGATTTCTTGATATTCTCCAAGTCCTTCATCATCCCAGGAGTTATCTCGCCACCCATCTCAACCATCTGGCCAAAATACTCGCAGTCTCCACAAACCCACTCACTAGGATAGTTTATGCCAGCTACCAAAGACCTTGCGACGACACCGTCCTTGTCTGCCGATAGTATCTTCTTGCTACCGCACCTTGGGCAAATCCTCTCCATTACTTCCGCTTTCGCATGCCGGCGACCTCGCTTGGCAATCCCCACAGCTTGATGAAGCCCTCAGCCGACTTGTGCGAGAAGGTGTCACTCTTGTCGTAGGTGGCTAACTTGACATTGTAGAGCGAATACTGCGACTCCCGGCCAACCACCATGCAATTGCCTTTGAACAGTTTGACCTTGACATTGCCAGTGACATACCGCTGCGTCGAGTCGATGAACGCATTTAGGTCGTCCATCAACGGCTCGTACCACTGGCCCATGTAGGCCATCTGCGCCCACTTGCTGTCTATGTTTTCCTTGAACAGCTTCTGCTCCCGCGTGAAGACCATGCTCTCCAGTTCTTTATGCGCCTCGATGATTATCACTGCAGCCGGGCACTCGTAGACCTCGCGGCTCTTTATCCCGACTAGCCGGTCTTCTATCATGTCTATCCGCCCCACGCCGTGCTTCCCGCCCAGCTTCATGAGTGTAGTCACCAACTCGACGCCGCCCAGTTTCTTGCCGTTTAAGGAAATCGGTATGCCTTTCTCGAACCCGATTGTCACATACTCCGGCTTGTCTGGCGCCTTGTCAGGGCTGACAGTGAGCTTGAATGCGTCTTCAGGCGGCTCGTTCATGGCGTCTTCCATAGGCCCACCCTCGATGCTCCGCGTCCAGAGGTTCTCATCCACCGAGTAGATCTTTTTCTTGGTTATGCCACCGAGTGGAATGCCATTCTTCTCAGCATAATCTATCGCTTCTTCCCGGCTGAGCCACTTCTCCCGTATTGGTGCGATTATCCGCAGGGATGGGTCTAAAGAGCGGAAGGTCACATCGAACCGCACTTGGTCGTTGCCCTTGCCTGTCGAACCGTGAGCTACTGCATCCGCCTTCTCTTTTTTGGCTATTTCTACTAGTTTCTTCGCAATAAGCGGACGGCCAATGGACGTCCCCATTGGGTACTTACCCTCGTACATGCCATTGGCCTTGATGGCTTTTGTGATGTAATCGTCGAAGAACTCCTTTCGAGCGTCTATGGAGTAGGTGGCGATTGCGCCGAGCTTCTTGGCTTTGGCCTCTATCTCCTTCAAGTCTGACTCGCCCTGCCCCAGCTCAAGCGTGAACGTGACTACATCACTGTTGTACTCTTTCTGGAGTATCTTGATTATCACTGACGTGTCCAGACCGCCAGAATAAGCCAAAACGGTTTTCATCGTGTGTTATTTTTAACTTCCCCGAATAAAAGAATAGCTTTCTCTCACTATGAAAATCCCTAAACACATAGCGCTAATTCCAGACGGCAACCGCAGGTGGGCGGAGGCGCGCGGTTTGAAGCCATGGGAGGGCCACAGAATCGGCATCGAGCGGTTTAAGGATTTCCTCGATTGGTGCTACGACGCAGGGGCAGAGGAGGTCACAGCCTACTCTTTGTCCAGGGAGAACCTCACCAAGCGCTCACGGGTTGAGATGGAGTTCCTTTTCAGAGTCTATGAGGAAAACCTGCTGGAGCTACTCGGTTCGGATAAGATTATGGGAAGAGAAGTGTGCGTGAGGTTCATCGGTGACTTGGGTCCGCTGCCAAAAAGGATGCGAAAATTGATGGCAGACATTGAGAAAAAGACGACCAAATTCAAGAAGAGGAAGCTGAACCTGTGCGTCAATTACTCTAGCAGGGAGGAGCTATTGCGCGCAATCAAAGAACTGGCCAAGAGCAAGAGGCCCATCACTGAAAAGAGCTTTGAGAAGGCCCTATGGATCCAGTCCGCGCCTGACTTGTTGATAAGGACTGCAGAGAAAAGGATAAGCAACTTCATGCTCTGGCAGTGCGCCTACAGTGAGATACATTTCTCGCCGAAGCTGTTCCCTGATTTCAGCGAGAAGGACTTTGAATCCGCGCTCGCACAGTATGGCAAAACAGAAAGGAGATATGGAAGATGATTCTTGGGAGGGATGAGATAGCAAGGCTTGTGAAGGAGAAGAGACTGATGGAGAATTACGATGAGAAGTGCCTCGAGAGCTCTGGGTACGACCTGCGGGTAGCCAAGTTCTACAGCGCTTCCGGTGAGACTTTCCTGGGCAAGGACGAGCGAAAGCTCCCAAGCGTGCAGGAGATACCTGAAGAAGTACTACTCCTTAAACCCAACCAATATGTGTTGATGGAGACTGTCGAAAAGGTCAACATGCCAGAGGACCTCGCCGCGCGCGTGTTGAACCGCAGCTCGCTCTTCAGGTGCGGCGCATCCACATTCAACGCGCTTGTGGACCCGGGCTACAAAGGTGCATTGACCTTCGGCCTGAAGAACATCTCAGACCATGATATGAGCATCCAGAAAGGTGCGCGCGTGGCCCAGATAGTCTTTGAGGAGGTCACTGGCGGGACAAAACCCTATAGCGGCAGGTACCAAGGTGGCAAGGTAGTCTGAGTTAGGTACTACAAAATATAGAATAACAGAATTGAATAGAAATCTTAAGGAAAAGTTAGGTACTACAAATTCAGAGAGCCTTTCTCAGAGCCCCCCTACAGGGGTCGCAGAATGCCTTCGCCTTCTCGTCCACAGACCCTATGTGGTTGGAGAACGCCATCACACAGCTTTTGCTCTTGCAGTGGTCCAAGCCGTAGCAATGCGCCAGCTCGTGGATAGCTTCTTTCACTGCGCGCTCTTTGAAGGTATCGTAAGAGGACTCCTTCCCGTAGAACCTCTGGTCCAGGCGGTATAAGGAGATGAGGCAAAGCCTGCCTCCCTTCTGAGCAGCGCCATAGACGAAGTTCATCCCGCTGACAAACAAATCGCCTGCCATGACCACTAATATCTTCTCTGCGTCGATGTCTTTGGTCTTATCAATCAGGAAATTGACCACCTTGTCAGCGTCGTACTGCTCCTTTGCTTTGTCATAAGTGCTCTCGGGGAGGGAATTCACTGGCGCCAGTATCTCAACCTTGGACAAAAAGGTGTTGCCTATCTCGACCTTGAGGTCCTTCAGTGTCTGCTCGCTGATTCTCATAAGCGGCAGGAGTGCTATTGTCATCGCTAGATTGGCTAGGAAAAACAGAAAAAGGCCAGCTGCGCAAAACAGCCGGGTTAGCTCTTCAGCCGCGTCCCGCAGGACTGGCAGAATGTCGATGCAGAGTCATTCTGCGTCTTGCACGCTGGGCAGATGACCTTGACAGAAGGCGCTTGCTGTGGCTGCTGGTATCCGCCGCCGATTATTATTGGTGAGATTGGTGGTGCTTGGACGAACGTGGTCGTCGTAGCTGGTGATGCTCCCATGGCTGGTGATGCCAACAGGGCTGACATTATCGCCCCGCCTATGCCGCCGATCACTCCAGCCATCATCGGGGACAGGAATATCGTGGATATTGTATAGATAGCCATCGGCCCGTTGAAGCTTAGCATCATGCCGAGCAACTGGCTGCCACCCGGTTGGACGATTATGTACAGCACCAAAACCATGAGGCCTACGTAATAACCGATTATCGTCCCCGATAAGCCAGCCACAAAGCCCCGGCCGGCTGAGCCGCGCGCGACTACGCCCGCTATTATACCTGCTACTATGGGCACTATTATCGCCAATATTAAGCCGACAGCATTTATGACACACACCCCTGTGGCACACATGAACAAGCCGGCAAATGCTCCGCCGACGACACCCGAAAGGGCACCCATCAAGTTAGGGGCCAGTACGAGGCCGCAAAGCGCGTTAACACCGAAGAACACCAAAAAACCTGCGAGGATTGCCATCCCCATAGAACCTTGCCTGTATGCCATTTTGACCGAGAGTTTTTATTGTTTAGTAAATGGCTCCGTGTATAAAAACCGGTTAGTGTCTAGAAAGCTCCAGCATGCGCCTTATAGCGCCCTCCGCCGTTATCCGTGTTTTCTCCGGCACGGTGACTTCTGGCTTCTCGCTCCGCAGGGCGTCGTACGCTTTCTGGAGCGTGTTCTTTTTCATGTTGACACATATGGCGTCCTCAGATAGTGGGTAGAACCTCTTGCCGGGGACCTCTTTCTCCAAGCGGTATAGCATCCCATTTTCAGTCCCGATTATGAATTCCTTGTCTTTGGACGCCTTGCAGTACCTGAGGATGCCCGCGGTCGACGCTATTGCGTCAGCCTTCTCTTGTATCTCAGGTATGCACTCCGGGTGGACTACTACAAGCGCCTTCGGGTGCATCTCCTTGGCTTTCATCAGATCAGCCATCGTCATGGCGTGGTGGGTGATACACATGCCGTTCGCAGGGACGGTGATAAGTTTCTTCTTGCTCCTCTTCTGGACATAGTACGACAGATTCTGGTCTGGCCCGAATATTACTGTATCTGACCCAATTAGATTGACTATCTTATCCGCATTCGCTGAGGTACACACACAGTCGCATTCGGCCTTGGCGTCCGCTTTCGTATTGACGTAAAGGACTACTTTTGCGCCAGGGTTCGCTTTCTTGGCTTTTCTTAAATCGTCTATCTTCAGCATCTCGGCCATCGGGCAGCAAGCGTTCTTGTCAGGGATTATGACCTTCTTCTCCGGGTTCAGTATCTTAGCTGTCTCAGCCATGAAGTCCACACCACAAAAGAGGATGATGTCAGCATCTGTCTGGGTCGCCGTCTGTGCTAGCTCCAGGGAGTCGCCCACGAAGTCTGCCACTTCTTGTATCTCCGGGACCTGGTAGTTATGTGCTAGGATCACCGCATTCTTCTCTTTCTTGAGCCTGAGGATATCTTCTTTGAGTGGCATCGTGCGCTGTTTTGTGGTTATCCCTTAAAAAGCGAGCCCTTGATAAGCGGGGCCAGCTCATTGAGCAGCTCAGCAGCTTGCTTCTCATCCGCTGTCTTTTTCACTACTACCCGCCCGCTGGCTAGCGCGGATATCTCAGTGCCATTATAAACGGCTTTCACGACCCCTAGTTCAGCAGACGACTTGACATCGTTAAAGCTCTTGTTTGCCAAAAGGAGTTTCTCGAGCTTCAGTACATCGATAACCTTCGCAGTGAAATCCTTCCGCCCCACAGCGAGTAGGTGGAACTGGACTTTCTTAGGAGTTGTACAGGGTCGCATCTCGCTGAGCTCCGCATCGGGTAGAAATCGCTTGACATTGGAGAGGTCCATCTGAATTCACTCCACTGTGACGCTCTTTGCCAGGTTGCGCGGCTTGTCTATGTCCAAGCCCTTGGCCAGCGCGACATAGTAGGCCAATAGATGGAGCGGCGCAATCATCGTGAGTGGCGTGAACATCGGGTCGGTCTTGGGCACGGTTATCCTGAGCCCGTTCCCATGGTTTATACTGAAGTTTTCCCCTTCGGTCAGCTCGATTACCTTTGCCCCGCGCGAGCGTATCTCTTGTATGTTGGACTCCATCTTCTTTTTCAAGTCATCGTCCGGGTTGATGGCTATGACACATACTTTCGCCTCCATTAGTGCTAGAGGCCCGTGCTTGAGCTCACCACCAGGGTATGCCTCTGCATGTAGATAAGATATCTCTTTTAGTTTAAGAGCCCCCTCCATCGCAGTCGGGTAGTTCAGCCTGCGTGCGACATAGAAGTAGTCGTTGGTCTTTTCCAGCACACTGGCTACCTCACGCATCCTCTCGCGGTTGTCGAGTATCGAGTCTATCTTAGCCGGGATATCCTCAAGGGCCTTCACCTTCTTTTTCACATCAGCCTCGCTTATCGCGCCCTTTGCTTTCAGCAGCTCCAGCACCAGCAAGGATAATGCAGTTATCTGGCCGAGGTATACTTTAGTAGAAGCAACTGCGATCTCCGGGCCAGAATAGGTGTAGATTGTGTCATCTGCCATGCGCGCCAGAGAAGAGCCGACCACATTGACGACACCGATCACTTTTGCCCCTTTCTTCTTTGCCTCCTTTGCCGCTGCCAGGGTGTCCGCTGTCTCCCCGCTCTGTGAGATGAGTATCACCGCGCTCTTTTTCCCGACGCCCTTGACTGCTGAGTACCTGAACTCTGAAGCGACTTCGGCCGATGCGTTCACACCGTGCTCCTGCAGCATGTATTTGGCAACCACTGCGGCATGCCATGCGGTGCCGCAAGCTACGAAGTGTATATTTTCGCAGGACTTCAGCTTCCTGGCTAGCCGAATAGCTGCGTCTTTGGACTTTAGCGCATTCTTGACAGCTGCTGATTCTTCTAATATCTCCTTCAGCATGAAATGTGCCAGGCCGCCCTTCTCAGCAGCCTCTACACTCAACTCACTGACGTGCATCTGCTTTTTGACCAC
>Ga0315273_10013527_pt1 | contig 10491 bp, 6 predicted proteins | sample YL17G02_0_MG_FD_205753 | JGI IMG/M metagenome (GOLD analysis project Ga0315273, IMG submission 205753) | Sediment microbial communities from Yellowstone Lake, YNP, Wyoming, USA - YL17G02_0 | ecosystem: Environmental > Aquatic > Freshwater > Lake > Sediment | place: USA: Wyoming | collected... | reverse complement strand
CGATATGGCCTGATTATTTTGGATGAAATCAATTATGCGATCGATTATCGATTATTGCCGGTCAAGGAAGTCGTGAAAGCATTGAAAAACAAGCCCGCGCCACTCCATTTGATTTTAACCGGCCGGAATGCCAAACCGGAGATCATGGACCTGGCCGACCTGGTAACGGAAATGAAGGAGATCAAACATCCCTATCAGAAAGGCATCCAGGCCCAAAAAGGGATCGAGTATTAAGGTTTTATACGCTCCTCCGTATAAATTTTTTATTCGTTTCCCGTATAAAAATTTATACGTTCCTGCGCATAAAACCTGTAAATATTTTTTAAGGAGAATTGGATTATGTCCGTGCAATCTAAAATGGATCCGGAAACACTTGCAATGGTATTGGATACCCTCGCCAAGCTGGAAAAAGAAAAATTGACCATCGCCCATAAGCTGGAAATGGACCAAAAAGGCGAATTTCCCCTGGACCTGGCCCGTTTCATGCTGGGGCCGGAAGTAGCCCTGCACTTAATCTTTATCCCGTCCGAATACGGCGGCCTGGGAGCGAACGCACGCGAGATCGCCATTGTTACCGAAAAAATGGCCAAGATCGATTTGGGCATCGCCACTTCTTTCCTGGCCAGTTGCCTGGGTATGGACCCGATCCGGGTCGGATCCACACCGGCGCAAAAAGAAAAGTATATCACCCTGGTGGCTGAAAAAGGTTTGATCATGGCGTACGGCGTCACCGAACCGGAAGCCGGTTCCAATGTCCAGGCCCTCAAGACCAAAGCCGAAAGAGTGTTGGATGAAAACGGAAAAGTTAAAGGGTACAGGATCAACGGCCAGAAACAGTTTATCACCAACGGCGGGGTGGCCGATCTGTACACCATTCTGGCCAACACGCCCGACGGACCTTCCTTTTTTATCGTGGAAGCCGGGGCCCCGGGGTTGATTCCCGGCAAGCCTGAAGACAAGCACGGTATCCGGGCCTCGGACACCTGCCCCCTTACTCTGGAAGATCTCTTTGTGCCGGTCGAAAACCTGGTGGGCGGTGTGGAAGGCCAGGGGCTCAAGCAGGCCAATGAAGTTTTCGGCTATACCCGTTTGATGGTGGCCACTTTCGGCCTGGGAGCCGGTATGGCTGCCTTGGAAAAGACCATTGCTTATGCCAAGCAGCGGGTGCAATTCGGGACGCCGCTGACGGAAAAGCAGGGCTATACGCATAAACTGCTTGTCCCCCATGCGGTGCGCTTGGAAGCGGCGCGGGCCTATATCGAACAGGTGGGGGATAGAATCGATGCGGGCGAGGAAGGTCTGGAGGTAGAGGGTTCCATTGCCAAGTATTTTGCGACCGAAGCCGGGGATGCCATGGCCAACGATGCCATCCAGGGCCTGGGCGGTTACGGTTATATCCGGGAGTATGAGGTGGAAAAGATCAAGCGGGACGTCAAGATTACGACTATTTTTGAGGGCACCAGCGAGATCCAACAGAGCATTATTTCCACTTTCCGGTTGCGCGACACGGTCCGTTCCAAAGGCGAATATTACAGAACCATGGCTGCCGGCCTTGAAGCCTTAGCGGAAGAAACCGGCGGCCCTTGGCTGGCGGCCGGTATCCGGGCTCTCAATGACCTTATTCTGGATGTGCGCAAGGCTAGGTTGACCAAATCGCAATATGTGATGTTTTTGATGGCAGAGTTGATGACCTGGTGCGAAGTCGCCGAGTCTCTTTGCCGTAAGGCCGCCCATGCGTCGGCAGTCGAGCGTACTCCGGAATTTCTGCTGGCCGCGGCACGTTTGTTCGTCAATGAAGCCATGGGCAAGATTTATCTGCACAGTCTTAAGATCATTCAGGACGGCGATGGCGACATGACCGAGTCGGCCGGCAAAATCAGAGGGTTGGAGATGAGCACCGGCGTCAGAGGACATATAAAGGATATGAACCTCATTGCCGCGGAATTGGTGAGATAGAAGCAGCTTAGGCTGAAAGAGAAAGGATATTTAACCGCAGACTCCGGTCAGACGGCCGCCGACAAGACCGAAGCTTTTCCCCGCTCGACCTGAGCGGGGAAAAAGTTGTCTTCGTTTCAGGATTTCTTGATTTTTCATGACGCAGGGTCAAAAATTCTCTCCGCGAGGTGGAAAGCAAAAATGGTGTTTAAGATGTTCGTTAAAGGCATGCCCCGATGAATACCATGACCGGACATTGTTTGAAGTACGAAACTAGCCCCGCTGGGCTGATTGGTATTCGCTCCGCAGTCGCGGGGCGAATAGAAATAAATCGTCTGCAGCCATCTGCCCGAAGTCTGCGGTTAATAAATTCTTTGTTGATCCCGCGTTTCGCGGGATTAATCCTGTCTAAAATTCTTCAATCCCCGCGGTAGCCGATCGCCGCCCGATGACGGATGAGGAGCCAAATTATTGAGTGATGATCGTAGGCCAAGCAAACGGGGGCATCAGCGCCGTACCGGCAAACGTTTCCAGAGTCGTAAATTGGACCATCATAGAAAGAGTCATGAAGATTCACGGCTGGATCCGCAACTCAAGAAGGTCTTCAACCGGATCGGCGTGCCGGCGGCGCAACCTTTTCGGCCCGATCCTTTTCAGCTTGAAGCCCTGGAAAAGCTTGCGCAGCATGATGTGATCGTGAGCGCGCCCACCGGTGCGGGTAAAACCTGGATCGCTTCCCAGGCGATCCAAATGTGCCTTGCTAAAGGGTTGCGGGCCTGGTACGCTTCGCCCCTGAAAGCACTTTCCAATTCCATTTATCAGGAGTTCAACCGGATTTTCGGCAGCGAATCTTGCGGCATCCTGACCGGCGACCGCAAGGAAAATCCGGATGCGCCCATTGTAGTGGGCACGACCGAAATCCTGCGCAATCAACTCTATGACGCCATGCAAGCCGGGACCGACATCCCGGCCGACCTGGTGATTCTGGATGAGGCCCATTACCTGAGCGATCCGGACCGGGGCGTGGTCTGGGAAGAAACCTTGATTTACCTGCCGCCCCGGGTGCGGTTGCTTTTGCTTTCCGCCACGATTTCCAATGCGCAAGAAGTGAGTGACTGGCTGACCCGAAATCGCGGGGTTCAGGCCCAGGTGGTTTGGGCCGATCAACGTCCGGTGCCGCTGGAAATGCTTTTTCTTTTTCCGGACGGACTGATGACGCCCTTATCGGGCACGAAAGAACTGACCCCGCGGGTTAAAAAGTTTATTTACTCGCGTGCGGCGCAATCCGACCGGGAGGCCCAAAGGCCGCACTACGGCGATATCCTCGATCGCCTACGTGAGTTTAATCTGCTCCCCGCTATTTTTTTTCTGAAATCGCGGCTGGACTGCGACAAGGCCCTGTTGAGCTGCCGGCCGCTCAGAGACTCGGAACAGACCCGGGAACGTTTGCAGAGCGAGGTCCGTCTGTTTCTGGAGCGTTACCCCCACCTGAAAGGCCATCGTCAAATGCGGGCCTTGCAAGACAGTTTGGTGGGGGCTCATCATGCCGGCCAACTCCCTTATTGGAAAGTCCTGATCGAATCCATGATGAACAAAGGTTATCTGGAAGCCATTTTTTCCACTTCCACAGTGGCGGCGGGCGTGAATTTTCCGGCCCGCACCGTGGTCCTGGTGCAGAGCGACCGGTTCAACGGCCGGCAGTTCGCCGACCTGACTGCCACGGAACTGCACCAGATGACCGGCCGGGCCGGCCGGCGCGGCAAGGACAATGTCGGGTTTGCCCTGGTGTTGCCCGGCCGCCACCAGGATCCGCAACTGATCCATGAGCTCAAAGATTCGCCGCCTGAACCGGTGCGCAGCCAGATTCGCATCAATTTTTCCATGACCCTGAATCTGCTTCTTTCGCACCGGCCCAACGAAGTGCACGACCTGCTGGAACGATCTTTCGCCGGCTTTCAGGAAAAACGGTCTCCTTCCCCATACCGGGAGTATTGGGAAAACCTGCTGCGCCAACTCAAGCTCCAGCTTCCCGAGGCCCGCTGCGATCACGAAGACCCTTATGAAATCCTGGAATATATTCGGCTCCGGAACGAATTGAATAATGCCGGCAATCGTATGCCCCGGCAGACCCGGTCCGCGGCGTTTCTGAATGCTTTAAAGTCGCACCTGGTCCCGGGCAGGCTTTTTTTGCATCAGAACCAGGGTCTTTATGTCGTTTTGAATATCAGCATGGACAAAGGTCGCCTGATTTGCCACGCCCAAGACCTTGAAAAACTTCCCCGTTTTCGCAAAGGTCGCCTGCACGGGAAAAGGGTGGATCTTCAAAAAATAGCGGGTGTTTACGACTCTGTTCTTGATTTTTCCGGGGCGGATTCGATCGAAAGAATTCAGGACCTGTTTCAGGCCGTGCCGCGGGATTTAAATTTGCTTTCACTTGATGTTCAGGAAGCCCAGCCGGGTCAGGATCATCTGGACCATATCAAACAAAGACTGCAGGAGATTCCCTGCCGGGATTGCGGGCATTTCAAGATTTGTCATGGAAAAGAAAAGAGCGAGTTGAGGAAGTGGCTGCGTGAATTTCAATCCCTGACTGCTCAGTTGGAGCATATGCCCGGTGGACTGTGGCTCAGTTTTAAAAGACACCTTCGTTTTTTACGCGAATGCGGCTTTGTGGATGCAACGGACCGTCTGACGCCGGACGGTATCTGGGCTTCCCAATTGCGCCTGGACCATCCGCTTTTAATCGCTGAAGCCATTCGTAAAGACGGTTTCCGGAACCTGGCGCCGGAATTCATTGCCGGCGGCATCGCGCCCTTTGTTTGGGACCGGGCCCAAGAGGTTGATTTTGCGCTTTCCTGGGCTGAGGATTATCAGGGAATGATCGCCGTGTTCAAGCAGATCCTGACCCAAATGGAGGAGATCCGGGAAATGCTGAGTATCCGGGGTTTCGAAAACCCGCAGATTTTCTTTTGGCCCACGATTGCGCTCTATGCCTGGGCCAAAGGCATGACTTGGAAAGAGCTTCTGCTGCTGATTCCGATCGATGAAGGCGACCTGGCTTCCATGATCATCCGCACCGCCGATCATCTGCGTCAGGTGGCCAATTTGAAATCCACCCACCCGGAGCTGGCGGAACGGGCACGTGAGGCGGTTGAGCTGATTTTGCGTGAGCCTGTGTTAGTAGATTAAGGTTTTCTTTGATCCTGCGGTAAAAAATGTATTTTTTAGACGCACGTCTGTGCGTCTCTACATTCACATATTCACACTTTCACACGTTTTCACACTTTTAGGTCATTTCTTCTTGACGAATACCGGGATTTATTTTATAAATATCCTATTGAAATAATTTGGAAATCGCTTAAATGCAATGCCGGAGAAAAATTAATTAGGAGGGCAAAGATTGGATTTTAAATCAAAAGATAATCAGAATTCCGAACCCGAATCAGTGAAAATCGAACAAAATAATCGCCAAACCGATCAGGTCATTGAAATCAAGTCGAGCGATTTTTTGGAAGAGAATATTATCGATATTAAGGAAAGCGATTTGATTTATGAGGATTAAGGTTTTCTTTAATCCCGCGAAGCGTGGAATTAAAGAAAACCTGTGAGTAAAAAAGAAAAAAACCTTTGTAACTATTTCCTGAGCTTGTCGAAGGATTTGCGCCCTTGTTACGCCGTAGCCTTAGCGAAGGCGGATTTACAATGAAACAATCCGTGGTAAAAAATAGTTTTTTAATTAAACCTGAAAGAGAAAGAATATTTAACCGCAGACGACGTAATTTCAAAAGATCCTGAAATTACTCCAGACCCCGGTCAGATAGCCGCGGATAAGACCGAATCTTTTCCCCGCTCGATCCCGCGCGACGCGGGACGGGGGAAAAGGTATCTTCGCGAGGGGGAGCTGGTCGTTTTGTGGCGATTTAAAGGAGTATGACCATTGGAGGTCAGTAATCGACACCGCCTGAAACACTGAACAAGCCCCGCAGGGCAGGTTGGTTTTTGTTTTTCCTGTCTCAGGGAAAAACAAAAAGGAAAAAAACCTTTGCATCCTTTGCAGCACTGGAGTAATTTCAAAATCTTTTGAAATTACGTCCTTTGCGGTGAAATAATCTGTGACCATCTATCCAGAGTCTGCGGTTAAAAAGGATTTGAAATAAAACCTCTGTGTGCTCTGTGCCTCTGTGGTGAAAAAATCATGAAAATCTTGACTGTTTCCGATTATGTCGAACCGAAACTGTACCAACAGTTCGATGCCCAAACCTTCAACGGCATTGATCTGATTTTGTCATGCGGCGATCTCCCGCCCGAATACCTCGCGTTTTTGGCAAACACTCTAGAAGCGCCGCTTTACTATGTGCATGGCAATCACGATATCCGCTATAATTATAAAACACCTCCGGGGTGCATGGACCTCAACGGCCGGATCATTAAATATAAAGGTGTTTCTTTTTTGGGCTTTGAAGGTTCCCGGTGGTATAATGGAGGACCACATCAGTATAAAGAACAGCAAATGCGCGCCAGGGTGCGCAAACTGCGGTTTAAAATCTGGTGGCACGGCAAACCGGACGTGATCATAACCCATGCTCCGCCACGAAAAATCCATGACGCGGAAGACGAGTGCCATCGGGGCTTTAAAGTTTTCCAATGGCTGATCGATCATTATAGACCGCGATATTTTATTCACGGGCATATTCATACCCAATTCAATGACCCTTCGGACCGGATTACAATCGTCAATCAAACCAAGGTGGTGAACAGTTATGGCTACTGGATCTTTGAAATCAATCCTGAGTAAAGGCAGGGACGGCTTGAGGCGCCTACTGGGAGACGACCCGGAAGATCGGGATGCGAAATCCTTTAAATTGAATCAGCAAAAAGAAGAGGCTTTTGATACCCGCAATTTGGGCCTGCGCCAAGTGCCCCTGGATAAGATCGTGGGCAGTGTGGGGCGTTATCAGGATTTTGACGGCAAGTTCCGGCCTAAGCAGCACTTTATCGACGATGACCGGCTGGAAGCTTTGAAAAATATCATGCGTCAGGGGAAAAGTCTGCCGCCGGTCAAACTCTATCAGATCAAAGATGAATATTATGTTTTGGACGGCAACCATCGCGTGGCTGTGGCCAAAGAACTCGGGCACAAAGAGATCAACGCCCATATCGTGGAGTTCATTCCTTCCAAAAACACCATGGAGAACATCATTTACCGTGAAAAAGCGGAGTTTATGGAAAGGACCGGATTGCCGGATACCATTGTTTTGACCGAGCCGGGTCAGTATGCTTATTTGGGAAAGCAGATCGCGCGTCACCGGCGCTTTTTAAAAAGGGTACAGTCCAAGGATGTCCCTTTCCGGGAAGCGGCCGGCGATTGGTATAAAACCATTTACAATCCCTTCATCACCATCATTAATAAAGGTCATTTGTTGGTATCTTTTTCCGGCCGCACCGAAGCCGACCTGTATGCCTATATTTCCCTGCACCAATGGGAAAAGGGTTTGGCCGAACGTTACGGTAGCGGAATCGATCAGGTTATTTCCAGAAACATGGAGGAATTCAGGCGCAAGATCGCCGAGACCCGCGAATTCGACTACCCGGAAATGGAACGGGAAATCATCGCCTTTATTTTAATGAACGTAGTGGCGCGCAAGGAGCGGAAGATCATCGAAAAACTGGCCGGCTTGCCGGAAGTGCGTGAAATTCATGCAGTGCATGGCACCGTGGATGTGCTGGTCAAGGTTGTTTTAAAACGGGATTTGCTGTCCTCGGATGCCGAAGTGATCGGCAATTTCGTGCAAAATCAGATGCGCCAATTGCCGGGTGTGCTCGGCACCCAGACCCTGATCCCATCGCATTCGAATGTGAAAGAAAAACATGAAGTTAATTAACGGACTTCCATGACAAAAGAATCTTAAAGAGTATTTTATCGCAGACCCCGGTTAGATGGCTGCGGATAAGATTTAATCTTTTCCCCGCTCGATCCCGCGCGACGCGGGACGGGGAAAAAGAATCATCGCTGCGTGAGGCGGACCTGTCCTTCATAATAAGAGCGCTGGCAGAAAGCAGGATGCGGTTTTTAAAAGGGTGCTTAAAGGCATACCCCGATGAAAAAAACATAAGGGGGTTATATTCACAATATCGATGGAACTAATCGCCCTTTGGGCGTGATAGCTTATCGTTCCGCAGTCGCGGAACGATAAATCTGTATCTGCGGCCGTCTGCCCGAAGTCTGCGGTGAAAAAATGGATCTTAACGGCATAACATATCAGAAGGGTGAAAAATGAGGAGAGTATTTAACCGCGAGGCAGGGTGTCACCTATTAAAAGGCCCCTTGACAAGGGGCCTTTTAATAGGTGATAATTATTTAGACACCATTTAAAGGAGAAAAAATATGAAAGGGAAAATAGGTTTAATCGGTTTTATTGCAGTGGTTTTTATGTTTGCAATGGGAGTAGCGGCCGAGGAAGCGATTTATTATGCGCGCTGTAATCTAAAAGTGCTTGACGGCAATCAGATCACTTGGGTCAATTGGCAGGCGTCAACGAATTTTATTCCGGTGAATACGAAGTTGAAAGTGACCCGTAACGGCAGCAAGGCGACTTTGGTCAATGCGGAGAGCGGGAGTTCTTACACTCTGGATATGGGCGCGGACGGAGATCAGTTTCTCGAAAAATTTGTCCACAAAACCCAGGTGAATATCAAGGCTTTTCCGGCCAATGTGCAGGCCAGTATTAAAGACACGATCGCTAAAATCGGGATGACCAAGGAGCAGGTTTATATTGCCATGGGGCCGCCGGGTTATTTGGGCCGTGATCAAACTTTAAATAAAACCTACAAGGAGATTATGAGTTCCGATCTTTGGGTTTATGTCAGAAGGCGGTTTACTAAAAATATCGGCGTGGGTTTCGATTCCGCAGGCAAAGTGAACCGGACTGAAGGGATTTATAGATAGATGTGGGAAGGGAAGAATGTGTGAATCCGCCTCCGCCAAGCCTACGGCGGACAGGTGTGAGAACGTGAGAAAGTTAGAACGTGGGAAGGTAGAGACGCACGGCAGTGCGTCTGCGTGAAGGTGGTTTGCCTTCGCAAGGCCTTCCGCCTCCGCAAGGCCTCCGGCGGACAAGACGGCGGACAAGGAATGTGTGAAAGTGAGAAGGTGAGAATGTGAAAAAGCAAGGCCGCTCTTCCGAAAGGGAGAGCGGCCTTTTATGTAGAAACAGGGTCAGAGCCCTGTCAGGTCATGGTGCGGCTGAAGACCGCTAGGGCGGCCTTGACCGCTTCGGGATCAAACTGAGTGCCGCTGTGTGCATTCAATTCCTTTATGCAGATATCAAGGGAAAGGGCTTCACGGTAGGCCCGGTTACTGTTCATGGCATCAAAGGCATCGGCCACCGCCAAAATACGGGCCAGGCGCGGAATCTGGTTTTGGCTCAAGCCGTCGGGATAACCTTTTCCGTCCCAGCGTTCATGATGGTTGCGGATAATGGCGAGTTCTTCATTGTCGAGCCCGAGGGGTGTCACAATGTTCACTCCGATCAAGGGATGGGTCTTGATATGGCTGAATTCCTCGGAAGTCAATTGCCCGGGTTTGTTCAGGATATTATCGCTGATGCCGATCTTGCCGATATCATGGAGCGGGGCGCTGGCGCTGATCTTTTGCAGGTCATCGTGATCGCAACCCATTTCGCCGGCAATGTCGAGCGCATATTTGGTCACGCGTGAAGAATGTTGTTGGGTATAGGCGTCTTTGGCTTCAATGGCGCTTACCAGGGTCATCAGGGTGGCCATGAGGCTGTGTTTAAGATTGTCGTAAAGGGCCAGATTTTCGATATTCAGGGCGCTTTTTTCAGCCAGGAATTTCAAGATAAATTCGTCTTCTTTGTCGAATCCGATCTTGCCTTGTTTGCCCCCGATCAGCAGCAGTCCAAACGGTTCTTTGCGGATATTAAAAGGGACAACCATAAAATTATGGCTGCGCCAGACCTGATCCACGGGAACCAAGGGGTCACTGGATTGACCGAAATGAAAAGCCAGGAATTGGAAGTCAAGGGTTTTATTACCTTCGGCATCCTTTTTAATCAAGGCTTTGGCGCCCGGTTCGAAATAAGGCAAGCCGTGCTGAGCCAGGGCGAGCAGATGGGAATTGCCCTGGTCATGGAGCAGGAAACAGGCTTTTTGGGCATTGCAGTATTCAACCGCCTTGGTGACCACGTATTGATAGAGATTGTCGGTGCGGCTGATTTTGGAAAGGGAGTCGATGACGTTGTAAAGGATGGTTTGCAGCCGGATGCGTTTTTGCAGTTGACGATTGAGTTCTTCGACTTCTTTCTTTTTTTCAAGTTCCTGGTTCAGCAACCAGTTTTTTTGCATCAGGTGATGCACTTTTTGGATTCTTTCCAGGGAAAGTCTGACATCTTCAAATCGAAAGGGTTTGACCAGAAAATCCGCGGCGCCGCTGTGCATGGCGTCCATGACGATGTCCATGGAGGGGTAACCGGTCATGATGATGACGCTGACGGGATGGTCGAATGCGCTGATTTTTTTGAGGACTTCAATGCCGTT
>Ga0315273_10013526_pt1 | contig 10491 bp, 9 predicted proteins | sample YL17G02_0_MG_FD_205753 | JGI IMG/M metagenome (GOLD analysis project Ga0315273, IMG submission 205753) | Sediment microbial communities from Yellowstone Lake, YNP, Wyoming, USA - YL17G02_0 | ecosystem: Environmental > Aquatic > Freshwater > Lake > Sediment | place: USA: Wyoming | collected... | reverse complement strand
GTATATGGACTGAACCCATTAACCGGAGTGATACAAGGCTTCCGTTGGATTCTTCTTGGGACCTGTCCTCCTCATGAGTGGATGATTGTCTCGGCAGGAGTAATGGTGACATTGCTAGTCACAGGACTGTATTATTTCAGACGAATGGAAAAGAGTTTCGCAGATGTGGTTTAACCATGAGTGAGATTGCAATTCAAGTTGAGAGGTTGGGTAAGAAATACCGAATTGGAACCCCTCAAGTACCCTATAGAACACTCAGAGATGCGGTCATGGGGGCGCTCACCCGCTCGCTGCGTCGTTTTCGAAATTCGACCTCCGCAACGCAGAATTCGGAAATCCTATGGGCCCTCAAGGACGTGTCGTTTGAAATCAAGCACGGTGAAGTCCTGGGCATTATTGGCCGAAATGGAGCGGGAAAAACCACGCTCCTCAAGATTCTTTCTCATATTACAGAGCCGACGGAAGGCCGGGCGATCCTCCATGGAAGAGTGGGTTCCCTCCTGGAGGTGGGGACTGGCTTTCACCCCGAACTCACCGGACGGGAGAACATCTACTTAAATGGTGCCATTCTCGGTATGAAGCGTAATGAGATAAAACAGAGGTTCGATGAAATTGTTACCTTCGCGGAGGTTGAAAAGTTTATCGATACACCGGTGAAACATTTTTCGAGTGGCATGTACCTTCGCCTGGCTTTTGCGGTGGCTGCCCACCTGGAACCGGAGATCCTGTTGGTAGATGAAGTCCTGGCGGTAGGGGATGCGGCCTTCCAGAAGAAGTGCCTTGGAAAAATGGGAGATGTCGCCCAGAAAGGACGGACCGTGCTTTTTATAAGCCATAACATGCAGGCCGTTCGGACCCTGTGTAAGAGTGCTCTGTTGCTAACGGATGGGAGAATCGAGACGCAAGGCGATGTTCACTCGGTGGTCAATACATACTTAAGCAAAGGGTTGAGAAACATTGCCGACAGAGTTTGGGAGAACTTGGAAACCGCACCGGGAAGTGAATTCATCAAAATACGGAGCGCAAGAGTCATCCCTGACACGGACAATCAAGGTCAGGTGATTACCGTAAAAACTCATTTTCGCATCGAGTTTGTCTTTCGCCTCACCCTGCCTGAAGCTCTCTTTTATATTAGTTTTCACTTCCGGAGTATATCCGGAGAATGTATTTTTGTTTCAGCTTCTACACCCAAGGTAATTAGGCAGGGAATGTATCAAAGCACATGCTTCGTGCCGGGGGAGTTTCTAAATAGCGGTACCTATACTCTGGAGGTTTATTTCGTCAGAGATGGTCAAGTTGTCCTTTATCAGGCATCCGACCTACTTGTTTTTGAAGTTCATGAGGCAGAAAGAGAACCCGGAAGTTGGCTTGGAAAAATACCGGGCGCGGTCAGGCCCAAACTGACGTGGGATATGACTCCTGCTCCAATGAGCGGGCTTGTCGGAAATGGTTCCTGGGAATAATGAGAGGGGATTTTATGATCCGGAAAGACTATTTGGCCTTTGGCAAACCCGACTTTGGAGAGGAAGAAATTGCTGCCATGACTCGGGTCATGCGTTCCGGCTGGGTTGGGATGGGGCCCGAAACGATCGCCTTTGAACGGGAATTGTCCCAATTCTTGGATTCTCCCCATGTGGTGACGGTCAACTCCTGTACTTCGGCTCTGTTCCTCTCTTTGCTTGTCCTGGGTATTGGTCCCGGAGATGAGGTGATCTGTCCCAGTCTGACTTGGTGCGCGACAGCAAACGCGGCCTTGTATCTCGGGGCGAGACCGGTTTTCTGCGATGTGGATCCGGATACCCTGTGTGTGACGCCAGAACTCGTTCGAGAAAAACTGACGCCAAAAACCAAGGCCGTGATGGTTGTCCATTTTGGAGGATTCACGGTTGACGTTGATGAGATCCGTGCTCTCCTTCCTGATCATGCAGCGATTGTTGAAGACGCGGCCCATGCACTGGGGTCCAGGTATGCGAACGGACGGCCGGTTGGTTCGTCGGGGAATTTGACCTGTTTAAGTTTCTACGCCAACAAAAACCTTTCCACCGGCGAAGGGGGGGCCATCGCTGTGGCTGACGGAACCGTAGCAGATCGACTGCGTTCACTCCGTCAAAATGCAATGCCAGCAGACGCATGGAAGCGCTATAGTTTTCCGAAATCGGTACCCCAGTGTGAATTAAGAGAACTGGGTTACAAGATGAACTATACGGATTTACAGGCCTCCATCGGGAGGGTTCAGTTGAAGCGGCAACCTGAGTTCTCCGCCATTCGTTTAGTCATTGCCAAACACTACTATGAGGCACTCCAAACTATCATTCCTCCTCTAAGGTTTCAGAAAGATATTCTTCATCCGAGCCATGCCCGTCATCTGTTCATCATACAAATGACGAAGAGGCGTCTTTCAAGGGATGATCTCTTGTTCGCGTTGCGTGCTCAAAATATAGGAGCAAGTATTCATTATGCGCCACTCCATCTCATGCCCCTCTACCGTGGCCATGAGCAGAGCGCTCTTCCGAATACAGATCATATAGGAAAACGGATCATGACCCTTCCCATCAGCGCAAGCATGAAGACCGAAGATGTCGACTACGTGATCGTGCAACTTAAAGAATGCATGGAATGAAATGGAAAATATGGTATGAAAAACTCGACGCTAATTGCGGAAAAGTGTTCAACCACAAAATACGGCTTTTATGGTCGCCTTAAGGCTGAATTTCCATCTCAAGTTATAGTGGATAATACGGAATTATGTAACTTAGTGTGTGTTCATTGTGCTCATTCAATATTTAAAAAATCCGGGTATTATGCTGGGCGTTCACTTCATCCTGACTTGAATGTTAAGTTGGTGGATGAAATCCGCCAATATGGTCAAACCATCACTCAGTATATTCGCTATAGCAGTGAAGGAGAACCTCTCCTTGATCCCAATATCTACGAGATGCTCGAATACGCTGTCAGAAATTCGGGGGTGACAGTAATACTCACCACAAACGGCACTCTGATGAACGAGGAGCGGATTGAACGACTGCTTGCTGCCGGCGTCGGTGTGGTTGACATCAGCATTGATGCGTTCGCACCTGAGACTTACTCAAAAATTCGAGTCAATGGCGATCTAAATGTCACACGAACTAACGTATTGCTGCTCATCGAGATGGCGAAACAACTCGGCGCCCATACCAAGGTGGTTGTTAGTTATATCGAGCAACCTCAGAATGTCTCCGAAACGAACGACTTTGAAAGATTCTGGAAAGATAACGGGGCGGATTATGTCGTTATACGGAGGCTGCACTCAAATTCGGGAATACTAGTTGATATTGCCAATCCGATGCGAAAAGAAAATACAAGGCAAATTCGACGCCCCTGCCCCTATCCATGGGAGAGGATAATTTTAAATCCCCGGGGTTATCTTAGTTTTTGCCCTGCTGATTGGACGCACGGCTCAACTATTCCGTATGCTGATTATCGTACCACAACAATCTTTGATACCTGGCATGGTGATTTTTATCAGAAACTACGAGAGGCACATCATACAAACAACTTCACCCGTCATGGATTTTGTGGGCAGTGTCCAGATTGGAAAATCATATGCTGGCCAAGTGAAGGCCGGAGCTACGCGAACATGATTGAAGAATTCAAAGAGATAGAATGAAACTGATTCCTCATTCCAGGCCGTGGTTGACGGAGGCTGACACCTCCGCTGTTATGGCGACTTTGCAGTCTGAGATGGTTGCACAAGGGGAGCAGACCCGTGCCTTTGAGGATGCGCTGAGTCTTTGGGTTGGCATTGAAGATGGAGGTGTGGCAGTGGGCAGGGGAGCAGCAGCCTTAGTTTTGGCATTGTTAGCATTAAGAGTTGGAGTGGGCGATGAAGTTGTGATGCCCACCTATGTGTGCTCAAGCGTGTTTGAGGCGGTTCTGAGCACTGGTGCGACGCCCGTTCTATGCGATGTAGGCTGCAGTTGGGTGGTTACTGCCGAAAATGTGGAAAGGTATCTTACCGGGCGGACAAAAGTCCTTCTTGTGCCTCACATGTACGGGATTTTTGCGCATGTCGACTCCTTTCGTCAGTTTGGCATTCCCATTATTGAAGATTGCGCACAAGCCATTGCCGACAAGGGTCAAAGACAAGTGGCAGGGGACATCGGTGTTTTTTCATTCCATCCTACCAAATGTCTGACAACGGGTGAGGGCGGCATGGCAGTCTCCGCGAAGAAAGATCTCGTGAGTGCGATGCGTGTCATCAGGGACGGCAGTCAAAACTCGGATAAGGCTCGGCTTTTTTCGCCACTATCTGATATTGCAGCCGCGTTGGGATTAAGCCAGTTGGCCCGGTACTCACAAGCACTGCATCGTCGCCTGACATTGGCGCTTAAGTACAAGGCCGCGCTGGAACAGGTTTTGGGTGACAGTTTCGGAGATGAAGCCGTGGCAGCATATGCGCAAAGCATGTTCTTTCGTTTTCCAATTTCTGTGCCCGGCGGGTTAGATGCCTATCAGGAGTCGTTCGCCCAAAGGCATATTATCATTCGAAGAGGGGTAGATAGACTTCTTCACCGCTGCACGGGTCTGCCTGACCAAAAGTTCGAAATGGGAGTGAAATTGTTTAACACCACTGTCTCACTCCCAATTTACCCCGCACTGACTTGCGAAGAGCAGGCCTACTGTATTGAAACCGCCGTTGAAATATTTTCTAAACAAGGTCAAGTGTCGTTCAAGTAAAACAGAGCGGACTTACCACAATGACAAATAACATTGCAACCCCCATCATACAGCAGATCGAAGAAATGATAAAGGACGTGCCCGGCTGGTCACCGGTGGACCAACTCTACACACTCTTTAGTTTGGTCTATCTCACCCCGGATCTCGAAGGAGACATCGTCGAAATTGGCTCCTGGTGTGGAAGGTCGGCCTCTGTTTTAGGGCTTGCTGCCAGACTTACCAGGAACACCAGGGTTCATTGTATCGACCTCTTCCCTGAAAAGGATGATTGGGTGGTGAATGAAGATGGGAGTTACTCGTTTGAAGTAAAGATCGGGGGGACCGTATACAACAGTTACAGGGATCAGACCGTATGGAAAGAACCCTTTGAACGAGATATCGCCCCTCTTTATGAACGACAGCATAGCATCCTGGACATCTTTCGGGAGACGATTTCCAGAAACGATCTGGAGGATTTCGTCACGGTCTACAGAGGGGATTCGACATTGTTTGTACGTTCCATAGGGGAGAATTTCAAATGTAAATTGGCATTTATCGACGGCGATCATAGCTATGAGGCAGTATGTCATGATATTCGGAACATGGGTCGGTTCCTGGTCGAGGGGGGATGGATCTGTTTTGATGACGTTTTCTCGGGCTATGTCGGCGTAAACGAGGCGATCGAAGATTGCATCATTAGTAATCCTGACTATGAACTCGGGCAACAGATGACCAGGAAGTTCTTTGTCGCCCGAAAAAGGAGGAGGGCGAGATGACCCCTCCCATCAAATCCTTGCAAGACGGTGAGGGCAGATATGAGCGATATGTCACTCAGGCATGAATCTGAAAGGCTGCAGAGAGAGGTGTTGGAGCATCTCTATGAAATGACCGACCTAACGGTCTTTGAGATGTTTCGGAACTTCCCTGTGTTTACTCCAAGATTTAATCTTGCTCGATTCCTTGCGCATTATGAGATATTCAAGAAAGTCGTGGAACTGCCCGGTGTGATTATCGACCTGGGGGTCTACCGGGGTGCTTCCACGTTTACGTGGGCAAAGCTGTGCGAAATCTTTTGTCCCACCGATGCCCGGAAGGTGGTTTATGGGTTTGATACGTTCACGGGTTTTCAGTCTTTAAGCCAAGAGGATGGTCCGATGAATGCCCGACAGGATGTCAAACCGGGAGGCTACTTTGGCGGGGCTTCGGTCGAAAGGGATCTGGAACTTGCCCAAAAGGCCATGAATCATGATAAGCACCTGCGGCATCTGAATCGGATCGAGTTCATTAAAGGAGATGTGGTCAAAACCATCCCGGAGTTCGTGGATTCTAAGGGAAATGGACTCCGGGTGGCCCTCTTGAACCTTGACCTGGACCTCTATGAACCAACACGAGTTGCTCTGGAGCATTTCGTTCCGAAGATGGTGAGAGGTGGCCTCATCATCTTAGATGAGTACGCTGTGGACACGTTTGGAGGCGAGTCCAAGGCGGTCGATGAGTTTTTCGTCAAGACCTATGGGAAGAAAGCCCTCATTAAGAAATTACCGTGGCATAGCAACCCATCGGGATACATCGAGGTAGATTTTTGAGGGTAGGGATTATTCAGTCAAATTATGTCCCGTGGCGAGGATATTTTGATTTTATTGATGAGGTAGATTTGTTTATTTTTCACGACGATCTACAATACACCAAAGGGGATTGGCGAAACAGAAATAAGATTAAAACGCCGAAGGGACTCGTCTGGCTGACGGTGCCGGTGAAATACGAGCAAACGTCGCAACGGATTTGCGATACCCGGATCGATTACTCTCAGAAATGGCGGGAAGGACACCTCGATCGATTTCGGGCGAACTATGCCATAACAGCATTTTTTGTGGATGCGATGAGCCTTTGGGAGGAAGGACTCTTTTGTGAAGATCCGACTATCAGTCAACTCAACATCCGGTTGATTAAGCTGATTTCAGGTTACCTCGGGATCACAACGCCACTTGTCCTCTCTTCTGAGTACGCCGTGAAAGGAACGAAAACGGACCGCTTGATCCATCTCCTTAAGAAGGTGGGGGCAACCACCTATCTGTCTGGCCCTCGTGCGAAAGGGTACCTGAATGAGAATATGTTTCGTGATCATGGCATTAATCTCGAATATAAAAGCTATGATTACCCTCCTTACCAGCAACCTTGGGGAGAGTTTGTCGGAACAGTTTCGGTGTTGGATCTGATTGCAAATACCGGAAGAGCGGCCAGGAATTATCTGAAAAGCCAGACACCGAACACGGTCGCAGTAGGATGAACGATGGTTTTGGAAGACGCTAAAAGACTGGACGATTTATTGCTGGAGATTTCCAAGGGAAATGCGGTAGATGAATCGCATCTGCTACCCTTTCTCTGTCTCGAGGAAAACGAGAAACGTTGGGAGGTCAACGCCAAACTGGCCGCAGCCTACACAGAGGCAGGGAATCTGGAGCAAGCCAGGACGTTCATCCAGCGCGCGTGGGTTCTCGGCAGATTTTCTGCCGATTTGATGCCCCTTTATACCGAGATCTGCTCATCCCTGGGCGATATCCCGTCTATTCGTAATGCGTATAAACGATTAGGACTGAAGAGGGCCGCAGAAGGCGACATTTCCGGAGCGATCCATTATTTCGATCTGTGGCAGTACGCTTACGCCACGTTTGCCAGCGTGGATCGTTATGAATTCGACTTCGATATCCTCGAGTCCATGGACCGTCTGGCGGAACCTTATCGTTTCCCGCTCAGAAAGGGAACCTCATCTCAAATGGGTCGAAGAACCCGATTGGCCTATCTGGTGAAGGGGGTAGCAGAAACAGGCTCGGTGCTTTTGAAGATAAATCTTCTCTTTGCCAAGTTCCATGATCGATCGCAATTTGAGCTGACGTTCTTCACACCGGAGACAAAAAAAACAATTCTGGGCTCCGCAATGGGAAAAGAGAATATCAAGCTCTTCGCACAGCACAACTGCAAGGTCATTTGGGCACCCGACCTGAAAAACATACATGACTCTGTTCTCACGGTCGCACGAAAGATTTATGAGGCGAAACCCGACATCCTGATCACCAGCGCCGCTCTGGCTGATTTCAAGCATTATTTCTTGACATGCCTAAAGCCTGCCCCCATCACCGTCGGGTTCATCCAAGGGCCCCCTCCGCAGTTTGCTCCCCTATCTCTGGACTGGGGGATTGCCTGGGTCAGACATCCCCTGATCGATTGCCCGGTGGGGTGTTCCTTAATCGATCTGGAAGAGGAATTGCCCCGGAGAGAGGATGTGGTGCCCTACGAACGGCATCAATTGAATCTACCCGAGCAGAGCCTTCTATTGTTGAGTGGCGGGCGCCATGTGAAATTTCAGGATCCGGAATTTTGGAAAGCGATCCTTGACGTCCTCGGCAAGCATCCGCATGTTTTTTACTTGGCAGTTGGGGTTCGAGAAGATCAACTTCCTTTCTTACACCCGATGGTTCCACAAGAGGTCAAAGGCCGGATTCGATTCTTCGACTGGCGAAAGGAAGGAGATTACCTGAGGATTCTCTGTTTGGCTGACATCCTGATTGATACGTTTCCGTCGTGTGGCGGCGCGATTCTGTTCGACGCGATGGCTCTCGGCATCCCGGTTGTGTCATTTAAGAACAACTACATGAAACGTTTTGATCAGACCGATTGGTCGGTTGCTGAGGAGATACTTGGCATTCCGGAGGTGAGAGTTCCTCGAAGAGATTTTACTCACTTCAAAGCCCTCATTTCGAGGTTAATTGAAGACAAGGAATATCGCCGGGAAGTTGGCGAGCGTTGTCAAAACGAAGCCCATGAGAAGCGCGGAAACCCTCGCCGAATGGTTCAAAAATGTGAAGAGGTTTATCTCAAGCTGATCGAAGAAAAACAGAGACTGGATGCTGCCGGGGGGCACGGCAGCAAAACGCTCCAGACGGGGCCGGGAGCGATTGCGAGAAGACTGCTGCGGGTCTTTGCCAATCGGAGCTGATAGACGAGGCCAGACGGATAGAGGACCTCTGTCGTAGGAGGCGTATTTTTTGATATGAAACGATGGAGCAACGAGAAAAGACATAAATTGAAGCGATATCTGTTAAGAAAATGTCTTTCCGTGACGGACCTGATAACACGGTTTCTTTCCCCAATCTTGGCACCGGTCATCGCCTATATGGCTAAAACAGGAGTGGGAACGGACCGGTGCCTTCGTTGGGGTTCTCTTCCGATGTTAGTGCACTTCTACTCTCCCGTCCCAGATTTAGCGGATTTAGAACATCGCCAGGTTTGGCATCGCAAGAGCCCTCTGGTAGGCATCGATTTTCGGCCGGATGCTCAAATTGAATTCCTTCTCGACCTCGGTCAAAGATTTGGATCCGAATGTAATTGGCCCTCGGAACCCCAAGCGAATCCAGCTCAGTTTTATACCGAAAATGGAACATTCAGTTATGGATGTGCAGCCATTAGCCACTGCATCCTGAGGCATTTTAAACCTCGGTATGTCATTGAAGTCGGATCAGGAAACTCGTCCCTGGTTATTTCGAAAGCGGTGTCTCTGAATGCGAAAGATTCGGCTGAGCCGATCGAGTACAGCGTTCTGGACCCTTATCCTCGCTCCATCATAGAGAATGGATTATCCGGAGTGACGCAAATTATCAAAGAACCAGTGGAGCGGATGGAAACGGGTTTCTTTGATCGAATGTGCAAGAATGATGTGCTCTTCATCGATTCCGGGCACACGGTGCGCATCGGTGGAGATGTCAACTACCTGATTCTGGATGTTTTGCCCCGACTTGCTCCGGGCGTAATCGTCCATTTTCATGACATCGGGTTGCCTTATGAATATCCAAAAGTCTATTCGACAAACCCGAAATTTCGGGTCTTTTGGACAGAGGCCTATCTGTTACAGGCGTTCCTTTGTTTCAACAGCCAATTTGAGATTCTCCTGGCCATGAGCTACTTAATGACGGAACATCTGGACAAATTCCGCGCCGCTTTTCCGCTCTATGACCCCGTTCAACATCGAGCGAGCAGCGGGAGCTTCTGGATTCGCAGGAAATAGATTGAAGGTATGGAATTGGCAGAGTCTCACAGAATGAAATTCGCCTTGGTTTCTCATGTCCTTCCGCCATCATGGTCAGGACAGGCAGTGGTTCTCCATCGCCTTCTCCGAGCCTTGGATCCTGACTGCTACTGCCTCATCTCTCTACAGAGTTATGATCCTCAAGCCTATAAAGGAGATATGTCCTCAAGGTTAAAGGCCCGCTATTACTGCCTCAACCCCGGGTTTCGGCTGGGAATACTTCAGAGGTTCGGCCTTTCAGGAATGCGGAATTGGCTCCAAACCTACCTGCGTGCCAGACAGATATTCCGGATTGTGAAGAAGGACCAGTCTGACGCCATCATTGCATGCACAGGTAACCTCTATGATTTGCCGGCGGCATATCTTGCCAGTCGATGGGCCGGGGTTCGGTATTTCGTATACCTCTTCGATGATTATTTTTATCAATGGCCTGGTCCTTTAGAGCGCTCTTTCGCTCAACGCTGGGAACGGATGTTGATCAAAGAGGCTGTCGGCGTCGTTGTTCCGAATGAGTTCCTATATGAGGAATACCGTGGCCGCCACGGGATCGAGCCGGTTGTAATCCACAATCCTTGTGAGGAATTAAGAAAGGTGTGGGAGGAAGAATGTCCATGGCCCACAGATCCGTGGGAGATCAAGATTGTATACACCGGTGCTGTCTACCATGCCCATTATGACGCCTTCCACAATCTGATTGCAGCGATTCCACAATTAAA
>Ga0315273_10013525_pt1 | contig 10492 bp, 8 predicted proteins | sample YL17G02_0_MG_FD_205753 | JGI IMG/M metagenome (GOLD analysis project Ga0315273, IMG submission 205753) | Sediment microbial communities from Yellowstone Lake, YNP, Wyoming, USA - YL17G02_0 | ecosystem: Environmental > Aquatic > Freshwater > Lake > Sediment | place: USA: Wyoming | collected... | reverse complement strand
AGTTTGGTCGGCTAAGTTCCTCTTCTATCTCAAGCACCTTCTTATACATTTCTTCCGCCTTTTCCAAATCTCCTCGCATCCGGTAATCTGTTCCAAGATTAAAATAATTATCGGCCAATCCCCTTAAGTTTCTTTTCTTGGACAATTTAATTACCTTATTAAACATTTCTTCTGCCTTTTCCAGTTCTCGACGCTTCAAACAAAGTATGCCGAGTCTGCCATAACCGTATGCCAGTTGTTCTTTATTATCTGATTTTTCTGCAATTTTTAATGCTTCATCATTCACCTTTTCGGCCTTTTCCAAATCGCCAAGCTGAAAATAAACCATTCCAAGAAAGTTAAGTGCACATATTTGCCATTTTTCATTTTTCTTTTTATTGGCTTTTCCCAGAAGCGTATTGCCTGCCTCTTCGGCCTGTTGATATTGTGTTTTGAACTCATAAAGTAAGCCTTTGCAGGCTAAGCTGTAAAAATCATTGGGGCTAATTTTAAACATTTTGCCGACAGCTTTTGCCCTTCGGTCTGTATCACCTTTTGAACGTGCCCTCTGAAATTTATAACGATTCAGTTCGAATATAAAATCTCGGCATGCCATCCGGAGTAAAAACACCACGAAAACAACCGTTGCCGTCAATCTAACCAAAGCCCAAATAGAAAGTGTTGCCAACATAGCTGCCTTGAAAAACTCCCTATTTTTTTAGTTGTTTAACAGGGAGCAGTATAATAGTTCTTCCTGCGAATATCTGTTTTCTGTTCATAAAATATATTTTCGTTTTCTTCGTGTCTCGGTGGTGAATAGTCTATTTTCTGTTCACTTTTTCCCTCTTTTTTATTTTTGTAATTATCTCCGCGACTAAAAATTAAACCGTGTAAATCCGTGTTAATCCGTGTCTTAAAAAAACCGTGTAAATCTGTGTCCGATTCCTAATTCTGTATTCTTTTTCTTTCACTTTTTCCCTCTTCAGTTAATCTTTGCTGATAACCGATAACTGATAACGGATAACCGATAACTTATCTGAAAAATTATAACTCTATTTCCCTGCAAAAACAACCAAAACAGTCCATTTTCCTCCGCCGTAGTTTGGTTTTAATCATTCGATGTTGTACGTTCGGCGTTCGATGTTGGAAGTTAACTATTTAGTATTTTCTTCGTGTCTTAGTGTCTTTGTGGCTATTTTCTTTGTAGCTATAACTCGTTCTTTACAAAGATGTTATAAAAACCTCAAAATTATTATAAAAAAGCGGTTGACTGTTGTTTAGAAGCGTATTATTATACTGAATTGCACAGCGGACGAGATGTCTTCAATTGACGACTCGCCCGCTTTGTTTTCGAGTCCTTCGCAGCCCTTTAGGGCGAAGGAGGGCCAGCTCTTTTAAAAGTTAACAGTTGTACCACGATGCAGCGAAAGTGTAGCTTGGCCGATGGTTACGCAACCTCGGCGAATGCTTTAAATATTGGTGTGTGGCCCGCAAGGGTCGCATATTTCAGCACTTTCGATGCGTAGCGAAGTGTTGAGCCTTTTAAACAATTTCTGTCCTCTTTAGGGGCAGAGTTGATAATTAAACTCGAAGAGTTTGATCCTGGCTCAGAACGAACGCTGGCGGCGTGGCTAAGACATGCAAGTCGAACGGACTGTGCTTTACTGTGCAGTTAGTGGCGAAAGGGTGAGGAATAGACAGGTAACGTACCTTGGACTCTGGAACAGCGCCGTCCCGCAAGGGACTACCGAAAGGGGCGATAATACCAGATAATGTTATCTTTCGAATGTGAGATAACCAAAGATTCATCGGTCTGAGAGCGGCCTGTTTCCTATCAGCTTGTTGGTGAGGTAACGGCTCACCAAGGCTATGACGGGTAGCTGGGTTGAGAGATCGGCCAGCCACATCGGGACTGAGACACTGCCCGGACCTCCACGGAGGGCTGCAGTAACGAATATTGGGCAATGGGCGCAAGCCTGACCCAGCGACGCCGCGTGTAGGATGAAGCCCTTCGGGGTGTAAACTACTGTCAGGGTTATGAAAGTCGTCAGCAATGACGATTGATCTGACCCAAAGGAAGTCATGGCTAACTCTGTGCCAGCAGCCGCGGTAATACAGAGATGGCAAGCGTTGTTCGGAATCACTGGGCTTAAAGCGTGTGTAGGCGGACCAGAACGTGTCTTGTGAAATCCCCCGTCTCAACCGGGGAACGGCTTGGCAAACTACTGGTCTTGAGGCAGGTAAGGGTGCCTGGAACTCTTGGTGGAGCGGTGAAATGCGTAGATATCAAGAGGAACGCCTGTGGTGAAGACGGGGCACTGGGCCTGTACTGACGCTGAGACACGAAAGCGTGGGGAGCGAACGGGATTAGATACCCCGGTAGTCCACGCTGTAAACGATGCCTACTAGGTGTTGGGAATTCTGACATTTTCAAGACCGAAGCAAAAGTGTTAAGTAGGCCGCCTGGGGAGTACGGTCGCAAGGCTAAAACTCAAAGGAATTGACGGGGGCTCACACAAGCGGTGGAGCATGTGGTTCAATTCGAAGCAACGCGCAGAACCTTACCTGGGTTTGACATGCAGGGATGGCTTTCTGGAAACAGAGTAGTCTGCCCGCAAGGGTGAAACCTGCACAGGTGCTGCATGGCTGTCGTCAGTTCGTGTCGTGAGATGTCGGGTTAAGTCCCATAACGAACGAAACCCTTGCTGTTAGTTACCAGCGCCGCAAGGCGGGGACTCTAACAGGACCGCCGGTGTTAAACCGGAGGAAGGTGGGGATGACGTCAAGTCCTCATGGCCTTTATGCCCAGGGCAACACACGTGCTACAATGGCGACCACAAAGCGACGCAAGACCGTAAGGTGGAGCAAATCGCAAAAAGGTCGTCTCAGTCCGGATTGAGGGCTGCAATTCGCCCTCATGAAGTTGGAATCGCTAGTAATCGCGAATCAGCTATGTCGCGGTGAATGTGTTCCTGAGCCTTGTACACACCGCCCGTCAAGCGATGGGAGCCGGGAATACCCGAAGTCGGCTTGCTGACCCGCAAGGGAAGCGACTGCCCACGGTAAGTTCGGTGACTGGCGCTAAGTCGTAACAAGGTAGCCGTAGGGGAACCTGCGGCTGGATCACCTCCTTTCTAAGGGAAAACCTTAGAACCCCCACGCTTTCTTGCATGCCTATGCGATTCTCATCGCAAGATGAGGCAGCAGGCGAAAGCAAGAGCGGGGGTTCGTCAGACATTTTCGCTGCACAGGTATGACTGTTGAAATTTAGACCCCCTCGCTTGTCCCTAAGGGACAGAGGGGGTTTTTTTATGCGCGGTTTTAGCCACAGAGTAAAGAAGGGCACCCGCCTTCCATCCTTCGTTCGCCAAGAAGGACTACGGAGGACAGGTCGCCGAAGCTTCCGTCTTCGTTCTAATGAACTACGAACGGACAAGTCGGCGGACAAGTTATGCCCAGGGCGACCCCGTACCAACCCGCCGAAGGCGGGCAAGTTTACGGCAGAGGCCTAATAAGTGCGGGGCAGGCAGGAGAACAGAAAAAATTCTAAATCCTAAACAAATTCAAATAACAAATTACCGAAGGTTCAAAACCAGTCGGGGGCGGGGAAAGTCATAGATTGAAAATATACAACAAATCATTTATGATTATTAGAGCAGAGCATAAGAGCATAAGGGCAAAAGAGCATAAGGGATAAGGATTGGAAATTTGAAATTTCAGAAAGGATAATAAAACAATGGCAGACTTCGACAAACAAGCTCAGTCGAGCAAAAAGATACGATGGGGAATTGTCGGGACCGGGCGGATAGCACATTTGTTCGCGCAGGGACTGAGTGTACTCAAAGACACTGAGATTGCGGCGGTGTCGTCACGGACAAAAGAATCCGCTGAAAAATTTGCCGCTGAATTCAACGTCCCGCACCGTTATGTCGGCGTAGAAGCATTAGCCGGCGACAAAGATGTCGATATCGTATATATAGCAACGCCGCACCCGATGCATAAGGACGATACTATAAATTGCCTTAAAGGCGGCAAGGCGGTGCTGTGCGAAAAGCCATTAGCGATGAATGGTTCGCAAGTTGAAGAAATGATTGCGTGCGCGAGGAAGAATAAACTATTCCTGATGGAGGGGATGTGGATGTATTTTTTTCCGGCTATTGCAAAGGTTTGCGAACTTGTCGCCGGCGGCGCTATCGGAGAAGTCCGGCTGGTGCAGGCTAACTTTTGCTTTAGACGCGAATGGGAGCCGAAAAGCAGATTGCTAAATCCTCAGCTCGGAGGCGGGGCACTGCTCGATGTCGGCGTTTATAATATCGCACTGGCACATAAGATATACGGCAAAGAGCCGGAGCGAATCAGCAGTATGGCGCATATTGGAAAGACAGGCGTTGACGAACAGGCGTCAATGATTTTCGGATATGAGGGCGGGGCGATGGCTGTGCTATCATGCGCAGTTCAGACAGAGACTCTTTTCGAGGCGGCGATTTACGGAACCGACGGCTATATCAAAATACCGCATATGTTTTTTCAGCCTGACCGGATTATCGTAAAAGCGGGACAGGATGAAGAAAAAGAGATTACGTTCAACCGCCTGGGGAACGGTTACAGTTACGAGGCCGTGGAAGTCATGCGATGCCTGCGCGACGGCGAAGTTGAGTGTCCGATTATGCCGCTGGATACGAGTATAGCTATTATGAAGACGATGGACCAGATTCGGCAGCAGTGGGAGCTGGTGTACCCGATGGAAAAAAATAAATAAACCCCCAACATAAAGTTGGGGGCTTTTGGACGACTAATTCAGATTAAAATTGAAGCGTTGACAGTTTCTCAATGCCTTGCTGTATGTTGGTTCGGACAACGCCTTCGGTTGCCTTTTGGAGCCGTTCGTTAGCAAAGAAGGCCTTGCCTAATGCCGCTTTGTATGATGTCGCTATTGTGCCGGACCAAACCGGTTCGGCCTGACCTTGTTTAGATAAGTGCCAGCTGGTTTCTACATTGATATTTAAATCAAGGCCAATCGAAGGCTGGTCGCATTGCAAAATGACGACGTTGAGTAAACAGTCCGCTCCTTCGCCTCTGACTGTGCCCTTAAAGACGCCCGATTTGAGGATAGATTCCGTCAGGGCATCTGTAAATGCCGAATCTGAAATCAGCGAAGCCTTTCTATTATAGCCTGCAACGTGGCCTTCGACCCTGACGGTATAAGGGTGCTTGTTTGTTACTTCAAGTTTGGCGGGAACCATTTTGTTCGCACGCGCTGCACAGCCGCATTCAAACAAAATCGACGCGCAGAGTATCAGCAAAGCACTTTTACATAATAAATTTTTGCATCGTTCCCATTTCATAAAAATCCCCTTTCATAAAATTTACACTTTCCCCTCAATTATCAACCCGCGATAACGAACCCACTGGCAGGCCAAGGGGCTAACCAATCAAACAAAACCGGTCGGGTTATTCGGTAATTTTGTACACTGAGTCGCCTTTGCGGACGCGGTCGAGGACTTTTATGCCGATTGAATCGCCTGCCTGTGCTGCCGTGACATCTGCATTTTTAATCTGTATCGAGCCGACCGTCATTTCGAGGTCTGTAGTATGGCCCTTGATGCGGATTTTGTCGCCGACGTTCAGGGGAGCAGTCAACTCAATACCTGCGACGACCGGATGCGCAAAGAAATCCGAAACCTTTCCAATAACCTCCTCAGTCATATCTGGCTCCTTTCAATTTAAGGGATTTAATGCTTACATGGACATAATTCTAACGCAATCGATTCTTTATGCAATAGGGAATTTGGGGGCTGCTTTTATAAAAACTTGACAATGCCGGCGCAGGTTAATATGATAGGTCGAGATTCTGGAGTTATTTTTGTCGCAATAATCCCGCCTGAGGCGGGTAAATTAGCGGAGGTTATAGATGCGACTTACTGTAAAGCGAGGGGAGGAGCAGATGAACGAGTTGCGATTTTCGCGCGGCCCGATTTACGTCGGCAGACAGATTGGCAGCCAGATTTTCCTGCCGGACAGGGCTGTTTCACGCCAGCATACTGTTCTTTATACCGCCACAGACGGCAAATGGATAGTTGAAGACCTTGATTCAGCAAACAAGACATATCTTAACAACGAGGCGGTGCACAAGGCCGAAATAAAGAGCGGCGACGTACTGAAAATCGCCGATTTTCACATCGAAGTTCATATGGAGGAATCCGACAAGCAGGGGGCCGCCGTCAGTCTTGAAGATACGCTTCATGCGACACTGCACGAGCCGCAGGTCGTGCTTCGCAATATGGAGGGCACCGACGCTCCGCTTATAAGGATGCAGGCAAAGCGCAGCAGGGATTTTTCACACGCAGCTTCGGCTATATGCAAAAGCAGCGATATGACCGGCCTTGTTAATACGCTGCTGGATTTGCTGTTTCGGCAGTTCGGATGTTTTCATGCTTATGTGGCGGTGCGAAAAAGTCCTGAAGTCGCGATGGAAGCGTCAAAGGCAAGAAAAATCACCGGCGAGGGCGTCAAACTTGAAGAATTGCAGCTTAGCTCGCGAATCAACGAGACGGTAAAGAATTGCCATTATGTTCTTGTCCCGCGATTGCCGATGCAGGAAGAAGGCGACAAAATCGGCTCCGCAATGATTGCGCCGGTGATGTGCGAAGGAGTGTGCTTAGGCGTTCTTTATGGCGACAGTTCGCTCGACCATGAACGCTACGGCCTGAATGACCTCGATTATCTGATTCTGATTTCGCTGGTGGCGGGAGCGTTTATCAGGAACCTTTAGGAGCCAGTAAGACGGTTTTGGTATCGGTAACGTCTTAATACCATTTAACAGTAGAGGGGTTTCATATTTTACTTATCCAGCTCGTTGTGGTGATGCTTTATAGTTTCGCCGGCAACCATATAGATAATATCTTCGGCGATGTTTGAAGCATGGTCGCAAATTCGCTCCAGATGACGTGCTATCAACAGCAGAGGCACCGCACGGGTCGCAGTGCCGGGGTCGCGCGACATATAATCGTTAATAAGCTCGGCAGAAATTTTATTGCGGAGATTGTCTGCCTCGGTGTCGGATTCCACGACCTGCTTTGCCAGAGCAATATCTTTTTTGACAAAGGAATCTATCGAATCTTGCACCATTTTCCGGGCAATATCCGACAATTTTGGAATATCAACGAGAGGCTTGAGAAGCGGTTTGTCGGCCAGTTCCAGCACTCTTTGGGCTATGTCGACGGCCAAATCGGCGATGCGTTCGAGCTCAGCGTTGAGTTTCATTCCGGTAGTGATAAAACGCAGGTCGGTGGCCATTGGCTGATAACGGGCAATTAAATCTATGCATTTTTCGTCGATGATAAGCTCCAGTTCGTCGATTTGGCTGTCAGCGTCAATGATGTTCTGAGCCTGGGCTTTATCGCGGTTTTTCAACGCCTCGACAGAATCGGCAATTGCCTGCCGGGCAAGTTCGCCCATTTTTAAAATATCTTTATGCAGCTCTTTTAATTCTATGTCCAAATGTCTTTCCATACATAACTCCTAACCGTATTTTCCGGTAATATAATCGTCGGTACGTTTGTCCTTTGGATTAGTAAATATATCCTTTGTCTGCCCAAATTCCACCAGTTCTCCCAGCAGCATAAAGCCGGTTTCGTCCGAAACTCGCGCCGCCTGCTGCATATTATGCGTTACGATTATTATAGTATAATTCTGCTTGAGTTTGTGCATTAATTCCTCGATTCTCGCCGTTGCCTGCGGGTCCAGAGCTGAGCAGGGTTCATCCATAAGGAGTACTTCAGGCTTTACAGCCGCCAATCTTGCGATGCAGAGTCTTTGTCTTTGTTCCAGTGAAAGGCTAAAGGCCGATTTGCGGAGCTTGTCCTTCAGCTCGTCCCACAGGTCAACCTGTTTGAGGCTTCGCTCTACTATTGCATCGAGCAATAGTCTGCCCGGGGCTTTGTGAATTTTAAGACCGAAGGCGATATTTTCGTAAATAGACAGCGGGAACGGATTAGGTCTCTGGAAGACCATTCCCACCTTTTTGCGCAAAGCCATCAGGTCTGTTTTGCGGTCGAAGATATTTTCGCTGTCAACCAGAATTTGGCCCGATGTTCGTACGCCTTCAATCAAATCATTCATCCGGTTAACAGTCCGCAGCAGAGTTGACTTGCCGCAGCCTGACGGGCCTATTATGGCGGTGATTTTGTTTTCCTTAAAGGCGGCGTTAATGTTTATGAGGGCCTGGAAATCGCCATACCACAAATTCAGATTGTTAGTCTGTATGCTAGGCATCATCCGAATTTCCCTCTGATATAATCGTCGGTTCGTGTATCTGACGGTGCGGTAAACATTTTGTCGGTTTTATCGACCTCGATAAGCTCTCCGCTCAGGAAGAATGCAGTCCTGTCACCTACGCGTGCGGCCTGCTTGACGTTATTGGTAACCAGGACCAGTGTATAGTCTTTTTTCAGCTTAAACATCGCATCTTCCACCTTTGCGGTCGATATAGGGTCAAGGCCTGAACAGGGCTCATCAAACAAAATCACATCCGGCTCAACGGCCAGCGTTCTTGCGATGCAAAGCCGCTGCTGCTGGCCGCCCGATAATTTAAATGCTGAGATATTGAGCCTGTCCCTGACCTCGTCCCACAGATATGCCTTTTGAAGCGACTGCTCGACAATATCCTGTAACTTTTTTTTGTTTTTTATGCCGTGCATTCTTGCGCCATAGGCGATATTGTCAAAGATAGACAGCGGCAGCGGCAGGGGCAGGGCAAAGACCATACCTATTTTTTTACGCAATAATTCAACGTTTATGGCAGTAATATCTTCTTTATCAAGTTCTACAGAACCTGTCATTTTGAAGTTTGTTTCGAGTTCGTTAAGACGGTTGAGCATTCTTAAAAATGTCGTCTTGCCGCTGTTGGCAGGCCCGATGACACTTAAAATTTCATTGGCGTATATATCCAAGTTAAGGTTGTTTAATGCCTGAGCAGAGCCAAACCAGATATTCAGATTTTTTATGGTTATCCTTGGAGTCACCATTTCTTCTCTTTTCTGAAACGATAACGGATTATGATTGCCACAAGGTTCATAAACAGAACCAGAAACAGCAAGACTAAAGCAGTGCCGTACCTTATTTTTTCATCGACGTTGGGCACCTGTGTGGAAATAACGTAAAGATGATACGGCAGGGCCATAGCCTGGTCGAATATGGATTTCGGAAGCTGCGGCAGATAAAAAGCAGCTACAGTAAACAAAATCGGCGCCGTCTCTCCTGCGGCTCTTCCAAGACCGAGGATTGTGCCTGTCAATACGCCGGGGAGGGCATTTGGCAGGACAATATGACGTATTGTCTGCCATTTGCTTGCGCCCAGCGATAAGCTTACCTCGCGGAATGAGTGAGGAACACTTTCCATCGCCTCGCGTGATGTAGTGATAATAACCGGCAGAATCATAATTCCCAAAGTCAGCGAACCTGAAAGAATACACGTGCCGAATTTGAAAAATACCACAAAAACTGCCAGTCCGAACAGGCCATAAACAACAGAAGGCACACCTGCAAGGTTTACGATTGCCAGTTTTATTATCCGTGTAAGGTAGTTGTCTTTAGCGTATTCGCTCAGATAAATAGCCGCCAATAGACCTATGGGCAGTGCAAAAATAATTGCGCCGAGAACAAGGTAAATAGTTCCGACGATGGCGGGGGAAATTCCGCCTGCCCGCATTCCCTGTCTGGGGATGTCGGTGAGGAACTGCCAGGTTATCGCTCCGATGCCTTTCTGGATGATAATTGCGATAATCAGGCCGACCGGAACAACGATGAGCAGCGTTGCCAGAAACAGAAGAGAAAATGCTATTTTTTCTGTTCTTTTTGAATTTCTCATTTTCTTTTGTGCAGGAATATGTCTGCGGTTACGTTGATTCCAAAACTTATTACGAATAAAACTATACCTATGGCAAATAACGCGAAATAATGTTCGCTTCCCATGACTGCCTCGCCCATTTCCGCCGCGATGGTTGCGGTCAATGTTCTGACCGGCTGAAGGATGCTGTGCGGTATAATTGCGGCGTTACCGGTAATCATCATAACGGCCATTGTTTCGCCGATGACCCTGCCGATACCGAGCATTACGGCGGCGATAATTCCCGACGATGCGGCAGGAAGAATAACTCTCCAGATTGCCTGCCAGTGTGTTGCACCCAGCGCCAAAGCGCCTTCCTTGTATGATTTTGGCACGGAATAAAGGGCATCTTCAGCGATGGAGACAATCGTGGGCATAGCCATAAACGCGAGCATTATCGAGCCGGACAGAGCGGTAAGACCTGTCGGGAGATTGAAAATGCTTTTCACCCACGGCACTAATGTAACCATACCGATAAAGCCTAATACGACGCTGGGGATGGCTGCCAGAAGCTCGATTCCAGCCTTGAGAATTTCTTTCAGTTTAAACGGGGCGACTTCCGCAATATAAACGGCACAAGCCACGCCGATTGGTACGGAAATTACCGCTGCGCCGAGCGTAACCAGC
>Ga0315273_10013524_pt1 | contig 10492 bp, 7 predicted proteins | sample YL17G02_0_MG_FD_205753 | JGI IMG/M metagenome (GOLD analysis project Ga0315273, IMG submission 205753) | Sediment microbial communities from Yellowstone Lake, YNP, Wyoming, USA - YL17G02_0 | ecosystem: Environmental > Aquatic > Freshwater > Lake > Sediment | place: USA: Wyoming | collected... | reverse complement strand
GTTTATTCATGAAATAGATTATACAAGCACATGTATTTGCGTACAAATTATGTTTCTTGAATCGAAATCGTTGTTTATGGTGATATTTTATTATACGAAGTACTTGGCCAATAATCTACAAAACATCCGTTAGGATCTTGTAGACAAGCATCAATAATTGGGGATAACACATTAGGTATACCTTCAAGCTCTGCTCTTAATGCCAGTGCAGGTATGCGTTGATAATAATAAAATTGGTCGTTTCTGAGTTCGACTAGGGCAGCAGGATTTTTCCATATTTGATCTTTAATACTTCCAATGTCATCGAATTCAACAGTTATTTTTGCAGAATTTTGTTCTGTTTCCTGAGATTCTGCAGTGGCGGGGACCTCGGTCGCATCGACAGGATATCCCATTTCTTTTTCTAGTGCTTGAACTGTCTGTTGAACATCTTTTTGTGATAATTGGTCTGCTGATTTTGAAGGTGTGCATGCGGAAAGAGCACCTGCAACCAACGAAAATTCTACCAAAGATAGCAATCCTTTTCGCAAAGTTTTGATTATTGAGGAAAGTGAGATTTCTTTTTTTCTTTTGTGTCCTATATCTTCTGATGTTGTCGGAATATTAAAAGATATTGGCAATCCATTAAACATAACGTTTTTATTAAATAATAAACCAGTATTTTATAGTAAAAAATTTATATTGTCAATATATAGAATTGATAAGTATAGACCTTTGTTTATAGATAATATACCTTAACAAAGTTTGTTGAAATACTTGAACAGTATGCATGTAATTTAATATTTATTTTACGTTGTTAGTCATACTCTGCTGGAAATTAGAGGCTATGTAGAAAATTTTAATAAAAATCATTTTATAAAATATGTGCGGAATTTTTGGATATGTCGGGAAAAGAGATGCCGGCAAGACAATTATTGAAGGATTAAAACGGCTGGAATATCGGGGGTATGATTCTTGGGGAGTTGCTGTCGTAAAAAAGGGCGAAATTGATGTGGTCAAACAAATAGGTGCAATTGGTGATTTCAAATCACTAGAAAAATTACCAAAATCAAATATAGGTATTGGGCATACTAGATGGGCAACCCATGGAGGGGTTACAAATTTGAATGCTCATCCTCATAGTGCAAGCGATAAAAGTTTTGTGGTGGCGCAAAATGGTATTGTTGAAAATTATCAGGACTTGAAAAATATTTTACAGGATTTGGGACATGCATTTAATTCTCAAACGGATACAGAAGTAATTGTGCGTTTGATTGAGGAGAAATTTAAATATGAACATAATTTATTTGAAGCAGTTAGAAAGGCATTCCTGGATTTAGAAGGAAGGAATACGATTATTGTTTTAACAACGGAAGGTAATCATATAATCGCCGTACGTAATGGTTCTCCTCTTGTCATTGGTATGGGAAAAGATGAAGTATTTTTTGCTTCTGATACATTATCATTTGCAGATAAGACAAATAAAGTGATTTATATTAATAATTTGGAAATGGTTGAGTATATAGAAGGCAGGGTATTTTTAACTAATGTAAAGACAGGTAAAAAATTAAATTATCAATTGGCGACATTGGATAATAAGGTTGGAAATATCACTAAAGACGGGTTTGCTCACTTTATGATTAAAGAAATTGTGGAGCAAAAATACACTATTAAAGAGGCGACACGATATAGTGAAAAGGAATTACAACCTTTGCTGCAGGCAATAAAAAATGCAAAAAATTTATATATAATTGGAGCAGGTACTGCAAGTTTTTCTGCTGGACAAATTGCCTTCTTCTTTAGAAAAATTGCTCACATCCATGCAATTGAATTGAAATCATATGAAATTGAAAGTTTCAAAGAACTATTTTCTAGGGACGATGTTATGCTTGCAATTTCTCAAAGTGGAGAAACAGCAGATACTATCGATGCGATTGACTGTGCTAAAAAGAAAGGCGTAAAAATCGCTTGTCTGGTTAATATGTTGGGTTCGACAATAACTCGTATTAGTGATTTTCAATATTTTTCGAGCTCTGGTCCAGAAGTGTGCGTAGCTTCTACCAAGGCCTTTACTGCTCAGATCGCATGGGGATTTTTGTTAGCCATGTCCCTAATAAATAAATACAAAGAAGCCAAATACATTATTTCTATTTTATCAAAAAAGTTAGACAAATATTTTAGCGATGAACTTTATGAACAAATTAAAAAACTTGTCCGAAAAATAAAAAACCAAGAACACTTTTTTGTACTGGGCAAGGGGCAAAATTATTACATTTCCCTAGAAGGTGCTCTAAAAGTCAAAGAGATTACATACAAGCATTTTGAGGGCTTTGCCGCAGGCGAATTAAAACATGGAGTAATTGCTTTAATAGATAAAAGTACTCCTGTTTTTGCAATTGTATCTGATGATGAAAACAAGAAAGATATGCTTAGTGCAGTTGCACAGGTCAAAGCCAGAGGTGCTTTTACAATAGGAATTGGGAAAGAGAAAGACGTTCTTTTTGATGAATTTATTTCAACATTAGACGGAGGACTGGCAGATAGTATTATCAATGTAATTCCATTTCAATTAATTTCGTATTTTTTAGGTGTTGAATTAGGTAATAATCCGGATAGACCAAGAAATCTTGCAAAAAGTGTTACTGTAAAATAACATTTATTGAATTAGTTGTGATATATTTACTTTGAAGACAAAATTTAATAATTTTACAAATAAATTATGATTACCAAAAAATTATTTCGCGAAACAGATGGTGTTAGAGGAAAAGCAAACTTTGCTCCATTAGATTGTGAAACGGTATTAAAATTTGGCAAAACACTTGCCGAATATGTCAAGAAAAAAGTTGAAATCAACCCCAATAGGGACTACAAAGTTATTATTGGGAAGGACACTCGTCGTTCCGGATACCTTTTGGAACAATCCTTGACAGCCGGTTTTCTCAGTCGTGGAGTTGATGTGGATACGGTAGGTCCAATGCCCACCCCTGCTATTTCCCATCTAGTTAAAAGTTTTGCTCTTGACCTTGGAGTAATGATTACGGCTTCACATAATCCATATCAAGATAATGGTATTAAGATATTTGACTCCAATGGTTACAAACTTAGTGATGAAGAGGAATTAGAAATTGAAGATATTTTTTTTAATTTCAAGTTTAATGGTTCTGAAAAAATTGGGCGGGCTAAAAGGATTGAAGATGTTTCTGGAAGATATATAGAATTTATAAAAGCTGCGATTGGAAATTCTTCGTTAAAAGATCTTAAAATCGTAGTAGATTGTGCCAATGGTGCCTCATATATAACAGCTCCTACTGTATTTTGTGAATTGGGGGCAAAAGTAATCCCATTATTCGTTGAGCCAAGTGGTTATAATATTAATGTAGCATGTGGTTCCCTGCATCCTGAAAAATTAAGAGAAGTGGTAATAAAAGAAAAAGCGGATTTAGGCATAGCCCTTGATGGTGATGCCGATAGAATAATTATGGTAGATGAGAAAGGAAATATTATTGATGGCGACTATATTACAGCCTTGGTTGCTAAGTATTATAAAAAAGAAGGACTGCTAAATAATAATTCAGTGGTTATTACCGAGTATAGTAATTTGGCATTGGTTCAAGAGCTAGAAAAAAACAATATTTCAGTATTAAAAGTAATAAATGGAGATAGGGCTATCGCCAAACTTTGTCGTGAAAAAGGATTAAATTTTGGTGGTGAACAAACAGGTCATTTCCTCTTTTTGGATTATAGTGATACGGGAGATGGTACGCTTAGCGCTCTAGTTGTTATGAAAATTATGAAAGATACAAAAGAAAAATTGTCTAAACTAGCTTATACATTTGACAAATATCCTCAAAAAGTTATTAATCTAGTTGTTAATAAAAAAATACCAATAGAAGAATTAACTGAATTAAATAAATTAATTATTAAGTGGAGAAAAAAATTTAAGGATAAAGGTAGAATTTTCTTACGCTATTCAGGAACTGAGAATTTACTTAGGGTAATGTCAGAAGCAGAAGATGAAAAGATTATGTTACAAGCAGGAAATGAAGTAGTCGAATTAGCGGATAAATTATTAAATTAATTATTATGGTAAATGATTTTTTTAATACAATTAAAGTTCCCGATTTTTTACAAGAACTTTTTACTAAAGATGATTGGTACTTAATAATTGCAAATTTTATAAAAATTCTTAATAAGCGGATAATTGCTAAAACATCATTAGATATAAATTTTAACAAAGTTTCGAAGCAGAGACCAGTTTTGCATGATAAAGTGTATATCGGGAAAAACTGCGTTATTGCTGAGTATGTTGTTGTAGAAGGACCTGTTTTTATTGGCAATAATGTTGAGATTGGACCCGGGGCTTATATTAGAAAGGGAAGTATAATTTGTGATAATTGTTCTATAGGGTACGCTTCGGAAGTTAAAAATTCTCTTATGATGGATGGTTCGAAAGTGTCTAATCATGTTTTTTTGGGAGACAGCATTATTGGTGTTAATGCCAGAATAGGAGGACATTGCGAGACAACTAATCGTAGATTTGATCAACAAAAAATTGACTTCGTCTATCGAACGCAAAAACTATATACAGGACTTAATAAATTAGGTCTGGTTTTAGGGGAGGGCTCGCGACTTGGAGGTGGAGTTCTCACGAGTCCGGGTACAATGATTGGCAAAAACTCGTTTGTGGCCACTAATAGTTATATTGATGGATTTGTTGAACCAAATAAGTTTATTAAATTGGTATCTCAGTATAAAATAGTAAATAATAATTTTTCGAGTATTTTAAAAAATTCTAATTTATTTGATAAAACATAAATACGTATGAAAATCAAAAAAGCAATAATTACTGCAGGAGGAATTGGCACTAGATTTTTACCAGTGACAAAAACTATTCAAAAAGAAATGCTCCCCATTCTTAATAAACCAATTATTGACTATTTAGTTGATGATTGTGTTAATGCAGGTGTTGAGGAGATAATTTTTGTTGTAAGAGAACAAAATATCCAGATACAACATTACTATGAAGAAGACCTTGGACTCAAACGTTATCTGGAGCATATAAAAAAGGCGGGAAAATATGAACAAGTTGCAAAATTGCATACAAAGGCAAAATTTTCTTTTGTTAAACAAAAAGAAACAGATCCCTATGGGACTGGTGTTCCAGTTATGTTGGCCCGTAAGTATGTTGAAAATGAGGAAGCTTTTTTGGTGTTGATGGGAGATGATTATATTTATAACCAAGATGGTAGTAATGAAATAGTTAAAATGATGGAAACCTTTAATAAAAGTCAAGCTCAAGGTTTGTTGACCTGTGTTTTGGTAGCAAATGAATTAGTAAACAAATATGGAATTGTTGAATTCAAGGAGGAAAATGGATTTAAGATTTTAACCAATCAGGTTGAAAAGCCACAGAAAGAAGAAGTAAGTTCCAATTTTGCAAATATCAGTAAATATATATTTACACCTGCTATTTTTCAATTTATTGAAAATAATGAAGTTGATATTGCCAGTGGTGAATTATTTATTACTACTGCCTGCACCAAATTTGCTCAAAATAATAGAATGGTAATCCACGAAACCAAAGGGAAATATTTGGACTCTGGTTATGTACTGGGTTGGTTAAAGGCAAATTTAGTATATGCTAGAGACAAAAAAGAACTTTGGCCCGAATTAAAAGAATTTATGAAGGAAATGGTAGATACTTTTTAAGCCATTCTCCAGTGTAGCTCTTTGGGTTTCCCATAACTTCCTTGGGTGTTCCTTCCGCGATAATTTCTCCCCCCCTCTCCCCTCCGTCCGGTCCCAGGTCGATTATCCAGTCAGCGGTTTTGACTAAATCCAAATTATGTTCGATGACAATTACTGTATTACCTTTGGTTACTAAAGCATGAAGGACGACTAATAATTTATGCAAATCGGCAAAATGCAATCCTGTTGTGGGTTCGTCTAAAATATACAAGGTCTTACCAGTTGAACGTTTACTGAGTTCTGCAGACAATTTTATTCTTTGTGCTTCACCACCCGAAAGTGTAGTCGCTCGTTGTCCCAGTTTCAAATATTCAAGACCAACTAGTTTTAGTGTTTCAAGTTTGGTTCTTATAGAAGGAACATTTTCAAAAAAAGACAATGCTTTTTCCACAGTCATATCTAGGATTTCGGCAATATTTTTTCCTTTGTAGTCAATTTGAAGCGTCTCACGATTATATCTTTTCCCATTACATTCTTCACAGGTCACATAAACATCAGGCAGGAACTGCATTGCAATTTTGATTACCCCATCACCCATACACTTTTCGCAACGTCCTCCACGGACATTGAAACTAAATCTTCCAGGTTTATAACCTCTGGCTCGTGACTCCATTGTTTGAGTGTATATCTCACGTATTGTAGTGAAGATGCCGGTGTACGTTGCCGGGTTTGACCTGGGAGTCCTGCCAATTGGTGATTGGTCTATATCAATTACTTTGTCCAGATTTTCTAAACCATCAATAGATAAATATTTTCCCGGAATGGCTTTTGCTCTAAAAAAATGTTTATTTAAAATTTTTGCCAATGTCTCGTTAATTAAACTTGATTTACCACTACCCGAAACCCCTGTGATTGCAATAAATTTCCCCAAAGGGAACTTTGCTGTCAGATTTTTAAGATTATTCTCTCCAGCTCCTACGAGAGTTAAATATTTTGTGTTTGTATTTTTTTTATTTTCCAGACCTCTAAACAATAAGGTCTGGGAGACATCCTTTGTCTCTCTTATAATATCTGCCGTTTTTATTGTTAATTTTCCTGATAAATATTTTCCAGTTATAGAATGAGCGTCTGCTTTTACTTCATCAGGAGTTCCTTGTGAGACAATTTTACCTCCATGTTCCCCTGCTCCAGGTCCCATATCTATTAAGTAATCTGCTTGATTCATAGTGTCATGGTCATGTTCTACGACAATAATACTATTGCCTAAATCTCGGAGTCGTTTTAATGTACCTATTAAGCGATTATTATCTTTTTGATGTAAACCAATTGACGGTTCATCAAGAACATAGAGTACCCCTGATAATCCGCTACCTATTTGCGAAGCCAATCTTATACGTTGGGATTCTCCACCGGATAATGTTCTAGCACTTCTATTGAGTGATAAATACTCCAAGCCAACTGCTATCAAAAAGTCCAGACGGGCTAGAATTTCTTTTACTATTTGTTTTATAATAAATTTTTCTTGAGCAGTTAAAGTGTCGTCATCATCATTGTCATCAGAAGTATTCTTACTATCTAATATTTTTTGTTCTTCTACTAAAGAGTTCACCCATTTCTTAACCTTGTGCAAAGGCAAATTGGACACCTCATTAATATTTTTATGTAAAATTGTTACTGCTAGGGTCTCTTTTTTCAAGCGTTTTCCTTCACATTCGGGACAAATTAATTCCCGCATATATTGCTCGATTTCATGGCGAATATAGTCAGAGTCGGTCTCTTTGAACCTTCTTGATAGATTTGGAATAATTCCTTCAAACTTGTGATTTAATTTACTTATCGTTCCATTATTTTCACTATGATAGTCAATCAAATATTTTTTGTCCTTACTGCCATATAAAATAATATCAAGGTGCAGAGGTTGTAATTTACCTAGAGTTGTACGAAGCGAAAACCCCTCTGATGTGGCTACTCCTTGTAGTAATTGCATATACCATGAATTCATGTTGTCAGCAGATCGTGACCATGGAAAAAGTCCTCCTTCTGAAATCGATAACCTTGGATTATAAATTGTACTTGGGTCAATTTCTATAATCTTGCCAAGTCCATCACATCTTGGGCATGCACCATAAGGTGAGTTAAAAGAAAAGGTATGTGGTTCGACTTGCCCAAATGATTCCCCTGTTTCGGGATCCATTAATTTCTCAGAAAAGAAAATATCTTGTTTTTGGTCAACAACGTTAACAATTAACTCTCGTTCTCCCAGATTTAATGCGACTTCACAAGAATCAGTAATTCTTTTTAGGTATTCCATATCGGTTTTCTTGTCTGAATTTATTGACAATCTATCTACTACAACCTCGATATTATGAATTACAAATCTATCTATTTTAATATCTTCTTCGAGTGAATAGACATTCCCATCAACTCTTGCTCGCAAATATCCTTGTGAAAGCAACCTTGAAAATAATTCTTCATACGTTCCCTTCCTTTTTTTTATAATTGGAGCTAGTAATAAAATTTTTACTTCTTCGCTTTCAAATTTTTGAGGGAAATTTAGGACTGCATCTACAATTTGTTGTACTGTTTGTGACTGCAGTCGCTTTCCGGTCACTGGGCTATGTGGATGTCCTGCTTTGGCAAATAACAACCTAAGATAATCGTAAATTTCTGTTACAGTTCCAACTGTTGAACGTGGATTATGCCCCGATGTTTTTTGATCTATTGAAATTGCTGGAGACAGCCCTTCTATCGAATCCACGTCTGCTTTTTCCATCATACCCAAAAACTGTCTTGCATAACTGGAAAGTGACTCTACATACCTTCTTTGTCCTTCTGCATAAATGGTATCAAAAGCAAGGGATGATTTTCCTGAGCCGGAAAGACCTGTAATAACGACCAATTGATTTTTTGGTATCTCAACATTAATATTTTTTAGATTATGGGACCTTGCCCCTTTTACAATTATTTTTTCCACAACAACATATAATGATTAATAATTTTTAGAAAAAATTTTGTGAGAGTAGTCGTACATTTTAACATTAAAAGTTACTTATATGAAACCACTATGTATAGGTTGGATACATCTTGCGATTACAATGTGTTGAACAGAAGTTCTTACACACCGGCCTCATGGACTCATTATACAAATAATATTAATTTTATATTCGGCCTCTGATTTGTGGGTAGGACACTTAAATACTGTTTGACTAAATTTATAATGCAAATCAGAGTGTGTAAGAACTTCTGTTCAACACATTGAATTAAATTCGTAATATCTATATCAACTTATTCACCACTAGGGAGGTTAAGAGTTAGAAGAATCAATAATTATATGAAAATTTATTAATATAAAATATGTTTGAGTTGCTTCAAAAATAAATATCATTTATACTGATACTTAATATAAATATATTTTAATAAAAAAGCATGCCTGAACTCGAAAATCCAAGTGGAACATCGCCACTTTCGCAAAAACGAATAATATTAAATACCAGTAGCATTCCAAAAATTAATTCTCTCGATAAAGTTGGAGAAGATACAGCACAGCCCTTTAATAAATTAAGGCAACCATTAAAAGTGGACTTAAATAACAAAATTGCTACAAATAATAATTTTGGAAAACCGATTAAGGAGTCGGGCTCTTCAGCTAAAATTGTCATTTGGGTTGTGATAGTGATAGTGTTGGCAATTGCCGCATATCTCGCATTAAAGAGTTTTTTAAATACTCCGCCCAAAGACAACACAAATAACAATCAAGTAATTACTACAGTTACACCTGTAGTTGATTATATGTCACAAATTGTAAATCCTGAGGTATCTACAGATGACAAAGCAGATTACAAACAGAGTTTGACATTATTTACAAATGGTTCTCAAGAAGTAGGAACGACTTCTACGGGTACCTTTGATATAAGTAAATTATTTGTTCAAAAATATCAAAGTTTTACAAGATTAGGTATTGAAATTATTGCCCTTACTGGAGAGGACAGCTTACCACAGATAAGCAGTGAATATAATAAATTATCAAACGAGATTACTTTAAGTTTCCCTAGCACTTCTACAAAATTAGATATTCCTTTTGATACGGAAATAATAGTTGAATCATCAACAGTAAATACTATCACAAGGATAAATACTGACAATACGGGAATTGAGCAATTTTTGATAAAACTAAGTCAACCAACAATTTATTTTTTGCAGGTTGCTGGTTCTGCCGATTCACTAATGATTTATCTTGACATCAAAGAAATTTCTGTTTCAACTACCCCTACAGTATCATTAGCAGTAACCACTTCGCCAGTAACCACTTTGCCAGTAACCACTGTTATCCCCTCTGTGACTGCAATACCAAGTATAGCTCCCACCACGACAGGTGGAGATGTTTTGGAAAATGCATATTCAAAGGCCGAACAACAGTTGCATAATGGTTTGACAACTAATACTGCAAGTTTCAATCGATTTACATATTCAGATAGTTCTGTCGAATTTACATTCCAAGCAGAGGTATATACAGGCACTAATGGGAAAATGCCAAATGTTACAGCCAATTTAGTTGGTACGATTTTAACAGTGGATGTTACCAATTTGGTCTCCAGAAACGCAACTGCAACTATAAATTTCAGTGGTGCTAGAAATGTACAAAAAGTTGATATTGTAAGTTCCGGTAATACGAAAAAATATACGTTCACATTAACAAAGACCAAGGACTACAGGATTGCATATAAATTTAACGATGTTTATACGAATGCTTTGCTGATTCAAGTTAAGAATTAATTATCATTGATTCCAGGGGTAAACGGGCGTCTAAAGAAATTTTTAGACGCCC
>Ga0315273_10013523_pt1 | contig 10492 bp, 10 predicted proteins | sample YL17G02_0_MG_FD_205753 | JGI IMG/M metagenome (GOLD analysis project Ga0315273, IMG submission 205753) | Sediment microbial communities from Yellowstone Lake, YNP, Wyoming, USA - YL17G02_0 | ecosystem: Environmental > Aquatic > Freshwater > Lake > Sediment | place: USA: Wyoming | collected... | reverse complement strand
ATGCCCGTGACCGCACTCAGCCACGAGGGTCACCCGCAGCCCGACGAGCGGGACCACGACCCGACGCACTCGCACCCTCCGGTCATCGAGCAGGAGCTCGCGCTCGAGCGCCGCACCCGCGCCCAGTTCCGCGCAGCCGAGAGAGGAGGTCTCCAGTGGCGTCGACGCTCGCCGAACCAGAGGTCCGTCGCGCACCGGCGCGGGAACCGCTGATCCGGCTCGCCGGGGTCGAGAAGGTCTACAGGACGGGGAAGCTCGAGTACCGGGCTCTGCGCGGGATCGACCTCACGATCGACGAGGGCGAGATCGTCGCCGTGATCGGGCCCTCGGGCAGTGGCAAGACGACGATCCTGAACCTGATCACCGGGATCGACCGGCCGACCGCCGGCGAGGTGGTGGTCGACGGGCAGCGCCTCGATGCCATGAGCGAGGAGGAGCTCGCGGTGTGGCGCGGGCGCAACGTCGGGATCGTCTTCCAGTTCTTCCAGCTCCTCCCCACCCTGACCGCATTCGAGAACGCGGTGCTCCCGCTCGACTTCGCCCGCAGCGGCACGCGCGCCGAGCGCGCGGAGCGGGCGCGCCACAACCTCGGGCTCGTGGGGCTCGGCGACAAGCTCGACCACCTGCCGACCGAGCTGTCCGGCGGCGAGCAGCAGCGCGTCGCGATTGCACGCGCCCTCGCGTCCGACCCGAAGCTCGTCGTCGGAGACGAGCCGACCGGGAACCTCGACACGCACACGGCCGCAGAGATGTTCGACCTCCTCGAGAGGCTGAACGCCGAGGGAAAGACGGTGCTCTACGTCACGCACGACCCCGGGATCGCGGCACGCGCGCACCGGACGGTGACGATCCGCGACGGCCTCGTGGTCGCCGGGTGAGGGGTCGACCGTGCGCTCGGCGCTGCTGCACAAGTCGGTCACCGACCTGACGCGCCGGAAGGCACGCACGGCCTTCGCGGTCCTCGCGCTCGCGATCGCGGTCGCGAGCGTCGGCATCTTCGCGCTGCCGCCGCTCGCCGACCGCGCGATGCAGAAGGAGATCGCCTCGAGCCGACTCGCCGACCTCACGGTCGACACGGCTGCGCTCCGGCTCACGCCCGCCCAGGAAGCGGCGCTCGCCCGGCTCCCGAACGTGGACGCCTTTGCGGCGCGCAGCGTCTACTCGACCCGCGTCTGGGTGGGCGACCGCCGCGTCAAGGCGTTCGTCGTCGGTGTCCCCGACTTCGGCAACCAGACGGTCGACGTCGTCAAGGTCACGGCGGGCACGGCGCCGGGTACCGCCGGCGTCCTTTCCGACGTGCAGAACGACCGTCAGGGCCGTCTCTCCGCCGCGCCCGGCAACGTGCTCCGCGTCGTCACCTCCGACGGCGGCACCGCCCGGCTCCGGGTCACGGGCGAGGGGCGGAACCTGTCGGGCGGGCAGCTGGTGATCTTCGAGAGCGCCGTCGTGCTCTACGCGTCGCCCGAGACGGTCGCGCGGCTGAGCGGCCGGCCCGGGGCGACCTCGCTCGAGTTCCGGCTCCGCGACCCGCGACGGGCCGACGCGACCGCCGTCGCCGTGCGCGACTACCTGACGGCCAACACCGGGTTCACCGGCTTTGCCGACCTGCCCACGGTGCGGGCGCCCGGCGACTGGCCCGGCAAGGAGATCTTCAACAAGTTCTCGCAGCTCCTCTACGTCGTGACGATGCTGGCGCTGCTCTGCGCGCTCGTGCTGATCGGTAACACGATGACGACGCTCGTCGGCGAGCAGACGCGCGAGATCGGCGCGATGAAGGCGATCGGCGGCACGCGCCGGCAGATCGCCGGGATCTACCTTCGCACCGCCCTGCTGCTCGGGGCGATCGGCTCGATCGTCGGGATCGCGCTCGGGCTCGCGCTGGCCAACGTGCTCGTCAACTTCTTCGGCTCGACGTTCTTCGCGATCAACGGCGGCTTCGGGGTCGATCTGCCGATCGTCGCCGCCAGCCTGCTCCTCGGCCTGCTGGGGCCGCCGCTCGCCGCGCTCCCGGCGATCCGCCGCGGGGTGCGCGTCCCCGTGCGCGAGGCGCTCGAGACGACGGGGTCGATCACGGCCGGCGGTGGCAACCGAGTCGACGGACTGCTGCAGCGCGTCGGCTTCCTCCCCCGCACGGCTCAGATCGGCGTCCGCAGCGTCGGCCGCCGCAAGCGACGCAGCATCGCGACGATCTTCCAGATCGCATTCGCGGTGGCGACGCTGCTCGCGGTGCTCGCGCTCGGCACGTCGGTCTCGAACCTGACGCACGAGGGCTGGCGCGACCACGGCTGGGCGATCTGGCTCGGCTCGAGCCTGCACCCGCCGCTCGACGAACGGGCCGACGCCCTGATCCGTGCAACACCCGGTGTGAGGGCGGCCGAGCCGATCATCGTCAACGACGTCGACGTCTCCGGGGAGCCCGGCTTCGTGTGGGCCACCGCCCCGAAGACGTCGTTCGCCTACGACCTGACGGACGGCCGCTGGTACGGGCCCGCGGACGACCGTGCGAGCGCGCAGGTCGCTGTGGTCGAGAGCTCGATCGCACGCGCGACCGGAGCGCAGGTGGGCGACAGCATCACGCTCGACACCGCCTCGGGGCGGGCGCCGTTCAGGGTGATCGGGATCGCGAGCAACGTGCAGGAGAACGGGACCGTCGTCTTCGTCCCGCTCTCGACGGCCCGGAGGCTCCTGCGCGCCGAGGACGGGGTCAACGGCTACTGGATCCAGTCAACGTCGGACGATCACGGTGCGATCGACCGCCTCAACACCGCGCTCGAGGACCGGCTGACTGCGGCGGGCTACCAGGTCGGCACCGAGGTCACCTACGTCGGTGAGCGCGACAACGTCGCCCAGAACCGCACCCTCACGACCACCATCACCGTGCTCGGCTTCCTCATCGTCGCGATCAGCATGGTCGGCCTGATCAGCGCGATCACGATGAGCGTGCTCGAGCGGACGCGCGAGATCGGGATCCTCCGCTGCATCGGCGCCCGCGGCCGCGACATCCGCCGGATCTTCGAGGCCGAGGGCCTCGTGCTCGCCCTGCTCGGCTGGCTGGTCGGGATCCCACTGGGCTACCTGCTCGACCACGCCCTGATCTGGCTCTTCGGCGAGCTCGTCGGGATCGAGATCCCGTTCGTCTTCCCGTGGGCCAACGTGGGCTACGCGCTCGTCGGCACCCTGGTGCTGGCGGTGCTGATCATGCTCCTGCCGGTGCGCCGAGCGGTGCGGTTCAAGCCGGGCGACGCCCTGCGCTACGCCTGACCCGAGAGGCTCCGCTCAAGCGCCCGATGTCGCTGCGAGCGGCGGCTTACGCCTGATTCGATTCACCCCCGCCCTCCGGCGATCTCTGCTGCTTCGGGCAGTGACTTGAGCCGGAGCATCGCCACGACCCCGATCACGGGTCCCGGCACGAGCAGGGCGAACGCCCAGAACCAGCTCGACCCGTCCCGGATCACCGGCACGAGCCAGATCGTGGCGATGGTGAGGACGAAGCCGACGGCGAGTTGCATCGTCACCGCCGTGCCGACGTACGCCTGGTCGGCGACCTCCGTGACTATGGTCGAGAACTGCGCCGAGTCCGCCACCACTGTCAACCCCCACACGAGCGCAACGGCGACGAGCAGGAGCAGCGGGCCCTCCCGGAGCACCCCGATGACGAGCGCGCAACTGCCGGAGACGGCCATCGCGGAGGCCGTCAGGCGGGTCCGGCCCCAGCGGTCTCCGAGCACACCGCCGGTGTAACAGCCGATCGCGCCGGCTCCGATCACGGCGAAGGTCAGCAGCGACGCAATCCTGGCGGGGTCGACGACACCGTGGGAACGAAGCGCGTCGGTGGCGAAGGCCGCGAACCACGCCCACATCGCGTAGAGCTCCCACATATGCCCGAAGTAGCCGATCGAGGTGAGCCGGACGGCGCGATCGCGGCTCAGCCGGCCCACCTGTCGCGGATCGAAGACCGCCGGGGGGAAGCCGAACGGGCCGTCGTGGAATACGAATCCGGCCAGGAGACCTCCTGCGACCGTCAGGAGCGACGTCGTCACGATCACGGCCTCCCAGGAGACCCCGCCGACGCCGTTCACGAGGTGAGGCAGCGCGGAACCGAGCGTCAGCGCCCCCACCATGATTCCGAGGGCGGTGCCGCGCCCGGTGCGAAACCAGGTCGACATCGCCTTGAGAGCGGGCGGGTAAACCGCGGCCAGCGCAACTCCGGTCGCCAAGCGAAGGGCAACGGCACCGGCCGCTCCCGAAACCGTCAGCAGCCCCAGGTTGGCCGTCGCCGCGACCAGCGAGCCGGCCAGGATCAGCCTTCTCGGAGCCACGATGTCGGCCAGATTCGCGACGGCGGAGACCACCGCGCCGGCGACGAACCCCAGCTGCACCGCGATCGTCAGCCACGACGCCGCCGTGGTCGAGAGCCCCCACTCGTCGCGAAGCTGCGGCAGCACCGCGGACGCCGAGAACCAGGTCGCCATCGACAGCACCATGGCGACCGCGAGCACCGCGAGCGCCCTCCACCGGCCGGCCGGCTCCGCTTGCGTCCCCACCCGATCCGGCCCGGGTCGTCCGGGCATCACTCGGTGCTGCACGTCTTCCAACTCGTCCCGCCTCCAGAGGTCGCCGGCCGCTCTCGGTCTACCGGACGGGCGAGACGCTGTCCAGCCCGCCGACCGACGGCCGGGATGCGTGCCGAGTTCAGCGCTGGGCGAACACTCTGCTCACGGTGCGGGGCTCGATGCGCTCCACGATCTCCACGCCGGCCTCGAGCGACCGTCGCACGGGGCACGTCGCGGCCACCTTCTCGAGCCGCGCGACCTGCTCATCTGTCAGATCGCCGGTGAGCGTGATCGTGACGTCGAACCTCCTCGGAGTCACATGGTGGTCATAGTCGACGTCCACCGACACGTTGCCGAGATCCCATTCCTTCGTGCGCGCGTACATGACGAGCACCGTCGAGATGCAGCTCGCAAGCGCTGCCGGGAGCAGCTCGTGGGGCGCGGGAGCGCTGTCCTCGCCGCCGACCGACTCGGGCTCGTCCGTGACGAGGTGGTACTTGCCGTTGATCAGGACGTCCTGCCGCAGCGTGCCGACGATCGAGTGTGCACTGGCGGTGAGGCTCATGACCCAGCCACCACCGCGTGCTCCGCGATAACGCCGTCGAGGAACCGGCCGATCGCCGGTGCCGGCTGGGCGCCGACGAAGCCCGTGACCGGCTCCCCGTTTGCGAAGACCGCGACGGTGGGGATGCTCTGGATGCCGTAGCGGGCTGCAATCGCGGTCTCGGCATCCACGTCGACCTTTGCCAGCTGGATCTGCTCCGACCGCTTCGCGACCTCGGACTCGATCGCAGGCGCGAGCGCGCGGCACGGCCCGCACCAGGCGGCCCAGAAGTCGACGACGACGGGATGCTCGTGCGACTTCTCGATCACGTCGCGCTCGAAGGTTGCGGTGGTGACGTTCATGGGTGGTCCTTTCGATTCTCGATTGCTCAGGAGTGCCCGAACGTGACGTCCGGGAGGACGCGGTCGAGCCAGCGCGGCAGGCCCCACGCCCAGGTGCCGAGCAGGCGCAGCGCCACGGGGACGAGGACGAGGCGGATCAGAAGAGCGTCGAGGGCGACGGCGACACCGAGGATGACGCCCATCTCCTTCGGCGGCAGCGGCCCCGAGAGCGCGAACGTGAGGAACACGGCCACCATCACACCCGCAGCGGCGAAGATGACGCGCCCGGAGTGTGCGAGGCCGCCGACCATCGCATCGCGCGGGTCGTGCGTGCGGTCGTAGTGCTCCTTCGCCGACGAGAGCAGAAACACGGTGTAGTCCATCGAGATCGCGAAGATCATGGCGAAGAAGAACACCGGTCCCCACGCGTCGACGAACCCCTGCGACTCGAAGCCGAGCAGTCCGGCGCCGTGGCCGTCCTGGAAGATGAGGCGGGCGACGCCGAAGGCCGCACCGACCGCGAGCAGGTTGGTGACGACTCCGACCGCAGCGATCACCGGCGCCTGCAGGGCGAGCAGCAGGAGCAGGAACCCGAGCACGAGCACGACGCCGATCACGAGCGGAGTCTTCGCCGACAGCACCTGCTCGAGATCGTGGTTCTCGGCGGTCGCGCCTCCGACGAGCACACCGGTCGGCACGGTGGTACGCAGCCGGTCGATCGTGGCGCCGACGGCCGTGCTGGACGGATCGGCGCCGGGAATCGCCTGCAACAGCGCCTGACCCCCGAGGCCGTGCTGCACGGGCAGCACCCGGGCGATACCCGGGTCGGCCTTCACGATCGCGGCAGCGTGCTCGACGGCGATCGCCGGCCCGACGAGCTGAAGCGCACCGGGCGCACCCTCGCCGAAGGCCGACTGCACGAGCTCATAGCCCTGCCGCGAGGTGTCGCTCTGCGGGACGACCTTGATCGACGGCATGCCCGTCCTGAGCCCGAGCACCGGCAGGGAGAGCGCGACCAGGATCGCGACGGCCGCGGTGCCGAACAGCCAGGGATGGCGCCACAGCCGCTCCGCCCAGGCGGCGAACGCCGGCGAGCGGTGCTCGCCCGAGTGCACCCACTTCAGCGACAGCCGGTCGACCCGCGGGCCGAGCTTGGCGAGCACGGCGGGCAGCAGCGTCATCGTCGCAAGCAGGACGAAAAGGACGGAGACCATGATCCCGAGCGCCATCGAGCGAAACGCCGGGCTCGGCACGAGCATCACGGCCGAGAGCGAGATGAGGACGGTCGCACCGGAGAAGAGCACCGCCTTGCCGGCCGTGTCCATCGTCACCGCCACCGCCTCACGCGCCGAGAGCTTCGAGCCGAAGAAGGCGCCCCGGAAGCGGTGCACGACGAAGAGCGCGTAGTCGATCCCGAGCGCGAGCGCGAACATGAGCGCGAAGTTCATCGCCCAGATCGAGATGTCGAAGAACTTCGTGCCGAGGTAGAGCGTGCCGGCCGAGGCCACGAGCCCGAGGATCGTCAGCATCAGCGGGAGGCCTGCTGCAACGAGAGAGCCGAACGCGAGCATCAGGATCACGAGCGTCACGGGCCAGGAGAGCAGCTCCGACTTCATCATCGCGCTGCGGTTCGCCTCGTTGAAATCGGACCACATGCCCGAGGCGCCGGTGAGGCTCACCTGGACGCCCTCGGCGCCGGCGGCCTTCAGGTCACTCTTGAGACCGTCGACTGCCGCGACCATCACCGTGGTCGAGCCATTCGCGCCGGCGCTGACGATCGCCGTGTGGCCGTCCTGCGAGATCGAGAGACCCGGCGTCGGGAGCACAACAGACGCAACGCGGTCGTCGGCGCGCAGGATCGCCGCGACGCGGTCGACGGTGGCAGTGAAGGGAGCGTCGCCCACCTTCGCCAGTGGGGAGTGCACGACGACCATCAGCGCGGCGCTCGACTGGCCGCCGAAGTTCTGGTCGATCAGCTTGCGTGCCTCGACCGACTGCGAACCGGATGCCTCCCAGCCCGCACCCGAGAGCGCTGTCTCGACCCGGGGCGCGAGCACCCCAAGGCCTACGGCGACGACGATCCACGCCACGAGCACGGCGCGGAAGTGGTCGGCCGTCCATGCCCCGAGGCGGCCGACGGGGCCAACGGCTGTCATCGACCTGCCCCCTCGAGAATCGCATTCAGCTCGGCGACCTGGCGCTGCACGCTGCCGCAGACCGTCTCGCAGAGCTCGAACACGCCGTCGTCGACGACGCGATAGAAGACCTGCGTCCCCTCCTTGCGGCGGGCCACGATGCCGGCATCGTGGAGGACGCCGAGGTGCTTCGAGACGTTCTGCTGTGACGCCGCAACCGCCTCGGTCAGCTCCTGCACCGTCGCCTCACCGGCGCGCAGATGGTCGAGCAGCTTGATCCGCATCGGCTCGCCGATGACGCGGAAGCGCCGGGCGACGAGCTCGACGAGCGCGTCCGGCAGTGGATGGGGGAGCGCGGACATCGGCTGAAGGCTCATCGGGACATCACTCCTCGCTGCATCACAGTCCTCTCGTAGTCGATTCCCTTTCCAGTATACACAACTCTGCACTTGTATAAGATACGTAGTTGTTACTGAGGCCGACTGCGCCGTCTACCCGATGCGCCCAGTCCCCTGCTGGATGGACACTGCAAGCACGAACACAGGACGGACACGGCACAGGAGGTGCTGGACGATGGCGAAGAAGATCGTGATCCTGGGCGGCGGCACCGGCGGCACGCTGATGGCGAACCGGCTCCGCAAGACCTACGACGAGGCAGAGGCCGAGATCACTGTCGTCGACAAGGACGACCGGCACATCTACCAGCCCGGGCTCCTGTTCGTCCCCTTCGGGCTCGCCCGGATGGAAGACATCGTCCGACCGCGCCGGCGCCAGCTGCACAGCGGCATCGCGTTCCACGAGACCGAGATCGATCACGTCGCACTCGACGACGACCGCGTGCACCTCGCCGACGGAAGCGTCCTTCCGTACGACGTCCTGATCGTCGCGACCGGAACCCGCCTTGCTCCCGAGGAGACAGAGGGGCTGACGGGCCCCGGCTGGATGGAGCGCGTCTTTACCTTCTACACGCCGGAGGGCGCCGAGGCACTCGGAGAGGCGCTGACCTGGTTCGAAGGTGGGCGGCTCGTCGTGAACATCGTCGACATGCCGATCAAGTGCCCCGTGGCCCCGATCGAGTTCGCGTTCCTCGCGGACTGGTACCTGCGCGAGAGTGGGATCCGCGACAAGACGGAGATCGTTCTCGCGACGCCGCTCGACGGTTGCTTCACAAAGCCCATCGCGTCGAAGCACCTGACGTACCTTCTCGAGGAGAAGGAGATCGGCCTCGAGGTCGAGTTCGCCGCCGGAGAGGTCGACGGCAACGGCGGCCGCCTCATCTCCTACGACGGACGCGAGATCGCGTTCGACCTTCTCGTCACGGTTCCCGTCCACTCCGGAGCGGAGTACGTCGGTCGCTCACCGGGGCTCGGTGACGAGCTCGGCTTCGTGCCCACGAATCCCCGCACGCTGCAGTCGCTCGCCCGGCCGAACGTGTTCGCACTCGGCGACGCGACGAACGTTCCCACGTCGAAAGCGGGCTCCGTGACGCACTTCGAGGGCGAGATGCTGACGGAGAACATCCGCCACTTCCTCGCCGGGATGCCGCTCGACGAATCGTACGACGGCCACGCGAACTGCTTCATCGAGACCGGCTTCGGCAAGGCGCTGTTGATCGACTTCAACTACGAGACCGAGCCGCTGCCCGGCCGCTTCCCGTCGTCCCTCGGGCCGATGCCGCTACTGCAGGAGTCCCGGCTCAACCACATGGGGAAGCTGATGTTCCAGTGGATGTACTGGCACATGTTGCTGCCCGGCCGTGACATTCCGGGGATCTCCCCGCAGATGCAGATGAGAGGCAAGAATCCCGTCGAGACCCACGCGTAGAGAGAAAGGAAACGAGAGATGACCACCATCGAGATGACCGGGGTCGACCGCGACGCGGAGGGCTTCCTCACCGACCCGCAGCAGTGGAACGAGGATATTGCTGCGATGATCGCGCGGGAGGCCGGCATCGACGAGCTGACCCCGCGCCACTGGCTGGTCGTGAACTACATGCGCGAGACGTACCTGACGACCGGCGAGGCGCCCTCGATCCGCACGCTCGGCAAGGCATCCGGCGTCGAGATCAAGGAGCTCTACCAGCTCTTCCCCAAGGGCCCCGCGAAGCTCGCCGCCAGGATCGGCGGCATTCCCAAGCCCCACGGCTGTATCTAGGAGGACACGATGACAACGATGACCGACCACGACCTCGAGCAGCTCGTCACACCCGACGCCGCCGAGAAGCCGAAGCCGATCGAGAAGGTGTCGATCGTGATCTCCAAGGGCTCGCTGGAGGGCGTCTACCCCGGCCTGATCATGGCCAACGGAGCCAGGATGGACGGGATCGAGGCCAACGTCTTCTTCACCTTCTTCGGCCTCGAAGCGATCACGAAGAAGCGGCAGGGCAAGATCAAGGTTGCAACCGTCGGCAATCCCGGCATGCACATCCCGACCCTCATCGGTGCCATCCCCGGCATGTCCTGGATGGCGACGAAGATGATGATGCGGAAGATGGAGAAGCTCGACTTCCCGCCCGTCGGCGAGTTCGTCGAGATGATCGCGGACTCCGGCGGCGGCATCTACGGCTGCAAGCAGAGCGTAGACATGTTCGGCCTCGGCCCCGACGATTTCGTGCCGCAGGTCACCGACGTGATCACGGTGGGCGAGTTTTACGAGAAGGCCGCCGGCGGCGAGATCGTCTTCACGTAGGCGCCCTGGCAAGAAAGGCGTAGAGCGAGCCGCCTGTCAGGCGGCTCGTCTCGTTGCTCGAACGGGTCTGCGGCCGCGGCGGGCCGCGCGCCACCCGCCGCGCCCAAGATCCCGGGCTCTAGACCCTATGGCGGTTGAGTTGCCGCGGGCGGTGGAAGGCCGGATCCTCCGGGTTACAGATCGGGGGTTTGTCTGGCCGGAGACTGGCTCCGGCTGACCCCATGTAACGAA